>Ga0214472_10006732_pt1 | contig 12044 bp, 14 predicted proteins | sample RVTome_6_FD_207662 | JGI IMG/M metagenome (GOLD analysis project Ga0214472, IMG submission 207662) | Soil microbial communities from uranium-contaminated site in the Upper Colorado River Basin, Wyoming, United States - RVT140D175 | ecosystem: Environmental > Terrestrial > Soil > Contaminated >...
CGAAAAGCACCTCGAGCTGCATCCCGACGACGCTCGCGCGCTCTATCTTGGCGCCAACGCCCTCTGCCAGTTGGGCGAGCGCGCCCGCAGCCTCGATTGGGCGAGCCGGGCCCTCGCCATCGACCCGGAAGACTGCGGCATCCTCTACAACGTCGCCTGCTGCTACTCCCTGCAAGGGAAAACCGAAGAGGCCATTGATTGTCTGGAAAAGGCCATGGCCCACGCCCACTGGTACAAGCGCTGGATGCAGCACGACCCCGACCTCAACAACCTGCGCAGCCACCCACGCTTCCAGGCATTGTTGCAGAGACCGTAGCCGGCGTTCTCGACGCCGGGGAAAGGAACCTCCATGGGCAATCCGGTTGTGCACTTTGACATCGGGTGCAAAGACAAGGACAAGGCGCGCGACTTCTATTGCCAGCTCTTCGAGTGGACTTCCGAGCCCTACGGCCCTTCTTCCTAAAAGTTCAACGCCGGCTCGGAGAAAGGCATTCAGGGGCACACTACCGCGCTCGGCCACGAGCCACACAACTACGTCATGGTCTATGTGGAAATCGAGGACCTTCAGGCCTGCCTCAGCGCGGCAGAAGTGCTCGGCGGCAAGACCATTATCCCTCCCACCGAAATCCCCGGCAGCGGCCGCTTCGCCTTGCTCACCGACCCCGAAGGCAACCTGCTGGGTCTCTGGAGATCGAAGGTTTGATTCCGACGGTCGGGCTGGATTCGTGGCGCGCCTTGGGGGACGATTTTAGAACTCACTTTCTCGTGGCTGAACCGCTAGGGTTTTCGGTATCAACCGCGTTGCAAATCATGAATCCAAAGGTCGAGAGCGTGCCTGACGGCTGCCTTTGCCCCGTCTGGCGAAAGGCTTGCCTCCCGATACACATCCTGGTCCTTGCCCAGCGATACGATCTTGCCCTCCCGGTCCACCCACGCCAGCGATGTTTTTGCAGGGTCGCCGGTCGCGTAGATTGCGGTGCCGGTGTTCGAGACAGCAAGCCAGCCCAGGCTTTCGGTTTCCACTTCGTGGTACACGTCGGCCAGGATCGAAGTATCGGCGTTTGTCCGCACGGGGAGCGTAGCGGATTCTCCTTGACCAGAGCCGTGTAGACCTCCTCGGCTTGCAGGACGGCCCATCATTCCGCCGTTCGGAGCCGTCGCGGGACATCTTTGTTCCTTATCGAATTCCAATACCCTACTTGACGACATTCGATAAATATGTTATTGATATTCGATAAACAAGAAGGTGGTGAATCATGTCAAAGTCAGCCTCGTCATCCGCCGCACTGCCCATCGCGCACGTCGCGCTGCGGATCCTTATCGTCATGAACTGGCTGGGCGGCGCGGCGATTCTCGCACTGCTGGTTGTCATCCCGAACGAGCAATGGATCATGAGCGCGCTCGAACTCGCTCCTTCGCCTGAGGCAGACAGGCTGATCATGGGCTTGCGCGCGATCGCGTGGGTCGGCCTCGCCGCGATCCCCCTGAACTACGTCGTCCTCAAACGGCTGCTCGCGATCGTGGAGACGGTTCGCGCGGGCGACCCGTTCGTGGCCGCGAACGCGTCCCGTTTGCAGGCGATCGCCCGCGCGCTGCTCGCGCTGCAGCTGCTCAGCATCGTCATCGGCGCGATCGCCAAGGCCATTTCGACTCCGGCGCATCCGCTCCATTTCGATGCCGGCTTTTCGATCAACGGCTGGCTCGCTGTACTCCTCACGTTCCTGCTGGCCCGCGTGTTCGCGGAAGGCACGCGCATGCGCGACGACCTCGAAGGGACGGTGTGACATGGCGATCGTCGTCAAACTTGACGACCTGCTTCATGATCGGCGCATGACGCTGACCGAGCTCGCGGATCGGCTCGGAATGACGCTGGCCAACCTCTCGATCCTCAAGACCGGCAAGGCGCGCGCGATCCGCTTCTCGACGCTCGATGCGATCTGCGAGGCGCTCTCGTGCCAGCCTGGCGACATTCTCCGGTTTGAGCCGGAGCAAGCAGAACGCGAGCGACCGGCAGCGGCGAGCAAACGGAGCGCAAGCCGATGAACGCCCTGCGGCACGAGTAGATCGACGGCGCATGCACTTGGTGAGAGGCACACACAAATCTAACAAGGATGACATCAAATGAAACCTAACGTTATGTTAACCATCGCATCCCTGCTTTCGATCCTCTTATTTACGTTTCACCTGACGGATGACATCGTCCGTGGGATGGAGCCGGGAGGGCTCTCAAACCTCACTGCTGTGCCCATCTTTGTTGTTTGGCTTTACGGGACGCTGGTGCTCACCGAACGGCGATCGGGGTACATCATCATCCTCCTCGGGTCGCTCCTTACGTTGGCCGTCCCCGTCATCCACATGAAGGGGAAGGGTGTCGGCGTCGCCAGCAACATCGCCAATTCCAGCGGAGGCTTCTTCTTTGTCTGGACGCTCATCGCGCTCGGCGTGACCGCGCTCTTCTCCGTCATCCTCTCGGCGCGCGGACTGTGGAGCCTGCGACGGGGCCAGTCCCGTTGCCGTTCCCGACTTAAAATCCCTTGGCCCGCGAGGGCCGTGTAGATTCGACCCCCACCCCGGGCACCAAAGTCTTCGTTGGGGTAGAAGGAATTTCACCTTGCTTTCGCTCACAGGTTAGGCGCCCACATTGGGGACTCTTGGGGCAAAAAATCCGCTTCCAGGCCCTGTTTGGAGGCTCACTTCCTCCGTAAGCTTGCTGCAGCTACGAAGCTGAGGAAATTGGCCTCGGCCCAGGTGGGGCGGGAAAGCGAAGGACTGCGGCGCACTAGCTTCTGGGGCAGCTGCAAGAGGCCCAATCCTAGAATTCGAACTGCTTGGCTTTGCAGGGCAGGCCACGGTCAGGAAAGCGGCCTCTACTACGTCAAAGGTTACACGAGGCTGTCCGGGCGATATTGCGCAACATCCCTGAAAAGAGAAACTGGTGCACTGGATACAACGAATACCAGTAGGCTAGGCCCCACAGTCCCGCAGGCTCGAAGAGCGCGGTTTGGCGGATGAGCGAGCCTGATTGATCCCGTTCCACGTCGAAGCGCAGCCAGGCGGACCCAGGTAGTTTCATTTCCGCAGCGAGCAACAGCACCTGATCCGGCACGATGAGCTCCACGCGCCAAAAATCCACTTTGTCACCGTTCTGCAGCTTCACGGGGTCGGATCGTCCGCGGTCGAGTCCTACGCCTCCCACCAAGCGATCGAGGAGTCCGCGCAATCGCCATAGCCAGTTCGCGTAGTACCAACCGGTCTTACCCCCAATCCTCTGGATGGCATTGAAGGCTGCAGAGGGTGGGCAATCAACGCGAATCTCCCAGCAGACTGATTCCCACCCGTTTGGATTCTTCAACTTTACACGACGACAGCGCAGGTCCACGCTGGATTACTCTCACCATGGCCGAGACGTCCTACTTCCCTACGACGCCGGCATCAACCTGCTCCTGCCCTACTTGCCCCTAGCCCCTTGAGCGCTCTTTCTCGCCTTGCTCCCGAGTCCAAAGATCAGCGCGCCCTCCGCCGCGTCACTGCCCGGCGACTGTCCGGAATGGTTCCCAACCGAATCAGGGCGGCGTTCAACTCCCGGACACGGTGGGACATTCTCTGCAGCATATTGAACGCCAGGGATGGATCTTCGTGCACCTTGCGGAGAAAGGTTTTCTTGTCCACAGTGAGGGCACGGACATCCCCCCGGGCCCGCACCGATGCCGAGCGTACCTCTTGCTCGAACAACCCCATCTCTCCGAAGAAGTCCCCCTCGCCGAGCACCGCCAGGCAGACCTCTTTGTCGCTGTCGCGGAACAGAACTTCCACTTCGCCTTGCTGAAGGACGTACATGCAGTTGCCTTGTTCACCCTGGCGTACGATGAGTTCTCCGTCGTGATACAGTTTGCCCAGTTCGATTTCCTTCATGACTCCCTACTCCTTAATTTACGGCCCTGCGGGGTGACAGCAACCCTGCCAGCATTTCCCACGCCAAGCGGCCAAGAAAGAATGGATGAAGGGTTCGGAAGAAGACGTCGCGGTACGACGCGCTCCCCGTGAATGTGTCCCACAGAACTGTGCTCATCCGACGAGCGCTACGCCGATTCTGCTCGCGACAGACCATTCGCCACACTCCTCGCCGGGCAAAACGGAGCTGTTGAATCAGGCGCGTCACGCCGAATACGAATTTCCCGATCTGGTTATCCTTCCCAATGGCCTCACACACAGGCCAGTAGTGTTTCCGGAAGTCCGCGGCTGAAATCCCCACGAAGACCGCTGTCTTCGCCGCTGCCTTGGCCGTCCGATAGGCAGCCCCGATACCATCCTTGTAGAGCCGGGTGGTTCCGCAGTCCCCCACGAACACCATGCGGTCGGCGAAGGGCTGCAGGGCTCCCTTCATACTGAGGCGCGGAGAGCAATGGCAGAAGCCGTCCGGAGGCTCCCAGTTGGGCGGCAAGACCTGCTTGACCTCGGGGGCGCTGATGAAGCGGTGCACGAGGGCATTGTCGATATCGTGGCCCAGGAGGCAAAGCGTGACGTAGTCGCCCTTGGGGATCAAAGCGGCGAACTCCAGCCGCGGAATGTTGAGCAGGAAGACATGCATCGAGCTTCCCAGGTACTTCTGGATGGTGTCGCGACCCAGGGAGAGCTCGCGGATGTAGGTCTTGGTGCTCTGAGGCGACTTGTACCCGAGGCCCATCCCTTCCAGGAGCTTCAAGGCCGTCGAATTGACTCCCACGGCGACCGCAACCAAGTCGTAGGTTTGGTCGGCCAGGTCCTGGGCCTTGATGCGTGGCCGCCCGTCTTCCCAGCCGAGACCCACGACTCTCTTGCGAATAAGCCGAGCCCCTTTGGAAACTGCCATCTGCAGCAAGAAGTTGTCAAAACCGGTGTAGTGAGCTTCCTTCAGGTCCCGCGGACCGCAGCCGCGGTGGACGGCGGCGATCCGTTTCTCTTGCAAGGGGGTTTCGATCCGCACACCGCCGACATCCATGTGCAGGAAATAGGAGTCGATGCCTCTCTGGACGACGTCCGAGGGCAACACGATGCCTTCCACGGCGAGGCTCTGGAGGAGCGACTCGGAAATGATTCCGCCGCACATGTTGCAGCCCTGCGGGCCGATGCGGGTGAAGTCGCGCGGCTCGTAGATGTCGAGCTCGACCTCTAGGCCGATCCGCGCGGTCATCTCAAGCAGGAAATAGCTGAAGAAAGAGCCGGCCGGACCCCCACCAATCACACCGACTCGGCCTACTTCTCCCAGGCTGAAGCTGTGGCCGTTTCCCTCCACCATCCGTCACTCCCGTCCGTCGTCAATGAACGGTATTGGCTAGACGACTTTTCGTGTACTTTAAGCATTCCGGCTGCCACCGGAGAGGAGCTCGCCGGGAAACTCAAGCCTCCTGTTCCCTTTGAGTTAGCAAGGCGAGCAGATGGGACAGCAAGAAACACGGGACAAGCTTGTGGGTTATGGCGCACTCCTCTGGCAAATGCCCCAAACGGGAATTCAATTTGGAGGGCTGACCTGAACTTTCTCAAGGGGCTAGCACAAGGTTGATGAGTTTCTTCGGCACCACCACGGTCTCGGCGATGCGTTGGACGACCACCAGCCGGGGCACGCCCGGGTCGGCCAGGGCCTGTTGGAGCAGCTCCTTTTCGTGCAGCTCGGCGCTCTCGCGCAGGCGGCCGCGCACGCGAGCGTTCACCTGGATGACGATTTCGTACTCCTCCTGGTGGGCCAGCTCGGCGTCATAGGTCGGCCAGGGCGCCACGGTTCGAGGCCTCAGTTCCAAACGGAGCTCAAAACTATCTCCAACAAGCGTGAGCGCCAAGCTGCGGCGGGAGTCCTCTTATGCAGCCTAGAAAACGGTGACCTCCCACGGGGGTAACGGAGGGACAGCGGACGTTGAGTACGAGAATCTAGGTTCAAGTCCTAGCCTCCCAGCCAACCTTTTCTCGAGCTCAGCTTGGTGCCCGATTGCCGGAAGATACCCGCTGCGTCTTGATGTGCCACCCGCTCAGTTCTCAGTAGCCGACTGGGCGCTCTTCATTCTGGCAAAACATGGAGTGACCAATCACAACACCAGTGGGGGTCCGACGAAACTGCGACACCCAAATCAAGATATCGAGATGGTAGCAAGCTGCCTGCTGGCCTCAACTGGAAATGCTGCCCATCCGCTGCCAAGGGAGTTCCAGCTCACTGTCGTCGCGTTTCTGCGGCCAGTGGAAAGGGCAGTCGGTTGAGAAGCGAGGCCTTCGCAAAAACGTCCCACGCAGGTGGCCTGCCCCTGAGCTGCGGTAAATAGCGCAGGGGTGTCGATATAACCCACATTACACTCTTGCAAGCGCGGTTGCTGGATACTCGTCCAGGAAGCTCACTATTGACAGTCAGATACAGCTAGTGGGATTGGCAAGAGTATTGCTGCAAGGTACGCGAGCATTATTGTCAGCGCGGGAGCGCTCCGGGCGACAGTGTTGAGATCGAGCAGCCACTCAGTGAGCCAGCGGTGGTTCCTCCTAACCCTGGGACTCTCGTGCATAACCATACTCGCCTTGGTGTTTTCGGTCTGGGAACTGATCGAACATCGCTATTTCCGCGATCTCGACTATGTCATGCTGCACTACCTCTACATCACTCGGGGTATTGCTTCATCTCTCCTCTTGGCTTTGTGGGCCTACTGGTTGGTCATGCGACAACGGCAGCGCCATGAAGCTGAGCTCGAACACTCCTATCAACGCTGCCGCTCGATCCTGGACAGCACTCCGGAAGCGGTGGTTCTTTTTGACCAAGACTTTCGGGTTCTTGAGTGGAATGGAGCAGCCGAACAACTCTATCGCCTCAGCCGTGAAGAAGCGATCGGGCAGACATTCCCCGCCGTTCCGTCCGACCGCTGGCCTGAGCTACGAGAGTTGTTGCGTCGGATTGGGCCGGGACAAGACATCCTCGATCACGAAACCGAACGTCAGACGGCCGAGGGGGTTCGCATTCCGGTGGCAGTGAGCTACTCGCGCCTGCCTGGGACCGAAGGTAAATCACAGTTCTCCTTGGAGGTAGCCCAGGACATTCGACCTCGCCTGCGGATGCGGGAAAAGGCTTTGGAACTGGAAAAGCTTACGCTGATGGGCCAGATGGCGGCGGGAACCGCCCACCACCTCAACACTCCTCTGACTGCCATAGGCCTCCAAGTGGAGATGCTTCGCCGGTCGATGCAAGACCCCCAACAAGATAGCGAATTAGCCTCGATAGAAAAACGCCTCCAGTTTTGCCAAGTGTTTGTTCGAAACCTCTTGCGCTTTGCCCGGCGTCCCCAACAACAGCAGACGCCAACGCAGTTGTCTGATGTGCTGCAGGCAGTTGTCACTCTGTTCCGGCCCCACTTGGAGTTGAAAAGAGCCTGCCTGCGGTTGGACCTCGATGGGCTGGCACACCGGCACGTCCTCGGCGATCGAAATCACCTCGAGGCCATGTTTTCCGCCTTGGTCAGCAACGCCCTGGACGCCACTCCCGCGGGAGGAAACATCCACATTTATGGTGGTCTCACCAAGGATCACCAAGCGGAAATCCAGATTGACGACAGTGGTGGGGGAATCCCACCGGAGTCCTGGCCGCACATTTTTGAACCTTTCTTCAGCACCAAACCGGCAGGTCAAGGGACGGGCTTGGGGCTCGCCATCGCGCGCAACATTACGGAAGAGCACGGAGGCACTCTTGAGTTGAAGAACCGCGAGCCGGGCGGTGTCCGCGCCACGATTTGCCTGCCCCTGCTAGCCGAAACTCACGCGGCTTTCTCCGGCACAAAGGAGACGCTGCCATGAGCAAAGATTGTTTCGGCCGGCAGTGTGGCATTCTCGTGGTTGACGACGACGAGGCCTTGGCCCAGTCCCTCACCAAGCTCTTGCGACAACGGTACGCTTGCGTGCACACCGCTCTTTCTGGCCACGAGGCTGTCGCCATCCTGGCGCGTGAAAGGGATGTTTGCCTGGTGCTCGCCGACCTCATCATGCCGGTCATGGATGGACTCAGCCTCTTGGATCATGTGCGCCAACTCGATCCGGAAATAAGCGTCATCTTGATGACGGGATTCGGCACTATCGAGACCGCCGTGGAAGCGATCAAGCGCGGAGCCGAGGACTACATTACAAAGCCGTTCGACGGAGAAACGGTGCTCAAAAAGGTTTCGCGCCTGATGGAACTGTATGAGCTGAAAGAGCGCGTGAGGCGTCTGGAGAACCAACAGGAAACGGAGTCTCCTTTTGCCGCCATCGTCGCTGGCTGTTCGAGCATGCGAGCAGTTTTCGATCGTGCAGGCGCGGCCGCGCAGACAGCGGCGCCCGTGCTCATCGTGGGCGAAACCGGAACAGGAAAGGAGATGCTCGCCCGGGCCATTCACCAGGCAAGTCCGAGGGGGAAAATGCCTTTCGTTCCCGTGAACTGTGCAGCCATCCCGCAGGAGTTGGTTGAAAGCGAGCTCTTCGGCCATCGCAAGGGTGCTTTTACCGGAGCCTTCACCGACCATCGGGGATTGTTTCAAGCGGCGGATGGCGGCACCCTGTTTCTGGACGAGATCACTGAAATGCCCCGGGGCGCCCAGGCGAAGCTGCTCCGGGTGTTGGAGCATGGCGAACTGCGTCCGGTCGGAGAAACGGCTGCCCTGCAGGTTGACGTCCGCGTACTCTCAGCGTCCCATCTGCCCGTGGAGGAGCTGGCCGCCGGTGCCTTGCGCGAGGACCTGTTTTTCCGCATATCGACGCTCGTGATCGAATTACCTCCGCTTCGCCAGCGCCGCGAAGACCTCTTTCTGCTCATTGACCACTTCTTGCGGCGATTCGGGCAACAATACGGCAGGCGAGTCACCCTAGACCGAGGCGCGTTGGATAAGCTGCTCCTCCATCCCTTTCCGGGCAACGTCAGGGAGCTAGCGCATGTCCTCGAAAGTGCGGTGGCGGTGTCTACGGATGACCCTCAGGTGATCACCGAGCGCGACATGCAGCTGCTTCTCCGTGTCCGTGGGACCTCTGCTCCGCTGCCAGCCGCGGTGGCGTCTGAATGCTCTCTGGAAACGTTGGAAAAGTTTGCTATCCGCCAGGCGCTTCGAATCGCCGGTGGCAACAAGTCGCGAGCTGCTAAACTGCTGGGGCTATCTCGAGGTTCGCTCTATCGCAAGCTGAGGGATCACGGCCTGGAAGAGAACGAAACCACGGCGAACTCAGCCTCACCCGCCGCCTGACATGACCCGATGTGTGCAAGGATTGAACAGTGGAGGCAACAGAACTTACCTCCTTTGTTGCCAGGCCCTTAGCTCGAAAAGGTGTCAGCCCTGTCCATTCCTAGATCACTCGGCGAAGAATTAACTTAGCCCGAGTGCCTCCTTCTATTCACCCCTAAGCCCTGGTAGTGCAATCAATTAAAACGCACCGGGGACGCGCTCCCGCTCTGGCGCTTGCCGTGCTCTCCTGCCGGCAAGGAGTGGTGAAAGATTGAGCCGGTGGCGCGAGAGCCTCATGGACTCAGACCCAGCAGAGCGGAGGCGGGTTTGGTTCTGGCGGGTGGCTGCCCTGCTGGCCCTAGCGCTCCTAATGTTCGTCTTGAAGTGGACGGCAATGGCCAAGTTGGCGATCTGGCTGCGGGCCTAATCGCTTTGCGTAATGGTGAGGTCGAAATCGGAGATTCCGCCCTAGATCCACGCTCAACTTGGAAAGAAATTTGGGCCAAGGGAGGAGGACTTCATGGCTGGAGGCCAAATCGGCAAGGGGTTTGTAGTTAGCCTTTCTCTGCTTCTGCTTCTCCTTGCGGGCGTGGCATTGTTCGCCAAGGGACGTGCTGCGGACAGTTCCAAGGCTCAGGGGTCTAAGAGAATCTACGAGGCACCCCCGGGCGCCCAGGGGGTGGGGAGTGAACCGTGCCTCGCCTGCCACCAAGACAAAGAAGAACAGGTACAGAAGGTGCATTCGGAGTGTGAATCGTGCCACGGGGCCGGCAGTGTCCATGTCGAAGCGCCGAGCCCGGAGAACATCGCCTACCCCGACGAGGGTGCCTGCCTGGCCTGCCACCAGTACCGTGACACCCGGCGCCTCACCTGGAAATCGAGTGAACACCGCCAGGCCAATGTGGTTTGCATCGACTGTCACTCACTCCACCAGGAGCCGTTTCGCAAGTCGGATGTCCGCTTCCGCTACCTTACACCCAAGTCCGCCCTGTGCATGAAGTGTCACACCAACAAGGTGGGCCAATTCCGCATGACTTCACACCATCCTGTGCTGGAAGGAGCGCTGGACTGCGTAACCTGCCACAACCCCCATGAAGACCGAAAACTACAGGCCACTACTGGCCGCAATGACCTCTGCTATCGCTGCCACCAGGAGAAGCGCGGCCCCTGGCTCTACGAACATGAGCCGGCGGCCGAAGACTGCCTGATCTGTCACAATCCCCACGGGAGCGTGTCCCGCCGCTTGCTGCGGCGGAATGAGCCCTACCTCTGCCTAACCTGCCATTCGACTGCCATCAACCGCCATGTGAACGAAGACTCCACCGGCATCCCGGGAATCACTTACACGCGAGCTTTCTATTCCCGATGCACCGACTGCCATGGGGCGCACCACGGAACGCAGACGGACGAATGGTTGCGGCGATGAGGCCTGAGGCCGCAACAGTGAGGTGACCAATGAGGTTATACGGCGTGATCACTCTCGGAGTTATTTGGAGCACTTCTTTCCTTACTCCCACTCTGTGGGCCCAAGCGCCAGCGAACTGTCCCCGGCTGCACGGCCAGGTGACCCTGGGCCTCCACGTCTCTGACTTCGACGAGGATCCGAACTTTCTCCAGCAGTATCGCAGTTTTCCGGCCGGGGACGTTCGCGGCAACCTGACCGACGTGGACTTCACCTCCTGCCCCGACCCGGAGAAAGACCTGAAGATCGAGTTCCTGCGGCGGAACCCTTTCCGGCTGGTCGAAACCAACATTTTCTCGCTCAGCGCCGAGGACTACGCCCTTCGGGTAGAGTTATGGCGCTACCGAAACCGCCCACTGGAAGTCTTCCCGCAGGCCACCGGCGTGGGCACAGCTTTCGGCAGCGTGTTCAACAGCGACGTTCCGCCCGAGCTTTTCTTCCGCACCAACCGCACCCGTTTCGACGTCGAAGGGCGGATCAAGGGCGCAGCTTTCGCAGCCAATGGCCACATCCAGAACATCTGGGCCCGTTACGCCAACGAGCAGCGCGATGGCTGGGACCAGTTCCGGTTCGTGCTGGGCGGCTCAGACCGGGTGAGCGGGTTCGAGACCATCCGCTGGCGGCAGGAGGCGCTGGACGTTTCGGCGGATGTGAATGAGATGGAAGGGGGCATCGTCTTGGGCAAGGCCCACAACTACGCCCTGGCTTTTACCTTCCTCGCCGACCGTTATGACAACGAGGCGCCCCTGACGACCAACGCTACCCTCGCGCCCTTCGGGGGTGTCACCCCTACGGGCGCCACTCAGATACGAACGGACGGTGACCGTGGCCTGCGCACCATCGACTTCATCCCCGACTCCAGCGTGCTTCGGCCCTCGGTGCAGTTCCTCAAGGGCTGGAAAGAGGACCAGTACTTGCTCTTCGCGGCCTATACCTTTTCACGCCTGGACCAGGAGCAGCTCACTCCCCTCGAGGACGTGTTTGCGGCGGATTACCGCGGCCAAGTCCAGACACACCTGGTGGCTGTCTCCCCGGTGATCCGCATCTCCGACAACGTTGATTTGCGGGGACTGTTTCGCGATGAAATCCGCGACAATCAAAGCAGCTTCGGTGCTGGGCAATTCCTGGACCCGGCCCGCAACCTTGCGGCGCCCCGGCTGGATCGCCTCACGCGGCTGCGCTACGGGGCCGAGCTCAACTACCGGCCACAATGGGCCGGCGCCGCCTTCACCGTCGAAGTCTCCCAGCGCCACACTGACCGTGATCTGACGTTTGGCGTCTCCCCTGCGGAGTTCATTGCGCCGCAGGTGACCCTGTTGCGGCCGGACACCGACTTCACCACGCTGCGTTTCCGGGGCAAAGTGGAGCCCAGCCGCAGTACCGCCCTTCGCGCC
>Ga0214472_10006733_pt1 | contig 12043 bp, 10 predicted proteins | sample RVTome_6_FD_207662 | JGI IMG/M metagenome (GOLD analysis project Ga0214472, IMG submission 207662) | Soil microbial communities from uranium-contaminated site in the Upper Colorado River Basin, Wyoming, United States - RVT140D175 | ecosystem: Environmental > Terrestrial > Soil > Contaminated >...
GAGGCGTTTCTGCGTCTGGTCGGCCAGGATCACGCGAAAGGGACCGCCGAATGAGACGCGTCAACGCCCTCGTCGTTCGCGAGCTCCGCAGCATGTTCCGCGGCCCGACGGCCTATGCGGTTCTCGGTCTCTTCCTGGTCGTGCATGCCCTGAGTTTCGCGCAACTGATGGAGGACTACAGCGTTCGCTCGTTCCGAGACATCAGCAACGGGCGCCTCGGCAACGAGCTGAATCTCGTCGATCTCGTTCTGCGCAGCTTGATCACGGGGGACGCCTTCTTTCTGACGCTGTTCCTGCCGTTGTTGACCATGCGTTCGTTCGCCGACGAGTGGCGCCAGGGTACCAGTGATCTCCTCCTCAGCTATCCATTCCGCGAGTTCGAGCTGGTGCTCGGGAAGTTTCTCGCCGCCGCGTGCGTCCTCTGGATGATGCTGGCCTTCGCCGCCCTGTATCCGCTCGCGACGCTTCTGCTGGGAAGCCTGGAGATACCCGTGCTCTTCAGTAGCTATTTGGGGCTCTCGCTCTACGGGTTGGCGCTTTTGGCGGTCGGTCTGTTCTACAGCACGTTGACCGAGAACCAACTCATCGCCTTTGCCTCTACCTGGGCCACATTCTTCGCGCTGCTCATGGCGGCGTTCTGGGCGCCGCGCGTCGAGGCGCCGTGGGATACGGTCCTTGCGCAGCTTTCGCCGATCGGTCATGTCAACGCGTTCGGTGTCGGGCTGCTGCGGCTCAGCGACAGCTATTTCTTCGTCGTGTTCATCGCGATCTTCCTGTATCTGGCGACGGGAGTCCTGGAGTCGAAGCGCTGGGGCAGGGGGCGCGTCCGCCGATGAATGCCCGCGCAACTTTCTCGCTCACCGTGCTTCTTTCGCTCTTCATCGCCGTCGTGGGCGGCGTGCTCGCCCATCGCCACGACCGGCAGTGGGACTGGAGCGCGTATTCGCGCAACACGCTCTCTCCTCAAACCGTGCAGGTACTCCAATCGCTCGAGCGCCCGGTCGAGCTGTTGGCTTTCTATCGTGATGTTCCCGGCGACGAGGCGATGTTGAAGGGTCTGTTCGACCTCTATCGGCAACACACGAGTCTCCTCGAGCTCGAGTTCGTCGACATCGATCGGCAGCCGGAGATCGCCGAGGCCTATCGAGTCACCGAAAACCGCACCGTCGTGCTGGCCTCCGCCGACCTGCAGGTGAGAGCTGTGGCCCCGGGCGAGGCCGCGTTGACCGGCGCTCTCTTACGATTGCTGAGCGACCGCCCGCCCCGCTTGCTCTTTCTCAGCGGCTACAATGGTGCATCCATCCAGGATGCCTCGCCGGGAGGCCTGAGCCAGCTCGCCGACTTCATTCGCCGTCAGAACTTCCAGGTGGACGAGGGCTCGCTCGCCGGCGTGCGGGCGATTCCAGGTGAAATCGACTGCGTCGTGCTGGCCGCGCCCGAATTTCGGATGGGAGAGCGCGAGCGCGAGATGCTGTTGCTCTATCTGCTGCGAGGTGGACGTCTGTTCACGATGCTCGAGCCGCTGGGTGCCGCCGACGTGGATTCGATGCTGATTCCATGGGGCCTGCGCGCCCACGATGGCTTCGTGATCGACCCCAGCCGCGCCCGCGAGAACATTGCCGGTCCCAACAGCAGCCGCATCGCGCTCGCGCTGCGCGGCAATCCCGAGCACCCGATCACGCGTGAACTGAGCGTGCCGACGCTCTTCCCGATCGCGAAGAGTTTCGAATCGATTCAGCCGCCGCCACCGGGAATCGAGCCGATCCGCCTCGTCGCCACGCAGCCCGAGGCGTGGCTGGAGAGCGATTATTCGCTCATGGCTTTCGGCGATGCGCGGCTGGACGCGTCCACCGATGTAGCGGGCCCCCTCGGCCTCGCGTACGCGATTCGGGCGGATCTTCGGCGCTTTCGCCACGGCGATGCGGAGGAGGGCCTGACGTCGACTCTTCTGAATCTGCGCCGGGGCGCGGTCGATTTTCGCGACAGCACGGCGGTCGACACCCTTCGCGCGGGCGCGGCCGAATTGACGACCGCACTGAAGGAGGAGGCGCGGCTCGTCGTGGTGGGCGATGTCGACTTCGTCAACAACGCGAATCTGCTCGTCCGCGGAAACAGTCAGCTGTTGCTGGGCATACTGTACTGGCTCACGGATCAAGAGAGTCGCGTCGCGCTGCCGCCGCGACCGAATGTCGCCGACCCCATCGTCCTGACCGAGCGGCAGCGCGCGTGGATTCGCATCCTCGGCATCGGGGTCGGGCCTGGAATTCCGCTGCTGGGCAGCGTGGTCGTGCTGTGGCGACGGAGACGCTGGCTGTGAAGCCGCGCCTTGTGGTCCTCGGCCTCGCGGCGATTCTCCTGGCCGCCTACTTCCTGCTGATCGAGCGGCCCCGTTGGTTGCAGGAACGCGCGCAGGTGGACGAAGATCGCATCGTTCTGCAGTTCGATCCCGACCGCATCGTCGGTATCGAGCTCTTTCGAGCCGGCGATCTCGTGGTCGTCGAGCGCGACCGCGAAGACGTGTGGTGGATCCGTTCGCCCATCGAATACCGCGTCAAGAAGGGCGCCGTGCGTAACTTCCTCGATCGCGTCCTGGAGGCCGAACGCTACTACGAAATGGCCGAGACACTCGAACCCGAGCGTGAAGAGGATTTCGGGCTGGACGAGGGCACGGCCGCGCTGCTCACGCTCTTCGATCGCGACGCCCAACAGCTGCATCTTCGTGTCGGGAAGGCCACACCGACCGGCGACGCCTACTATTTTCAGCGCGGCGGGGATCCGGCGGTCTATCTCGCCTCGGAGAATCTCGATGCCATCCGACTTCTGAACTATCAGTCCCTGCGGGATCCGAGCTTGTTCGAGATCGAGCCCGGCGCGGTGGACGCATTGCGGATTTTCACGCCGGCCCAGGAGTACAACCTGCGCCGCGATGAGAAGCAACTCTGGCGCGTCGCGGGAGCCGTGGGAAAGATCCCCGACGGAGCGAAGCTGAAGCAGTGGATTCTGCGCGATGCGATCTTCGAGCTGTGTAACGCGCGTATCCGAGCCTACCTACGTGACGGGATGTCGAACGAGGAGCTGGCCGTCTTTGGCCTGGGAGAGCGCTCGCCAAGCCTGAGCTGGCAAAGCGGCGAACGCTCGGGCGGCGTCGCCATGGGGAACGAGTCGGAACAGATTGGCGAGCTCTTCGCGCGTCGCCTCGGTGAGGACACGCTGTTCCGCTTGCCGTCGACGCTGCTGGATTTCCTGGAGAAACCGCTGGCCGAGCTACTCGATCCCAGCCCCATCGATGCAGACTTCTCGGGGCTCTTGGCGATGGACGCGCGCTGGCCCGATGGCGTCGAACTGAAGAGTGTGGGCAACGGCTACGAACAGGAGACCGTCATCGACACGGTGATTCAGGACCAGCTCAGCGTTGTGACGCAGAATGTCTTCTACGGTCTCTCCCGACCCGAGATCGTGGGCAGTCTCGAATTGGCAGAGGGCCAGGGTCTGGGCCAGCTTCTCGGCGCTGAGCCCATCGTCATCACGCTGCGCTTTGCGAGCGAGGCGCTCGTCCTGGAGATGGGGGAAAGCAGCGAGGGCGGCAGTTTCTGGTTGCGCCTCGCTGGCGACCGTGTGGCCTACCAGGTCGAGCGCGGTGTCTATCTGCGTCTCATCGGTTGGAGGCAGGCCGTACGATCCCTCGGCTAGTCTTCTCAGCCGTTCTTGCGGCGCAGTTCGTGAGATTCCAGCAGGCGCCGGCACTCGTCACAGAAGTGTTCCGATTTCATGTCGATGGCATCGACCGTAGTCGAACTCGCCATGACACACGTGCCGTCGTGGCAATGCACGAGATTATAGGTGTGGCCGAGTTCGTGGATCGACTCCTTGCACATCCTGTCAAACAGCAGGTCCGGCGCGGGAGAAAGCCCGTACAGTTGGTTGTCGAGTCGGTGCGTCGACACGACCGCGACACGGCCATTGAGCTGCGCCTCGCCGAAAACATAGCTGAGAACCGGGATGAAGAGGTCCAGCCCCGTGAGGCCGAGCACGCGTCCGGCGTCGGCGGGACGGTCACGCAGGAGCTGTGCGAGAAACAGTCGTGAATTGTACTGACTGCGCGTTCGGTCGAACGCGATTTCGGGATCGAACGTCGGATTGTGCCGCTCGACGCGGAGACCAAAGGCATGCTCGAGGCGAATCGTCAGGCGCTCCAGGATCGCCGGAGGTTGCCCGCAATAGATCGGGACGAGCTGAAGTGTCTCCACGCTGCCCGCCCATCGAAGCTAGTGATTGGCCGCCTGCCCGAGCCCGTACTTCTTGATCTTGTTGTAGACGGTGACGCGATCGATCTTCAACGTTTCGGCTGCTTTCGTGATGTTCCAACCCTCTCGCTCGAGTACATCCAAAATGTGGTTCTTCTCGACGTCGGCCAGGGAAGATCCCGCCGCGCGCGCGAAGTCCGTCGACTTGCGCAGCGGAAGATCTTCGGCGCGGATCAGCGGCGGCGACCCGACAACCATGGCGCGCTCGATCGCGTTGCCGAGCTCACGGACGTTGCCCGGCCATCCGTATTCCATGAGAAGCTCCATCGCCTCGGGAGTGAAGCCTTGCATCCGCTTGTCCATCTGAAGAGACAATCGCCCGAGGATATGGGCCGCGAGCAGGGGCACGTCGGACATCCGATCGCGCAGCGAAGGAGCTTCGATGGTGAACACGTTGATCCGGTAGTAGAAGTCTTCGCGGAATCGTCCATCTTGGACGGCCTGGATGAGGTTTTCGTTGGTCGCGCAGATGACACGGAAGTCGACGCGCACCGGCCGCGACCCGCCGACCCGCGTGAACTCCTTTGTTTCGAGGACGCGCAGCAGATCGACCTGCGTCTTGGGGTTGATGGCGCCGATCTCGTCGAGGAAGAGGGTGCCGCCGTCCGCCATTTCCAGGCGACCCTTCCGTCTCTGCTGCGCGCCGGTGAAGGCGCCCTTCTCGTGGCCGAAGAGTTCGCTCTCGAGGAGGTCGTTTGGCAGGGCCCCGCAGTTGACGGGGACGATCGGGAAGTAGCGCCGGGAGCTGTTGGCGTGCACGGCGCGGGCGATGAGTTCTTTGCCCGTGCCGCTCGCGCCGAGGATCAAGACCGTGGCATCGCTCTTGGAGACGTGATTGATGAGCTCCAGGACCTTCCTGATGGGGGCGCTTTCGCCGATGATGGTCTCCGGTTTAACCAGGTCGTCCATGCGATCGCGTAGCCGCGTGTTCTCCTTGCGCAGGCGGTTCTGTTCGAGAGCCTTGGACACGAGATGGCTCAGCTCATCGGGATCGATGGGCTTGGTCACATAGTCGAAGGCGCCCTGCTTCAGGGCCCGGATCGCCGTGTCGACCGATGCGAACGCGGTGATCATGATCACGGCCAATTCCGGGTCGATCGTGTGAATGCGCCCCTGGAGCTCCATCCCGTCCATGCCGGGCATCTTGATGTCCAAAAGCGCTACGTCGATGTGGTGGTTCTGCAGCATCTTCAGCGCCTCGGTGGCACTCTCCGCTGCGTGGACGATGTGTCCATCCTTGTGAAACCAGTGTGTGAGGGAATCGCGAACCGCAAATTCGTCGTCGACGATGAGGATCGTGGCCTGTCCGGAGCTGCCACCGTCCCTCTCGATCACGTTCATCTCAGGCATGAGATTTCTCTCGCTCTTCGTTCGGGCCGATGTCCTCGGGTTGCGGGGAGAGGATTCTTGGCAACATGACATGGAAGGTCGTCCCATGTCCGAGGGCCGATTCGACCTCGATTTTTCCGCCATGGCGTCGGACGATCCCGTAGACGACGGCGAGACCCAATCCGACGCCGCTTTGGGCGTCTTTCGTCGAGAAGAACGGCTCGAAAATCCTGGGCACCGCGTCTTCTGGGATGCCGACGCCCGTGTCGCTGATCTCGATGCTGACCATGCTCTCGTTGCCTGCGAGCCTCACGCTCAGCGTGCCGCCATGGCCGCCCGGCCCATCCATGGCCTCGACGGCGTTGATCAGGAGCGCGACGAGTGCCTGTTGGATTTGTCCCGGGTCGGCAATGAGCTGCGCGTTTCCCACGAGCCTTTCTGCCTTGAGTTCGATATCACTCACGTGCAGATGGTGCGCGATCAGCATGAGACTGCGATCGACGATCTCGTTCAGGTCGACGGGCTTCGTCTGGGCTCCAAAGGGTCGCGCGAAGAGAAGGAGATTCGTGACGATGCGTCCGCAACGGACGCACTCTTCCTGGATCAAGCGGAGAAAGCGATCCACATCCTCGCGCGTCTCCGCATGGAGGTTCACATTCTCGAGTTCCCGCTGTACCAGCCGGCAATAGTTCAACATGCCGCCGATCGGGTTGTTGAGCTCATGCGCCACGGTGGCGGAGAGTTTGCCCAGCGATGCCATCTTCTCCATCTGCAGCACCTGATTCTGGGCGCGCTGCAACTGCCCGGTCTTCTCGACGACCTTCTCTTCGAGCTTTTGCGACCAGGTCGTCAGTTCTAGCTGCGCCCGACTCAGGTCCTCGGCCATCCGATTGAACGCGCGAGCCAACTCGCCCAGCTCGTTGTCCACCTTGACTTCGATCCGCGTGTCGAGGTCTCCGGCGGCGATCCTCTGGGTGCCGGCGTGCAGCGCGACGACCGGCCGATGAATGACGCGGTGGATGTAGACCGAGGAACCCGAGCCGATCACGAGGATCAGGACGAGCATCGTCCAGATGACGCGCGACTGCTGGGCCCGCAGCGTGGCCTCGACGGGAGCCATCGACATCTCCACGTCGAGCACGCCGAGTACACGCTCCTCCTGCGGCGAGGCATGACACGCTACGTCGGCACAGGAGGCCTCGTTGGGGACGACCCTGAGGTGGCGCAGCACCTCGGCGTCTTCGGGATCGCGTGCGAGGGCACTCTGCTCGAGCAGCGCCGTGTCCGTGATCCGCTTTCGCCCATGACAACTGGAACATGTGTCGGAGTAGATGCTGATTTCGCGGCCGATCTCCTCCTGATCTGCGGAGAGGACGATGGCGCCGCGTTTGTCGTAGACGCGAATCGCTGCGATTCCCGCCCCGTCGGCAAGGCGCTCGATGGTCTCCTGCACCTCGTCGAGCCGGTTGAGGAGCATTCCATCGTGTGTCGCGCGCGCGATGAGGTCGCTCGATTGGTCCACATTGCGGTGGAGGAAGCCGAGGAGGTCGCTGCGAGTCGAGCGATAGCTGACGAATGAGTACACGGCGAGGACGACGCTGACGGAGGCGACGACCAGCAAAATCATGCGAATCCCCAGCGTATGGGGAGTCATGCGACGGCCCAATCTCAATTCAACCTCGGTCCGTAGGTCGGTGGACGACTGTGTTGAGGTACTCGTACAGACTAAGCACGCCTGATGGGAAGTTCAATGCGGTGTGGCCTCCTTCACCACTTGGCATCACTGATTCGAACGTATCGAAGATGTGCCGCGCGTCCGTTCGCCAAGTTGAAGGACAAAACAGCAGAGACGGATCTCAGGTCTCCGCACGCTCGTCTGCCGCGCCGGTGTCTGTGAACTGTCGACGATTTCAACGCCACTGTTGAGTCTCTCAGCGCCCGAGCTTGGGTTACACAGCAAGGCGATCCACGCCCGCCGTTGCATCTTCCTTTGGCGCAGCGATCTACGAGTTTGTTTCTGAATAGCGCGCGCGTGGTCTGGCCTATGCAATTCATGGAAATCGCCCGATTGCAACATCGTTCGAATCGAGGTGATCGCCATGAAGGGCAATAGGATCAATCCCAATCAGCTGCTCGGCATCGGGTTCGCGGTCCTGGCTGCCGCCATGCTCGTGCTGAGCCTTCCAATTCTCGGCGTGGTCTCGGTCGCGCTGCGCGTCACGCTGCTCGTGGTCGCGTTCGCGGCGCTCATCGGAGGCGTGATCGCGTATCGGGTCAGCCCGCGCTTCCGCTCGTGGTTCAGTGCGCAGCTGAACGAGCAGGCGAAGTATAAGGGCCTCCGGCTCCGCGACGGCGTCGCGCTCGCGGATGGACACGCCTGGGCTCGCCCGGAGCGCGACAGCGTGGTCGTCGGCGTCGACGACTTCGCACAGCGCGTCCTGGGGCCAGTCGAGGTCGTGGAACTTCCCGAGGCAGGAGCGAAGGTCTGGCGTGGTGAGCCTTTCGTCACGCTGAGGCGCGGCTCGCGAAGGCTCGAGTTGCGATCCCCGGTCTCGGGGACCGTGCTGCGCAAGAATGCAGAGCTCGTCGATCAGCCCACGCAGATCAACAGCGACCCCTACGGCGCTGGCTGGGCGCTGAAAGTCCAGGAGAACCGGCCCGGGCAGGTTGAGCTGCTGCGCGAAGGCCGGCGGGCGAGAGCCTGGTTCCACGACGAGATCGATCGCCTCATCGAGACGGTCGAGCCAGTTCAACATGCGCTCCCCACCATGGCCGACGGCGGTGTCTTGATCGAGGATCTGTATCGCGTGTTGGACGATGCGACGTGGCGACGCGTGCATCGTCGCTTCTTTGAAAACAGAGAGAGAGAGGAACTGTCATGAAACGCCGGTCGTTTCTCGCGACCCTCGCAGCGGCCGGAGCGGCAGTCACATCCGTCTCGGCCAAGGGCTCTGCTTCCAGCGAGCTCAAAGTCAACGAGGACAGCCTCGGGATCCTGATCGATCTGACGGCCTGTGAGGGTTGCCGCGCCTGCGAATTCGTCTGCGCCGATGCCAACGGCCTGCCCGAGCCCGAAGATGTCGACCTCGAGGGAGGCGTCGTGCGGAAGGCGGATCCGAAGCGATACGTCACGGTCAGTTCCTACGAGACCGTAGTGGGAGAGGTCTACGTGCGGCGGCAGTGCATGCACTGCCTCGAGCCTGCCTGTGCGGCCGCCTGCCTGACGAAGGCCCTGGAAAGAAAGAAGAGCGGCCCCGTCGTCTGGAACGAGGACAAGTGCATGGGCTGCCGCTACTGCATGATCTCCTGTCCCTTCGACGTTCCACAGTTCGAATTCGACAGCCCGGTTCCGAAGATCCAGAAGTGCAAGATGTGTTACGAGCGCCTGGCCGAGGGGCAAGTCCCGGCCTGCGTCGAGGAATGCCCGGCCGAGGCCTTGACCTTTGGCAAGCGAAGCGAGCTGCTGGAGATCGCGCGCAAACGCATCTACACCAATCCTGGCCGCTACGTGTCGCAGATCTACGGCGAGCACGAAGCCGGGGGGACCGGTGTCCTCTATCTGTCACCGGTTCCGTTTGCGGAACTCGGATTCAGAACCGATCTGGGTGAGACGGCCTATCCGGAATACACGCGGGACTTCCTCACTGCTGTCCCCGTCGTCCTCTTCCTGTGGCCCGCGTTCCTCTTGGGTTTGCGCAAGTCACGGGTGGAAGAGGTTGCCCACACGGCTGACAGCGATGGAATGGGTGGAGGTGCATCATGAGCTCGATCGCGCCCAGTCATGGAAGATCTCTCTCGACCTGGAAGTTCCTCACTGGTGAGCTGCGTCCGAAGGGCCGCCTACTGACGCCATTCAATATCATCACGGGAGCCATAATCCTTACGGCGGCCGTGCTCCTGACGATTCGCTTTGCCCAGGGCCTGGGTGCGGTGAGCAACGTCAATCAAGATTTTCCGTGGGGTGTCTGGAAGGGGTTCAATGTCGTCTCCGGTGTCGCCCTGGCGGGAGGCGCCTATGTCCTGACTTTCATGGTCTACATCCTGGGCCTCGAAAAGTACAAGCCGATCGTGCGCGTCACCGTCCTGAACGGGTTCCTGGCGTATGTGTTCTATGCGGGTGCGCTGGTCCTCGACCTCGGCCGTCCGTGGAAGATCATGAATCCCATCATCGGCAATTCGTTTGGATTTACCTCGGTGCTCTTTCTGGTGGCGTGGCATTTCCTGCTCTACATGACGGCGGAACTCATCGAGTTCTCGCCGGCGATCGCGGAGTGGCTCGGCAAGGAGCGCGCCCGCAAGATCCTCAAGGGAATGGCGGTCGGCGCCGTCGTCATGGGCATCTCACTCTCGACACTCCATCAGTCGGGTCTCGGCGCCCTGTTCTTGATGGCCAAGCCGAAGATCCATCCGCTCTGGTACTCAGAGTTCATCCCCCTCTTGTTCTTCATCTCGAGCATCTTCGCCGGTTTGGCCATGGTCATCTTCGAGGGCAGTATCAGCCATCATGTCTTCCGCGACCGCGTCGGCGACCAACTGCGTCGTTCCCACGATCTCATTCTGGTCGGGCTCGCGCGCATCTGCGGCGTCGTGATGTTCGTGTATCTGTTCCTACAATCGCTGAATTTCATGCATGGGCAGCTCTGGCATGAACTGCACGGCTTCTACGGCGCTCTGTATCTCACCGAGATCGTGGGGCTGGTCGCCCTGCCGATGATTCTCTTCCTGCGCGGAGCGGCGTGCCGCGACACGACGACCGTGCGTGTGGCGTCGGTGCTGTGTCTGCTGGGCGTGATCCTGAACCGTCTGAACATCTCGGTGATCTGTTACAAGTGGTACGAGACAAAGCATTACGTTCCATCATGGATGGAACTCGTCATCATGGTCGCCGTGGTCTGCGCTGAGATCTGGGTCTTCCGTTGGGTCGTGCGGCGCCTGCCGGTGCTTGCGCCCGCCTCCGAAGACAGTCCTACTCTTGCCAACGCACGGTCCAACTAGGAGAGGAGCCTGGCCATGAACTTTCTACCCACCAAAGGCATCGAATACGTTTTGGTCCTGTGTTATCTGGCGCTCCTCGTCCCGTTCTGGAAACTGCTGCGCAGCAGCTTTGGCGAGGCGGCGCCCGCGCCGATCCGGAGTCCGCGGCTGACCCGCGTGGCCGGCACGGGTTCCTGGTTCCAGGTGCCCGAGGGCGTCTTCTTCCACCGAGGGCATTCCTGGGCGAAGCACGATGAGGCCGACCTGTTGACGGTTGGCATGGACGACTTCGCGTATGGCCTGGTCGGGAGGCCCGATTCAATCCTGCTCCCGGAGGCCGGCCGGCATCTGGCGCAGGGCGAGAAGGGCTGGAGCACGCGGATCGATGGACATGTCTTCGACGTGCTCTCGCCCGTGGATGGCGAAGTGGTCGAGGTCAACGAAGAGGCCGCGGAACATCCGGCGCTGGCGTGCGCGGATCCCTACCAGCGGGGCTGGCTGCTCAAGGTCCGGCCGAAGAATGTGCGCGCCGCCTTTTCGAATCTCCTTCCGGCCGACGTGGCGCGAGCCTGGATGGACGACGTCCAGCACAGCCTGAGCCGCAGCATGGGTCTTCCGGACGGGATGGTCCTCCAAGACGGTGGTCTTCCAGTCTCCGGTTTCGCGAGACAGATCGGCGGGGATCACTGGCATGAACTGGCGCAGGAATTCCTCCTGACCAAAGATCGGCAGCCGCGCTGAGATCCTCCCTTGGGCGGGGCTCCTCACGGAGCTCCGCCGACGGCTCGCCCTCGGATCCCGCGGCCTCAGAACGCGAGATCGATCCCAACTTCCATTATATTCGCCGTGAAGTTGTTGCTGTTGAAGTAACGCTCGTAACCGAATCGGAGCCGGGTCTGACTCAGGAAGTCCACGTCGGAGAACAGCTGCTTCATGTTCCACTGCACCAGGAATCCAAATAGATGCGCGCCGAACCCGCCCAGCCGGTAGTCGCCCGTGAGATAACCATCGATTCCTGAAATGGACGGATACTCTTCGCGGAAGAACTCCGCCTCGACCTGCGTGTAGTAGCGGTAGCGATAGTTCACGACCAAGGCGTCGTTGACGTACTGGCTCAGCTTCGCTGTGGTCGCGTGGGAAGAAACGCTCCAGTCGTCGGTGTAGAACCGGTAGTCGAGTTTCACGCTGGCCCGGCTGTGCAGGTACTGGCTCAGTCGGCAGAACACGTCGTATCTCGAGCGCCGATCGGGATGCCGCTCGGGAACATTGGTTCCTCCGGCGTAGACGTTCCGATAGGTGTCATGCTGCGATCCCCGCACGGCGTTGATCTCGCCCCCGAGACGAAACACCGTGGTTGGACTGAGGATCTGCGTCGCGATCACATTCCAATGCCGCGTCTGGAGTTTGCCGCCGCGGCCCGTGGTATCCGCGTCGTC
>Ga0214472_10006734_pt1 | contig 12043 bp, 12 predicted proteins | sample RVTome_6_FD_207662 | JGI IMG/M metagenome (GOLD analysis project Ga0214472, IMG submission 207662) | Soil microbial communities from uranium-contaminated site in the Upper Colorado River Basin, Wyoming, United States - RVT140D175 | ecosystem: Environmental > Terrestrial > Soil > Contaminated >...
AGGCCCGAATTGGTAATTGTTAATTGTCAATGGTGAACGGTGGGCGGTGGACGTAGGGGCAGGCCCCCGTGCCTGCCCGGGTCGATGCAACCACGGTGGGCAGGGGGCAGGGGGCAGGGGGCGGGGGGCAGTGGGCAGTGGGCGGTGGAGGCCCGAATTGGTAATTGTTAATTGTCATTGGTGAACGGTGGGCGGTGGACGTAGGGGCAGGCCCCCGTGCCTGCCCGGGTCGATGCAACCACGGAGGCAGGAGGCAGGGGGCAGGGGGCAGTGGACAGTGGGCGGTGGGCGGTGGGCAACGTCCATGCCGTCCATCCCGTCCATGCCGTCCATGCCGTCCACCTTGCGAGAGCCGCCAAACCCTCGCCGGGAGGCGGCAATCAACAGCCCCCAATCAAAAATCAAACTTCAAAAATCAAAAATTCCCCATGGCCATTTTCGTCGATAAAAACACCCGGCTCCTGGTGCAGGGCATTACCGGAAAGCAGGGCATGTTTCACACCCGCCAGTGCCGCGACTACGGCACCCGGGTGGTGGCCGGGGTGACGCCGGGCAAGGGCGGCCAATGGATGGACGAGGTGCCGGTCTTCGACACGGTGGCCGAGGCGATGGCGGCCACCGGCGCCAATGCCAGCCTGATCTTCGTGCCGCCCCCCTTTGCCGCCCGGGCCATTCTGGAGGCGGCCGAAGCCGGGATGGCGATAATCGTCGCCATTACCGAGGGGATTCCGGTCCACGATATGCTGAAGGTGAAAAACTTCCTGGCCGGCGGCGCCTCCCGGCTCATCGGTCCCAACTGTCCTGGCATCATCACCCCCGGAGTCTGCAAGATCGGCATCATGCCCGGCCCGATTCACCAACCGGGCGGCCCGGTCGGGGTCGTCTCCCGTTCCGGCACCCTGACCTACGAGGTGGTGGATCAGCTCACGGCCCGCGGCCTGGGCCAGACCACCTGCATCGGCATCGGCGGGGACCGGATACCGGGCACCGGTTTCAAGGAGTGCCTGGCCGCCTTTGAACAGGACCCCGACACCCGGGCCGTGGTCCTGGTGGGCGAAATAGGCGGCAGCGGCGAGGAGGAGGCCGCCGATTTCATCCGGGAGAAGATGACCAAGCCGGTCGCCGCCTACATCGCCGGTCTCACCGCCCCGCCCGGCCGCCGCATGGGCCACGCCGGCGCCATAGCCGGCCGGGGCTCCGGCACGGCCCAAGCCAAGATCGAGGCCCTCACCCGCGCCGGGGTCCACGTCTCCCGCGATCTCTCCACCTTCGGCGATTTCTGCGCCCGCCATTTTGCGGGGCTGGACCATCGCTGATTGCAAAAAAAGCTTAATGGTCCTCACCCGGCTGGCGAGCCGCGTTACGGAGATGTGGCCCGGCCCGGTTGCGCCCTGGCCGCCCAGCGGGGAGAGGAAAAGGTCAACGTGCCGATAAGCGGGGAGCGGTTTCTGTTCGCCGCCGCCTTCCCGCGCCATCCGGCCCTGGATCAGCCCCGGGTCGAATCTGCCTCTCGGTAAACGTTCGCCAGCGCCGAATCAGCTTTGTCACCGGCCTGCCCGCATACCCGATGCATAGCGTCCAGGTGAAAATAATCAACTTTACATTTGCTAATTGATTCATTGTTGAATATAAACACCATATGCGAATTATCTTGTTGCCCGAAGAAAAGGAAACGGTTCGAAAACTGGGGCTTTGCCTGAAAAGCGCCCGGCTGAAATCGAACCAGACGCTGGTGGAGTTCGGGGCCAGAATAGGGGTGTCCCGCTGGACCGTCTCCCAGATGGAAAAGGGTAATCCGCACGTCTCGCTGGCCGGGTGGATAAAAGCCGGCAACCTCCTCGGCTTGCTGGACACCTGGTCCCATGTCCTCGAAGCACCGGCCGATCCGTTCGCGGAATACGACCGGGCCAGGCTGGAAGAAGAGCGGCTGAGCAGATCGCGGGCCGGGAAAAAGAAAAAATCCGCATGCAATCCGAAGTAAACCTTCATGTCTTCGTCGTGTTGGATGACGGCCGCATTCTGAGAGCGGGTCGTCTCCTGTCGCGCAATCTCATTCTGGCTCGAAAAGGAGGATACGAAGGGTTCTTCAGGTATGATCCGGAATACCTGGCATCGGCTGGCGGCTATCCCCTCGATCCTCGGCATTTGCCGTTATATCAGGAAGTTTTCAGGGCGATGCGGCCCGAGCGCGGCATCCATGGGGTATTCGAGGATTCGCTTCCCGGCGCCTGGGGAGAAAGGCTGCTGGCCAGAAAAGCCGGCATCCATACCGGTCATTACGCGCCGGTACACCTGCTGCAAGCCCTGGGCGGGAGCGGGCTGGGCGCTTTGCTTTATTCCGAGGCCGAACCGCCCCCGCGAACGGTGGAAGATGCAAGTCTGGATTTCGACGTTCTGGCCCCGGCTCTCGATGAAGCCGTCCGCTACGAAAAGACACTTGACCCCATGGAGTTGCGGTTTCTGATTTCCGGCGGGTATTCGGCGGGAGGCGCGAGACCGAAGCTGCTGCTGAAAAAAGGCGGTGACCATTTCATCGCCAAGTTCTCGAGCATCCACGACCGGAGCCAGTCGGTCAATGTCCGCCTCGAAGCCGCCGGCCTCGAACTCGGTAAACGTGCCGGTCTTAAGGATCGGCGCGGAAATAAAATTACATTTTCGCCGCGCTTGTCGAAACATGTCCGTGTATACAAGATGGCTCCTCGATGGAGAGCAGAAAATCGCATTCCGGCATCGGTTGTGGTAGATGCTTCTGCCCAAGTCTGCCCGAGGTGCTCTTTTTCATTTGCATTGAATCTGCCGTTTGATCTTGGCAGACGGCATTAATATTGATCTGGAATGGCATTGAGCATTGGTTTATAGATGACGCCTTGAATGTTTGGATGGATGAGGATCGGTCCTTTATAGATTGAAATTCGGAAGCTGAACCAAATTGAAATATCTCATGAGGCAATCTCGGCTCAATCGTGTAATTCAACTTTTCGAGTTCATTCGGCCTTGTAAGTGCGAGTTCATCCATTTCTTTATTTGACGCTTTTTTCCCCTTCTCGTAGATTCGTTTATCATGATACGCTGCAAGACGCAATCCGGTTTTGGTGCCTGTGTTCCTTGCGAAGTTGACCACGGTGTCGAAAGTCTCCAAAGGGTGGCCGGCCCAGTTTTTCGTGATTTCGTTGAACATTCTATGCTCGATGGGGTTCCATTTACTGGCGCCTGCCGGGTAGTGGGCCACGGTGATCGTTAGGCCGGTTTCATCGGCAAACTTCTCCTGAAGGTATTTCTTCCACATCCGAGGACGGGCCCCGTTGCTTCCGCCACTATCGGCGAGAATGAGCAGGCGTTTAGCATGCGGATAATCATATTGTCCATGTTTCTTCCACCAGGTCAGGATGCTATTGACCGCGAATTCAGGTGTATCCGCCGACTCTCCGACCACCAACACGCCAAAATTCCGCTGGGGATCGTATATTCCATAGGGAGAAGCCAAGCCTTTCGCCTCTGAGCGAAAGTCATGGTCCTTGACCTTTTTGTGCCTACGACGCCATGTACGTCCGGGATTTTTAAATAAACCGATCAACTCTTTTTTCTTGGTATCGACACTGACGATCGGATCGCCCGTCTTCACATACTCCTCGCGCAGACTCTTTATGATGCCAAACTGTTTATCCCTATCGGGAGAGTTTCCCGATGAGAGGCATTTTTTGTTGCTTTTCAAGGAGTAGTCCAACTTTCCTAGCAATCGGCGTACCACAGTGGCCGACACCTCGATCTCAAACCCCTCGGCAAGATATCGTGCCACCTTTTCGGCGGATTGATGGGTCCATCTGTGTTGCGACATCGGATCTCCCGCCGTGGACGAATCCGTGTCAAGAAGGTTTCGGATTTTCTCCATTATTTCAGGAATTTTTTTTCCACTCTTTTCCTTCCTCCACCAGGTTTTCGTATATTCGAACGATCGACAGAGTCGGTGAAAAGCTCCTGCCGCCCCTTTGATACGGTCTGTGGGGCCAATCCCAAAAGCTCGGCAATCTTTCTGTCACCGCCGTGTCCTAATTTGGCAGCCTCCAACCCCGCATAGAGCCGGCGTTGCTTTTCATCCAACAAACTAAAAAACAGTATGATTCCGGCCTTGAACTCGTCTGGAAGCAGCTCGGCCTCGATTCCCATCCCGACCTCTGTGCAAGCAGTGTGCTCGTTGCGTAAAAGGACTTGCCGACGACGTTGCCCTGAGTCTGCTGAAAAATACACGAAATGTCCTTCCACTTTGGACCGTGAAATGCTTTCCCGTTGTAATAGCTTCAAGAGGGCGTGCTTGACCTCGACTTGCAGCAGGGACTCCAACTCGGATGCGGTGAAACCTGCATCCGAACGGTGCACCATGAATGCCGCGGTGTCCAGCAGATTGCCATTTTTGCTGAACATCACCGCGCGGTACGACCAAAGACCGTAGCGGTCAAAGACAGGGATTTCTAAAAGAGTGTAGTACCGTCCCCGGTGTGAGTAACTTGAAAGATAGCCGATCCTGGACAATGCTCTATAAACGGTCATAGTGGACTTTGATCCAGCGGCTGCCTTCACTTTCTCAATGGTAGCTATCTTGCTGGAACTAAAGAAGTTTCTAAGAGATTCGTCGCGATCACGGAATGGCATCATATGGTATAGTTCCCCCAATTTTGTTTCAAATAAGGGTAACTATACCATATATATCGTGATGTGATAAGGCAAAAAAATACGTTATTTTATGATATTACGCAAACTGCCATAAATATCCGGTCGCGACCTTCTGGTATATTTGTCCAGATAAATGTAAAATTATTTCTGCGCCGATCCTAAGGTCGTGGATTTTCAGATCGCCATGGTCAGGAGACGGCCGGTATTGCTGGTAAAGCGCTTCGACATTACCAGCCGGGGCGGCAGACGCGCCCTCATCAGTTTCAGGACGCTCCTGGCCTGTTTTGACGACCCGGGCAGAATTTCCTATGGCGATCTGGCGGAAGTGGTACGCCGGGTGTCGAGCGCCCCCGCGGATGACCTCGCGACCCTTTTCAAACAAATGGTGCTCAATATTTCGATCCTCAATACGGACGACCATTTGCAGAATTTTTCCATGCTGCATGACTCGCGGCACGGTTGGCGTCTGTCCCCGGCGTATGACCTCGTTCCGAATCTCAACCGCGATGAGCAGGCGCTGCGAGTAAACGGCAAGCATGTCGGCCTCGCGGTGGCGGACGTTATCGCTGAAGGCACCCGGTTCGGCTTTACCAGAAAAAAAGTCTCGGCATGGTCGATCGGGTTTTCGAAGGACTTCGGAATTGGGAGGAATGCGTCGCCGATACCCGCATGAAGGAGAGGATCGCGGAGCGCCTCACGAAATTTTACCACAAATGAAGATACTCTACACCACAGACCTGCATGGGGACGCGGAAAAGTACAAACGGCTTGAAGATATCGCTCTGAAAGCGAGGCCTGCCATAGTCATCAACGGTGGCGACATGCTGCCGAAAAAGGTCAACCTCTTCCAACAAGACAAATTCATCACCGGCCGCCTTACCGCGCACTTCGAGTTCTTCCAAACGGCGGGCATCCAATATCTCTGCTGCCCGGGAAACGATGACCTGAAAATATTCGACGACCTTTTCGACGAAACTTGCAACCGCTTTCCCTTGGTGACGAACCTGGCGCAGCGGCGGGTTGAGATATCGGGCCATGAATTCATCGGGATGAACTGGGTGGTCGATTACCCCTTCCGGCTCAAGGACAGGTGCCGGAAGGACAAAGGCGACTATGTGTTCCAGGCGCAGATGGGAAGCGGCTTGCTTTCTTCGGAAATGGGTTGGCGGGAACTTGCGGACTGGCAGGGTTACGCGGCCACCTTGCCGACGATCGAGGATGAGTTGCAACGACTTCCGAGGCCTCTCGACATGTCCAGGGCAATATACGTAATCCACATGCCGCCTTATCGTCTGGGGCTGGATAAGTGCCGGCATGGCGCGGAAGTGGGGTCTGCCGCCGTCTATGAATTCCTTCTCAAACAACAGCCATTGCTCTCTCTCCATGGGCATATTCACGAATCCCCGGAAGTCACGAAAGTTTGGAAGGCAAAACTCGGCAATACGGTCTGTATCCAGCCCGGACAGCTTGAAGATGAATTTACCTATGTTTTGATAGATCTCGTGTCGATGCAGTTTGAAAAAAGCCCAAAAGGGACAGGCAGATAGTGCTTTTCTTCAAAAAAATTGTCATTTGCCTTTCTATGTGGTATGCGGATTCTTCCGATGTTTTTGGGAAGGGTCTGGCAGGATGGGCGGTTATTCCGCTTGCCAACGATGAGGTCTCTTCACCAACAGAAGGTCGGCCGGATAGCGGCAGGGAAAGAACGGATGTTACCGATGCACAAGTATATGTCTTAGTCGCAATTGTTAAAAAACGGTTATTTTTGTCGGATGTGAGTCTCTACACAATTTTACAAATTTTAAGCATCACCTTGTTTGAAAAAGTTCCGTTATTACAAGCTTTTACAGCAACAGACTGCAGAAAACCGCAGGGCTATAACCCTAAGCAGCTTAAATTATTAGATTTTTAACCGGACACTTGCGAGAAAACTTATAACAATTTAATACAGCTGATGGCGAGAAGTTTGGCCCCACATTCCACACCCCTTCGCTAATCTGCCAGGGTATTTTTTTTAGTCTCTATCATTTTGTACGGGACTCTGTCTTCAGGACGTGTTATATGGGTTGGTCATGGAAACGCCAACTATTATCCAAGGGCGCATGCTCACCGCCGGGGACATTGTCGCGGTGCAGGAGCTCAGGAACCAGAATCAATCTTGGAGCCAATACCGGTTAAGCCGCGAGCTTGCCGAACAGTGGGATTGGCGTACCGGCAACGGCCAACTTAAAGACATTGCCTGCCGAAGCTTACTGCGAAAGCTGGCGGACAGGGGGGTGATAGATCTTCCCGCACCCCGGGTGGTTTCACCAAATCGTTTTCGCCATCTGCCTGTCAAGCCTGTTAATCACGAGACAACGCCCATCACGGAATCACTCTCCTCTCTACAACCGTTGCAGTTGCTTGATATTTCCTCGGCGACGCATAAAACCTTATTCGCCTGGTTGCTGGCTCGTTACCACTATTTGAGCTTCAAACAACCAGTCGGAGAGAACCTGGCCTATTTGGCCGCTGACCGGCATGGCCGCCCACTCGCCTGCCTGCTCTTCGGTTCCGTTGCCTGGAGTTGCGCGGCGCGCGACCGGCATATTGGCTGGAGCGTCAAGCAACGCCGCGAACGGTTACATCTCCTGACCAACAACCATCGTTTTCTCATCCTGCCGTGGGTCCAAGTCCCGTGCCTGGCAAGTCATCTGCTTGGCATAATCGCCAGAAGGCTCAGCCAGGATTGGCAAGCCAAGTACGGTCATCCCATCCTGTTGCTTGAGACCTTTGTGGATCGCCGTTTTCAAGGCACCTGCTATCGGGCGGCCAACTGGCTTCGTCTTGGCCAAACCACGGGTCGTACCCGCAACGGCGGCCCTGATCGTATCGAGTCCCGGATCAAGGATGTCTATGCCTACGCCTTGCACGACCAGGCGATCCCGAGGCTTCGTGATGAATAACGACGAACTCCTCAAACAGGTGCGCCAAGTCGATATCCACCAAGTCGGCTTTCACCCCATCATCCGGGCCTATATGCAGCGACTCGGTCTGGTTGATCTGATCAACGGTCTGGTCGGCAGCCAGATGGAGGTCGAGCCAGGCCTCATTGTTGCCGGCATGATCCAGGATACGCTCTCCGGTCGCTCCCCTCTTTATCATCTGGAGGATTTTTTTGCCGACCATGATACCGAGTTGCTCCTCGGGGAACCCGTTGAACCTTCAGCCTTTAGCGATCACAACGTCGGCCGGGTCCTCGATCGCATCCAAGGGACTGGGGCAAGCCGAATCTTCAACGAAGTAGCGCGCCGGGCCGCGGTTGTTTTTGATCTTGACACCAACTCCGGCCACTGGGATTCCACCTCGGTAAGTGTGTGGGGTGATTACAATTCCAGGCCAGACCAAGAAGGAACGAGACTTAACCTGACCTACGGCTATAGCAAGGACCATCGCCCCGACCTTAAACAATTCATGCTCGGCATGCTTTGCGTTGAGCACAACATTCCCATCCTGGGCGAAACCCATGACGGCAACAGTTCCGACAAAACCTTGAACAACAAGCTCCTGACCCGCATCAACAAAGACCTCGCACAACATGGACTGGGGGAGGGCGCCTTTACATACACTGCCGACTCCGCCATGGTAACCGAGGAGAATCTCGCCTGTTTCGACCCGATCCCCGGGGCTGCTCCTTTCTATTTCGTCACCCGGCTACCCTTTGCCTACAACGAGACTGACCGGGTGGTCGCAGAGGCTGTCCGTGCCAATCAATGGCAGGAAATCGGCGTATTGGCCTCGTCCCGGCCCACCCCGAAAAGACCCTGCGCCTCCTATCGGGCCTGCGATACCACGGTCGAGCTCTATGGCAAATCCTTCCGCGCTATCGTCATCCATTCAAGCGCTCACGACAAACGCCGTCAAAAACGCATCGACAAAGAGCTCGCCCTGGCACGGCAAAACCTGACAGACACCCTCTCGCTAAGCCTCAAAACCGCCTTCTTCTGCCTCGCCGATGCCGAAGCTGAACTCAAGCGCCTTCTCTCTTTACCCATGCCTTGCCACAACCTGGTAACCAGGATCGAGGAAGAAATCATATATGCCAAGGGCAGGCCACCCAAAGAAGGCCCACGGAGGGTTGCCGCTCGTCGCTGGCGGATTCACGCCGAGATTGTCGAGCGGCCCGAGGTCATCGATCGGAAACGCGCCGAGGCTGGCTGCTTCGTGCTGCTATCCAACCGCCCCATCCAAGGACCAGACGCTCAAACTCCCGAAGAGTTATTGCGGACCTATAAGGCCCAGGACGGTATCGAGCGTAACTTCAGCTTTCTCAAAGACCCCCTCATCGTCAATGACCTCTTCCTGAAAAAACCGGAGCGTATCGAGGCGCTCGGCATGATCTTGCTTCTCTGTCTCTTGATCTGGAATCTCATGCAACGACAAATGCGACAACATCTGGAAAAAACCAACGCCACCATCGAGGGGTTGGATCGACGCAAGACAACCCGCCCCACGTCATATATGATGACTACCAAGTTCAGCAACATCCTTATCCTAAAGGTTGACCAATCCCGAATGTTGAAAAAACCTTTATCCCCCACACAACAAGCTTACATCAAGGCCCTTGGCCTCACTGAGGAGATCTTTACCTCTATGCACCCACCTCCTTGACTTCGAAAAAAATCGTCGCCAAGTTGCGAATAGGGGTGTGGAATGTGGGTTGAGAAGTTACTTTTATAAGCGTAACTTCGGTCTAGGCGGCGCTTATAAATTCCTGTGGGGTCCGGATGGCCACTCCACGGAAGGGATTGAGAACCAGCAAGTCGTCGTCACCGCTCACTATGCAGGTGGCATTTCCGCTTACCGCCAGTTCGAGAAACTTATCGTCTTTAGGATCACGGCATTCTGTCAGTCTTTCTGTTACCTCAACCACTTTTGCGTCACGGATGAAAGCTGCTAAGAATAGAAGCCTTTCCTCTTCATGCAGGTAGCGGTTGAATTTGGGGCGCCGCAGCACTTCGTCCAATTCGCCGATGGTGTCAGCAGATGCCAGAACGATTCCGCTGGCAAACGCGAGATCCACCGCTTGTCGTGGGACAGATCGCAACAATAGGACGGCGCTGACTATAACGCCGGTATCCAAGATGAAGCGGGGCTCACTCGTCATGGAGCAGAGCTTCCATGATCTCGGGCGTCAAGCCACGTGCCTCGGCCTTAGCTCCGATGTTGTCCATGATTTCAACAAGCGAATCTTTCGGTAACGCGGCTAATTCACGCAAACGCAATTGAAGCAGGAGTTGGATCTTTTTCTGGTCATCCGGTGATGCCGTAAGATACGCGCGTGCAGTCTTGGCATCGACAGGAATCGTAATATCGGCGTGTGGCATCGTGTTCCTCCAGTTTGGTTGTTGAATTACCTCCCCTTTGCCTACATTATAGCCCAGGCCATGAGCAAATCATACGCCTCTACGGTCCGCGTGCGACGGACCCGCCTAACGAGAAGAGTTTTTACGGCGCTCACCGCCGCCAAAATTCCTGTTGAATTGAACCGCGGGGTGGCCGGTTCAATTGCGGTTTTATTGGCGGATTTTTCCGGATGTGGGTCGATAATAGGAGGAGAAAACAGGGAGGTCAAGCAATAAATCCCCGCGTATCTGGCGTACACCAAGCCTTACCATCGTCTTGTCCGGCCCGGCGGAAGGATCGGAGGGGCTGATTTGGCACAATCCCTGAAGTTTAGCGTAGATATCCGTCTACCGGGTCATCATGGGGCACGGTAGAGGTTTTTTAGACACGGATCTACACGGAGTGCGGTGTTTCGGTTTTTTGCTTTCGGGGTATCCGTGTAAATCCGTGAGAATCCGTGTCAGAAAACTCGGTGAAAAAAAGAAAATTTCAGACACGGATTTACACGGATTCGCACGGATCTTGAAATTTGAGTCGACTGGGACAGACGGTTATCGGTGATCTTTTATCCGGATTTATGCCTCGCTCCACTCATGGCGTCGCCGTGGAGGGCGTTGATCTGGCGGTCCTGAATCCGGGCCAGGCCGAGCAGGGCCGCGGTCGCGCCGATCAAGGCGAGGAACATGTCCGATTGGGTGTCCCAGGGATCGCCCTGAGTGCCCAGGAATTCATCCGCGCCCTGTCCCATGGCCAGAGCGGCCCACCACTCGACCAGCTCATAACAGGCGCTGATGGCCAGGGCGACGCAAACGCACAGGAAGCCAACCATGCGGGTCTTGGCGACATACCCGCCCCTCAGCAGGATTTCGCGCGCGATCAGGGCCGGGACAAAACCCTGCATGAAGTGGCCGATCTTGTCGTAGGGATTCCGGCTGAGCGCGAACAGATCTTGCAGCCAGAATCCCAGGGGGACGCGGGCATAAGTGTGGGCCCCACCCAGGATGAGCACCAGGGCGTGGAGGGAGATCAGTACGTAGAGGAGCGTGGTGAGGGGAAAACGGCGGTGGGTCGCGGCGAGCAGAGGGGCCGCGATGAGCACCGGCGCGACTTCCAGCAGCCAGGTCATCCGATCATAGGGCGACACTCCGGACAGGACGAGCGCGGCCAGAACCGCCAGGCCAAGTCCCGTAAGTAAGCGGTTGTTACTCATCTCATTTGAACCTTGACGGACTCGAAAAGACCGCGACATTTACCACAGAGGACACAGAGAGCACAGAGGTAAACGATGAGCATTGTTTGACTGTCCCTTTATCAAAAGTAATACCTGGCCCGGAAATCCACCCGCAGGTCGTTCTGCTTTTCGCCGTATTCGCTCAAATGTCCCCCGGAGAGGAGAACCGCCTTGAGCCTGAGTTCGAGGTTGGTTATCCCGGTGTAGAGCAATTCCGGGGCGATGCTGGAGCCGGCGTCGGCGAGATTGACTATTCCGGTGATCGCCGGGGTGAAGTAGAGAATGTCGAAGGGCTCCTTGCGGCTCAGGCGCAGGTAGAGATAATTCCGCATCGGGCTCTGGGCCGCGTAGGGGGTGGCGAAACGTTCGGCCCGGTCGAGGAGGCGGCCGTCGCCCGTGGCCAGGAAGCTCTCGAAGCCGGTCTCCACGAAGGAGAAGAAATCCCGCATCTCTCCGGCGCTGAAGCCGGCGCCGTTGCGGTAGTATTCCAGGATCCAGGTGGTGTCGGAAGGCGACAGGTAGCGCAGCCCCAGCAGGTAGCTCCTGGCGTCGATCACCTGCTCGGCGACGTTGCCCGCCGCATCCACCGTTTTCCTGGCGGCCCCGTCGATATAGGCGAACTCGCCGTGGATTTCGAGGTTGGAGACGATGTTGCGCGAAAAATCGATGCCATAGCGGTCCGGCCGGCTGTCGCCGGTCAGGAAGAGCAGGTCGAGGTCGGTATCGTAAAGTAGGAGATATATTTTCCCGGCGAAGTTG
>Ga0214472_10006735_pt1 | contig 12043 bp, 8 predicted proteins | sample RVTome_6_FD_207662 | JGI IMG/M metagenome (GOLD analysis project Ga0214472, IMG submission 207662) | Soil microbial communities from uranium-contaminated site in the Upper Colorado River Basin, Wyoming, United States - RVT140D175 | ecosystem: Environmental > Terrestrial > Soil > Contaminated >...
GTGGCCGAGGCCGTCCACCACCCGAGCACGGTAGAAATCAATCCGCGAAGGCGCCTCGTGCTGGAGGGAGTAGAAGCAGGCTCCTTTGCCGAAGGCCTCGGCGGCCTGGGCGCAGGTGTGCCTGCGAACGGCCTCGAACAGCGGATGGCCGGGCGTGACCCATTCCAGGCTGTTTTTCTCCGCCGTATCACGGTCGGTCGAACAGCGCGGGTACTTCGCCGCCAATGGCGGAAGCTTCCAGTCCGGGTCGCGCTCATATCGCTGGAGCGCCGACGGCGTCCGGGCAGGCTCGAACGTGTGGGGCATGTTCTCGACGACCTTGAGCTTGAGCGGGACGTACTCGGCGGCCTCGCGGATGAACCGGGCGATGGTTTCCGGCACCACGCGGTGCTCCTGCGCCCGGGCCCGGCGCTCGATCAGCATCTCCAGGTTGAGTTTCTTGGAGGCCAACCCCTCGAGCGCGTTCTGGCAGATGGCGCGGAAGCGAGCTTCGTCCACGTTCTCCAGCAGCCGATCTTCAAGGTCGGCGTCGCCCAGTTTCCCGGCATAGTAGTCCCGAAGGATGCGCTCCACGTGAGCGGACGGCAGGATTTCGCCCACGACGTTGAACACCGCATCGTCGTCCAAGGCGTCGCGGATTTCCTGGAGCTTCTCCAGTAGCCGCTGGAGCACGCGGCCCTCGATGGTGTTCGTGGCCACGAAGTTGAAGATGAGGCAGTCCTTTCGCTGACCGTAGCGGTGAATGCGGCCCATGCGCTGTTCCAGGCGGTTGGGATTCCAGGGGATGTCATAGTTAAAGAGGATGTTGCACACCTGGAGGTTGATGCCTTCGCCCGCCGCCTCCGTGGCCACGAGCACTTGGATCGCGCCCTCGCGGAACTGTTGCTCCGAGTGAAGCCGCGTGCCAGGCTCGTCACGCGATCCGGACTTCATGCTGCCGTGGATGCAGCCGACCTTGAAGCCCCAGCTTTTCAGCTTCCCGACGAGGTAGTCGAGCGTGTCCTTGAACTCGGTGAACAGAAGAAGGCGCTTGTCTTGGTGGTCGAAAAAGCCCTCCCTGTGAAGCAGGTCCTTTAGCTTCGAGAGTTTGGCTTCGGCGTCGGTGCCTTCCACGGCTTGCGCCTGCTTGGCAAGTTGATGAAGTTCGGCAATCTCCTCCCGCACCTGCTCGGCGTTCCCGGCCAACGTGATGGCTGCGAGCATCTCTTCCAGGCGCTCGCGCTCGCTATCCTCCATTTCCTCGACCTCCTCCGGGTCGGGGAGGTCGGGTGGCACCAACCGAACCAGTTCCTGGGCCCGCTTCAGGCCTTCCTCAAGCCTGCGGGCGCGGTTCTCAAGGCTGTGGCGCATGGAGTACGTGCTGGAGGCCAGCCTGCGCTGATAAAGGGACATGAGAAAGCCGACCGCACGAGCGCGAGGATCGTCGCCTTGGGCGGCCGCTTTGGCGCTCTGACGCTTCACGAAACGGGTGATCTCCTTGTAGAGTTCGAATTCCGGGCCGTCGATCTGGAAGTCGACGGTGTTCGGGATGCGCTTCGTGAAGATTTTCTCGGCCACCCACGTGCCGCCGGGGCGCCGCTCCGGGAAATAGACCATCGCTTCCTTGGTGCGCCGCAGGTAAAACGGCGCGCGCCGACGGCTCATCGCCTCGTGGATGGAGCGGACGTCCGCGTAAGCATCCGGGTCGAGTAGTTGAAGGAATAAGGAGAAATTGGCTGGATCACCCTTGTGAGGCGTTGCGGTGAGCATCAGGAGGTGGTCCGACGTATCCCGCAGGAGCTCGCCAAGGGCATAGCGCGCGGTCTTGCGCGACGGAGGCGTCCAGGACATGCGATGGGCCTCATCCACGATGACCAAGTCCCAATGCACCTGTCTCAATCCCGGCAGTATCTCGGTCCGCTTGGCAAGGTCGAGCGACGTGATGACCTTTTTCTGTTCCAGCCACTGGTTGACGCCGAACTGGTCGCGGATATCGCCTCCCTTGAGGACCAGGAACTTCTCGTCGAACTTCTCCTTCAGCTCGCGCTGCCACTGGAACGAGAGGTTTGACGGACATGCCACCAGAATCCGCTCGGCCAAACCGCGCAACTGGAGTTCCCGGATCAGGAGTCCGGCCATGATCGTCTTGCCGGCCCCGGCGTCGTCGGCCAGCAGAAACCGAACGCGGGCCAGCTTCAGCAGGTAGTCGTACACGGCTTCGAGCTGGTGGGGCAGCGGATCAACACGGGAGATGGAGAGGCCGAAGTAAGGATCGAACTCCCACGCGATACCGAGGGAGTACGCCTGAAGGCCCAGGCGAAGGAGACGCCCGTCTCCGTCGTAGCTGAAACCAGCATCGAGAATAGTGAGTCGTTCAAGATCATGGGCGGTCAACGTGACCTTGCGAAAACGCTCGGTCTGGGTGCCCACAAGCCCGACGGTCCACGTTCCGTCACCGCTGCCACGCGCCGTCTCCACCCGCATCGGCTCGTTGAAAAGCGAGCCGGTGAGCACCTGGCCCTCGTGGATGGGATGCGCCTCAGTCATCCGGATGGCTTCCTCTTACGCGGCGACTTGTTCTGGGCGTCAAGCTCCTCCTTCATCTCCAGGAGGCGCCGGATCAGGAACGGCTGCGGAGTCCGCTTGCCGTTCTCCCAGCGGTTCACCGAACCGAAGGTGACGCCGACCTTCTGCGCGAAGTCCTCCTGCGTCAGGCCGAGGCGCTGGCGGAGCTCTTTGACCAGCTTCGGGATATCCAGATCAGCCATGGGTGCGTTCCTGCAAACCGTTCTATTTATGCAAGGCGGCATGTCATCTTGCATAAACGGGCCAGCTTGTCAACGCGCGGCAACCCGGGGAGCTGGGGCCTCAGCGTGGGAGCCTCGGCATCGCCTACGTGGCTCGGAGCGACCTCAGAAAAGCCAGCGAGTCAAGCTGTCGTAGTGGGGCCCACCGTGGTAGAATTAAAGCCACGTCAAGAGGCGTCCGGGATCGGCAGGGGCAGCTCGAAAGCGCACCCAGGGCGGTTCTGGGGACGCTTGCGACCGGCCCGTTGAGCGGGGCGGCTCGTGGTGGGACGGCTTCGCGATGGGTTGAGGAAGGAAGGCCAAGATCGGTGCGCTCGTCGCCCCCATTTGGCGCATGTACGGATGTTGAGCCCCTGAGAGCCTCGGACGCGCTACGGCAGCGGACCGGCCGCGCCTTCAGCGCGATCGAGACCACGATTGAAGGAGTACGAATTCGGACCGAGCGAAGCTGATCAAGCAATCAGCGTTTCAGACTTGGGCGCTCGTCTTGGGAATCGCCAATTGAGGGGCAACCCTCACTCGCATCGGGTGCACGAGGTCTGGACGCACTCCCGCTTGGGAGTGTCGTCCTTCCCCGTGTTGATGCGAAGGGTTTGGCGACCCTCCAAGGCGGCATGGGCGGGCGGCATTCCCTTTTTTTGTCTCGACGCCGCTCCCGACCACTTTTTGCCAAGTATCGCAGGCGATTGACCAGCGTCGCTGGGTAACACCGCTATGAATTCGACGATAGGTGAGGTCAAGACGATGATCAGACACAGCTTCCTACTTCTTGTCGCACTCGGCTGCGCTTTGGCTTCGAAGGCTGCCCAAGCGGGGGTCCTAAACGACTACAACCCGTACAACGTGGACATCCCTGACAATGGCCCATCCGTCAACAGCGACCTTGATCTGTCTGGAGCTCCCGGCGACGCAGAGATTACGCGAGTAAAGGTCTACTACGAGATTCGGCATACCTGCCCTTGGGATCTGGACATCTCGCTTACCGCCTACTACGACGGCAGTTGGCACGACTACTTCCTGTATCACCAGGGCGACTTGAGTTGCTCGGATGACGTGCTGGAGACCAGGGACAATATTCATGTCTGGGACGGGGCTTCCCCCAACCAAACCTGGTATCTTGTCGCCCGCGACCGTGCCTCCGGTGATGTGGGCTACATCGACTTCTTCGAGCTTTGGGTTTATTACGAATCAAACGAACCTCCCAATACCCCAACAAACGAAGACCCCGACGACGGCGAGACAAACGTCTCGCGGACCACTGACCTCGACTGGACCTGCTCCGACCCGAACGGTGACACGCTGTACTACACGGTCTACTTTGAGAAAAACGATTCATCTCCAGATAACATCATTAAGAACGATGCCACGGGCTCGTTTGCTGATCCTGGAACCCTTGAGTACGGTTCCCACTACTACTGGCGGGTCAAGGCCGACGACCACAACGGCGGCGTGACGTGGGGGCCGGTTTGGGATTTCTACACTGAAGCGGAGCCAGTGATAGATGCTGACATCACCGTCTCATCTGTCGTCCCCGATCCCGTCGTGCCTGGCAATACGATCACGATCAACTACACCGTTGACAATACCGGCAACGTCTCCCACAGCTTTGGCGTCGGATGCGAGATCTGGCAGGGAGGCACGCTGAAGGCGAGTGTTGGCGCTGAAATGACGCCAGCGATCTCGCCGACGCAGGCGCCGTACTCGGACTCTTTCGATTACACGATACCTGCCGATTGGTCCCCAGGTACGTACACCGCCCGATGCGCTGTGTGGTCAGGTACCCCTGGCTCAAGCGACTGGCTCGATAGTGACGACAAAGCTTTTACAGTAGAAGCAATTGATGTGAACGCGGAGATCATATCCGTATCGTTCGATCGCTCCCAGGTTGCGCGCGGAAGCGAGACCATTACGGCGACGGTCACCATCAGAAATACCGGAAACGTGAGCTGGACGTTTCATGTTGGCGCTTCATGCATTCGCTCTGGCGGAACTACTTGGTATGACTGGTCGCCGCCGCGAGCTGACAAGACGCTGAATCCCGACTTCAGTGGCTCAGTTGAATTGTCCTGGTCACCGGGTCCTGCTGTTGCTCCGGGGCTGTACGGGTTTTACAGCAAGGTCTTCAAGTACAGTTCGGGCCCCGAGTATCTGGACGACGATTGGGTGGATTCGGCGTTCGGCGTCGTTGAACCCCCGTTGCCCGTAACAAACGGCCGAATCGCTTACCACACATATAGTAGCTACATGTCTCCGCCTTCCGCGGCGAACGACGGGCATCTGTTTCTTTATGACCTTTCTACTGCGCAACTCACCAAATTGACAGACGCCTTAGCTGTTGAAAACGCGATGAACCCGCATTTTTCGCCGAGCGGTGCCCTCGTCACCTTCATGGCAATTCCGCAAGGTGCTCCTCGGAATCGGAACTCGCTGGAGGTCTATGTTTACGATCTTGTGAACTCGACTCTAAGCCGTCTCACCACCAACTCCATCCCGGACGAGGACCCCAAGTTCTCTCTCCCTGACGCGATGGCAATCGCCTTCAAGCGGGGTGGCCAAATCTGGCTGATGGGACGAGATGGTTCTAACCAGCGCCGGATATCGTGGGAATCGGCAGACGAGAAATCCGGTCCGAACTTCCGTCCAAACGCCTCAGCGAGCCACATCGTGTATTGGAAGCATGCGGGCGCATCCGCGGATATATGGTGGATGAACGCAGATGGGACGGGAGCGACCTGCGGTCTCGGTAGTGGCAGCGGTTGTCCTCTTGCCTCACCAGGACTGCAAGAATACTACCCGATCTTCCGAGACGCGGACCGGATACTGTACACACGGTGGGAATCAGGTGGCGATTTTAACGACAAGATCTTTGAATATAGCATCTCCTCAGGAGCGGCACCAAGCAGGCTTCCGTTCAATGCGGGAGGCATGAACGATTCGGACCCATTTCCTATCCTATCTGATTACGTAGGTTTCTCGTCCGACGGCCGGGCGGGAGGAAAGGGAGGCTACGACGTCTATATAGGCGCCCCGGCGACAGGTGAGGTGTACTCGATCGGCGCGATGAATGATAATCTGCAGAACCTCGGTGGTTGGTATACTCCGCTTGGTATGTCCCAGGTCTTTCCCGACTACCTGCTTGCGGGCCGTCTTACGGACCAATCCTCCGGGACGGGAGTGGGTGGTGTAAGCCTGACGTTTTCTGGCGGTGCGGGAAGCGTGAGTAGTGATCCGGCGGGCTACTATGCCAAGGTCGTGCCTAATGCTTGGTCTGGCACCGTCACGCCGAGCAAGCCCGGCTACGAGTTCGTCCCTGCGAATCGGACGTACAGTAACGTGACGACCAACCAGTCGAACCAGGACTACACAGCAGGTTTATGCGCGATCTGGTACCGCGACGCTGACGGCGATGGCTACGGTGATGTCGCTGATAGCGTGCAGGACTGTTCGCAGCCTGGCGGCTACGTGGCTGACGATACGGATTGCGACGATAGCGACAGTACGGTCTACCCGGGGGCTCCCGAACTCTGCGACGGCAGAGATAATGACTGCGATGGGCAGATTGACGAGGAGGCGCCTACCTGGTACCACGACGCAGATGGAGACGGGTATGGCAATCCGAATGCTACGACCGCGGCGTGCGCCCCACCCGTCGGGTATGTGGTGGACAACACCGACTGCGATGACACAGACGATACCATCTACCCCGGTGCCCCTGAGCCCTGCGATGGGGTGGACCACAACTGCGACGGCCAGACCAACCAAATCCAAACCTGGTGCCGGGACGCGGATGGGGACGGATATGGCGATGCAACAGACACCCAGGACGCTTGCGAACAGCCTGCCGGATACGTCGCTGACTGCTCTGACTGTGACGACGGTGATTCGGCGGTCAGTCCAGGCGCGGCGGAGAACTGCTCGGACGGCATCGACAACGACTGCGATGGCCAGGTCGACAACGCTGACCCCGAGTGCGACCCGTGCTACGGCAATCCCGACCCGTGCTGTGGCAGTTCTGATCCCTGTTGCGGGAGCACCGATCCGTGCTGCGGCAGTACAAACCCGTGTTGCAGTAGTACCGATCCGTGCTGCGGGAATCCCGATCCATGCTGTGGGGTGGACTGCGATGACAACGACCCCTGTACCACGGATAGGTGCGACGCGGCGGATGGCTCATGCAACAACGACCCCATTGTGTGCCCTGAGGGGCGAACTTGCGATCCGGACACGGGAGCCTGTGTTCCATGCACCGCAGACAGTGATTGCAATGACGACAACCCGTGTACGGATGACACGTGCGACGCCTCCGGCAATTGTGTGTTCACGCCGAATGATGCGAACTCCTGCGATGACGGGGATGTATGCAACGGTCCTGAGACGTGCCAGGCAGGCACCTGCGTCTCCGGTACGCCCTTGGACTGCAACGATGGCGACCCCTGCACGGACGACTCGTGCGATCCGATCTCAGGTTGCGCGAATACGCCACAATGTGTGACGGACAACGATTGCAGTGACGGCGATCTTTGCACGCCGACCGACTTGTGCGACGATGGCTGCTGCGAGTATTTGGCGGTCGAGTGCCCGAACGGTGAGGAGTGCATGGACGGCGAGTGCGTGCGGTTTTGGGAGCTGGAGCTGTCCGTCAATCCACCTCCTTCGGACCCCGGCCAGGCCATACCGGCGACGCTGCATCCAGATGGTTCGGTAGTGCTGGTTTTCGTGGCAGAGGCACCGGCAACTTGTGACGATCTTTGTCCGCCGGATAGTTGTGATGGACTCTGCGTACCAACTCCGTCGTCGGCGGATTGTCCTTCTCCTTGCGTGTTTCATGGTTGGGCTGATCCTGTGGAAGAAGAAAGAAAGCATGACAATCCCCTGGCGGTGTTGATGGACTCTGCCAAGGCCTACACAGCCAACTTCCAGACGGTTGAGTGCGTCGACGATTCCGACTGTGGTGACGGCGATTCCTGCATTGACGGCGCATGCGTAAGCGTCCCATGCATACCCAACCCCGGGATGTGCGGAGCCTGCGGCGACGGAGCATGCGTTGGCATGATAATGACTCTCTTTGGGTGGTTCGGCCTACGCTTGGTCGGTACTGGGCGTCGTTCTCACAAAAGCGGTTCCTCGTATGGATGACGATCTAGCCGAGAATGTGTTGAGGGTTGCGGGGGAAGTCGCCGTGGACAAGGTGCTCGGCTCACGGGAAGATGATTGCGATTTCCTTCTGTTCATGGAGGGCTTCCCAGCCGGATCGAAGTTCATCAGCAAGGCGTGTGTCGGCCTTCTCTCCGGCGCCCCCGTCTTCACAATGATGAAACTCGGCCGAAGACTTCAGCGGAAAGCCGCTCGATCACGTTCATACGGGAAGTAGCGGCGCTGCGTGGGCTCCTACCTGAACCAGCAGAGAGTGACGGAGTCTAAGCAGATAGAAGGCATATGCCGAGGAAAAAACGGACATCGCCGAAGGGGCGTGACGGGTGCCGCAACGCACGCGGCGGGCGAGACTTTCCGCGATCCGTGCAGGAAGTCCTGGACCTCGAGGCGCGACACCCGGCCACTGGAGAGCCCCGTTGCATGGTGCCGGGCTGCCCGTTTCGGCACGGCTTGGAGTATCACCACATTAGGCCGTGGGGCGCAGGCGGCGAAAGCACCGCAGAAAACGGCATCATACTTTGCCGCATGTGCCACGGTGACGCAGACAATGGTATCCTGACCTGTGCGCTTCTCTTGGACTACAAGAAAAGGCCATTCTCGCTAGCACCGCGGGTTCTGGATCATGTTGATACCGAAGAACTCCTCGATCCCGCGTCGTTGGATTCGATGGCGGCGATTCCGAAGGGCAGAGTTCGCTCTGAGGGAACCTTGCGTCTAGCGATACTGCGAAGCTGTCTCACGGAACACGATGTGCCCCTTGAGCGTGTTTGGCGTGCTATCGCCGGTGTGCAGTTGACGCTGGGCGGATCGATGACATCGCTCCTACAGTCAGATGGTATTCCAAAGCTCCGGTCGGAACGGTTCGAGATCAACACATTCGCATGGAATGCTCTGCGCATCGGCAACGAGCTGCGCGACCAAACGATCCAGTTGGGAGCCCGGCATGTCTTGGCGGTCAACGCCAACGCCACTGACATGGTCCGAGAGTCGGCAAGGCAGGCAGGATACCTCACGAGGCTCTTGGAGGCACCACGGCTCGATGCTCGCGTTGATCGTGCCTATGTCGCCCGGAACAACGCACTGATCTTCGCCAAAGCCGGGCAAATCGAACTCGCTCGCCATTTGATTCGGCGAGCAGATGAATTCTCGCGCGCGGCGGGCCGCGACGGCGAGCCAGAGAACCGGATGCGCGCCGCGCAAGTTGAGATGCTGGCCGGGAACATGCGGCAGGCCGAGCGTGATATTGGCGCGACTGCTGGGCAGAGTGTGTGTCTCACAAGAATACAACAGGTAATCAGCGCACGGATTCAAGCCGGTCATTTGGCGCTCGCAGGAGAAGTCAGTGAGGCCGTTGACCTGCTGGGGAGCTTCGTTGCCGTCGCTGAGGCCAATCACCTGGGCCATCAACTCGGCAAGTTGCGGAACGCAATCCGGTACATTTCATCAAGGTGGTTCAAGTGTTACACGGGTAGTGCGGGAGCCCGCCGTCTCGCGTGTGGACATGCGAGCAAGGGGGTACTCAGGCTATTCTGAAGCGGGTTAGCGAACACGGGGAGAATCATACACCACTGCCTAATCATATCAAATCCCGAGTCACGCACATGTGCCTTCCTGATAGAATCAGGAGTATGCGTACCCTTAGGAATGCTGTCGTCCTCGGCGAACGCGACGGCGACAGCGACACGTTTGGTCGTGTTGAAGGTACGATGAAGGCGATCTCACTGGTGAGTGGAACGTGCTGATGCACCTGATCAGTTGGTCATTTGATGGATTGCTTCGGCAGCTTGCGCCAGGGCCTCCCAGTCGGGCATCGTGCCGTCAGCTTGGTACGCCTTCCGGGCGGCGTGGAGGTCGGCGTGGAGGTCGGGCCAGACCTGCGACTCGTCCTCGGCTTCGCGCAGGTGGCCGATGGCGCGGAGGCGGTGGGCGTAGCCAGCACGGCTCGCACATAGGTCAGTACGTTCGTAGACTCTCCACGCGGAAGGAGGTTGCTTCATGCCAACGGACAGAGTCGGGAAACTTGAGAGACTGCCGTTGCGGGAGGTTTGGAAGAACGAGGCTGCCGACTTCACCCGGTGGCTGCAAGAGAACATCGACGCGTTGAACGAGGTTCTGGACGTGACACTCGCGAACGCGGAACGGGAACAGGCGGCCGGTACTTTCAGCGTAGACCTGGTCGCGGAGGACGAGTCCGGCAACCCCGTGATCATCGAAAACCAGTTGGAACGGAGCGATCATGATCATCTTGGGAAAATCATCACCTATCTCACCGCCCTCGACGCCGCAGCCGCCGTGTGGATCGTCGCGGACCCGCGTCCCGAGCATGTCAAGGCCGTGTCCTGGTTGAACGAGTCCACGGCTGCGCGGTTCTATCTTGTCAAGGCGGAGGTCGTGCGGATCGATGACTCCCCGCCCGCTCCGTTGTTCACCGTCATCGTGGGACCAAGCCCTGAGGGCCGGCAGGTCGGCGAGACGAAGAAGGACTTGGCAGAACGCCATCTTCGGCGTCGACGCTTCTGGGAGCAGCACCTCAGTCGCGCAAAGCAACGAACGCAGCTGCACGCCGGCATTTCGCCGAGCATGGATCACTGGGTGAAGGCCGGAGCCGGACGGAGCGGCCTGGGGTACTCCTACCTGATCCGCAAGACGGATGCCCAGGTTGAACTCTACATCGACCGGGGCGAAGGCTGCGAAAGCGAGAACAAGGCGACCTTCGACGCGTTGATCGCGCATAGGGAGCAGATAGAGGTAGCGTTTGGCGAATCTCTGGAATGGCAGCGCCTCGACGGCCGGCGTGCGTGCCGGATATGCAAATTGATTGAGCTCGGCGGTCTCGTGGACGAAGATCGATGGCCAGGCATCCAAGACGCAATGATCGACGCGATGGTCAGGCTGGAGAAGGCGCTGAAGCCTCACGTTGAACGCCTGCGCGCGTGACTCTGTCCTTTTCGAGCATGCCGCAAAGTATCGACCCTTGGTGGTGGGGGGTGGAAGCGCTACTGGCGACGGGTCAGCCGGGCCTGCGCTCGCTCGTTGTGTGCTCGTCGAATGCTTGGGAAACAGCACCCGATCAGCGCGGCCTCAGGAGGCCGCCCACGTGCGCTTCCGCATCGCTTCGATTACTGCACGGGGGGCGAGGTGGTCGAGGTAGCGGGCGGCGGTGGTGATGGAGGTGTGCCCGAGCTGGCGGGAGATGATGGCAATGTCCACGCCCTCGGCTCGAAGTTGGGCGGCGTGGGTATGGCGGAGTCCGTGGGCGTGGACGCGCTTCTCGATACCTGCGCGGGCGGCGAGGCGCTTGAGCAGACGACGGACGTAGGAGGCCGACATCGGCTGGCCCCGAAGCGTGCAGAAGACGGGCTGGCGGCCATTCAGCGTAAGGCACGACCGGGCCTCGAGCCACCGTTCGATGACCGCCGCGGCGCCGGGGTCCAGGCCCACTGTGCGGGATCGCCCGCCTTTACCGTGGAGCACGCGGACGCTGCCGTCGGCCAGGTCGAGGTCTTTGGGGTAGAGGCTGAGGGCTTCGTTGATTCGCAGGCCGGCGCGGTAGAGCAGGGCGATCAGGGCCCGGTTTCGCAGGCCGAGGGGCGCGTAGCGCCCGCAGGCCTCCATCAGCGCGCAGACCTCGGCGTGGCTGAGTACCTCCGGCGGCAGCCGCCGTCCGCGGGGCGAACTCCCCGACGTGCGACCGTCGGACCTACCCTGCCGGGCCTGGTGAACCGTCCTCTTCTTCATGTGCCACCTCCTGTCATTCTTGAGCTACACTTTTCTACCTAAGCGTAGCTCGAGACTTACCTCGGGGGCGGCCTACCAGCCAGTGCCCGGGGGGTCGTAGTCGTCGAGGGCGTACAGCGATGGGGGAGGCTCGTCTCGGTGAGAGGGCTTGAGTCCGGCCGACTTGAGCGGCGGGCCGAAGATGAACTCCATTTTACCGGAAGGCCCCGTGTCGATGGCCTGGAGGGCCAGGGCCAGCGCCGTCCAGCGATCGGCGTGGCTGCCCGCCTCGCGGGGGGCGGCATAGCGCACGTTGCCGGAGAGAGTGACGCTCCGCGCCACGGAGTGCAGGTCGTCGATCAGCGGCCGGTGGTCGGGAATGCGCA
>Ga0214472_10006737_pt1 | contig 12041 bp, 13 predicted proteins | sample RVTome_6_FD_207662 | JGI IMG/M metagenome (GOLD analysis project Ga0214472, IMG submission 207662) | Soil microbial communities from uranium-contaminated site in the Upper Colorado River Basin, Wyoming, United States - RVT140D175 | ecosystem: Environmental > Terrestrial > Soil > Contaminated >...
GGCCAACGCTGTGGAACAGTGAACAGGATTTCCCGAAAATCAAATTGACATCGCTACAAGTTTCCTGGCGCTGGTCTGATGCGATCACGTAACTTTGGAACAAAGTCCAGCGGGGAGAACTAAAGCCGGCAGATATCGCATTGGGATTCGGCCAAAAAAGGTGACGGGAACGGTGACGGGTGACATATGGTGACGCTGATTTGGGTTTCTCCCCCATGAGAAGTGACATAGAGGACTTTATGAAAACACCGTCACAACCTGTCACCACTGTCACCGCTCCGTGTGATCGAGCTGGTGACGACGGCGAGGATAACGCGCCTGTAGACGTTGTGCTCAAGAGGCAAGCGAAGCGATATGGCAGAGCTTGAGCCGCTAGCCGATAGCAGAGGAAAAGCCGTCCGACCTACACGAGAGCAGGCCGCCAGCCCAGCGCGTCGCCTGTAGGTGCGGCCCCACAATGCCCTTCACGGCGCATGATTTAAGGCGATGGATAGAGCATGAGTAGTCAATCCGTAACCAACCTGCGTCACAACGGGCTAATCGTCACTTTGACCACTGGCGAGCTTCGGGCGCTGATCCGCCAAGAAGTCCAGGCCGTTTTGACCACACCGATCCGCAACTCCAACACGGCCAGCAAGCCCTATCTTACCGTTAGGGAAGCTGGCGAGCTTTCACGCCTCGGAACATCAACCATTCGGCTCTACATCCGCAAGCGGCAGCTACGTGCGCAGAAGGTCGGACGGCGAGTTATCATCTCATCGGGGGACCTAGAGACTTTTTTAGCTCGGAATCCAATCGAGATCAGGGCGAATTGATTAATAGCTGTTGACAACGTTTAGTCTGTAATGTACACTTCAGCTATTCGGAGGGCAACGGATATGAAGCAGGTAACTACGGTGGATGCACGGGCGCAGTTCTCGGATATCATCAATCGGGCGGCATTCGGCAAGGAGCGCGTCACGCTTACCCGCCGGGGTAAAGAGATCGTCGCGGTCGTGCCGATAGAAGATATGAAGCTGCTCGAAGCCCTAGAGGACAAGATTGACTTGGAAGAGGCGCGCACGGCACTTGCGGAAGCTAAGAAAAAAGGCACCATTTCCTGGGACAAGCTCAAAACGGAGTTGGGCATCTAATTGGCTTACCGAATCGAGTTTACGCCCCGAGCGGTACGAGACTTGAAAGGCCTTGATCGGCAAATCCGGGCGAGAATCGCCAACCGGATAGACGCGCTCGCGGAGAACCCATTGCCGCAGGGGATCAAAAAAATCGCAGGGGAAGACGAGCTTTATCGCTTGCGGGTGGGCGAATACCGGATTCTCTACCAGGTCAAAGCGAAAGTGCTTCTAGTGCTCATCGTCGGCATAGGACACAGGCGCGAGGTTTACCGAAGAATCGGCGGCTAGAAGCTGCTCAAGCGAGGTTCAATCATGGCCAAAGGCGTCTACGAGCGCAACGGTAAGAACGGCGACGTTACCTATTACATCCGCTACCAATTCAAGACGGTGGATGGCAACGGCAATGAGATCGTCAAGGACCTAAAAGAAAAGGTCGGGCGAAAGTCGCGGGGATTTACTCGCGACCTGGCGCGGGAAGCCCTCAAAGCGAGGGAAGGTGAAATCGCGCAAGGCCGATTCAATCTTGAGAAAGTCAGAAAGCCCCACCCCATCACCGAGCTTTTACAGCGCTATCACAAGCACGCGGAGAGCTACAAAGCATCCTATGGCCGCGAGAAGTACGCGCTAGAGGGAATAAAGAAATACTTCGTCGGACGCTATCTGTCTGACGTGAGCACCTGGGGTGTTGAGAAATGGAAACGGGAACGCGGGCAGCAGGTCGCGAAATCGACGGTCAACCGCGAGCTAACGATCCTCAAACATATGTTCAAGATGGGCGTGACGTGGGGATTGATGACGGCAAACCCCGCTGCTAGCGTTGCGCCGTTTCCCACTCAAGAAGGTCGCCTTCGCTACTTATCCGAAGATGAGATTCCAGCGCTGTTAGATGCTTGTGATAAGCAAGTTACCTCGCCGTGGCTCCATCCGTTGGTTGTATTGGCCTTAAACACCGGAGCGCGTCAAGGCGAGCTGCTCGATTTACGCTACGAGGATTTGGACGTTGACGGCGGATTGATTTACTTCGGCAAGACCAAAAACCGAAAGCTAAAGACCATGCCCATGAATAAGTCGGTGCGCCAGATTGTCGCCGGGCTCCAAGCCCATCGCTACGGCGACTATCTCTTCACTTGGCCGTGGGGCGAGCGTGTCGGTCGGACTACGATCTATGACGGTTTCCAAAAGGCGTGCAAGGCGGCTGGTATTGAGAAATTCCGGTTCCACGATTTACGCCATACAGCGGCGAGCTACCTAGTCATGGGCGGCGTAGATTTGGCCACGGTCAAAGAAATCCTCGGCCATAGGGAAATCGAAATGACGTTAAGATACTCACACCTAGCCCCGGCGCACAAAGCCAAGGCGGTGGAGAAACTAGGCGAGGTCCTGGACAAGATCACGAACCCGAAGGGGCGCCAAGCGGAAGCGGAGAAAACCCCCGCCTTGGCCGCGAACTTGGCACAAATCAGGAACATTTTCCTGGTTAGGAGTGGTCGCGGGCTATCCGTGGTCGGCCCGAAAGAAGCGGCGAATCAGGAAGTTAGCCGCGCTGGTGATTGGTGGAGGCGGGGGGAATCGAACCCCCGTCCGAAGGATTTCCGTCAAGTATGACTACATGCTTAGCCGTTGTTTTGTTCTCGTTCCGCAGGCCCCCAGCGGCTGGGTCTCGCGAAACTATCCGGTTTGGATCTCGGCCTCATCCCCTCCGGCAGGAGAATCGGCCCATCCCACTGAATGACATCTTATCCGATCCCGCGGGAGAAAACCGGTAAGACGCTAGCTGAGATTAAGCAGCTAGTTGGTATTCAAAATTGTCTGCGTTTAATTTGCAGTCTGTTTGTTTAACGGGATAACAGAACCCCGGCATGCCACCTTGTCTTCCGGCCCTCGTCGAACCCATTTCGCCCCCCTTTCAGAACACAGTCTAGCGTTTCGAGTTGCTAGTTGCTAGGCCCTATGGAATCCACGATGTCCAGACCCGAAACCCGAGACTAACCTCTCGCCCTGAGCGACCGTTGGATTTCCCGCTCGGCGTTTTTGCGTTTGAGGGTTTCGCGCTTGTCGTAAAGCTTCTTGCCGCGCCCGAGACCGAGCTCGACCTTGGCCCGGCCGTCCTTGAAGTAAAGTTTGAGCGCTACCAGGGTTAAACCGCGCTCCTTGGTCTTGCCGGTGAGCCGTTCGATCTCGCGCCCGTGCAGCAAAAGTTTGCGCGTGCGCGTCGGCTCGTGGTTGAACTGGTTGGCGCCGGCATAGGGGCTGATGTGGCAATTGATCAGAAACGCCTCGCCTTTGCGGATCTGCGCGTAGCTGTCGCTCAGGTTGGCTTTGCCTTCGCGCAGCGCCTTGACCTCGCTGCCGACCAGCACCAGGCCCGCTTCGAAGGTCTCGTCGATAAAATAATTGTGGCGCGCCTGGCGGTTGAGGCAAACTACTTTTTCGCCCGGCGCCGCAGCTTTCTTATTTGCCATTTTTGTTTTTATCGTCCGGTGTAATCAGGCCGGTCGAGGTGATCAATTTCAAGCCTTCTTCCATGGTCATGTTCAGCGGCGTGACCTCGTTGATGGGCACCAGGAGATAAAAGCCGGCGGTCGGGTTGGGCGTGGTGGGAACGAATACACTGACCAATTGAGTATCCGTTTTTTCCTCCAGATGGGACCAGGCACGGCCCATGGCAAAACCGACGGTAAATACTCCGGTGCGCGGATATTCGATCATCACCACTTGGCGCTGGGCATGGGACTGCCCTAAAAACGTCTGGACAAATTTTTGCACGGCGGCATAGATCCCGCGAAAGACCGGGATACGGGAGAAGAGGCTTTCCCAAGCCGCGAGAAAGCGCCGCGTCGCCACGCCGCGCGTGAGCATGCCGAGAAACAAAATCAACGCCAGGGTGACCACCGCGCCCAGCTTGGGAACCGGGAAAGGCAGGTAGGTGTTGGGATGAGCCCCGACCGGCAGCACGGCCAAGACACTATCGAGCAGGTCGATCACCCAGCCGATGAACCACAGCGTGATCGCCACCGGCAGAAAGACCAGCAAGCCGGCCAAAAAATAGCCGCGCAGGCGCTCGCCCCAACGCGGCTTCGATGTAACCAATTCCTCTTCCGCCACCGCCGACAATCCCCTTTCAGACTTTGAGCATGCGATTATCGATCAGACGCGCCTTGCCGATGCGCACCGCCAAGGCAAGCAACGTAGGTTCGTTGACTTCATCGATATCTTCCAAAAATTCGGCATCACAAACCTTGACATAGTCCACGGTGGCAAGCGGTTGGTTGTTTAATTCCGCACGCACGCGGTCGATGATCACCGTCGCCTTCACCTCGCCACGTTTCACCAAACGTTCCGCGATGCAGAGCGCCCGTGACAGACAGAGCGCTGCGGTCCGTTCAGCCGCATTCAAATAGGCATTGCGCGAGCTCAACGCCAAGCCGTCCGGCTCGCGCACGATCGGATGGCCGACAATTTCCACCGCCAGACTCAAGTCGCGCACCATGCGGCGTATCACTTGCAGCTGCTGGTAATCTTTTTCGCCAAATATTGCGACCTGGGGGCGTACGATGCTGAACAACTTGACGACCACCGTAGCCACGCCGCGAAAGTGGCCGGGGCGGGCCGCGCCGCAAAGCGGCAAACTTAGTTTTTCGACTTCGACGAATGTCTGGGCGCCGGCAGGAAATATTTGCTGTTCCGAAGGATGAAACAAAACGTCGACTTGCTCCGCTTCGAGCAGCCGGCGATCGCGCTCAAAGTCGCGCGGATAGCCCGCGAAATCTTCGCCCGGGCTGAACTGTGCCGGATTGACAAAAATCGAGGCAACCACCAAATCGCCGCGCAAGCGCGCCAGGCGCATCAGCGAGAGATGCCCCTCATGGAGAAACCCCATGGTGGGAACCAGCACGATGCGCCGGAGCCCGTGCCAATGCCGATCGCTCCATTGACGCATATCCGAGATGGATTCAATGATTTGCATGACCGTGAACTCAGGAGATTGGATTACTGGAGTAATGGAGAAATGGGACAGAAATTCCGAACACCCAACACTCCAGTACTCCAATACTCCATCAAGCCAATCCCCCTGTACTCCATCGCTCCAATGTCATTCTTACCTGAACGAATGCTCCTCTGCGGGAAACTTCCCCGCTTTCACGTCGCCGATGAACTGCTTGACTGCTCCGTTCATTGTAGTCTTGAGATCGGCATACCGTTTGACGAATTTCGGTGTGAAATCATCGAACAAACCTAGCATGTCATGGATGACCAAGACCTGCCCATCACAGTGTATGCCGGCGCCAATGCCGATGGTTGGAATGGTCAGCCGCCCAGTGATTTCTTCGGCCAAGTCCGTTGGCATACCCTCCAGGACGATGGCAAACGCGCCCGCCTCGACCACCGCCATGGCGTCGCGCAACACGACTTCGCGGCGACTTTTTTCGCGGCCCTGGATCTTATAGCCGCCAAACTGATGCACCGACTGGGGCGTGAGACCGACATGGCCCATCACCGGCATACCGGCATTGACGATCGCTTGGATCGAGTCGCGCACGGTGACGCCGCCTTCTAACTTGACCGCCTCCGCGCCCGCCTCCTTGAAAAAACGGCCGGCGTTGTGCAGCGCCTGCTCCCGACTCACTTGGTACGACATAAACGGCATGTCGCCGATCACCAGCGCATGCTTGACGCCGCGCACCACCGCGCGGGTGTGATAGATCATCTCGTCCATGGTCACGGCCAAGGTATTCTGAGCGCCCTGAACCACGCAGCCAAGCGAGTCGCCGACCAGTAGCATTTCGACACCCGCCTCGTCGAGAATCCGCGCGAAGGAGTAGTCGTAAGCGGTGAGGCAACTCATCCTCTCGCCGCGCTGCTTCATCTTCTGAATATGTGGTACCGTGATCTTATCGCCCATGACCAGCCCTCCAAAAAGACAAAAGGCCTCCCGGTCAAAGCCGGAAGACCAATAGACGACGCCACTTCGCGGCCCGGGTCTTGACCCCGGCCTTGACCAAAGGGGACGCTCGCCCCCTTTGGAAACCCCATTTAACGGTTCCACGCCGAAATCGGCGTGGTCAACTTAAAATGGAGGCGCGGGAAGAACCGCGGATTCTTCCTCGTCTGGCGCCTTTTGGCATCCGTCTCGGTCCGGCTTACCTGGATCCAAGCGGTATGTAGTGCTGCGTGCCCACCCCCATGTTATTGATTTCCTTGATCAAGTCAGCCAGATCCTTGCTGCTCGCAACGAAATCAATTTCCGAAGTATTGACCACCAGCAGCGGCGTCTCATCGTAGTGAAAGAAAAACTGGTTGTACGCCTGAGCTACTCCGGTCAGGTACTCGAAGGTCACGCCTCGCTCGTATTTTTTATCTCTTTTTTTGACCCGTTTGTAAAGCACCTCTGGGCGGGCCTGGAGGTAGACGACCAAGTCCGGCTTGGGCACCCGGGTGTTGAGCAGCGCGTAAATTTGCTGGTAAAGAGTCAATTCGTCGGCGCTCAAGGTCAAGCTGGCGAAGATCTGATCCTTGGCGAATAGATAGTCCGCGATGGTGTTTTGATTGAACAAATCATGCTGCGCCAACTCCATTTGTTGCTGGTAGCGGTTGAGCAGAAAGAAAGTCTGATTTTGGAACGCGTAGGTTTCGCGGGATTTGTAGAACTTGGGCAAGAAGGGGTTATCTTCGATCCGCTCGAAAATCGTCCGCGCCTGAAACTCCTTGGCTAAAATCTGCGCCAGGCTGGTCTTGCCAACCCCGATGGGCCCCTCGACGACTATGTACTTCGCCTGCGCCATTGACCGGATGAATCTACACGGAGAGCGAATGGTTGTCCAGATTCGTTTTTTCTCCGACCTTTGCCGCCTTTGCGTGCTTTACGCGAGTTATTCCGAGACTGACCAGTGCGCGAAGCACACCCTAGGAAACTGACTACCCTTTTTCTCCGAACTTTGCGGCCTTTGCGCCTTTGCGCGAGATATTCCGAGTCGGGTTGCGGCTTTGTCGCGCTAGGTTATATTGCCAGTCGATGGAGACACTGCGCGAGAAAATCGGCCAGATGTTCCTGATCGGCTGCCCTAGCGAAGCGCTTACGCGCGACGAGCAGTTGCTCATCGCCGAGTATCAGTTCGGCGGCTTTATTCTTTTCAAGCGCAATTGCGCCGCACCGGCGCAGTTGGCTCAGTTGTGCCGTGACCTTTGGCACTCGGCGGTTGAGATACCGCCTTTCATAGCCATCGACCAGGAAGGCGGCCGGGTGCATCGATTGCCCGAACCTTTCACGCATTTTCCCGCCGCGGAGCGGATTGGCGAGAAAAGGAATGCAGATCTCGCGCGCCGTCTGGGCCGGGCCAGCGCCGAAGAGCTCAAACTGGTCGGCATCAATCTCAACTTCGCGCCGGTGCTGGATGTCAATTCAAATCCGGCCAATCCGGTTATCGGCGACCGCGCCTTCGGCGCCAATCCAATGCAGGTCATCGAGATCAGCTCAGCTTGGACGCAAGGGCTGCGCGACGGCGGCATCATCCCATGCGGTAAACATTTTCCCGGCCATGGCGAAACCGATAAAGATTCGCATTTCGAATCGCCCATCGTGAGGAAAACTCTCGACGAGTTGCAAACGGTGGAATTGCCGCCGTTCGCTCATGCCTGCCGCAGTGGGATTGAATCGCTGATGACCGCCCATGTGCTCTACCCCGCCCTCGATGCTAAGTTTCCCGCAACCCTTTCCGAGTCCATCGTCACGGGCCTGCTACGACACCAGCTCGGTTATCGCGGCGTTGTCTTCAGCGACGACATGGAGATGAAAGCGATCAGCGCCAACTACAGCGTTGAGGCGGCGACGCTGCGCGCCGTCCAAGCCGGTGTCAACGTACTCCTCTACTGCCAGGAAATGGAAAAGGCGCTGCGAGCGTTTGAGTTTCTTTGCAACGAAGTTGAACGCCAGCCGGTGGTGCGCGCGCGGGTGGAAGAGAGTTATCGACGCATCACGGAACTCAAGCGGCGTTATTTGCAAAACTTTACCGCTGTGACGGAAAACGAAATCGCGGCGCGGATAGCGGAATTGGACCATCGACGGTTGGTTCGTGATAATTTCGGGGATGATTAGAACCCACTCTGGGTGTCAGTCGAAGCGAGCATCCGTCATGCCCGTGTAAACGGGTATCCAGGAGGGGTGGCGGGGACAGAGAAGCCAAATCTAGATTCCCGTTTTCACGGCAATGACGGAAAATACCGTGAGCTTCGAGCCGACCGCTGTTGGGCGAGCTTCACGGCAACTTATACGCGCTGTAGGCGATTAATTTCTTAATATCTTTGTGCAACTCGCCTTGCCATTTTTCCAGCAGGACATCGGCGGGACATTTCCCTTGGTCAAGCAACCCCTTGAGCGGTCTGAGATATATCGTCTCGTCGTCGCCAAAATCGTTAACCACATGCTGCCGGTGCAAACCTTCCCATGCGATCTCCAGGAACTCTTTGGCGATGTCGAGCAGCAAGTGACGCCGGAAGCGCGTCTTCAGAGCGTTCACATGGGAGTCCAAATAAACCTCCATGCGCTCGTCCCAGCTCCAGCCTTTGACCAAGTCCCAGGTGGCTTGTAGACAATCGTTGTCGTAAAACGCGCCCTTGATCAGCGCCGATAGCGCTGGCATCAGGTCCGGCGGTTGGCTATCTACCGAACGGACTTCGATGTAGCGCTTGATGCGCGTCTCGGGAAAAAGCGTGGTCAAGTGATCGGCCCAGTCTTCGATGGTTGCCCGCTCGCCGTCGTGGCCGTACTGTAAGTACTGGCGGAAGGTCATACCGGTCACATTGACGTAGTCGTGATGGCGGATGATGAAATACATCGGCACGTCGAGGGCGTATTCGACATAGTGGGCGAAGGACGCTTCCGGCGCGAAGGCGAATTCGAGCAAGCCCTGCCGGTTTTTATCCGTGTCGGTCCAAATATGCTCACGGAAACTGCGGTAACCGTTCATTTCGCCGTCCGAGATCGGCGAGTTGGCGAACATGGCGATCAGCACCGGCGTCAGCCCCATACCGGTGCGAAACTTCATCATCGCGTCTTTTTCGTCGAGAAAGTCGATGTTGGCCTGCACCGTAGCGGTCTGCTTCATCATGCGCTGGCCGAGCTTTCCCACCGTCGGCATGTAAGGCGCCATGATCCGATAGCGTTTCTTCGGCACCCACTCAATCTGATCGAGCCGGCTCACCGGCTGCATGCCGAGGCCGAGAAAGATGATGCCCAGCGGCTCGCATACCTCGATTAACTCACGGACATGCCGGGTGAACTCGGCGTAGGTGCAGTGAATGTTCTCGCACGGCTCGCCGCTGAGTTCGACCTGCCCGCCGGGCTCCAAGGTAATCTGCGCTTGGTCCCGGCTAAGCGCGATGATATGGCCGTCCTGCTCTTGCGGTTCCCAGCCGAAGCGTTCCGTTAACTCGCGCAAGATCCATTCGACGCCGCGCCGCCCGAAATAGGGAATCGCCTGGCCAGTTTGGCGGTCGATGCCGACCTTCTCGTACTCGGTGCCGACGCGCCAACGCTCGCGCGGCTTGCCGGCCTCGTGAAAGTAAGCTTCCAGCTCTTGTTTCTTTTCAATGACTGACATAGTTGCGAATATTCTTCTGATAGGGAGGATTTATCACTCCCTTTTCGGTAATGATAGCCGTGACTAATTCTTGCGCCGTCACGTCGAAAGCCGGATTGAAAACTTTCATTCCCTTGGGCGCCAGCGGCTTGCCGAACATATGCGACACCTCTTTGGGGTCGCGCTGCTCGATGGGAATGTCATTGCCAGACGGGCAATTGATATCGATCGACGAGGTCGGCCCGGCGACGTAGAAAGGTATGCCATGGCGCTTGGCCAGGACGGCGATCATATAGGTGCCGATTTTGTTCGCCACGTCGCCGTTCGCCGCCACCCGATCGCAGCCGACCACCACGGCGTCGACTCTACCCTGCTGCATCAGATAGCCGGCCATGTTGTCGGTGACCAAAGTCGCTGGAATTTTTTCCTTCTTGAGTTCCCATGCGGTAAGTCTCGCACCCTGGAGAAACGGCCGCGTCTCGTTAACCAAAACTTCAAATTTGCTGCCCGACTCTTTGAGCGCCCGGAGCACGCCCAGCGCCGTGCCATAGCCCGCCGTCGCCAGAGCCCCGGCATTGCAATGGGTCATGATCCGCTTGGCGTGGCGCATCAGGCTGGCGCCATATTTGCCAAGCTGTTTGTTTGCGGTAATATCGTCCCGAAAGATTTTCAGCGCTTCGTCCTTGAGCGCGCGCTGGACCGATTCAACTCCGGAGCTGCGGGTGCGCATATAGACCTCGCGCATACGCTGCAAGGCCCAAAACAGATTCACGGCGGTGGGCCGGGTTTTCCCCAGCGTCAGGACGATTTTTTCAAACTCACGGTCGAACGACTTCGGCGGCACTTTGAGACCGCCCAGCGCCACCCCCATGGCCGCCGCCACGCCGATCGCCGGCGCGCCGCGAATGACCATATCGCGGATCGCCGCGGCGACTTCTTTATAATCCCGGCAAACCTGGTACACCTCTCGATGCGGCAGCAAGCGCTGATCGAGCATGATCACGCGATCGTTGTTCCATTCGATGGTTTTTACCGCCATGTGATTATTCCAATTTTGTGGAGACCGAGTATATTAGGCGACCAAACGAAGCGTCAAGGGTCGCATATGGATTTCTACCACATACTTGGATACTTCACCGGACTGCTCGTCGTCCGACCCGACATGGAGCCAAGCTCGCTAGTTCCAACCGCCGTGTTGGTCCATCTGCTCGACGCGATTCTTTGCGGCGTCATCGCCAACCACAGCCGGCGTAGTGTCTTCGGTTGGACCGTCGGCGGACTGATCGGCGGCATCTGGGCCTTAGGGCTGCTGTTTTTGCTGCCCGTGCGAAACACCGCAAAGAATTAGGGCGGATTCGGATTATTCTCCCGCAAAGGCGCAAAGACGCCAAGTTCGGAGAAAATTTTTTTCTCAAAACCATTGCGCCTTAGCGGGAGGTATCCCGAATATGTTTTGTGCCCTTTGCGCCCCGATCGCCCTGAGCCTGTCGAAGGGTGCGGCCAATTCTCTTATTCATCCTGCGCGATCACGAACGCCAAGCCGTGCTGCTTGGTGTGCGTGATCGACAGCGCCCAGCGGCGAATGCCCATCTCCTCGGCGAGCTTCGCGGTCTTGTCGTGCAGAACAATATCCGGTTTGCCGCTGCGCGCCCGCGCCACTTCGATGTCGAGCCAACGCACCTTCGCCCCCCAGCCCCGCCCGAGCGCCTTCATCACCGCCTCCTTCGCCGCGAACCGTCCGGCGTAGCTCTCATACTTGCCCCGCTGCGTCTTTTTCTCGCAGTAGGCGATTTCTTTTTCGGTAAACACCCGATCGCGGAATCGCCGCCCGATGCGCGGATGCTCAAGCGCCGCCTGGATGCGGTCGACTTCGGCCAGGTCGACGCCGGTGCTGATGATCATGCTCGAAACCTAGCGGCTATCGGCGGGTAGTGTCAATGGAGTTTCGCTGCTGGTAGTCCTAATCACCCCGGAAAATCTCAGGGCTGGTGTCGCAAAATTGCTACACCCTGTAGCAAAACGACTACTCTCAACCTTTTCCGGTGTTGCCGGCGCCGCATCGCGCTTTCAGGCTTTTCTGCGATATTTCAGCATGTTCCTCGTATCCAAACTTGTTTCCCTCCATGGCACAGACGTTGCGCTTCGAAACCAGGAAACCGTTTGGCGGATGGAGAAAACCCATTGACAGACGAATGTGAGCGGTGAAATAAGATGATGTCCGCTTCCGATCCGCAGTGGTCGGTTATGAGTCTTGCAAGGCGCTTTTCGATGAATTCGAACCTGACTCTCATTGGGAGCTGACGATGAAAATAAACGTTGGGCTTTCGTTGTTGGTAACTTTTTTATTTAC
>Ga0214472_10006740_pt1 | contig 12039 bp, 11 predicted proteins | sample RVTome_6_FD_207662 | JGI IMG/M metagenome (GOLD analysis project Ga0214472, IMG submission 207662) | Soil microbial communities from uranium-contaminated site in the Upper Colorado River Basin, Wyoming, United States - RVT140D175 | ecosystem: Environmental > Terrestrial > Soil > Contaminated >...
TCCACATGGCGGCGATGTAGAGCACGATGCCGACGGTGGCGATCCAGAAGTGCGTGTTGATGAGGCGCACGCTGTACATCTCGGCGCGGCCGAACAGGCGCGGGATCAGGTAGTACATCGAGCCCATGGACACCAGCCCCACCCAGCCGAGCGCGCCGCTGTGCACATGGCCGATCGTCCAGTCGGTGTAGTGGGAGAGCGCGTTCACCGTCTTGATCGACATCATCGGCCCCTCGAAGGTGCTCATGCCGTAGAAGGAGAGCGAGACGATGAGGAACTTGAGGATCGGGTCGGTGCGCAGCTTGTGCCAGGCGCCGCTCAAGGTCATGATGCCGTTGATCATCCCGCCCCAGGAGGGGGCGAGAAGAATCAAGGAAAACACCATGCCGAGCGACTGCGCCCAGTCGGGCAGCGCGGTGTAGTGCAAGTGGTGCGGGCCCGCCCACATGTAGGTGAAGATCAGCGCCCAGAAGTGCACCACCGACAGGCGGTAGGAGTAGATCGGCCGTCCCGCCTGCTTGGGGATGAAGTAGTACATCATCCCCAGGAACCCGGCGGTGAGGAAGAAGCCCACCGCGTTGTGCCCGTACCACCACTGCACCATCGCGTCCTGCGCCCCGGCATAGGCCGAGTAGGACTTCCAGAAGGTCGCCGGCATCGCCGCACTATTCACGATATGCAGCAGCGCGATGGTCAGGATGTAGGCGCCGAAGAACCAGTTGGCGACGTAGATGTGCGGGACCTTCCGCTTCCAGAGGGTACCGAAGAAGACCACGGCGTAGGCCACCCACACCAGCGCGATGAGGATGTCGATCGGCCACTCGAGCTCGGCGTATTCCTTGGAGCTGGTGATGCCCAGCGGCAGCGTGATCGCCGCAAGGACGATCACCGCCTGCCAGCCCCAGAAGGTGAAGGCCGCGAGCCCGTCGGAAAAGATGCGCGCGTGGCAGGTGCGCTGCACGACGTAGTAGGAGGTGGCGAACAGGGCCGAGCCGCCGAAGGCGAAGATCACGGCGTTGGTGTGCAGCGGGCGCAGGCGCCCGTAGGAGAGCCAGGGAATGCCGAGGTTCAGCTCGGGCCACAGCAGCTGCGCGGCGATGATCACGCCGACCAGCATCCCCACCACGCCCCAGACGATGGTGGCGATGGAGAACTGCCGGACCACCTTGTAGTTGTACGTCGTCTCGTTGCTCATGCAGGCGCGCTCCCCGGATGCTTGGCGGAGCCCATGCTAGATAGAGGGGAAAACGGCCCTTTGACCTAGGTCAAACGCCCTGCCGCATAGGCAGGCCCAATCCGGCATATCGCCACAATCAATTTCACGCCGCGCCCTTTCCGGGGTGCAATGCGCGCTGGACACGCCAGGAGGCAAACATGGACGCAAAGACGGATGACAAGAGTGCGGGCAAGTGCCCTTTCAGCCACATCGCCGGCGTCGGCCGGACGAACCGCGACTGGTGGCCGAAGCAGCTGCGGCTGGAGCTGCTGCACCAGCATTCCGCGAAGTCCGACCCGATGGACAGGGCCTTCGACTACGCGAAGGAATTCAGGAGCCTCGACTACAAGGCGCTGAAGAAGGACCTGGTCAAGCTGATGACCGACTCGCAGGACTGGTGGCCGGCGGACTTCGGCCACTATGGCCCGTTCTTCATCCGCATGGCCTGGCACAGCGCCGGCACCTATCGCGTCACCGACGGCCGCGGCGGCGGCGGCCGCGGCCAGCAGCGCTTCGCGCCCGTCGGCAGCTGGCCCGACAACGTCAACCTCGACAAGGCGCGGCGCCTCCTTTGGCCGATCAAGCAGAAGTACGGCAGGAAGATCTCCTGGGCCGACCTGATCATCCTCGCCGGCAACGTCGCGCTGGAGTCGATGGGCTTCAGGACCTTCGGCTTCGGCGGCGGCCGTGCGGACGTGTGGGAGCCGGACGAGGACGTGAACTGGGGTGAGGAGATCGCGTGGCTGGGCGTCGACAAGCGCTTCAGCGGCGATCGGGATCTGGGGCCGTTCGGCGCCACCCACATGGGCCTGATCTACGTCAACCCGGAGGGCCCGAACGCGAGCGGCGACTACCTGGCCGCCGCCAAGGACATCCGCGTCACCTTCGACCGCATGGCGATGAACGACGAGGAGACCGTCGCCCTCATCGCCGGCGGCCACACCTTCGGCAAGTGCCACGGCGCGGCCCCGGAATCGCACAAGGGCCCCGACCCGGAAGGCGCGCCGCTGGAAGCGCAGGGCCTGGGCTGGATGAGCGACTACGGCACGGGGCGCGGCGCCGACACGATTTCGAGCGGCCTCGAGGTGACCTGGACGAAGAGCCCGGCGCTGTGGAGCAACAACTTCTTCGAGAACCTGTTCAAGTTCGAATGGGAGCTGGTCAAGTCGCCGGCCGGCGCCAAGCAATGGGTGGCCAAGAACGCGCCGGCGATCATTCCCGACGCGCACATCCCGGGCAAGCTCAACAAGCCCACCATGCTGACCACCGACCTGACGCTGCGCTTCGATCCGGAGTACGGCAAGATCTCGCGCCGGTTCCACGAGGACCCGCTGGCCTTCGCCGATGCCTTCGCGCGTGCCTGGTTCAAGCTGACGCACCGCGACATGGGCCCGCGCGCCCGCTACCTGGGACCGGAAGTGCCGAAGGAAGAGCTGATCTGGCAGGACCCGGTTCCCGCGGTCAACCACAAGCTGATCGGCGAGAAGGAGATCGCCGACCTCAGGAAGAAGATCCTTGCCTCGAAACTGTCGGTGTCGCAGCTCGTGTCGACCGCCTGGGCATCGGCCTCGACCTTCCGCGGCTCCGACAAGCGCGGCGGCGCCAACGGCGCGCGCATCCGGCTCGCGCCGCAGAAGGACTGGGCGGTGAACCAGCCGGCGCGGCTGGCGAAGGTGCTGAAGACGCTCGAGGGCATCCAGGCCGGCTTCAACAAGAAGGCCAAGGGCGGCAGGAAGGTGTCGCTCGCCGACCTGATCGTGCTCGCGGGCTGCGCGGGCGTCGAGCAGGCCGCGAAAAAGGCCGGCGTCAACGTGAAAGTGCCGTTCACGCCGGGACGCATGGATGCCTCGCAGGCGCAGACGGACATCGAGTCCTTCGCGGTGCTCGAGCCGGTCGCCGACGGCTTTCGCAACTACCTGAAAGGCAAGTTCGCGGTCGCCGCCGAGCAGCTGCTGCTCGACAGGGCGCAGCTCCTGACGCTCACGGCGCCCGAGATGACAGTGCTGGCCGGCGGCCTGCGCGTGCTGGGCGCCAACGCCGGCGACTCGAAGCACGGAGTCTTCACCTCGAAGCCGGAGACGCTCTCCAACGACTTCTTCGTCAACCTGCTCGACATGCGCGCGCAGTGGCAGCCGGCTGGAGACGTGTTCGAGAGTCACGACCGCAAGACCGGCAAGGTGAAGTGGACCGGCACGCGCGTCGACCTGGCCTTCGGCTCGAACTCCCAGCTCCGCGCCCTCGCCGAAGTCTATGCGTGCGCGGACGCGAGGGAGAAGTTCGTGAAGGACTTCGTGGCGGCGTGGACCAAGGTGATGAACCTGGACCGCTTCGAGCTCTGAGGGTGCCCGCTCCCGCGCTATGATGGCGACGGACGACGCCCACGCATAGGAGACCGGTTATGGCAGCCAAGAAGCGACCCTTCCTCACCGACGTCAAGACGCTCCGCGCGCGCGCGCGCAAGCACATCGAGCAGGGCGCGGTCACCGAGAGCTACCGCGCCGACCGCAAGACGGTGATCAAGCTCCTGAACGAGGCGCTCGCCACCGAGATCATCTGCGTATTGCGCTACCGCCGGCACCACTTCATGGCCGCGGGCATCAACGCCGACTCGGTCGCCGCCGAGTTCCTGGTGCACGCCAACGAAGAGCAGCAGCACGCCGACCAGATCGCCGCGCGCATCGTGCAGCTTCAGGGCGAGCCGAACTTCTCCCCCGAGGGCCTCGCCTCGCGCTCGCACGCCGAGTACGTAGAGGGCGACGGCCTGCTCGACATGATCAGGGAGGACCTGGTCGCCGAGCGCATCGCCATCGACAGCTACCGCGAGATGATCGCGTACGTCGGCGAGCAGGACAGCACCACCAAGAGGATGCTCGAGGGCATCCTCGCCATGGAAGAGGAGCACGCCGACGACCTCGTCGGCATGCTCGAGGAGCTGAAGAGCTAGCGCCGCACCCCGTTCCGGCGCGTCAGCCGATCGATCCCATCGGCCCCGGATAGCTCACTTCCTCGAGTTTGCCGGTGTCCACGTCGTAGATGAATCCGCGCACCGTCATCGCGTCCGGCCCGCTGGTCGGGATCCAGGGGTGGTTGAGAATCGCGGACATCCCGCGCCGCACGTCCCACTCGAGGCGCGCCGTCTGCTTCGCGCTGCGCGGCGCGTCGAGCGGCTCGAGCGATCCGCGGAAGGCGTGGAACTGCGACGGCGTCGACGCGCACTTCTTGCAGCTCGTGAACGGGCGTGAGGTCGCCTGTTGCAGCAGCTTCTCGGCCGCCGGGTCGCCCTCCAGGCCGGCCTTGAGCAGGTCGTCGGAGAAAGCGAGCATGCCGCAGCGCGTGTGGTGGATCAGGATGATCTCGTTGGTGTTGAGCAGGTGGTGCGAGATGATGAGGCAGCGGATCGCGTCGTCAGTGACCACGCCCCCGGCGTTGCGGATGATGTGCGCGTCGCCGGTCTGCAGGCCGAGCAGGTCCTCGACGTCGAGCCGCGCGTCCATGCACGCCACGACCGCCACGTGCTTGGCCGGGTTGATGGGCTGCTTGCCGGGGTAGCCGGGCTTGTGCACGGCCTGCCCGCCCGCGTATTGCTTGTTGTTCCCGAGATAGCTGTCCGTCATCTTGTTCGCCATGGTCCCTCCTCATTTGGGTCGAGCGCCGGTCGGGCCCGCGCGAAGATATTACCCCGGAGCCCTCGGGTCTAGAAGTACCAGCGCGCGCGCAGCTCGTAGCGCGCGTCGACCGGCTTCTCGCCGAACTCGGTGAGCCGGTCGCCGCGGTTCGCCGCCGCGCGCGCCCGCAGCTCGAAATCCTTGAACCCCGTGTAGATCAGCTCGCCGATGAGCGAGTAGCTGCCGTCGTCCAGATTCACGATCGTCGTCACGCTGGGTGTGAAGTAGAGGATATCGAACGGCTCCTTCTGGCTCGCGCGCAGGTAGAGGTAGTTGCGCATCGGGTTCGGGCGTCCCACGGGGCGCGCGCGAAACTGCGCCTCCGTGACGCCCGCGCCATTGCGGTAGACCTCCACGATCCAGGTCGTCTCGCGCTCCGTGAGGTAGCGCATGCCGAGAAGGGTGCTCGTGGACTCGGGTTCGCTCACGCGCGCCCACTCGCCGTGCACTTCCAGATTGGTGCCGAAATTGCGCGAGACGTCGAAGCCGTAGCGCGCGCTGCGGCTGCCCTGCCCCAGCCACAGGAAATCGATATCGGTGTCCAGGTAAAGGAGCGAAAACTTCCCCGCCGGGTTCCAGTGGTCCTCGGCGCCGAACTCGCCGTTCAGGTCCGAGTGCGTCGGCACGACGAGCGGCGTGAACGAATAGTTCTGTAGCGCGCCGCCGGGGCTGCGCACGAAGTTGCCCGAGAGCGCTGCGAAGCCCTCGCGCGCGAGCTCCGGGTCTTCCGGGTCCTTCGGCCGTTCGAGGAACGCCACCGGGCTCCAGGCGTAGCCCTTGCCCCAGCGTTGCGTCTTCTTGCCCGCCTCCCAGTTGACGTTGGCCGAAGCCTGCCACGAAAGGTAGGCCTCGTAGAACTTCGCCTCGCTGCTGGAGCCGCGCAGGTCGTTCAGGTGCTCGGCATGCGCGAGGAACTGCGCGCGCAGCGCGTCGCGCCGGAAGACGCCGGAGAGCTCCGCGGCGGCGATGCCGCGATCGTTGTACTGCTCGGTGACGCCGGGAAACTGCAGGGGAAAGAGCGGCGAGAGGTGGTCGAGCTTCTGGCGCTCGCCGCTCGCCTGCAGGTAGCCGCCCAGCTCGTAGGGCTTCTTCTCGAATTGCGAGGCGTCGAAGCTGAACTGCTCCCCGCTCTGCGCGAGCGCGGCGCCCGCGAGGCAGGCACCGGCGAGCGCCGCTATGACGCGCACGGCTCTAGCGCAGCTCGCCCGCGCGCGGCAGGTAGTCGAGCGTGAAGATCTCGTCGGAGAGCGTGCGCGCCTTGATGCTGCCGTAGAGCATCACGGACTTGTAGCCCTTGTGCAGCGGGCTGTCGGTCTCCATGGTCGCCGGGCGCTTGAGGCCGCCGCCGAAGTCCTTCACGTCCTTGAAGCGCAGCGTCTTGATGAGCAGCCCGCTCGCCGCGTAGGCCTCGATCTCGATGGGCGTGAGGCTCGCGCGGTCCACGCGCATCTTCAGGCGGTCGTAGGCGACCGCGCCGCTCCTCGCCTTGAGCTCAAGCAGGTAGACCTTCGGCTCCTCGGCGGCCTTCTCCACGCTGTACTCCGTGCTGTAGTCGAGGTTGAGGATATCGGCGTTGTTGAACACGCCGCCCACCACCGACTGCAGGCTGGTGATGCGGATCGGCTTGCCGACGCTCGGGATGTAGAGCCACATGTTGTCGCCGAGGCGCAGCGTGGCGCGGCCCTTGTCGCTGGCCGGCTCGAGGAACAGGGCCACCATCTTGTCGCGCCCCTTCTTCACCGTGAACAGCACGAACTCCTTCTTCCTGCCGTCGGGCTCGATGTTGATGAGCTTGCGGTACATCTCGTAGGACTCGGGATTGAGCTTGCGGTCCACCTGCTGCAGGATGGCGTTGCCGTCGAGGGCGAGCACCGCGGGCGAAGCGAGGAGCAGGAGGGCGAGGACGAGGGTTCTAGACATGTCTCAGGGCGGTGATGGGATCCATGCGCGCCGCTTTCCAGGCGGGCTGCAGGCTGGCGAGGATCGCCATGACGACGACGATGGCGCCGATGGCGAGCGCGTCCGCGGCGGCGAGCGAAGGGGCGAGCACCAGCAGCTGGTCGCGACCGAAGGCGAAGCGCACCGGCCAGACATTCAGTGCGTAGACGAGGGCGAGGCTGAGCAGCACGCCGATTGCCGTGCCGACGATCCCGAGCAGTGCGCCCTCGGCGAGGAACAGGGCGAGGATGCGCCGCGGCGGCGTGCCGATCGCCGCGATCATGCCGATCTCGCGGATGCGCTCGTACACCGCCATGATCATCACGTTCATCACCGCGATCAGCACGATGCCGACCAGCATGACGCGGATGAAGACGTCCAGCAAGTCGATCATGCGCGCGATGTTGGCGAACGGCGAGAGCTGGTCCCAGCCGTGCACTTCCAGCGTCCCCGCGCCGGCCAGCGCCTGCGTGATCCGCGCCTTCGCCGCCGGCAGCGCGGCGAGGTCCCGCAGTCGCACTGCGATCTCGCTCACCTCGCCTTCGGTCATGCGCAGCAGCTCGCGCGCGTCCTCGAGGTGCACGTAGCCGTCGCGCCCGCCCGGCCCGGTGACGTCGCCGAGCACGCCCTGCACCACGAAGGTCTGGCCGTTCACCGAGCCGTCGAGGTTGGTCGCCACGAGCACCACGGTGTCGCCGGGCTTGAGCTTCATGCCGCGCGCGATGATCTCGGGAATGAGCACCTTGCCGCGCTCGAGCAGGCCCTTCGCGGCGCTGCCCTGCACGAGGCGCCCCGCGAGCATCGGCATGGCGGCGGCTTCGCGCTCCGGCAGCACGCCGTTCAGCCGGATCGAGGTGGTCTCGGTGAAATTGCTGAACATGGCGCCGAACTTCAGGCGCGGCGACCAGGCGACGACCGCGTCGTCGCCCGCGAGCGCCTTCTCGACCTGCGCCACCGCCGCGGGCTTCATGTTGAGGTTGAGCGGCAGGTTGTCGATGGAGGCGACGTAGCCGCGCCGGTGCAGCTGCAGGTGGCCGAGCATCGAATCGGTGATCTGGCCGACGATCAGGCTCTTGAACGAGCCGGACACGGCGATGAACAGCAGCACCGCCACCACGCCGAGGATGATGAGGCCCGAGGTGAGCAGCGTGCGCCGCCAGTAGCGCGCGAGGTTGCGCGCGGCGAGCTTGAGGATCTTAGCCATGGTTCACCAGGCGCCCGTCCTCGAGCGTGAGCACCACCTCGGCCTCGTTCACGATCTTCGGGTCGTGGGTGGAGAAGACGAACGTGGTGCCCTGCTCGTCGCGCATCTTCTTCATCAGCGCGAGGATGCGATAGGCGGTGTCGTGATCAAGGTTCGCCGTGGGCTCGTCGGCGAGCACCAGCTTCGCCTTGGTCGCGAGCGCGCGCGCCACCGCCACGCGCTGCTTCTGCCCGCCCGAGAGCTGGTCGGGGCGCTTGTCCGCCTGGTCGGCCATGCCCACCGCCTCGAGCAGCTCCATGACGCGCGCGCGGCGCTCCACCGCGGGCCGGTTCTGCACCATGAGCAGCGGATACTCGATGTTCTCCGCCGCCGAGAGCACGGGGATCAGGTTGAAGTCCTGGAAGATGAAGCCGAGGTTGGCGCCGCGGAAGCCGGCCGCCGCGTGGCGGTCGAGGGTGGCGACATCGGTGCCGAGCACTTCGAGCGAGCCCGCGCTGGGATGGTCGAGGCAGCCCACCATGTTGAGCAGCGTGCTCTTGCCGCTACCCGAGGGGCCGACGAAGGCGACCAGCGAGCCGCGCTCGATGGCGAAGCTCGCCTCGCGCACCGCGGGCACGGCCACCGCGCCGGCCTGGTAGGTCTTGGAGAGGTTCTGGGCGACGACGACGTTCATGGACGGGCTATGCTAAGGGCGCCGGGGCCCCGACAATTGATCCTTGTCAAACCTACGCCCCCTTTCCGCGGCCTTGGCCCTGATGCTCGCCGCCGGCTGCTCGTCGCCTCGGTACGAGGTTGCGCAGCCCGTGTCGCATGCCCTGGAGCGGCCCGAGGACACCAGTCTCGGGCGCACCCAGGCCGCGCAGCTTGCGGCGACGCCCGGGCAATCCGGCTTTCACCTGCTGGTTTCGGGGCAGGAGGCGTTTCTCGCGCGCGCGGCCATGGCGGAAGCGGCGGAGCGTACGCTCGACCTGCAGTACTACATCGTGGGCGAGGATGCGACCGCGACGCTGCTGCTGCAACGGGCGCTGCGCGCCGCGCAGCGCGGCGTGCGCGTGCGCCTCTTGATCGACGACCTTTACGCGGTCGGCCGAGACTTCGATCTCGCCACCCTGGCGGCGCAGCCGAACGTAGAGGTGAGGCTGTTCAATCCCTTCCTGCGGCGCGGCCCGCTGGGCCTGTCGCGGCTGCTCGAATACCTGGGCGACAGCACGCGCCTGAACCGGCGCATGCACAACAAGCTGTGGATCGCCGACAACGCGCTCGCCGTCATCGGCGGGCGCAACCTGGGCGACGCCTACTTCGACGTGCGCGAGGAGAGCAAGTTCGCGGATCTCGACCTGCTCGCCGGCGGGCCGGTCGTGGCCGGGATCTCGCGCAGCTTCGACGCCTACTGGAACAGCGGATGGGCGGTGCCGATCGGGGCGTTTCTGGGCGAGCCGCCGGCCAGCGCGCAGCTTCAGCAGCTGCTGCAGCGGATGGACGAGCGCGCCGAAAGATTCCGCGCATCGGACTACGCCGAGACGCTGCGCGCGACGGACCTCGGGCGGCTGCTGCGCGCCGGGAGACTCCCGCTCGCCCCGGCTAACGCGAGCGCCCTCTACGACGATCCCCCGAAGCCGCAAAGTGGAGCGGACGGCACCGAGAGCAGGATTCTCTCCGTCCTGCGAGGCGCCATCGAGGCCGCGCAGCGGGAGGTGATCCTGATCTCGCCCTATTTCATTCCGAGCGAGCGCGGCGTGGGCGTGCTGTGCGGGCTCGCTTCGCGGCGCGTGCGGGTGAGAGTGCTCACGAATTCCCTGGCGTCCACCGACGTCCCGGTGGTGCACGCGGGGTACGCGCGCTACCGGCCGCGGCTGCTCGCCTGCGGCGTGGAGCTTTACGAGCGGCGTCCGGACGGCGGCGCTACGCGAAGCGTGCGCGCGCGGCTGTCGTCGGGAGCGAGCCTGCATGCCAAGGCGGCCGTGGTGGACCGCAAGTGGGTGCTCCTCGGTTCCATGAATCTGGATCCCCGCTCACGGCTTTCGAATACCGAGGTTGCCGTATCGGTCGAGAGCGCGGCGCTGGGCGCGCAGCTCGGCGAGCTGTTCGACGAGGCCGCGACGCCAGATCAGGCGTTTCGCTTGGCGCTCGTCGAGCCGCGCAACGAGCGCTCGCCGCTCGTCTGGACCAGCGAGGAGAACGGCAAGCCCGTGAGCTTCACGAGCGAGCCGCTCGCGGGCTTGTGGCGGCGAATCGTCTCGGCGCTGCTAGGCGCGCTCGCGCCGGAAGAGATGCTCTGACCCCGGCGCAAACGCCGTTCAATGGCGGTGCCCGCCGGAGTGATCCGCCCCGCCGTACCCGCGCAACTCTACGTACGACGCGACCTGCCCTTGGGTCAGGATGTCGGTCTGCGCGAGGTGCGCTTCCAGGTGCGCCCGGCGCAGCTCACCCTGAAGCTTCGAGATCTCCGCCAGGCTCGATTCGAGCGTGGCGCGCGTTACCTCGCGCGTAGCGAACAGCCGGTCGAGCTCGGCTTCGCGCTCGACCAGCGACTTGCCAAGCGCGCGCGCCCGCGCCTCCATGGCGTCGAATACGGACTTCGAGCTCGCCTTCTGCTCCGCCGAGAGACCGAGCCGGTCCGATAGCTCCAGCACGTGCGCCGGGCCGGGGTAGCGATTGAGCTCGGCCGACTTGGCGAGCCCCATGCCGCGCCCGGCGAGCAGGTCCTGCACTTCGTTGGCGGAAAGCGACTTGATCTCGCGGTGCTGCTCGCCTGCGTACGGCGACGCAGCGGGTCCGGCGGCAAGCGCAACGGTCGCGCCGCCCAGCAGGCAAAGCAGCGCGGCTGCGACGAGGGTTCTGTTCATGCAGTTCTCCTGATTGGGTTGGGGGTCAGCGTGTCTGCGCACGCGCCTGGGCGGCGCGCATCATCGCGGCCATGCCGTCGCGGACCAGTTCGCTGACTTCCACGGCGTGCTCCTGAAGCGCCGTCACGACCTTCGCATCGTCGGAGGTCTGCGTGACAGTCACCCCTTTCTCGGTCGGCTCGATCGCCGTGCGGATCTTTTCCTTGTTCTCGAACAGGATGGGGATCGTAGGGCTGAAGAGGTTGAACTCGCGTCCTTCCTCGAGCCGGTTCGCCATGCTGGCGACGTGCGCCTTGATGGTTGCCGCCACCTGAGGGTCGTCGGACTCGGTGACGGTGCGGATGCCGTTCGGCAGGTTGGTCACCTTGCGCTCGATGCGCTCGTGGCTCCCGAGCATCTCGTGCACCAGGCCCATGTCGGCGCGAAACGCGTCGTCGTGCATGCCGCCGGCCATCGGGCCGCGCATCATGCCGGGTCCCATTCCGTGCATCATTCCGGGGCCCATTCCGTGCCCCATCCCCTCTCCCATGCCGCCGGGGTGGGCGAAGACGGCGAGCGTGGCGCCGATCCCGAGCGACGCCACTACGGCGACGGCAATCTTGGTTGAACGTTTCATGTTCGATCTCCAGGTGGGAAGGCAGAAAAGCGGTGGGGCGGGTTCGCCGCCCCACCAAGCTCGCTTGCGTTGATGAGCCCGTTACTTGGTTTGCGGCCCGAAGTGCGGTCCAAACCCCGCCCGCGGCCCGTGAGGCTGGGGCAGCGTGACGCCTTTCTCTTTGGCACGCTTTTGCATCTCGGTGCGATTCGCTTCCATCAGTTTCTGGCGTTCTTCCGGCGTCTTGGCGTCGCGCATCTTTTCCTGGAACGCGCTGCGCTCTTCAGGCGTCATGAGCTGGTGGCCGCCCATCTGCCCGCCAGGGCCGGCGCCCATCGGGCCATACCCCATGCCGCCTTGTGCATGCATGCCCATGGCGCCGCCCATCTGGCCGGGGTGGGCGATGACGACGCCCGCGGCGAGGCCCAACGCGGCGGCTGCTCCGATCGCGATCTTGCGTGAGAATTTCATGTTCCAGCTCCTGTTCGAGTGTTGACGAGGATTGAAGGTGTTGCTCGTATGACGGTGCCCATTGGACACGCCAGGTGTAAGCGGTGCATTGCAGGAAGGGCTGG
>Ga0214472_10006741_pt1 | contig 12039 bp, 10 predicted proteins | sample RVTome_6_FD_207662 | JGI IMG/M metagenome (GOLD analysis project Ga0214472, IMG submission 207662) | Soil microbial communities from uranium-contaminated site in the Upper Colorado River Basin, Wyoming, United States - RVT140D175 | ecosystem: Environmental > Terrestrial > Soil > Contaminated >...
CGCCGGAGCACATCAACTTCTTCGACCGCCGCGCGCTCGCGCGCGCCTTGGCCCTGGCGGCATGGCATGTGGTGTCGTCGCGGACCATCTACAAGCGCGACACGGCCGAACGCATCGCCGGCCGCACATCCTTGTACCCGCTGGCGCGGCTCGCCGCTCGCGCGAGCGAAGCGGCCGGCATGGGCGGCAACCTGCGCGTGATCGCGGAGGCCAGGTGAGCGGCGCGAACGGTCTGCGGCCGGCGGTGTTCCTGGACCGCGACGGCGTCATCTGCGAAAACCGCGAGGACTACGTGAAGTCCCGAGACGAGTTCGTGTTCATCCCCGGCGCCGTGCGAGCCGTCGCCGACCTGACGCGCGCCGGCCATCCCGTCTTCGTCGTCACGAACCAGTCGGCGATCGGGCGGGGCGTGATCGCGGCGGGCGACGTCGACGCGATCCACGACGCGATGTGCGAGGCGATCGAAGCCGAAGGCGGACGGATCGAGGGCATCTTCGTGTGTCCGCACGCGCCGGCCGACGGGTGCGGGTGCCGCAAGCCCGCCGCGGGCCTGCTGCGCGAAGCGGCGGCGCGGCACCGGCTCGATCTTGCCCGCTCATGGCTGGTCGGGGATGCGGCGACCGACTGCGAGGCGGCCGCGACGGCGGGATGTGGTTCGGTTCTGGTGTTGACGGGGCGCGGACGCGCCCACGAGCGCGATGCGAAGCCCGGGTTCGTCGCGCGCGATCTGGCGGAGGCGGCGCGATGGATTCTCGATCGCCTCCCGGACGGTTTCCAACAGGTGAGGTGAGTAGCGTGGAGACGCGCAATCTGATTCTGCAGTATCTGTCGTCGGTCGAGCGGATCCTCCAAGGGATCGATTCTCCGACGCTCGAACGAGTCATCGACGTGATCTACGACGCGTGGCGCGGCGACCGGCAAGTGTTCTTGGTCGGCAACGGCGGCGGCGCGGCCACGGCGATGCATTTCGCCTGCGACCTAAACAAGACTGCGATCGTGCCGGGCAAGAAGCGGATGCGTGCGCGTTCGCTGTCCGACAACGTCGCGTTGCTGACCGCCTGGGCCAACGACACGCACTACACGAACGTGTTCGGCGAGCAGCTCATCAACTTCGCGCAGCCGGGCGACCTGGTGATTGGGTTCACCGCGTCGGGGATGAGCCCGAACATCGTCAACGCGATCGCGCTGGCGAACGAGATGGGCTGCGCAACGATCGCCTTCGTTGGTTTCGACGGCGGGACCGCCAGCGCGATCGCCCACCACGTGCTTCACATCCCTTCGACGTCCTACCAGCACATCGAAGACGTGCATCTGCTGCTGTGCCACGCGATCACCTCGGCCGTGCAGGAGCGGGCGCGCCACGATCCCGACCTCGGCGCCGGCCTATCGGGCGACGATCTCAACGACCGCCTGCGCGGCATCTACTACGTGCGCAAGGCGCTCGCGGGCGAGAAGGTGCTCGAACGGCGGATCAAGATGATTCCGGAACTGGCTGCGCGCATCATCGGCTTCGACGCCGCCGTCCTGTATCAGGTGCACCGCGACGGGCTGGTCCTGATGGCCGGCGGCCACAACGTCACCGATGTCGCGCCGTTCGCGGTGGATGACGACGTTTGGGAAGCGGAGGCGATCCGCGAAAAGCGCGCGCTCACCGCCGAAGGCGGCGCCGGCGGCATGGCGTCGTATGCGATCGCGCCGATCATGACCGACGAGGACGGCGTCGTCGCCGTCATCGCCGGCGGCTATACCAACGGCCGTCGCGTCACCGGAAGCGACCTGCAGCTGTTGCAGATTTTCGCCTTCAACCTGCGCGGCGCGCTGCGCGAAGGCGAAGCCACGCTCCCCGGTGGCGGGTGGTGGGCGGCCAAGTGACGGCCGGCCGTCCCGTCCGCGTCCTTCTCGTCAACCCGTCGCCGATCCGCGGCGGCGCCGAGGAGATGCTTGCCGCGTTCCTGCGCGGCTTCGACCCCGCGCGGATCGAAGCGACGGTGGCCTGCCTGGCTCCCGGGCCGTTCCCCGACGAGTTGATCGCCGCCGGCCATCACGTGCATTCGATCGACGCCGGACGGATGCGACAGGTGCGCCGATACGAGCGGGCGGTGCGCGCAGTGTCACGGCCGGCTCGCAAGGCCGATCTTGTGTGCTCCTGGCAAGTTAAAGGCCACTACTACGGGACGCCGGCCGCGCGGATCGCGCGGCGTCCGGCGGTCTGGTGGGATCACGGGATCAGGCCGAAGCGGGGCGAGCAGTCCGCGTTCGCCGCCGGCACGATTCCGAAGCTTCTTTCGGCGCGACTGGTGCTGACGTCGTCGCATGCGGCAGCCGTGCGTCACGCCCGCGCGGTTGCGATTCATCCGGGCATCGACACAGAACGGTTCGCATCCGCGCGCGCGTCGCAACGCGCCGCCTCCCGCGCGGCGTTCGGCGTCGCCCCCGACGAGCCTCTGGTCGGCATCGTTGGACGGTTGCAGCCGTGGAAGGGACAGCACGTCTTCCTGCGCGCTGCAGCCCGCGTCGCAAGCCGGCAGCCGCGCGCGAAATTTCTCATCGCCGGCGACGCGCTCGGCGGATTCTCGGCCGCGTATCCGGACGAGCTGCGCACGCTCGCCGCGGATCTGGGCATCGCCGATCGGGTGATTTTCGCCGGCGCGCGCGACGACGTGCCGGCAGTGCTCGCCGCCCTGGACGTCTTCGTGCACGCCTCGGTCGAAGAGCCGTTCGGGATCGTGATCGTCGAGGCGCTCGCGGCCCGCGTCCCGGTCGTGGCGACCCGCGGCGGCGGCGTCGGCGAAATCGTCACCGACGGCGTCGACGGATATCTCGTCGGCTGTGGCGACAACGAGGCCATGGCCGCGCGGATCGACTCGCTCGTGTCCAAGCCGTCCGTGGCCGCCCGGCTCGCCGCCGCCGGACAGGCGCGGGCGCGGTCGGCGTTCACCGCGGAGCGCATGGTCGAGCAGTTCACCGCCGTCCTGGAACGTTTCGCGCCGCGCCGAATCAAGGAACGCGTGTGAAGGTCGGCATCTGCATCTCCGTCTACCGCCGAACCGGCGGATTGGAGCGCGTCGCCGTGGAATGGGCGCGGGGCCTGCGCCGCCGCGGCCACGATGTCGTCGTGTTCGCGCAGCAGGTGATCGAATCCGACGCGGACCTGACGGTCGTCCCCGTCGGGGGAGCGCGATCGCCGAACTGGCTTCGCGCGGCGACGTTCCCCCGCGCCGCGGCAGCCGCGCTTCGCGCGCATCCCGTCGACGTCGCGTGCTCGTTCGGCGCGGCCGTGGACGCGCCGACGGTGATGGGCACCGCCGGACCCCATCGCGCATGGTTCGAGCAAGGCATCGCCGAGGCGCCGCCGTGGACGGCGGAAGGCCTGCGGCGACGCGTGAACCCGCATCATCGCGTCGTGATGGCGATCGAGAAGCGAATCGTGGGCGGCGGCCGCTTCGAGATGCTCTTTGCGACCTCTCGGCGCAGCGCCGACGACTACCGGCGTCTGTACCGTGTCCCCGCGGACCGCATCGGCGTGCTCGAAAACGGCGTCAACACCGACGAGTTCCGCTTCGATCCGGCCGTCCGCGAACGGGTCCGCGCGGCATGGGGCGCCGGCGACCGCCGCGTCGTGCTCACGCTCGGCAACGAGATCGCGCGCAAAGGAATCGACACGCTCATCGCCGCATTCCCGCGCATCAAAGCCGCCGTGCCGGGTGCCTTGCTCGTGATCGGCGGACCTGCCGGCGGCGCGGAAGCCGAACGCTTGGCGCGCCGGGCCGGCGTGTCGCCGCACGACGTGCGAACGATCGGTCCGGTCGCTGAACCGGCCGAGTCCTACGCCGCCGCCGACCTGTTCGCCTTCCCGACGCGATACGACCCGTGGGGGCTCGTCGCGATCGAGTCGCTCGCCTGCGGCACGCCTGTCGTGTGCGGATCCAGCGCCGGCGTCGCGGAGCACATCGAAGACGGTCGCACCGGCGTCGTGATCGACGCCGTTCGCGATCCGCACGCGCTTGCCGGCGCGATCGTCCGGGGCTTGAGCCTGCCGGCGTCGCGAGACGAATGCCGGGCGAGCGTCGTGCACCTGTCGTGGGAGCGCATCCTGGACCGCGTCGAAGACATCCTGGCTGAAACGGTCGCGCGACGCCGCGTGGTGGGATCGCGATGAAGATCCTCGTGCTCACGCCGGCGCTTCCGTGGCCGCCGCATACCGGCGGCACGCGCCGCATCGCCGCGATCATCGAAGGACTTGCGGCGAACCATCAGGTTTCGCTCTTCGCGCTCCACGGGGTCGGCGGCTCGATCGAGGAAACCGTCGCCGGTCCGCTCGCCGCCGTCCGCACCGTCGCCTATCCCGGGCTCGGCAGGCGCGGACGCATCCGATTCTGGGCGCAGGTGCTCACCGACCCGCTTCCCAAAGCCGTGCGCCAGGCATTCAACGACGACACGCTCGCGGCCGCGGCCGCGTTCGCGCGCGACGTCGCGCCCGACGCCATCTACGCCGAGCCGATCGAAATGGAGCCCTATCTGCGCGCATGCGCGGACGCGGTCCCGTCGGCGCGAACCATGCTCGGCTGGATCGACGTCGTCTCCACCAACGTTCGGCGGCAGACTGAACGCGACCGCGGGCTCGCCCGCCGGATCCATGCGCGCCGCGAGATCGCGCGCATGGCCCGGCTGGAGCGCCGCGCCGCGCACCGCGTCGATGCCCGGACCTGCGTATCGCCTGGCGACCGGACGGCGCTCGAGGCACTGACCGGCGAGCGGTTCGTGCTCGCCCCCAACGGCGTCGATGCGACGTTGTTCGCGCCGCGACCGGGCCCTGTGAGCGACCGGCAACTGCTCTTCGTCGGCCCGCTTTCGTTCCCGCCGAACCGGGACGCGGTCGCATGGTTCGCCTCGCAGATCCTGCCGGCGATCCCCGGCGCCACCCTGACCGTCGCCGGCGAGCCGGCCGGCTTCTGTGCACCGCCGGGCGTCGGGCTGGCCGGACGCGTCGCCGACGTTCGCCACATGATGGCGCGCGCCGGCGTCGTGGTCGTGCCGCTGCGCGCAGGGAGCGGGACGCGGCTCAAGATCCTCGAGGCGCTCGCGATGGGAAAGGCCGTCGTGTCAACGCGCCTCGGCGCGGAAGGTCTGGACGTCCAACACGACCGCGACCTGCTGCTGGCCGACGACGCCGGCGCGTTCGCAGACGCCGTCCGCCGCGTGCTCGGTGACGCGACGCTTCGCGCGCGGCTCGGCGCCAACGGGCGCGCGCTCGTCGAGCGTCGCTATCGCTGGCAGGACACCGTTCGCGCCGTCGAAGCGGCGCTCGCCGGCGAAGGGGCGCGCGTATGAGCCGCCGTTTGAGCCCGCGGGCGGGCCGGGTACGCGCCAAGCAGACGAGCGTGGTCGTCGTGAGCCACGCGTGCGTGGTCGACGTCAACCAGGAGCCGTTCCGCGCGCTTGCCGCGCGAGGCGTCCGCGTCCACGTGATCGCCCCGAAATCGCTCCGCACCGACCTGCGCGGCACCATCTCGTTCCGCGCGCTCGACGGCGTGGATGCGACGGCTCTGCCGGTTCGCATCGGGGGATTCCGTCGCGGCATCCGGCAAGCCGGCGTCCACATGATCCTCTACACCGGGCTGCGCGAGGCGATCCGGATCCACGAGCCGTCGCTCATCTACGTGGAAGAAGAACCCTGGAGCTTCACCGCGATGCAGGCCGCGCGCATCGCTCGCGAGATCGGCGTGCCGTTCGTGTTTCACCAGTCGCAGAACGTCGCCAAGCGGCTGCCGCCGCCGTTCGAGTCCATTCGCCGCCGCGTTCTGCGGGAGGCGGCCGGAGCGACCGTCCGGCTCCAGGGCGCGGCGCGGGTGCTTCGCGACGCCGGGTTTGCGGCGCCGATGCTTTCGATTCCGAACGTGGTCGACCCGGCCCGCTTCGACGGGGCGACGCCGCTGCATCCCGGCATGGCCCGGCCGGTCTTCGGATTCGTCGGTCGTCTGGTCGCCGAGAAGGGCATCGTCGACTTCATCGACGCCGCAGCCGCGGCCGGCGCCGGCAGCGCGCTGATCGCCGGCGACGGACCACTCCGCGCCGCGGCCGAGGCGGCCGCGCGCCGCGCCGGGCTGGACGCGCGCTTCACCGGCAGCGTCCCGCACGATGCGGTCGCCGGCATCTTCGCTTCGATCGACATCCTGGCGATTCCGTCGCGAACCGCGCGCGGCTGGAAGGAACAGTTCGGGCGCGTCGTGATCGAAGCGAACGCCGCCGGCGTTCCGGTCGTCGCGACCGAGTGCGGCGCGCTGGGCGAAACCGTTCGGGAAACCGGCGGCGGAATCGTCGTCGGAGAAAGCGACCCGGTTACGCTCGCCGCCGCATTGCGGCGCCTCGGCGACGACAAAACCGAGCGCGCGCGACTCGGCGAAGCCGGACGGGCCGCCGTCCGCGAACGATTCACGCCCGAGGCCGTCGCAAAGGATCTGCACGAATTCTTCACACGATTGGAGGACGACCGATGACGATCACGACCAAAGCGTCCCTGCCCGACGGCCTGCAGTGGGCCTCGTGCCCGATCTGCGCGAAGACGGGCGGCAAGGTCGTGCACACCGAACCGATGGGCGTGCTGTCATCGCCGCTCACCGGACGCTTCCCCGAGGATCTTCGGATGCGGATCGTGCGCTGCAAGCACTGCGGCTTCTTGTACGCCACCCCGCGGCCCGCCCAGAACGTGCTCGACGAGCGCTACCAGCACATGAGCGACATCGACTTCAATTTGAACGGACAGCAGGCGCGCGTGCGCATGTTCGAGCATCTCATCGACCGGCTCGAATCCAAGCATCCGGCTCCCGGCAAGATTCTCGACGTGGGCTGCTTCACCGGCACGCTTCTGGAGGTCGCGGCAAAGCGCGGATGGGAGCCCTGGGGCGTCGAGATCAACAAGGTCGCGTCCGCCTACGCGCGCGAGGACCTCGGCTATCACGTCGTCACCGCCGAGCTACGCACGGCCGGGTTCGAGACGAACTTCTTCGACGCGGTCACCATGACCGACGTGGCCGAGCACGTCATCGATCCGAAGGAGACCTTCGAAGAGATCTTCAGGATCCTGCGTCCCGGCGGCCTTCTGGTCATGACCGTCCCCAACGGCAGCGTCCAGATCCCCAAGGAGAACCTGAAGAAGCGACTCAAGAAAGGACCCGGCGTCGTCATCGGCGGGCTGGGACACGTGAACCACTTCTCGAAGTCGTCGGTGCGGCGTCTGCTTCGCGGAATCGGCTTCGACGCGCTCGACGTCGCCTGCATGATTCCCGAGCGGCAAACCACCGCGAAAATGGACCGGCTCAAGCGCGCCTACGTGTCGGTGGCGCGCGTCGTGCTGGCAACCACGGGCGTTCACATCGGCCACGAGCTTCTGGTGACTGCGCGCAAGCCGTGAGAGTCCTTCAGATCGGCCGGTACGGCACCGTCAAGGGCGGCGCCGAATCCTACGTGCTCGAACTGAGCGCCGGCTTGCGCGACGCCGGACACGAGGTCGCGCTGGCATACCGGTTCGACCCCGACGACTCGCGGCCCGAGGTGCGCGCCGGCATGCAGATTGCGGCGATCACCTCGCGCAGCGCGACGCCGACCGACGTCGAAGTCGCCGAAGTCCGCCGCGCCGTCGAGGCGTTCGCCCCCGACCTGATCCACATCCACAATGCGGAAGCGTCCTGGCTGCCCGGCGCGTGCGCCCGGATGGCCCCCGTTGTGAACGCGGTGCACGATCATCGCCTCGACTGCCCGACCGGGACGCGCTACTGGGCCGGGTGGAGCCGTGCCTGCGATGTCGCGCCCGGCGCCGGCTGCCTCGGCTACAACGTGGCGGCGCACTGCGGCAGCCTCCGCGCGAACGCGACCTTGGAGCCCTACCTGCGGTGGAAGCGACTCCACGCCGCCGCGCGCAGCGGTCCGCGCATTCAGGTCTTCAGCGCTTTCATGCAAGGCATGCTGGGCCGCGTCGGCATCGAAGCGCCCATCGACGTGACCCCGTATCCGGCCACGGTGCTGCCCGATGCGGCGCCGGCCGATCCGGGCGATGCGCGTCCGGTCGTGTTCGCCCACGGCCGCGCGACGAAGGAGAAGGGATTCGATCTTCTGCTCGATGCGATGCATACGGTGGAGATGCCGGCGCATCTCGTGATCGCCGGCGACGGCCATCAGCTGCCGGCGCTTCGCCGCGCTTCGGCCGGCGTCCCGTCGCGGCATCGCGTGACCTTCCTGGGATGGACCGGGCGCGACCTGCTTGCCGCGTGGCTGCGCGCCGCAACCGTCGCGGCCGTCCCCAGCGCATGGCCCGAGCCGTTCGGGATCGCCGGCATGGAAGCGATGAGCGCCGGCCTGCCGGTCGTTGCGACCGACATCGGCGGGATCCGCGAATGGCTCGACCACGACGTCACCGGCATCGCGGTTCCGCCGCGGGACGCCGCCGCGTTCGGACGCGCGATCGCTCGCCTGCTTGCCGACGCGCCGCTGCGCCGGCGCATGGGCGTCGCCGCACGCGGGCGGATCGAAACCGAGTTCACCCGCGACGCGCACATCGAACGCGTCGCCCGGATCTACGAACAAGCTCGCCGGAGCTGGAAGGAGGCGGCGTGAGCCGAAGCACTTATACCGAGCGCCCACTCGGTGCTTCGTCCGCTGCCCCTTCCGCTCCGGCGCTCAGCCGAATCGCGGTGATCGTCCCCGTCTACAACGGCGCGCATCTAATCGAAGGATGCCTTCGCGCGCTCGACGCGCAGACCGTCGATCGTCGCGACGTGCGCGTCATCGTGGTGGATGACGGCTCGACCGACGGGACGCGACAGGTCGTGAAGCATCTGATCGCAAACGTGCGCCTGTCGGTGACGCTCATCGAGCGCACCCATGCGGGCCCCGCGGCGGCGCGGAATGCGGGACTCGCGGCAAGCGATTCACCCTACGTCGCATTCACCGATGCCGACGTCGAGGTTTCGCCCGACTGGCTCGAGAGAGCCGTGCGCCGTCTGGATCAGGACCCGTCGCTGGCCGGCATCGAAGGCCGGACGCTCGCGAAAGGCGAGAAGGGAACCTACACGCATCAGATGGAAAATGAGCGTGGCCGGCTCTACATGACGTGCAACATGATCTACCGCCGAGAAGCGATCGCCGGCGGCTTCGACGAGCGGTTCCGCATGGCCTTCCTCGAGGACTCCGACGTTGCCTTCGGGGTGCTCGATCGCGGCGGCACCATCGAATTCGTCCCCGACGTCCTGGTCCGTCACCTGGTCCTGCACGAGGGGCCGGTGAAGTATTGGCGAGAAGCACGAAAGCGCTTCTACAACCCGCTGCTGTTTCGCAAGCACCCGACCGCCTACCGCGCTCTGCTCAAACCCGTCGTGCCTGCGTTTCCAGCCCCGTATCTCGATTACTTGGGCGCCGTGTTCGTGCTCGCGGTCGCGTTGATCTCACGCGCATGGATCGTTGCCGTTCCGGCATCGCTCATGGCCGCCTGGACGTTCCGCCGCGTCGCGCACGTCCTGCGCGCCAAAACCCTGCCTGCCCTCATCCGCGCCGCCGCGGTGCCGGTCGCCCAGACGGCATGGGTTATCGCCGGCATGATCCGGTTCCGCTCCTTCGACCTCCGTATCTAGGGCGGCCGCTGCCGCCGGGTGTCTTCGAAGCGGTCAGGAGCGATCTTCGATCTCCCACGCATGGTCGAGCGCGTGCCACGCCGAGCGCCGGATGGCATAGCCCGGCGTCCACATCGGCGTGGTCGCACGCATTCGCCGGTCGGGCTCGCCGCGGTTTCGCGCGTCCAGCGCTTCGCGAAACGCGGCGTGGACATCCGCGCCGGCGCCGACCGGGCGGCCGAGCTTCGAGACGTAGGCCCGGTCGGCTTGGAAGACGTGCTCGGCCATCGCGGCGACGGTCCGGCCTCCGCCTCGCGGGCCCGATGCGAGCGTCGTTCGGGCCGCCTTCTTCGCCGCCGCATCGAACGCCGCCCAGCATGCGACCAGCAGCGCCACCTGCCGCCGCAAACGCGCGTCGGTCATCGCGTCGTGGTCTGCCGACGGGGCCACCGAGGGCGCGCCGAAGTCCGTGGTCGCGTCCCCGCGGAGGCGCTCGACCACCTTCACGGTCGCGGCGGCCGGCAGGTGAATTCCCGATGGTGCGATGGCCGCCGCGTATCGATCCCGATATCCGGTGAGGGCCCGAAGCGCTTCCGGTTCGGTCTTTGCACCGCGACACCAGCCCGGCCAGTCGATCGCGCCGGCGAAGATGCGCTTGGATCCGGCCTCGACGTACACCGGGATCCCCGAGGGCCTGCTCTTTCGGCGTTCGCCCACCCGCGCGACTCCCTCCGGCCGGTCTGATTTACCCTATATGCCTCGATTTGAGGCAGGGCAACATTGTTTCTTCATATCTAACGCCCTTCGGACGAATGCGAAAGAACCGACGGGGGAGAGCAATCATGCGGGCGCCAGACCGGTCTCATCGACGTATCGTCTTCGTGTTCTGTCTGGCTGTCATAGCCGGTCTGTCGGCTTCGATCGCGGCGCCGGGCGGTCGCGGGGTCCCGCAGCAGGCGCCGGCGAAAGGTGTCGCGCACTCCGAGGATCCGTTGGCGACCGCGCCGGGACTCGACACCGGCCGGATCATCGAACAGGTGCGCCACAACGTCGCCGCCGTCGCGGCGGGCCATCTTCGAGCCGAGGATCGCGCCTACCGCGCCGACTTCACCGCTGCCGGCTTCTCGCTGTCGCTCAAGAACGCCGCCGGAACCGTCACCGGCGGCGCGGCGCTGACCGTCAAGACCGCCACCGTCGATACCGGCGCCGGGCCGCGCGCCGCCGTGGCAACGCCGTGGCAAGGCTCGCTCAACGCGGCCGAGCGACTCGTGGCACCGGGCATGCTCGAGCGCGTCACCGCGCGGGACGGCGAGATCGAATGGGACTTCGTCATGGACGCGCCGCCGTCCGGCGACGTCCGCATCGTCGCGGCCGTCCCCGGCCCCGCCGGCGTCGCGCGCGGCGCGTCGCTGCGCTTCGGACGCGGCACACGGACCGTGCGCATGGCCGAGATGATCGTCAAAGACCGCACCGGCAAGGAGATCTATCGCGCGCTCCCGGAATCCGTGCCCGGCTCGGTGACGCTCACCGTTCCGCAGGCGCGGTTGAAGGGCGCGGCCTATCCGATCACGATCGACCCGACGGTGAGCCCCGAGTATGGCGTGTCGGATTCGGCGATCGGATCTTCAAATACCGGAGCCCCCGCCGTCGCGGCCGGCGGCTCGACCTGGCTCGTGGTTTGGGACGATGCAAAGGCCGAGAGCCAGTCCGACATCTTCGCCACGCGCGTCGATTCGGGCGGACAGGTGCTCGACCCGCTCGGCATCGTCGTGGCGCACGGGCCCTCGAACCAGGTGGATCCCGATGTGTCCTGGAACGGAACGCATTTCGTGGTTGTGTGGCAGGACGTCGTTGATGCGGACACCTCGGCGATCATGCTCGCCCGTATCGCGACGAACGGAACCGTCGCGTTCCCCGCCTCAACCGTGCTCGACGCAGGCACCTCCGGGGCGAAGCCCAAGGTCGCGAGCGTCGGTTCGACATCCATGGTCGTGTGGCAGGGGTTCGGCTCATTTCTTTCAGGCAGGATGGTGCCCGGGAGCGGCGTGCCCGGCAACTTCGCATCCTTGCCGTCCGGAGCGGTTTCGCCCTATTCCCTAACGGCCTCGTCCACCCAGTTTCTCGTGACGTGGTCATCGACGTCGCCGCTTGGCGTGTTCGCAAGTCGCCACGCTACGGACGGCTCGATGCTTGGGTCGCAAATCACCGTGCACACCGCCGGTGCGAGGCCGCTCGCCGGATGGAACGGGTCGGTCTTCGCGGTGACGTTCCACCTGAGCGGAGACTTGGTGGGCAAGCGCGTGTCCTCGACCGGATCGGTTCTCGACGGATCGCCCGTTGAGATCGCGACCGAGGTGAACGAAGGCTTTAAATCCGTCTTTGAATATCCCCACGCGATCTCTGCGGTTTCGGGAGGCGTTTTCTATCTGTTGTTCGA
>Ga0214472_10006742_pt1 | contig 12037 bp, 7 predicted proteins | sample RVTome_6_FD_207662 | JGI IMG/M metagenome (GOLD analysis project Ga0214472, IMG submission 207662) | Soil microbial communities from uranium-contaminated site in the Upper Colorado River Basin, Wyoming, United States - RVT140D175 | ecosystem: Environmental > Terrestrial > Soil > Contaminated >...
GTTTATGGTACATCTTTTCCAGCATGCTTACATGGATATCGACATAGTCGTAGATCTGGACCTCTCTTTTTTCTTCAAACAGTCTATGAAGCCTGCCTGCATATTGTTGCAGAGTGCCCTTCCAGGATATCGGCATGGTCAGAAACAAAGTGTCGAGACGCGGTTCGTCGAATCCTTCCCCGATATATCTGCCCGTAGCGACCAGGGCCAATTGCTTGTCTGCTGGTGTATCGGATATGCGTTTGAAGATTTCTGCGATTTCTCTTGTTCCCCTTCCACCTCTCAGTGTCATGACTTCGGAAATTCTTTTCCTCAACTTTCCGGCGATTAATTCCAGATGGCTGGTCCTTTCGGTCAAGACAAGGCAGTTTCTGCCACTCTCATGGCTTTTTACTACATCGTCAACGATCATCTGATTACGAAGCTCATTGACAACCATGAGTGAATAATGTTCCTGAATGGATACGTCCTTTTCGTCCTTATCAAGCGGGACCCGCAGTGCGGTAAATCTCGGTATTACGAAATGATCGAAGGGCCTTTTGTCCGCCTGTTTCTTTGCGTCATCCCTATATCGTATTGGACCGCATTGCATAAAGATTATAGGCTGATGACCGTCCTTTCTGATAGGAGTTGCGGTTAAGCCATAGACATACTTTGCTTTTGCGGCTTTAATAATCTCGTCGAAACTTACGGCTGCGACATGATGGCATTCGTCGACAATGATCATGCCATATTCTTTCACGCATTCCCTAACTTCATTCTTCCTGTTTAAGGATTGCATCAAAGCAATATCAATGATTCCGCCCAGGCTGTTCTTGCCTTGCCCCAGTTGTCCGATTATGCTTGCTGCCTTTTTTCGTCCTCTTTTTTTAACGCTTGGGTCGGATACAGGCAGGGCTTCATTTATCGTTAGGAATTCAGCCAATTTGTTCTTCCATTGCGTTATCAGGCTGGCTTTATCGACTATGATGAGGGTGTTGACTTTCCTTTCGGCAATCAGTTTGATTGCCACAACCGTTTTCCCGAAAGCCGTTGTTCCGGAGAGTACACCGATATCATGTTCAAGCAACTTGTCCACAGCCTGTGGCTGCTCATCTCTCAGGTTGCCATTGAATGCAACGTCGATTTTTTTTCCACGATTGGTCTTGTCCAGGTAATTGACATCAACTCCTCGTTCAACAAAAACTGCTCTCAGGTCTTGCTCGCAACCTCTCGGCAGACAGAGATATTCGGCGGTATCCTCGGCACAACAGATAATTCTCGGTTTATCATAGGTCGGCATGCGCATCGCCTGATTCTTGTAGAACTCGGGATTCTTGAAAGCCGCCAGGCGTTTTAACTGGTTCAGAGCTCTTTGCGAGATGCCTGCCTTCGGAACAAACAGCATATTTGATTTTACGATCTCTATTTCTCGCGGAAAATCCGTTTTCAGTAATTTAACTTTGGTCGTCTCCCATGGCTTTTGCGTTTCTTCTTCATGTATTTTCAAGACTCCGAGTTCATTCCCCTGACTCAGTTTTGATGTAAGTTTTATCACGTTATCTTCTGAGAGTCTTTGAATCGTGTCTAGAAACTCCCACTGATCGGGATACGGTTCGAAACTCAGGTCGATGAATTCACTGTTTTTATCCTTTCTTGCTTCCTTTTGTAGAGGCAGCGCTATCAGATTCCCCAGACCGCCCTTGGGCATCGTGTCCTGATTGGGGAAAAATCTGTCGTAAGATTTGAAAGTGATCTCATGCCTGTTCTGCATGGTGTAGGTAAGTAAGGATGTGCCGAATTTTCTAGCCAGGAATGCAGATATAGGCCCTTTAAAAAATAACCATGCATGGCTTCCATTGCCGGAACGTGAGCGCTCAATGGAAACAGGGATATCAAATTCCGCACACACCTCCCGCAACACTGAGATATCCTTTTTCCACTCCCCATCATCAAAATCGATCGCCAGAAACCAGCACGTCTCATCAGGAAGCATCGGGTATATTCCGGCGACTATTTTCCCCCGCAGATGGTCATCAATTACTTTCTCGTCCAGGTCAAGATACGCCTTATGGGTACAACCAGTGCATTTCCCCTTCGGCTTGACACATAGCCCTGGTTTCCATTCATTCAGACAGGAGGGAGAATACCCAGAGGTCCCTTTTTTCCTGTTTTCCCATCTCCAGGCATAAACATCTTCTCGTCCTTTAAAAAGCGACATGAACAGCCTGATTTTTTCTCTTTCGCCAGTATTCTTGTTCATGCCTGGAGGCGAAACTCCAGCAGCCTCTGGAGCGATTTTTTCAACTTCGGGTTTATTTACAGAAATTTCGTCACCCGAATACCGCGCCTCCGCAATAATCAACCGTGCCTTCAGGGTTTTGATTTCCTCTTTCAGCTTACTGTTCTCAATCAATAACACCTGATACTTCTTGGACAGCTCTGAAATTGAAACAGAATCTTCAATTTTCACATTGAGACCTCTCGCATTTCCCGTCTGAAACACAGGGTTCCAAACTCTTCAAAAACAAGCTTAAGGAATATTGATGATGAACCATCCGATCCAATGCATCAAAAAAGAAAAATTACCTTTTCACGGCATCCTTTGCAATAATTGTTACACAAGAAGCTAACTGCCTTGATCAAGCTCACCAGGAATTTTCCCAGCATAATCATTGCAATAATCACCGAATTTTGGCAACAGTATTTCGCAACAGACGAATATCATGCGGGCCAATATATGAAAGTTGGTCTCCTAATATTCTGGCCATCATCGAAAAGTTCAACAACTGTTTCCAAAAAGATTTTTTTGGAGGTGTTGGTGGCCCGCGCTTTTGTTCTTCCCCCCGCAACAAACCAAAATACGCCAGAATCTTCTCAACCCTACTTGAAATCGGATACCACGACAATCTGCCTGATCACCCCGAAGCCGGATTGAGGAGAGAAGATCATTCAGTGTGAAAATTGGAGTTTTTTTATCTGGGACTGTCTCCGGTAAATCAGGAAAGAAGGAACGATTCAACCCATCAAAAGTTGAGATATTTGGACTGCCAATATAAAGAATTTGGTAAATTCTGCCATATTAGCTTATTCCTGAACACCACTTTGATACGAAAGTAGTATCAACGCCGGTGATGGTCGAAAATGGAGCAATTATCTTGATTGATTCTGGAACAATCTTCTATCCTGTATGGAGAAAAAAAAGGAACTTTGCTCTGGTGGAAATGTTTCAGTTTCATTATACCCATCAAGTGCAAAAACTCCAGATATAGAAGCGTCTTGAAGAGCAACAGATGGAGTGGAAAACAGACAGAAGATTATTCCAGTTTTTTTTCCTGATCACTTTAGCGGGAGTGTCAGGCATCGTGCAAGTTGCTAACTGACCAGGCTGATTACATCAGGTGCCGTAACAAATTACGGTACCAAGCCGGTTGGGATGAGAGTATTGCTTAAAGAGGCTGTTTTACCTTGATCAAAATAGAGAGTTTACAAACGACTGATGCTAACTGATAATCGTGCATGCTCTTGTTAAAGCTTTGCATTGCGAACGCCTTTATACGCTTCTGGGAGTTGCTGGAAGACACAAGGAAACCTGAATATCCAAGTCTGCAGGCTGCCGTCTAGAACGGAAAAATTTGAAGAACGGAAAAAAATGAGCTATGCGTCCATTTTCGACTGTTGCCCGCAGCCTTGCACACTGTCTGCGGGGACGAATACCCGGTCAACTGGTCATTCAGTTGACCGACCACTGCAATGCATGCTGCCCTCAGTGTGGTATGCGGACCACCGTGGGATTTCCTCGATCCCGGCTGTCCACGGAGGTGGTTCGTAAGATCATCGATGCCGCCGCTGAAAAGGGGATTCAGGCGCTTTCTTTCACCGGTGGAGAAGTCATGCTCCGGCAAAAAGAACTGACAGACCTGATCTGCTATGCCGGAGAGGCGGGAATTCCCTTTCTTCGCACCGGTACCAATGGATTTTTCCTCACAGGCAGTCAGGAAGCCGGCTTCGAGTCACGGATCGAGCGCATTGCCGAAAAGCTTGCAGCCACCCCCCTGCGTAACTTCTGGATTAGTCTTGATTCTGCCGTCCCGGCAATCCATGAGGCCATGCGGGGTTTTCCAGGCGTGGTCTCGGGGATAGAAAGAGCCATCCCCATTTTTCACCGACACGGCATCTATCCATCGGTGAACCTTGGCATTAACCGCAACATCACCGAAGAAACCCGATCATTGCCTCCATGCGGCATAGAGGAAAATCCACAGGAATATTCTGAGTATTTTTATGAACTTTACCAGAACGGTTTTCGCGCCTTTTACCGGTTTGTCATCGACCTGGGATTCACCATCGTCAACAGCTGTTATCCGATGTCAATCGAGGAGGAGACTGTTACCCACCAACTAAACGCCGTTTATGCTGCCAGTTCCGGTGATACGGTGATCAGCTATTCAAATTTTGAGAAGGCTCTGCTTTTTCGAGCACTTTCCGACACGCTCCCTGAATTCCGCTCACGCATTCGCATCTTTTCCCCACAAACCTCCCTTTACGCTCTCGGCCGGCAATATGCCGACCAGACGACCTTCCCCGCACCGTGCCGGGGAGGCGTGGATTTTTTCTTCATTAACGCAAGGGATGGCATGACCTATCCATGCGGCTATCGAGGAAACGAAAATCTCGGCGATTTCAGCAAGCTCAATATAGGGGCGATAACCGCCAAAGACGGTTGTCGCAAATGTGAATGGGAATGTTTTCGTGATCCATCCGAGCTCTTTAGTCCTCTCCTGCAGGCGAGATCGGCACCCGTCGCACTACTGAAAAAATTAGGTAATAATCCGGAATACCGTCGTCTCTGGCTGAAAGATCTCAGCTATTATCGAGCCTGCAATTTTTTTGACGGCCGAAAACCGCTCAATTCCAAACGGTTGCAAAAAATTTCAACGCCTCATAATCTTCAACAATAGGAAGAAAATGCTATTTCCAAACTTTCAGGTGTCTGATGAGGCACCCCATAGTAGGGAGAAGGAATTAAATTGTTTAAAGCGATGAGTCGACCGAAATGCGCTATCTATTGCTGGTTGCGAGTTTCAAACCGAAGCCGATAAGAGCAATACCGGCAAGGCGGGTTGCAATCCTTCGCGCTGAAGGTATCGCTTTCAAGCGATGTGCCACGGCATTACCTGCAAGGACAAGACCTGCCTGGTAGAGGAAGCTGATGGCCGTGACGTGGGATATCATTGCGATAAGCGTAGTGGTTGATGATCCCGGGCGAAGAAATAAAGGGAAGAATGCAACAAAGAACAAGATCACTTTTGGATTGGTCAGGCTGACAGCGCAGGCTTGGCGAAAGTAGAGCCACCCCGATTTATGTGGTTCCGGATTTGTGGCATTTTGACTGACGGTTGAATGTAGAAGTTGTAGCCCAAGCCAGCAGAGATACGCGGCACCAAACCATTGAAGGGCTCGAAAGAAGATTGGGTTGGCATTCATTACGGCAGCGAGCCCCGCGATCACCGCAACCATGAAGAGGAAATCACCGATAAGCGTTCCAAGAACCGCGCCGAGCCCGGCACCGACACCATTTCTGGCTGTGGCGTTGAGAATGGTAAAAGTGCCTGCTCCTGGAATCAACTGAAAGACAAGAATGGCGGTAAGAAAGCTTGTGTAGTTTTGAATGTCAAACATTGATCGAATTCCTGTTTATGATGCCCCATTTTGCCGAAATTGTTCGGCTTTTTACGTCAGCCAGGATTCTGCTGTTAGTTTTTCATTGTTCTTTGAGCCCATAAACCTGCCTTGGAGCAAGAAATTCCGGAAACCTGTCGATAAGTGCGTGTCGGACAAGATAGCAGAAGTGGCATTCATCAACGTATTCACTCTCGGGGTGCAAATCGTAAAGCCTCGCCAGGAGAGCAGGGCCACCTTTGACCAACGGACCGCATATCGGGTGCGATTCAGCCTTATATTCCAGGGCCAGCTCTGAAAGCGGGCGCTGCCACATGTTGCCCATGCTGATCCCCTGGCACAGATGCACTTGACCATAATGGTCCACATGCAATCTGGATGGGGAGAGCAGATCTTCGTGTGGGCATTGGGTTAGTTCCTGAAAGGGCCTGCGCGGCAAGCCCGCAGTCAACTTTTCTACAGCTCTTCCCTTAAACATCGCACCACCCCCAATTACGGGGTTGCCCTTGTCCCGTCCTTGCCCGGGCATCGCTTCCACAAAAGGCTTTTGGATGCAAATGGAGGAAGTCGGGATGCCGAGCCTGCGTGCTGCCGCCAACCCGCGTTTAGCGGGGCTGTCCCCCTCCCCATAATGAAACGAGTCGTCGCTGATGCTGAGGTCTGCTACACCAAGATCCGCGAGAGGACGAAAACAAATTTCGGCATCTTCTTCAGAAACTGCACCGTACGCATTGGTTACTATTCCGACTTTAAAGCCCATCTGCCGTGCAAGTCTGACTCCTTCAAGCATCGATGGATAAAAAAGAAATGGCTCACCGCCCTCGAAGTATATCCATTCCACCGTGCCGATTTTCCTGGATTCTTCAAGTACACATCGAATCTGCGGCAATGTCATGGTCCCTTGGGCGTGGGGACCTGAATAGAGAAAACAATGGTCACACTCGAGGTTGCACTTGTAAGTCATGAGAATGTGGATACCTGTCAACATGTCTCTTCTTTTATCTCAGCAGAGGAATATCGGTAAGGTCAAATTCAATTTCATACACCTTGAAATCAGCGAGCATTTCGACGTGGACATTTCCTTGGAGCGGAAGACTTTGTCCTTGAACCGTCGGGCTGAAATTAAGTAGAGTGTACATCGGCGACCAGGAAAAACTATATATGACATCGGCTTCTTTGCCTTGCTCGTTGAAAAGCTTAAACGATTTAATGCCATCTTTGACTACATCAATTAAAATTACAAGGGAATCAGCTCCGGCAGAGATCACTTTAGCTCCAAATTTATCCCCGACCATTCCCTTCTCAAATTTGGAAATCCCGAGATCAATCATGCTATATTCACCAGCACTGGTCAAATAACCAAAGGTGCCGGAAAGTTTTTTCAGGGATTTGACATCATGACCCGGCGTATTGAGATCCAAATCAAGGAGCACGGTACGCCCATCCCTACCAAGGGTAGGCCAGGAAATTTCCCGATCCCGATCATTTTCAGGAAGCAGGCTGTCGCCGGTGTCGGTGAGAGCGGTATCCACCTTGCCGGGCAGCAGCTTTATGGCTTTTTCAGGTACGGTTCCTGTGACCGCTATCGTATATCCACGCCGATAACCTAATGGCTGTATTCCATTTTCGACATCATCAAAAGAAATATAACGCATAGCTGCAACGAAAAACTCTCCATTGGATTCGGGATCGATTTTAGTTGGGACAGGAGTTTTAAGGGGCTCGAGTCCGGCAAGAATATTTTGAAAATTCAACCTGGCTTGGTCGACTTCTTTTACATAGTTGAAAAGAGGACTATCCGGTTTGGCCATAACCACCAGAACTGGCCCCTTTTGACCGAAAAGGCGCTCATTGATCGTATGTGCGTCAGGCAGGTACTCTTCTTCGAGTTCCTTACCGTTTCGAATTTGTTGCCGCAGCCACTCATCATCTTCAAAATGACCGGTCGTCAGCTCGATTATTTTAGAGCCGGTAAGATTATTACGCACGGATCGGTCTTCATTTAGCTCGAAATTGCTGCCGAAAGCGATCGTGCCGGGCAAATAAAAGGTTCGGTCAATTTTGTACCCGGTAAACAGTTCGGTCAGCATTATTTTAGTTTTAGCATTATCCTTTCGGACCTTTGCCAACCTCTGTTCTACCTCGGCGTCTGAAAGTTCCGGTGCATTATTAATTGCAGTTTTTTCTTTTTCACCTTTCTCGTTCTCTTTTTCGCTGCTCTGAAGTTCCAGGCAAAATTGCTCTCCTTCCCGGGAAAGGACAATACGGTCCAGAAAAGGAATGGTGATACCGGAATTATGAAATTTGAGTGCTGATAAATCCCTGAAGTAAGCAGTGCCTTTGAAGTAAAATTTCTCTTCATCTATATATTTATAACTTATCTCATCCCAGGCTTCGATTCCCTTGCCGTTCTTCAATTCTGCCAGTATTTTCTTTTTCAATTGTATTTCCGGGCCAAGGTCCACGGCAATTTCCATATCGACAATCGGTAATATAACCTCATGAACGACTTTGCCGGACCCATCCGGATTAACAGTATAAATATCGGTAGTTTCAAGGCAGCCACTCAGGAAAAGGCTGATCGCTGCGAAAACAACAGCATGGAATGAAATCCGCACAAAAGTCCTCCCTTTAAAAATAATTACAGCTTTCTTATTGAAAGCATCTTCATAAGTATGTCGAATTTGGGGTATGAGGCGGGCAGAGAGAAATTACATTTACCAAGTAAACCTCGCGGTTATTACCTCGCAGGATTTTGTAAACAAGGACATCAACTGGTAAGATTTGTGGAATTCGAGCCATGATTTCTTTTCATGGTAAAAGAGATATTATTATAATTACCGAATATTACTGTATTAGCATAGTTTTTGTTTAACCGAAATGCAATTTGATTTTAAGCTCTGAATGTCCGCGAGCAAATTTTTTTCTCGTAAAAAAAAGAAAACAATCTGTAATATACAGATATAGCAAGAAAATATATTTGGACATAGGGGCGGGTTCTAAACCCGCCCCTATGTCCCTGCATTGTGGGTTAATTGAAAATGTGTGGTTTATGCTAAACTGAGTGGCAGGTTTTCAGATAAGGCACTAAATTCCAAGATAAGCCTCTTTAACATGTGGATCATCTATCAGGTCGGTGGCTTTGCCCTCCATGACTGTACGGCCATGTTCCAATACATAGCCACGATCACTTAAACTAAGAGAATGTTTAACATCCTGCTCAACCATGAGCACAGTCATACCCTGGTCAGCGATTTTACGAACTGTCTCGAAAATATCCTTAATCAGAATGGGCGCCAGACCCAATGACGGTTCATCAAGCATGAGCAGGTAGGGTTGGGCCATCAGGCCTCGGCCGATGGCGACCATCTGCTGCTCGCCACCTGAGAGGGTCATCGCGATCTGATTTTCTCTTTCTTTGAGCCTGGGCAGCAATTCGTATACTTTTTTTAATGTTTGTTCGGCATCTTTTTTGGCGCGTTGATTATAAGCTCCGACAAACAGGTTATCTTTCACGCTCATCAGCGGAAACAGGCGCCGCCCTTCCGGAACATGGACAATGCCGCTGGTTACTATGCTTTCGGGGGTTTTATTATTGATCGGTAGGCCATTGAAGCTGATGCTGCCGGATGATGTAGACATTAATCCGGAGATAGTCCTGAGCATTGTTGATTTTCCCGCACCATTGCCGCCAATGATACTTACCACTTCCCCTTTCTCGACATTGAGTGAAAGATCGAAGATGACCTGGACGTCGCCATAGGAAACGTCGATATTGTTCACTTCAAGCAGCGGCATAATCTTCTCCCAGGTAAGCCTTGATAACATTTTCGTTATTGGCGATTTCTTTTGGTGTACCTTCGGCGATTTTTTTACCGAACTGAATCACGACTATTCGATCGGACAAGGCCATGATGGCGCGCATGATGTGCTCGATGACAAAAATGGTAGTGCCCCGATCCCGGATCTTTTTCAAAACCTCTACCATTTCATCCACTTCCGATGGTCTGAGTCCGGCCATGACCTCGTCAAGAAGAAGGAGTTGTGGTTCCGTGGCAAGGGCTCGGGCAATTTCCAGCCTTTTTCGGTCTGCGATAGTGAGATTGCCCGACTGGACATCTTTTTTGTCGGCAAAATTGAGCGATTCCAGTACATTGATAGCCTTTTCTTCTGCTATTAAGCGGCTGTTGGTGGTCGCAAAACTTGCTACCATAACATTGTACAGCACGCTCTTGGAAGCAAAGGGTTTGACGATCTGAAAGGTCCGTGCCAGCCCTTTTTTGCACAGGTCCCAAGGTTTTTGACCGTTAATCTTTTCATCGTTGAAGGTAATTACGCCCGCTGTCGGCGCAAAAACTCCGGAAATACAGTTGAAAGCCGTTGATTTTCCCGCGCCATTTGGCCCGATCAGTCCGAGAATCTGACCCTTTTCTATGGTAAGATCCAGAGAATCGACTGCCCGAAGCCCTCCAAACTCTTTGGTCATGCCTGTTACTTCAAGAAGAACCATTTTCCTATCTCCCGGTAGTTTTTAGAACCTTATAGATTGTTTTCTTGTTTTTTTGCAAGACTGCAATCTGTCGAAAGGTTCTTATACCCCTTGTGGGGTGTTTGGGTTATGCGTTTCACAAGATTATTATATACCCGTGTCAGCGGCTCCTGAAGGCCCCGTGGTTGATAGTGCATCACCAGGATAAGGACCAGGCCGAAGATGACCAGGTGCATACCCGGCAGGGAATCCCCGAAATAGATGCGGGAGAAATCACCGACCGGTCTGAGCAGAAGTGCTCCGAGAATAGGTCCCGCAATCGAGCCGCGTCCGCCGATCAGGGCGATGAAGGCGATCTCAAACGACAAATCCAGGGAGATAATACTCTTCGGGTGGATATAAAGAGTGAATTGAGCATAAAAGGTTCCTGCCAGGGCGGTCAAAAAAGAACTCATCGCCATGGCGATCAGCTTGGCTCTGGCAACGTTAACCCCGAGAGCCATGGCAGCTTCCGGTTCTTCACCGCCGGCATTCAGGTAATATCCGAGTTTTGAGCGTGAAATAACATAGGTCAGAAACAAGACCGCGAGGAGCATGATAAGAATGATGTAATAATAGGGCTCTTTACTTGCGAACAGGAAATTCGCCAGGCCGGTATCAAGCGGTGGTATCTGCAGGCCGCGCGGACCGTTGATCTTGAACGGCCCGAGATGATCGACATTTTCTACGATCACCCTGAATCCTTCGGCAAAGGCAATGGTGGCAAGAGCAAAGTATGCACCCCTCATTTTAAAGGTCGGCAGACCGATCAAAATTCCTGCAAGGGTTGCGATCACCCCACCGACCAGCATGCCGAGCCAGGGACTGATTCCGTATTGCAGAAAGAGGATCGTCGAAGAGTAGGCGCCAATTCCAACGAATGCGGCATGGCCCAGCGGCAGAACACCCGCAAAGCCTCCCACAAGATTCCAGCTTGTAGTCAGATAGGCGTAGAAGAAGAGGAGTACCAGGATATGCAGATAGGTAGCACTTCGTATAACCAGCGGCAGGCCAAAGGCGATAAGCAGGATAACGACCAGGGCTACTTTATTGATTTGTTTGTGATTCATTGGATAGTTGTCCTCGTTTTATCGGTTACCAGTCATGTTTCTGGCCAAATAATCCTGAAGGCTTGACGAACAAAACGACAAGAAACAGACCGTACACAATTGCCTCAGTCCAGGTGGCTGTCATAAATTGGGGTCCGACAGATTCTATCAGGCCGATAATAATTCCGCCGACAAGAGCACCCCCGATGGAGCCAAGCCCGCCGAGGACGACGATGATAAAACCTTTTATGTCGAACAGGACGCCTACCGTGGGAAAGACATTGTAAAACGGGACCAGGGTCACAGCGGCAATTCCTGCTGTTGCCGCACCGATACCAAACGCCACATTATAAATTTTGTACTGGTTGATCCCCATGAGGCTGGCTGCTTCCCTGTCCATACTTGTTGCCCTGATGGCCCGGCCCATATCGGTTTTCTGGAAAAACCAGTAGACTCCCAGAGCGGTGATAACAGCGGTAATGCATCCATATAACTTAGGAACAGAAATGAATATTTCTCCTAATTCGAGCATCTGGCCGCGCAGAGGGTTGTCGGAAAGTGAGAGATATTGCGGTCCGAAAATGAGTAGGGCCAGATTGTCTAGAATATACCAGATCCCTGTCGTCACGATGATGACGGTAAGGGGCTCGCGAACATTCTTTTCAGCAATAAAAATGGGTTTTATGACGATGTTCTGAAGATAGTAACCGAACAGAAACATCACGGGGGCAACGAGGACAATTGCCAAATAGGGATGAATACCGGAAAGGGTCACTGTCCAGTAGGCCAGGTACATTCC
>Ga0214472_10006743_pt1 | contig 12037 bp, 9 predicted proteins | sample RVTome_6_FD_207662 | JGI IMG/M metagenome (GOLD analysis project Ga0214472, IMG submission 207662) | Soil microbial communities from uranium-contaminated site in the Upper Colorado River Basin, Wyoming, United States - RVT140D175 | ecosystem: Environmental > Terrestrial > Soil > Contaminated >...
TGCCGGCGATCGCCGGCCATCGCCAGCACCGGCGCAGCAGCCACAGCACGAACAGCGCGCAGCCGGTCACATGGAGTCCGGAGATCGCCATCAGGTGCGCGACGCCGGTCGCGGCGAACGCATCCCAGAGTTCGTCCGGCACGTTGCCGCGCAGACCGACCGACAGGCCCTGCAGGACCGACACCGAGGGGCCGGCAGGCAGCGACGCGGCGATGCCGGCAGCGATGCGCGCGCGCAGCCGCTCGACCGGGCGCGACGACGGTTGGTCCCCGAGCAAATGGGATGGCGCCTTGCCGACGACGTAGCCGGTGGCAACGACTCGCTGCCGCAGCAGGTCCAGTTCGCGATCCGCGGCGCCCGGATTGGCAAGCCCCTGGCGGCAGCGCAGCCGCACCGTCAGTCGCCAGAGTTGGCCGGGCTGCGGCACGGCCGGCGCCTCGTACCAGGACAGCCGGACGATCCCGCGCAACCGTTGTGCCGCGGTTGAATCGGTGACCACCAGGTCGAAATCGGTCCGGTCATCGCGTTCGACCGCCGGGGACGCGATGGTACCGGCCACCGTCACTTCCTCGCGATCGCGTGTGCAGGGCCAGCCGGCGGCCAGCAGGTGTGCGGCGATCAGCGTGGCGTGGGCCACGCCGATGCCGTAGGCGGCCAATGCCGGGCGGCGCCGGACGGCCAATGCCGCCAGCAGCACGACCGCGGCCAGCAGCGGCGCCGGCAGCAAGGCCGGCAACAGGTGTACGGTGGCCATGCCGGCGCAGAACGCCAGCGCGATGACGGACATCGGGATGCGCCTGCGGGAACTCCGGGCGATCATGGCCCGGCAGCGGCGCCCCGGTGCGGCGGTCAGCCGCTGCCTTCGCGCAGAATCCCGTCTTCCAGCAGCAGCACGCGGTCCATGCGGCCGGCCAGCGCGTGATCGTGGGTCACGATCACGAGGCTGGTGCCGAGTTCGCGGTTCAGCTCCATCATCAACGCGAAGACCTGGCGCGCATGCAGGCCGTCGAGATTGCCCGTCGGTTCGTCTGCCAGCACGATGCGCGGGCGCGTGACGAGCGCGCGTGCCACCGCGGCGCGCTGTCGCTCCCCGCCCGACAGCTGCGACGGCCGGTGCGTCAGCCGCTCGCCGAGCCCGACGCGCACCAGCAGTTCGCGCGCCTGCTCCGCGGCCTGCGCGCGCGGCAGCCGGCGGATGAGCAGCGGCATCGCGACGTTCTCGAGCGCGCTGAACTCCGGCAGCAGGTGATGAAACTGGTAGACGAAGCCCATCGCGGCGTTGCGCAGGTTTCCGCGCTCCGCGTCCGCCAGGGCCGACATCTCCCGCCCGTCGATCAGCACGCGGCCGGAGGTCGGCAGGTCGAGCCCGCCCAGCAACTGCAGCAACGTGGTCTTGCCGGAACCGGACGCGCCGACGACGGCCACGCGCTCGCCGCGCCGGATCGACGTGTCGACGCCCTCCAGCACGCGCACGATCGCCGGGCCCTGGCGAAACTCCTTGACCAGGCCCTCGCAGGCCAGCACCACCGGTTCATTCATGGGCTTGCTTCAGACCTCGTGCCGCAGTGCTTCCGCCGGCTGCGTCGTCGCCGCGCGCCAGGCGGGGTAGATCGTCGCCAGTATGCCGAGCAGCAGGGCCGTCCCGGCGATCACGAGCACGTCGCCCGACCGCACGTCCGCCGGCAGTTCGGAGATGAAATAGACCCGCGGATCGACCAGCGTGATGCCCAGCAGCCGTTCCAGCCCGGCGACGATGGCGGTGATTTCGGCAGCGATCAGCAGCCCGAGACCGACGCCCGCCGCCGTACCGGCGACGCCGATCACCGCCCCCTGCGCGACGAAGATGTGGAGCATGTCGCGCGGCGAGCCCCCGAGCGTCCGCAGGATCGCGATGTCCGCCCGCTTCTCCTTGACCACCATCACCAGCGTCGAAATGATGTTGAACGCCGCCACCGCGACGACCAGCAGCAGCACGACGAACATGATCGACTTGGTCACCTGGATCGAGCGGAAGAAATTACCGTGCCGGCGGCTCCAGTCGCTGATGTAGTAGCTGCCGATCAGGCCTTCCGCAAGCTCCTGGATGCGCCGGCCGGCGCTCGCCGCGTCGGCAAAAGCGTAGCGCAGGCCCGTCACCGCGTCGCCCATCCGGTACAGGCGCCGCGCATCACCCAGGTGCAGCAGCGCGAGCCCCTGGTCGTATTCATACATGCCGACGTCGATGAAGCCGGCGACCGCGAAGCGGCGCATGCGCGGCGCGACGCCTGCGGGTGTCACGTTGCCCTGGGCGATCACGACCTGCACCGGATCGCCGATTCCGACGCCGAGCCGTTCCGCCAGTCCCCGACCCAGCAGGATCCGCCACGCGCCGGGCGCGAGCTCGTCCAGTCCCCTGCCGGAGAGGTGCCGCTCCAGCGCCGAGACCCTGCGCTCCTCGGCCGGCAACACCGCGCGCAGTTCAACCGCGGCGGAGCGGTCGCCCGCGACCAGCATGCCGCGACCTTCGATGAATGGCGCGACGGCGATCACGCCCGGCTGCCCGCGCGTGCGGCGCGCCACCTCCTGCCAGTTGGCGAGCCGTCCATCCCCGCCTTCGAGCGTCGCGTGCGAAACGACGTCGAGGATCCGGCGCTGCAGGTCGCGCTCGAAGCCGTTCATCACCGACAGCACGGCGATCAGCGTCGCGACGCCGAGCGCGATTCCCGCCATCGCGATGCCCGAGATGAAACCGACGAAGCGATTGGCCCGCCGTGCGCGCAGATAGCGCAGACCGATCCACCAGGGCCAAGAGGCTGGACGAGTCATGGCTGGCGCTCGACGAAAGGGCGTGTCTGCAGCTCTGCTGGCGGTGGCGGTTTACTCATACCGCAGCGCCTCCGCAGGCTCCGTCGCGGCCGCCCGCCGCGCCGGGTAGATCGTCGCCAGCAGCGTCAGGGTCAACGCGGTCCCCGCGACCAGCAGCACGTCGAGCGCACGCAGTTCCGACGGAATACGGGTGATGTAATAGACGGCCGGGTCGAATATCTCGAAGCCGAACCAGCGCTCCAGTGCCGGCGTGATGTCGCCGGCATTGAGCGCAAGCACGATGCCGAGGCCGACGCCGGCCAGCGTGCCGATCCACCCGATCACGGTGCCCTGCACGACGAAAGTCGCGACGACGCTGCCGCGCGACAGTCCCATGGTGCGCAGGATAGCGATGTCGTTGCGCTTGCCCGCGACGACCATCACGAGGCTGGCGATGATGTTGAATGCCGCGACCGACACGATCAGCAGCAGGATCACCGTCATCATCGTCTTCTCGAGGCGGATCGCCCGGAAGTACGCGGCGTGCTCCGTGGTCCAGTCGCTGGCGTCGGCGGTGCCGAGCGCGGCGGCGACGGCCGGGGCAAGGCGCGGCGCGTCGAACGGATCGGCGAAGAACAGGCGCACGCCGGCCGGCGCCTGCGGACCCGCGAACGCGGCCACGTCCTCGAGCGACGCAAAGGCCATGGCCGCGTCGTGGTCCGCGAGACCGATCTCGAACAGTCCGCTGACCTCGAAAGCGCCGATCTTCGGCACCAGTCCGCCGTCGGCGCCGGTGCGCAGCAGCAGCAGGGTCACGGTGTCGCCGACTCCGGCCTGTAGTTGCGTTGCCAGCGCCTGGCCGAGCGCCACTCGACGGCTGCCGGGAGACAGGTCCCCAAGCGAGCCCTCGCGCATCGCGAGCCGCAGCGGCGTGCCGGGTCCGTGATCGGCCGGATCGACGCCGCGCAACGCCGATCCGGCCAACATGGCGCCGTTCGACATCAGACCCTGGACCTCGACGAATGGTTGTGCGCTGACCACCCCGGGCTCGCGGCCGGCGCGCGCGGCCAGTTTGCGCAAGGACCCGGCGTCCGCCGGGCCCGGCAGGCTCGCATGCGCTGCGAGCGCCAGCAGGCGGCTGCGCAGTTCGCCTTCAAAGCCGTTCATGACCGACAGGATCGTGATCAGCGCGGCCACGCCCAGGCAGACGCCGGCGAGCGACACCCAGCTGATGAACGAGACGAAATACTGATGTTGCCGGGCGCGCACGTAGCGCAATCCAAGCCCCAGCGGCAGGGGTGTCAGCATCGGTAACTATCCATCGAATTTCGGGATGCCTATCAAGGATTTATCGGGGCAACCTCGACGGGTTCCGACCCGATGCTACACTGCCCCACGGAGGAATCGCGATGCCCATCGTACGCACATTGCTGCTGCTTGCGCTTTCAGCGGCGAATCCGGCCCTGGCGGAAACCCTCAGCACGCCGACCGACGCCTTTTCCGCGGCTGCCGACCGCCCCCACCGGGGCAGTTCGATGGCCACGGTGCAGAGTCGGTATGGCGAGCCGACCACGCGGCATTCGGCGGTCGGTGATCCCCCGATCACGCGCTGGGACTATCCGCAGTTTGCCGTGTACTTCGAGAACGACCGCGTGCTGCACGCCGTCCTCGTCAGGAACCTGCCCGCCGGCTGATCGTTGCGGACGCCCGCGACGCGGGTATCCTGCGCTGCCTGACCCCGCCGGGTTCGCCCGGAACGGGGAATTTTGTCTTCAGGATGGCGCCGCATGATCCGCGAAAGCACGAAGGCGATCGAGTTGCCGACATCGGGCGTCAGCGTCCGCTGGGGCGAGCTGTACGGCAGCAGCCCCGCCTACTTCCTCGCGGAGTCGGCGGTGATCGCCGCGGCGCCGCTGCTGGTCGTCGCGGCCAGCGGCCGCGAAGCGGACCAGATCCAGGCTGAGCTCGCTTTTTTCACCGCGGGAAAGCAATCCCTCTGGTCGTTCCCGGACCGCGAGACCCTGCCCTGGGACCCGTTCTCGCCTCATCCCGACCTGGTGTCGCAGCGCCTGTGCACGCTTGCCGCGCTGCCGGAACTGCGCGAGGGACTCATCGTCACGACCCAGGCCGCGCTGCTCGATCGCCTGCCGCCGCGCGCATTCATCGAGGCGCACGCATTTTCATTGCGGGCCGGCGATCGCGTCGACCTGCCCCGGCTGCGCAAGCGCCTGACCGATTCCGGCTACGCGCCGGTCACACAGGTGCTGAGTCCGGGCGAATTCGCGGTGCGCGGTTCGGTGGTGGACCTCTTTCCCGCAGGCGCAGCGCAACCGTTCCGGCTCGACCTGTTCGACGACCTGGTCGAAAGCATCCGCGTCTTCGATCCCGCGGACCAGCGCTCCGCCGCCCGGCTCGATAGCGTGCCGCTCCTGCCCGCGCGCGAGATCCCCACGTCGGCGGAAGCCATCGCCGGATTCCGCAGCCGCTGGCGCGCGAGGTTTGAGGGCGATCCGCAGCAATGCCCGGTCTACCGCTCGGTGACCGACGGCCTGATGCCGGCGGGCATCGAAGCCTGGTTGCCGCTGTTCTTCTCGGACACGTCGACGCTCGCGGCGTACCTGCCCGTCGGGACCGTGATCGTAGACCTGGCGGACCTCGTCCATACGCTACCGGCTGCCTGGGCCGAGATCGAGGAGCGGCACGAACAGCGGTGTCACGACCGGCAGCGGCCCCTGCTGCCGCCGGATGAGGCCTTTGCGAGTGCCGCATCGGTGCTGGCGGACCTCGAGCGGCATCCGCGCATCGCCATCACGCCGGTCAAGGTCGAGCCGATCGCATCCGCGCAGCCGTTCACCAATTTCGGCTCGGAACCGCCGCCGGAACTGCGGGCGGATGCGCGCGCGCCGCAACCGGTCCTGAAGCTGACGCAATTTCTCGGCCATCACGCGGGCCGCGCGCTGCTGACCGCGGATTCCGCCGGCCGCCGCGAAGTGTTGCTCGAGATGCTGCATCGCCAGGGCCTGCATCCCGCGCCGCTCGAAGACTGGGCGGCATTCGCCGCGGGCGGGCAGCCGCTCGCGATCACCGTGGCGGCCGACGTGCGCGGCCTGTGGCTGCCGGAGCGCTCCGTCGCGCTGATCGCGGAAGACCAGCTGTTCGGGGAGCGCGCCCGCCAGGAACGACGGCGCCGCCGCCCCGACCGCGATCCCGACGCGATCCTGCGCGAACTCGCAGCGCTCACACCCGGAGCGCCGGTCGTCCATGACGAATACGGCGTCGGCCGTTACCGCGGCCTGCGCGTCATGCAGGTCGCGGGCGAACCGGCCGAGTTCCTGGTCATCGAATACGCGGGCGGCGACCTGCTCTACGTCCCGGTGCACGCGCTCGATCGCGTGACCCGCTACACCGGCGGCTCGCCGGAATCGGCGCCCTGGCACCGGCTCGGCACCGAGCAATGGGCCAGGGCGCGGCGGCGCGCGGCCGAGCGCGTGCGCGACGTCGCGGCCGAACTGCTGGACCTCTATTCGCGACGCGCAGCGCGGCAGGGCCGCGCCGTCGCCTTCGACGAGACGGCCTACCGCGCATTCGAGGCGGCATTCCCGTTCGAGGAGACCGTGGACCAGCACGACGCGATCGAGGCGGTGCTCGCCGACATGAAGTCGGGCCGGCCGATGGACCGGGTCGTCTGCGGCGACGTCGGCTTCGGCAAGACCGAAGTGGCGCTGCGCGCCTGTTTCGCGGCGGTGTCGGGCGGACGGCAGGTCGCGGTGCTGGTGCCGACGACCCTGCTGGCGCAGCAGCATGCGCAGACCTTTGCCGACCGCTTCGCGGACTGGCCGGTGCGCGTCGAGAACCTGTCGCGCTTCCGCACGGCCGCGGAACAGGAGGCCGTGATCCAGGGGCTCGCCGCCGGCACCGTGGACATCGTCATCGGCACGCACCGGCTGCTGCAGCGCGATGTCTCGTTTCGCGACCTCGGTCTCGTCATCGTCGACGAGGAGCATCGTTTCGGCGTCGGCCACAAGGAGCGCCTGAAGCAGCTGCGGGCCGACGTCGACATGCTGACGCTGACCGCGACGCCGATTCCGCGCACGCTGAACATGGCGCTCGGCGGCCTGCGCGACCTGTCGCTGATGACGACGCCGCCCGCCGAGCGCGTCGCGATCGAGACCTTCGTCAGCGAATGGAACGACGGCCTGGTGCGCGAGGCCTGCCTGCGCGAAATCCGTCGCGGTGGCCAGGTCTATTTCGTGCACAACGCGATCGAGGACATCGAACCCTTCGCGGCGCGGCTGCGGCGGCTCGTGCCCGAGGCGAGCGTGCGCGTCGGGCACGGGCAGATGCGCGAACGGGACCTCGAGCAATTGATGCTCGATTTCTACCACCGCCGGTTCCAGGTCCTGGTCTGCACCACCATCATCGAGTCCGGCATCGACGTGCCGACGGCCAATACGATCCTGATCGACGGCGCGCATCGCTTCGGGCTCGCGCAGCTGCACCAGCTGCGCGGCCGCGTCGGGCGCTCGCACCACCGGGCCTGGGCCTACCTGCTCGCCCCGCCGCCGGCCGCGCTGCCGGCCGATGCGCAGAAGCGCCTCGAGGCGATCGAGTCGCTCGAGGACCTCGGCGCCGGCTTCACGCTGGCGACGCACGACCTCGAGATCCGCGGCGCGGGCGAGCTGCTCGGCGAGGAGCAAAGCGGGCAGATCCAGGAGATCGGCATCGGCCTTTATCTCGAGCTCCTGGAACGCGCGATCCAGGCGCTGCGCGAGGGCCGCGAGCCCGATCTCGAGAAGCCGCTGCACGCCGGCTGCGAGATCGACCTGCAGCTGCCGGCGCTGCTGCCGGAGGACTACATCCCGGACGTTCACCTGCGGCTGCAGCTCTACAAGCGCATGGCCGGCGCCGCCGGCGACGCGGCGCTCGACGATCTGCAGTCCGAGATGATCGACCGCTTCGGGCCGCTGCCGCCGCCGGCGCGGACGCTGCTGCAGATCCACCGCCTGCGGCATCGCGCGCAGGGACTCGGCATCCGGCGCCTCGAGATCGGCGCCTCGGCCGGCGTCGTCGAATTCGGCCGCGAACACCGCGTCGACCCGCTACGTGTCATACGGCTGGTGCAGCGCAAGGACGGGCGCTATCGCCTCGACGGCCAGCAGAAGCTGCGGATCAGGCTCGCTGCCGCCGATGCCGCGTCACGCATCGGGGAGGCCGGGACGCTGCTGCAGGAACTCGGCGGCTGAGGCGCCGGCGCGGATCCGCATCAGGCCGGACGTTCGCCTTCGAGCCGCAGCGCCGGCCGGTCGAAGCATTCGCGCGCAGCGGCCACGGCCGTCTGCCAGCGGGAATCCGAGCCCAGCGACTGCCCCGCACCATCGCGCCCATGCAGCCGCGCGAGCCGCATGCGGCTGACCGGGTCCGCCTGCATCTGCAGGTTCTCGAGCAGCTCTAGCGTCGCGGCGCGGTCATTGCAGACCGGCAGCACGTCGCAGCCGGCGGCGAGCGCGAGCTGCGCACGCGCCGTGATGCCGCCGAAGGCGGCGGCGCCCGCCATCGACAGGTCATCGGCGAAAATCGCGCCCTGGAATCCGAGGTCGCCGCGCAGGATCTCCGAGATCCAGCGCCGCGACAGGCTCGCCGGCTTGTCGTCCACTTCCGGGAACAGGACGTGCGCCGCCATCACGGCCGGCAGTCCGTTCGCGATCATGCGCCGGTAGGGTTGCAGGTCTGCCTCGATGTCCGGCCATTCGCGCCGGTCCACCGGCAGGGCGACGTGCGAGTCCGCGGCGACCGCGCCGTGGCCCGGGAAATGCTTGGCGGTCGCGGCCATGCCGGCCTCGCGCATGCCGAGCATGTAGGCGACCGCCAGCTCGCCGACCGCCGTGGCATCCGCATGCAAGGCGCGATCGCCGATGGCGCGGCTGACGCCGTAGTCGATGTCCACGCAGGGTGCGAACGACAGGTCGATGCCGACGGCCCGCAGTTCCGCCGCCATCAGCCAGCCGAGTTGCCGCGCGAGCGCGACGCCGTCCGCGCGGCTGGCGCCGTAGCGCCGGCCGATCTCGCGCATCGGCGGCAGTCGCGTGAACCCGGCCTGGAACCGCTGCACCCGCCCGCCTTCGTGATCCACGGCGACCAGGAGTGCCGGCGAGCGGATGCCGTGGATCTCCGCGACCAGGCGCCGCAACTGCTCCGGACTCTCGTAGTTCCGGGTGAACAGGATCACGCTGCCCACCTGCGGATGCATGAGCAGTTCGCGCTCGTGCGGCTCGAGCGCCACGCCCTCGAGGTCCACCATCACCGGGCCGAGCGTCATCGCGCCGCCCCCGGCCGGACACGGCCGCGGCCGACCGCCTGCCGCAGATCCTGCGACCACGCGCCGAATGGCTCGCTGGCCAGGCGGAAATTGTAGTAACGGCCGTCGTCCGTCACTTCGTCTCCGAGCCATGGCGGACGCGGAAATTCCTCATCCGGCGCGTCGAGCTCGATTTCGGCGATCACCAGGCCCCGGTTGGCGCCCTGGAACTCGTCGACCTCGAACACGTGCCCGCCGACCGGCACGCGATGCCGGATCTTGTCGACCAGCGGATCGCCGGCGAATGCCGCCAGCATGGCTGCCGCGTCCGCCGCGGGTATCGGATACTCGTACTCGTCGCGCACCCTGCCCGGAATCATGCCCTTGACCGAGATCCACCCCTGCCCGCCTCCGACGCGCACGCGTACCGAGCAGGCGTCGGTGTTCGCCAGGTAGCCCTGCCGCAATCGCTCGTGGCCGGTCGCCTGCCCGCGCCAGCCGCCGTCACGCACCAGGAATTTGCGCTCGATTTCGAGGCTCATGCGGCGGGCTCGAACAAGGCGATCGACTCGACGTGCGACGTATGGGGAAACATGTCCATGATGCCCGCGGCCGAAAGCCGGTAGCCATGCTGCTGCACCAGTATGCCCGCGTCCCGGGCGAGCGTGCCGGCGTGGCACGAGACGTAGACGATCCGCCGTGGCGCGCAGGCCGCGATCACCGGCAGGACCTCGCGCGCGCCGGCGCGCGGCGGGTCCAGCAGCACGAGATCGTACGGCGGCGTCGCCCAGGGCGCCGGCGACACGTCGGCGGCCAGGTTTGCGACATGGAACCCGGCGTTGCCGATGCCATTACGCGCCGCATTGGCCCTCGCCCGCGCGACCAGCGCGGCATCGCCTTCCACGCCGGTCACGGCGGCGACCCTGAGCGCGAGCGGCAGGCTGAAATTACCGAGCCCGCAGAACAGGTCGAGCGCCCGGTCGCCCGCCAGCGGCTCCAGCAGTTCGATCGCGCGGCCGATCATCTGGCGATTCAGGTCGCCGTTGACCTGGATGAAATCGGTCGGGGCGAATTCGATGCCTGCGGTGAGTCCAGGCAGTTCATACCGCAGCGGTGTCGCCGGCGGGGACAGCGGCGTCACGGTGTCGAGCCCGCCGGTCTGCAGGTACAGCGCGATCCCGTGCCGGCCCTCAAATGCCCGCAGGGCGGCGAGGTCGGTCGCCTGCGGCGCATCCAGCACCCGCAGGACCAGCGCGGTGACGTTGTCGGCGACGGCCACTTCGATCTGCGCGATGCGCCGGCGCAGTTCGAGGCTGCCGACCAGTTTCGCGAGTTCTTCGATCAGCCGGCCTGCCGGCTCCGCGAGCACCTCGCATCGGCGCAGGTCGGCGAGCAGCGGGCTGCCGCGTTCGCGGAAGCCGACGAAGACCTTTTCCTTCTTGTCGACGAACTTGCAGCCGAGCCGCGCGCGCCGGCGGTACGACCAGACCGGTCCCGAAATCGGCGGCAGCCAGCGTCCGGGTTGCACACCGCCGATGCGCGCCAGCTCCTCGGCGACGATGGCGCCCTTGGCGGCCAGCTGCGACGAGTGCGCGAGGTGCTGCAGCGAGCAGCCGCCGCAGACGCCGAAGTGCGCGCATCGCGGCGCCACGCGGTCGGGCGCGGGTTTCAGGACCTCGACGACGACCGCCTCGTCGTGCCGGCGCCGTCTCCGGATCCGCCGCAGTCGCACGGTTTCCCCCGGCAGCGCCCCGTCGACGAACACGGCCTTGCCGTCGATCCGCGCGACGCCGCGCCCTTCGTGGTCCAGCGAGACGATGTCGGCGGATTCGGGCGCGGCCTGCGGCTTCAAGCAGCGTTCCACGCCGCGGCGAACTGCTTCCAGTGCGCCTCGAAGCGATCCCGCAGCCAGTTCCGGACGCGCCCGAGTTCGGAGTCGTAGGCGGCGGGCGTCAGGTGGCCGCGTATCAGCTCGAACCGCAGGTAGATCAGGTAGGTGTTCAGCACGTCGGTTTCGCAGTAGTCGCGGATTTCCGTGATCTTTCCGGCGCGCCAGGCATCCCAGACCTTGTCGCCGGCCATGCCGAGCTTGCCGGGCAGGCCGAGCAGCAGCGCCACGTGCTCGAGACTCGCCCTGCCCCGGCCCTGGTAGGCGGACAGCACGTCCATCAGGTCGATATGCCGCAGGTGATAGCGGTTCAGGTAATTGTTCCACTTGAAATCGCGGTCGAGTTCGCCGGTGTCCCAGTAGGTCGGCGACGCAATCCCGTGTTTGAGCATCCGGTAGTGCAGGACCGGCAGGTCGAATCCCGAGCCGTTCCACGACACCAGCGTCGGGCGGAGCCGGTCGAGGCCGCCGAAGAAGCGGCGCAGCAACTCGTCCTCGGGGCTGTCGGGCGCGCCGATGCTCCAGACCTGCAGCTGGTCTTCACTGCGCAGCAGCGCCGAGATGGCGACCACCCGGTGCTGCTCGTAAGGCAGGAACGAGGATCCGGTTTCTTCCGTGCGCCTGGCAAACATCGCTTCCGCCACGGCCGCGTCATCCCCCGCGGGGATGCCGGGCAGCCGCCGCCCGTACTCGGTGTCGGGCACGGTCTCGATGTCGAATACGAGACAGTTGAGCGCCATGCTCATGCCTTCTTCATCATCACGGCGACTGCGATCACCAGGCCGGCATCGTCCGTCAGACTGACATGGCCGTCGCCCGCGCCGAGCCGGTCCGCGACCGCGCGGCCGCGCGGCGAGAACAGCACCTCGGGCCGGCCCCAGGCGTTGGCCAGGAAACCGACGTCGCGGATCCAGACGCCATGCCCGAAGCCGGTGCCGAGCGCCTTGACGATCGCTTCCTTCGCCGCAAACCGCATCGCCAGAAAACGCGCCGGCCGGCGCCGCGCGTCGAACGCTTTGCGTTCCTGCGGCAGCAGCAGCCGTTCGACGAAATGCGCGCCGAAGCGCTCG
>Ga0214472_10006746_pt1 | contig 12036 bp, 9 predicted proteins | sample RVTome_6_FD_207662 | JGI IMG/M metagenome (GOLD analysis project Ga0214472, IMG submission 207662) | Soil microbial communities from uranium-contaminated site in the Upper Colorado River Basin, Wyoming, United States - RVT140D175 | ecosystem: Environmental > Terrestrial > Soil > Contaminated >...
ACAGTCTAATCAACTTGAGCTTATAGCTTCGGAAAATATAGTTAGCGAAGCGGTTCTTGAAGCTCAAGGGTCCATTTTTACCAATAAATATGCCGAGGGTTATCCAGGCAAGAGGTATTACGGCGGCTGTGAATATGCTGATCAGGTTGAGACCATCGCCCGAAATAGAGCGCAGACAATTTTTCAGGCGGAATACGCCAATGTCCAACCACATTCAGGCAGTCAAGCCAATATGGCAGTCTATTTCGCTGCTTTAAATCCAGGCGACAAAGTGCTTGGCATGGATTTAGCCCATGGCGGCCATCTTACCCATGGCAGTTCAGTCAATTTTTCCGGTCAACTTTATCAGTTTAAGTCCTACGGTTTGAACAGAGAAACTGAGCATATTGACATGGAAGAGGTTGAGCGTATTGCTGTGCAGGAAAAACCGAAGATGATTGTCGCGGGAGCTAGCGCATACCCGAGAATCATTGACTGGCAAGGCTTTCGGGATATTGCCGATAAGGTGGGCGCTCTCTTTATGGTGGATATGGCTCACATTGCAGGTCTGGTAGCGGCGGGTGTTCATCCGTCACCGGTTCCTTACGCGGATTTTGTTACGACAACTACTCATAAAACGATGCGTGGACCACGCGGCGGGCTCATATTGGCGAGAGAGGAATTTGGCAAGAAACTCAATAGTAAAATTTTTCCAGGGATACAGGGCGGCCCACTTGTGCACGTAATTGCCGCGAAGGCTGTCAGCTTTAAAGAGGCGATGGCGGATTCTTTCAAAGAGTATCAACGACAGGTTGTCCTGAATGCCAAAACGCTCGCTGATAAACTTATGGGATATGGTTTCAGGCTTGTTTCCGGAGGTACCGACAATCACCTCCTGCTTGTTGATTTGACAAATAAGAATCTGACCGGCAAAGATGCCGAAGAGGCCTTGGAAGAATCCGGTCTTACAGTGAACAAAAACGCTGTGCCTTTTGATCAGCAATCTCGATTTGTAACGGGCGGGATAAGAATCGGCACGCCTGCTGTTACTACTCGTGGTTTGAAAGAAAAAGAGATGGGGCAGATCGCCGACTGGATCAATCTGGTTATCTCAAATATTAATAATCGGGAAATTCATGCTCGAACCCGTTTAGAAGTTCGCACGCTTTGTGATCAATTTCCAATTTATCCGCATATACGGGAAGAGTTGTATAAATAATGGCTCTTACTGTTATCGAGGAAAAGAAGCGGCCGTCCTGGGATCAATACTTCATGAGCATTACGGAGTTGGTTGCGGAGCGGTCCACATGTCTGAGGCGGAAAGTGGGAGCAATTCTGGTTCGGGACAAAAGAATAATTTCCACAGGATATAATGGCGCGCCGACAAACATTTCCCATTGCCTGGATGTTGGCTGCCTGCGTGAGCAGCAAGGTATTCCATCCGGTGAGCGGCATGAACTGTGCCGAGGGCTTCATGCTGAACAGAACGCTATAATTCAAGCGGCTGTTCATGGTTTTTCAGTGGCAGGCGCCACCCTTTACTGTACCAACATGCCATGTTCTATCTGCTCAAAGATGCTGATAAATATTAGACTGAAGAAGGCTTATTATAAACAGGGGTATCCCGACTCACTCACTTCTATGATGATGTCCGAGGCTGAAATACCTCTGCTGCAACTCTCCTGATAAATTTCGCTCTCGACGTTTCATTGTTATTTTGAGACGCTGCCAAATTATTTATAATTTACGTTTATCATAGTAACCATTCAAACTAAAAAATGGTGATAGTATGAAGTGCCCATACTGTGGACTCTTAGACAACAGAGTAGTAGATTCCAGGCTGAACAAGGAATTTACTATAACCAGACGACGCAGACTGTGTGAATCATGCGAAAGAAGATTTACCACATACGAGCGCATTGAAGTTACCATGCCGATGCTTATAAAAAAGGACGGCAGACGCGAGGCCTGGGACAGACATAAGGTGGTCGAGGGGTTGAAAAAAGCCTGTGAAAAAAGACCGGTCGGAATGGCTCAATTGGAGGAATTCGTCGATTCCCTTGAAAGAGAACTGCAGGATATGGGAGAACGGGAAGTTCCTATCAGCCTTATCGGTGAAAAGGTAATGGAGGGACTCCATCAACTCGATGATGTCGCCTATGTGCGTTTTGCTTCGGTTTATCGGCAGTTTAAAGATTTAAGTGAATTTATGGAAGAGTTGAAGCATCTTTTGGGAGGGCCGGAAAGCGAATCCTGATGGACGATGTGCATTTTATGAAAACGGCGATTCGGGAAGCTCGAAAAGGGCTTGGGAGGACTTCGCCAAACCCCGCTGTCGGCGCTGTCATCGTCTCACATGGAAAGGTTGTCGGCAAGGGGTATCACAAAATGGCCGGCAGCCCGCATGCGGAAGTCAACGCAATAATGAGCGCGGCGGCAAAGTCCAAAGGTGCCACTCTATATGTTACTCTTGAGCCGTGCAACCATTATGGCCGAACCCCGCCCTGCACCAAGGCAATATTAGACAGCGGCATTTTTCGGGTAGTCGTTGGCATGAAAGATCCGAACCCCTCGGTTGCGGGGGGAGGGTGCGACTATTTAGCCTCCCGGGGGGTTGAGGTGCAGACAGGCATTCTCGAGGAAGAATGCCTGGGGATCAACAGGCCGTTCATAAAATATATACAACAACGAATCCCGTGGATTGCTTTGAAAGCAGGCCTCAGCCTGGATGGCAAGATTGCGGCTAGTACCGGTCAAAGCGGTTGGATTACGAACGATAAGTCAAGAAGGTGGGTGCATATTTTGCGTAACCGCTATGACGGCATACTGGTTGGGATTGATACCGTCATCCAGGATAATCCGTCACTTACCACAAGGATTGCCCGGGGCAAAGGGAAGGATTGTGTACGGATTATTCTTGACACTCATCTGAGAATTCCTCTTGATGCCAAAGTTGTCCGGCAGAAATCAAATTCGTATACCCTTGTATATTGTGGAAAGGCGTATGATGTCACCTCAAAAAAAAATCTTGAAAAGGCGGGGGTTATCGTTCAGCCGGTGAAGACTCGGAAGGACGGATACGTTGACTTGCAAGAGGTTCTGAAGGACATTGGTCGCCGCGAGATAACATCAGTTTTTGTGGAAGGGGGCAGCAAGGTCCATGCGTCATTCATTCAGCAGCAACTTGCTGATAAGGCATATCTGTTTTTTGCCCCTATATTTATTGGCGGAGATGGTTTGCCGGTAACTTCCGGTTTTGGTTTGGAAAGTGTTCGAGAGGCATATCGTCTTACGGGAATACAAACGAAAAAATTTGGCGATGATGTTTTAATAGAGGGTTTTTTTTGATATATCGAAGGGGTTCCATGAGGGATCGTTGGCTTTTTTTAAAAAAAATTAGTAAGGCAATGCCTGAATAACGAACGGCTTATGTTTACTGGAATTATTCAAGGAAAGGGCAAACTTTTTGAAACCAGATCGTCCGGAGGCGGAATGATTTTCGGTTTGGAAGCTGATTTCGCCCTCGATAATCCTGAAGAAGGTGAAAGCATCGCCGTAAACGGGGTTTGTCTGACCGCCCGGAATATGAGAGGCAATAGGTTTTATGTCGATGTATCTCCCGAAAGTCTTTCCCGGACGAATCTGGGAAAGCTTGCCGTCGGCGGGATTGTCAATCTTGAAAGGGCATTGCGTCTAAGTGATCGTCTTGGAGGGCATCTTGTCAGCGGTCATGTCGATGCGGTGGGCAAGGTTTTAAGCAAGAAAGATGCGGGGAAATTTGTTCTTTTTACTTTTGAGGCCCCATCCGGACTCGCCCGGTATATTATCGAGAAGGGTTCGATAACCATTGATGGAATCAGCCTGACGGTTAACAGTTGTGATAATACGAGTTTTGCTGTATCAGTGATCCCTCACACATTACAGGTGACCACCTTGGGCGGTCTGTCTCAGGGTGATTATGTCAACATTGAAGTTGACTTAATAGGAAAATATGTTGAAAAACTTCTCTCCAGCAAAGCGGACGACGGGCAATCAACAAATATTAATGCTGCTTTTCTGGCGGAAAATGGGTTTCTTAAATAACTGGTGAGATGAAATGACGGTAAACACGATTGAAGAGGCTATTGAAGATATACGAGCGGGGAAAATGATCATTCTGGTTGATGATGAAGATCGGGAAAACGAAGGCGATCTTTGCATGGCCGCGCAAATGGTTACCCCTGACGCGGTCAACTTCATGGCCACCCACGGCCGCGGTCTTATATGCATGACAATGCCTCCCGAGCAGATAGAAAAACTTCGTCTTCCGATGATGGTTCAAGACAATAAATCGCCTTTTGAAACAGCCTTTACCGTGAGCATTGAAGCACGAACCGGAGTGACTACCGGTATTTCCGCAGCCGACAGAGCCCGAACAATTCAGGTCGCGGCGCGCCTTGATGTCCAACCGGAAGATATTGTCAGTCCGGGGCACGTTTTTCCGCTCAGGGCAAGAAGGGGAGGGGTTTTAGTTCGCACCGGCCAAACAGAGGGCTCCGTCGATTTGTCACGACTTGCCGGTCTGCGTCCGTCCGCTGTAATTTGTGAGATAATGAAAGAAGACGGAACAATGGCAAGAATGCCCGACCTGAAAAAATTTGCTCAAAAGCATAAACTGAAAATCGCGACAATTGCAGATCTTGTCGCCTACAGAATCAAAATGGATTCTTTGGTGCACCGTGCTGCCGAGACCGATCTTCCAACCAAATATGGCGGGACGTTCAGAGCCATTGTGTATACAAATGATGTGGACAATCATGAACATATAGCATTGGTCAAAGGAAATATACACGCAGATAAACCGATTTTGGTCAGGGTTCATTCCGAATGTTTGACCGGCGATGTCTTCGGTTCCCTGCGATGCGACTGCGGCGGTCAGCTGCATGCCGCGATGCGAATGGTCGGCCAGGAAAAATGCGGGGTTATTCTCTATATGCATCAGGAAGGCCGAGGCATCGGTCTTGCCAATAAAATAAAGGCTTATGGTCTGCAGGATGAAGGGCTTGATACCGTAGAAGCGAATATGAAACTTGGTTTCAAAGCGGACCTGCGCGACTACGGCATCGGCGCTCAGATTTTGCGGGATCTTGGCCTTCGCAAGATGCGTCTGATGACCAATAACCCAAAAAAAATAGTAGGCTTGGACGGCTACGGCCTTGAAGTTGTTGATCGCATCCCTATAGAAATGGAAGCTGTTCCTGAAAATATAAAATATTTGCAGGCCAAGAAGGACAAACTCGGTCATTTGCTCGATTTATAATTAAACGGAGAAAAGCAATGAAGTATTTTGAAGGAAACCTTAATGCGAAAGACAAGAAATTTGGGATTATTGTTGCAAGATTCAACTCTTTTATTTCAGAGCGTCTTCTGGAAGGAGCTCTAGATACCTTAAGCCGTTCAGGCGCCAATGATAAGGATATCGAGATAGCTCGAGTACCAGGGGCTTATGAGATACCATTAGCGGCGCAAAAAATGGCCCAGTCTAAAAAATATGATGCCGTGATCTGCCTTGGCGCCGTCATACGCGGCGCAACTCCTCATTTTGACTACGTTTCCGGAGAAGTAGCCAAAGGGGTGGCCATGGTATCCCTTGAAAGCGGAGTGCCTGTTATTTTCGGAGTCTTGACAACAGATACTATCGAGCAGGCTATTGAAAGGGCCGGAACCAAAGCAGGAAATAAAGGTTCCGATTGCGCTTTCGCTGCGATAGAAATGACGAATCTGCTTTCTGAAATGTAATGGGCATACGTCGAAAAACAAGAGAGCTTGTACTACAGGCTCTTTACCAAGGAGAAATGCTCAAGAAACCAGCTCTTGATCATTTTTCCCTGCTTGCTGAAAATTTTCAGTTAAACCAAAAGGTGGTTCCGCTTGCGAAGAACCTTTTGGCCGGAATGTCTTATCGTTCAGCGGAAATTGATTCAGCCATCAATACCCACGCCGATAACTGGAGGCTTGACAGAATGTCGGTGGTCGATCGAAATATCATCAGAATCGCAGTGTACGAGATGATTTTCTGTGATGATATACCGGCCACCGTTTCTATAAATGAGGCGTTGGAAATCGCAAAAAAATTCAGCACGGACGATGCCGGTCCCTTTATTAATGGCATACTTGATGCCATTAATAAAGCACGGGCAACCAGATAATGGCAAAACTGAAACAAAAAAACAGCAGCACTGACACTCCAACACTGGGCCAGGAAATTTTGGCAGTGCTTGGAGTTTTTTTTGCGGTTTTTCTCTTCTTATCCCTTTTCTCCTTCACCCTGTCCTCTGATACCACCGTTACGTTGTCTGAGCATGGGAATTGGATCGGCAAAGTTGGTTTTATTATTGCAAATCTCCTCATGGGAATGCTTGGTATAAGTTCATTCTGGCTGATTATTCTCCTCCTTTTTTTCGCGACACAATATTTCTTCTTCAAAGAATCATCAGAAAGGGTTCCTTACATTATATTGGGCTGCAGCGGCATTTTGATTTCCAGCAGCAGCCTTACCGCCGTCTGGCATCTTAATCAGTTTTCTTTCCTGGGAAGGACGTATCCTGTCACCGGTTTTTTGGGAAATTTCTCGTTGCAGATTTTAGGGCCCTTTCTGGGGACGATAGGTTTTGTGCTTTTATTTCTCCTGATTCTTATCCTGTCGCTGATGGCTGCCATTCGATTTTCTCCTTATTTTGTGGCGCGGAAACTTGTTCATGGGGTTGGCGTCATAAAAAACTTATATAAGGAAAGGAGACAAAATGGAAAGACAAATGAGTCTCACAAAGAGAACATGCGCACCTCTGGAAAAATGACCCAGAACAGTCGTGACGAATTCCCAGCAGTTGAGATCAAGGTGCATGAGCCGCCCGTTCAACAAATTCGTCAGGAATCAGAAGAGTTCCGCCCGCTGCCCGCCGCCTCCGGCGATTTTATCCTGCCGAATTTCCAAATGTTGGATAAACATGATGAAAATGAGCGGACGGAATTAGATCGTGAACATTTTATGGAAGTTCGTCAAAAGCTTGAGGCAACTTTAAAAGATTTCGGCGTCGATGGAAATGTCGTCGGCATTTCACCCGGACCGGTCATTACTACGTATGAGTTTGCTCCCGCGCCCGGGGTGAAAATCAGTAAAGTTGTCTCTCTTGAAGATGATCTGGCATTAGGCCTTAAAAGTGAAAGCGTCAGAATAGTAGGTTCCGTTCCAGGAAAAGCCGCCCTGGGGATCGAAATACCGAACCCTATTCGCCAGAATGTTTATATTCGAGAAATTCTGTCAACCGATGCATTTCATAAGTCTTCTTCTCCTCTGACCTTGGCTCTCGGCAAAGACGTGATCGGCAATCCCGTCTATACAAATCTTGCCGACATGCCGCACCTGCTCATAGCTGGGGCTACAGGAGCCGGAAAAAGTGTTGGAATCAATACTATTATCTGCAGCATTTTATTGAAGGCGACGCCCGAAGAGGTGCGGTTGTTGATGATTGATCCCAAACGGATTGAGCTTTCCGCCTATGAAGATATTCCCCATCTCCTGCATCCGGTCGTTGTTGATCCGAATATGGCCAGTCGGGCTCTGCAATGGGCGGTGATGGAAATGGAGAGGCGTTATGGCTTGATGGAGGATATGCGAGTCAAAAACATAACGACCTATAACTTGGAGGCGGAAGAGAAGCTTCCGTTGATAGTCATTATTATTGATGAATTAGCTGATCTTATGATGGTCGCTTCAAAGGATGTGGAATGTTCAGTCGCAAGGCTTGCTCAAATGGCCAGAGCTGCCGGCATGCATCTTATCCTCGCGACTCAGAGACCGTCTGTAGATGTCCTGACCGGTCTCATCAAGGCGAATTTTCCCGCCCGTATGTCCTTTAGGGTGTCATCAAAAATTGATTCTCGGACTATATTGGACGCAAGCGGCGCCGAACATCTTCTCGGAAAAGGAGACATGCTCCTGGTTCCGCCCGGCGCCTCAAGAATGCAGAGAATTCATGGCGCCTATATTTCTGAAAATGAAATAGAAAAAATCGTAACCTTTTTGAAAGAACAAAGATCAGCCGCCTATGACGAGTCGGTTCTCAAAATCGCGGAAGAACCCTCTCCCGATCAGGGTGTCGATTTTGAGGACTACGATGAGAAGTATGATGAAGCAGTAGCCCTGGTATGCGAGTCCGGTCAGGCATCAATCTCAATGGTCCAGCGGCGCTTGCGCGTCGGCTATAACAGAGCGGCTCGGATGATAGAAATTATGGAAAAAGAGGGAATTGTCGGTCCGAGTGACGGGGCCAAACCCAGAGAGATACTTGCTCGCAAGAACTACTGATGAAGTTATTCTTTTTTTGCTGCTTTTTTCTTGTTCGATTTTGTCGGTCTTGAATTGCCATTTGACTTTTTGGTTATTTTCCCTTTTTTGCTGCGTCCGTCTCCTCTGCCCATTATGATCTCCTTATTGGTGTTTTGATTAGTAACTATAGCTTCGAGGTTCTTATACCGCAGGGGCACTCAGTTCAGTCCCCCTTGAGGGGGATAAGTTTCGTAAGTACCCTAAAGGGCATAAAAGCAGACTAGCTGCTCGATTCAGCTTTATATCCTAGATTGCTGAATTCTTCAACAAGAGAGTTGCTGAGAGTTTAGGTTATTTTCAAAAAACGGTTCTGTTGGTTCCCTGCTTCTTTCCAGGTTCATTTTTAAAATTGTGGTATTTTTATGAGGATTTTTATATGATTTATACGCTGTTATAATCCCTATGATATAAAAATGAATTTTAAGGAGAACGTACATGGCTGATTTTGACAAAGCGCTTCAAATTGGCAGACCGCCAAATATTATCCGGCTTTTCCCTCATTCCAAGGCATTGATTGTCAGTGGAAAAGTTATCGATCGGGCTTTAACAGCTAAAGGAAAGGCAATGACCATTGCCGCGAACGGCAGGAATAATTTTATCATACGTGGAGCGCTCCTTGCCGCGCAACGCGCCAATGCCGCTATTATAATAGAAATAGCCCGTTCCGAAGGCGGCGCCAATGCCTATTGCCCCACAAACTATTGGAATATGGCCCGTCAGGTTGACCAGGCATGCAATGAACTGGGAATAACTATCCCAGTGGCTGTTCATGCCGATCATTATGGACTTAAAAAGCCTGAAGATATAGCTTTTGCACAGGTCGAAATACCAACGATGTTCGAAGCGGGAATTACTTCAATCGCGGTGGATGCGTCCCATATGCCTGACGATCAGAATCTTCTCGCAAATATCGCTTTGAAAAATTGTATTCCGGAGTGGGCCGGGTTGGAAACCGAGGTCGGTGAAATAAAAGGAAGCGAGGGGCTGTCCACGGTCGATGACGCGCTTTTTCTTATCCAGGGGTTGAATGCGCACGGCATCTTTGCGGACTGGATAGCCTTGAATAATGGCACAACCCATGGAATTGAAGCGTCCGGTCAAGGTATTCAGGTTGAATTAACCGCCCTGATTCACCAACACCTGGCAAAATATAACGTATCCGGGGCGCAACATGGTACATCGGGCAACAGTTCCGATAGACTTCGCGCCATTGCCGCAACAACCAAAACGACTAAAGCAAATGTCGCAACTGCCTTGCAGATGATTTCATGGGGACTCGAAGTCAATGATTACGGCAATGCAATTCTCGATGAAACGGGCGATTTTAAGAAAGTTCCAGGCACCGGCGTTACAGAAGAAATGTGGCAAAGTATGGTTGAATATGCCACCGTTAAAGGATGGAAAGGCGGCGCTTACAAAAATCTGAATCTGGTCTTTGAAAATAAGTTACTGGGACAGCCGAAAGAGATTCGCGATCGGATGATTCAGAGAGTCGATGATTTTGTTTACGATCTTCTGTTGCAAGTTTTTAACGCCCAAGATACAGCTCCTTTGGCTATCGAGGCGATTCTGGCGGCTGGGACATATGACCTGGGGCCTAAATCAACAAAGCTTGAAGATCAGGAGGAATGGACTGAGGAGAAGATTAAGGAAAAAGCGCTTGCCTTGGATGGCGACAAAGGACCCGCAGGGAATTTCGACGATTGAAATCCAGTTGAAATCTTGAAGCCTGGAAGGACCTGACCCGTTGGATTCGACCAACGCTCAGAAATGATCGGATTTGACCAGACAAGAATCGCCTTTGGCAGGACGTTTGTCAGGTCAAAGCTGAGCCTTTAATGGTCGTCTTTCTCAATGCGCACGACCCACTTTAATATTGCCTCGGTGACTTTTTCCTTTTTGATAGGTTTGGAAATGTAATCGTTCATCCCCGCTTCAAGACATTTTTCCCGATCCCCTTTCATTGCCTCGGCGGTCATGGCGACAATGGGCAAATCGATAAAGCCTTTCTCTCTCAGAACTCTTGTAGCCTGCCTGCCGTCAAGCACCGGCATCTGGATATCCATGAAGACGATGTTAAATTTTTTCTCTATGATCATGTCCACGGCTTTCTGACCGTTTTCGGCAATCTCCACCTGCCAACCATCTTTGCCGAGCATCCGCAACGCAAGCTTTTGATTCACCAGGTTGTCTTCAGCAACGAGAATGTGAATTGAGCTTTTGTCCAACTCGCCTAATATGCTGTCCTTGAAAGTGACATCTTGCTGGGCCGCCTTATCGCCATAAGGGATTTCAAGAATATTTGCGACAAGATGAATAAGCTTCTGCCTGCGGGGCGGTTTTGGCAGGGTGGCCGTAAAGCCTGCTTCTTTGCATGTCTTTGAACAACTTTCGCCGGCAGAAAGTAATGCCACTAATGGCAGGTCTTTAAAGGAAGGAATTGATTGTATCTCTTTTACTAACTCAAGACCGGTTCTGCCCGGCATCTGCAAATCCATAAGAACGAGATCAAAAGGTTTTTCCTTATGTTGTTCGGCGCGGAATGACTCCATAAGCCGGTTGCCGTCGGAAAATGCAACAATTTCTCCTCCCGCTCTTGAAAGCAGATTTCGGATGATTTCAAGTTGTCTGGCATTGTCATCTGCAAGAGCAATTTTTTTACCTGCTAAAATATTCTTTTCAAGTTTCTTTTCGTTTGCGGTTTCAGGTTTCGCGAAGGTGCAGGAAAAATAAAATGTACTCCCTTCACCCTCGACGGACTCAACCCAAACATCACCATTCATGGCATGGGCGATTTTTTTGCAAATTGACAAGCCAAGGCCGGTTCCCCCATATTTACGCGTTGTTGACCCGTCCGCCTGTTCAAATGGTTCAAAAATTCTATCGTGTTTATCTTTGGGTATTCCTATTCCGGTGTCTCGAATGGAAATACAAAACTTTACCGCCTTGTCATTTTCATCTTCCACCAAGGCAGAAAGTTCTATCTCTCCTTCTTTCGTGAACTTCGGAGCATTGCCTATCAAATTTGTCACGACCTGTTTAAACCGGTACGGATCACCGATAACAGAGGTCGGCAAGTTGTTTTCGAAAGAACACAAAAGTTCAATGGGTTTTGATCCAATTCGTACCTTGAGAAGGTCCATGACATCGTTGATAGCCGCCTCAGGGTCGAACTCAATATTCTCAAAATCCATCTTGCCGCTTTCTATTTTTGAAAAATCGAGAATATCATTGATCAAGGCGAGCAATGTTTCGCCGCTTTGCTTAATGGTATAAGCAAAGTCTTTTTGCTCATCGTCGAGGGGAGTTTCAAGAATCATGTCGGTGAATCCGATAATACCGTTCATTGGAGTGCGAATTTCATGACTCATGGTAGCCAGAAAAATGCTTTTTAATTGGTTCGCCTCGTCAGCCTGTTTTTTAGCCACCTCCAGCTCAATGTTCTGTTTTTCGATATTCTTGGCATACAGTTCAACCTTTGCCAGAGCATCCTCCGCTTCATTCTGAGCTTTTGCCAGATCAAAAGACATCTGTTTCTCACTTTCAAGAACATCAATCATGGCTCGGCTCAGATCATTTGCTTCCTGTTCAGCATCCTTGAATGCCGAGATATCACAAACCTCTATCACAACTTGCTGTTTGGCCGCATCAGATGAGGGATAAACGTTATATTCAAGAGTGTTGTTATG
>Ga0214472_10006748_pt1 | contig 12034 bp, 12 predicted proteins | sample RVTome_6_FD_207662 | JGI IMG/M metagenome (GOLD analysis project Ga0214472, IMG submission 207662) | Soil microbial communities from uranium-contaminated site in the Upper Colorado River Basin, Wyoming, United States - RVT140D175 | ecosystem: Environmental > Terrestrial > Soil > Contaminated >...
TTCGCATTGTTGCCGAAGATGCTCCTGTCATGCTGTGGTTGACGAATACTGAAGGTGAAATCATATTTACCAACTCCCGCTGGGCGAAATTTGTCGGAGTTAAATCGGACATTCAACTTAGCGGCAATGCCTGGTTGGAGTCATTACATCCGGATGATCTGGACGGCTGCGTGGAAACCTTTCATGAGGCCTTCATTACCCATCAATCTTTTGAAATGGAATATCGTTTAAAACGTACGGATGGCTCGTATCGCTATGTACTGGACACCGGTGAACCTTATATTAATCGTGAAGGAATGTTTTCAGGTTTTATTGGTTCATCGACTGACATTACAGACAGAAAGACCCGCGAGATGCAACTACATCAGTCACAGTTGGAACTGTCCAAACATAATCGTGAAATGCAGTTGATAAATGCATTGAATTCCTACTTGCAGGTCTGTAAGACGCTTGAAGAGACCTATGCAATCATTGTTAATTATGCGGAAAAACTGTTTGAACATTGCACCGGTGCGTTTTATCTATTTAACGAAAACCATACGTCATTAAAATCTGTTGTAAGCTGGGGTGATGATGGTTACCCGCCACCGGTTATTACACCCGACAATTGTTGGGCCTTAAGACAAAGTAAACCCCACATTGTAGCAAGAGATAACAAGAGTATCTTGTGTCACCATGTTAAGACTTGTCCCGAGAATGGTTATATCTGTGCTCCTGCGATTGCACAGGGAGAAATGATAGGGTTTCTTCATGTCGGTTTTCCTGAACCTCCGGAAGACGAAACATTCGAGTCGCAATGGTTGTCGATTGAATCAAGGATGCGCGTGGTTTCAATTACTGCAGATAATCTTGCCATGGCGTTGGTTAGCCTGAAACTCCGTGAAGAATTGAGAAACCAGTCTGTAAGGGATCCACTGACAAAGCTGTTTAACCGGCGTTATATGGAAGAAGCACTTGAACTGGAAATTTCACGGAGCGAACGTTCCGGTTCGGAACTGGGAGTGGTTATCATGGATATGGATCATTTCAAGAGTTACAACGACACGTACGGACACAGCGCCGGTGATCAGGTTTTGTCGACTATTGCCGAAACTATCCAGGGAAACCTGCGCAAGGAAGATGTTGCTTGCCGCTATGGCGGGGAAGAAATTGTTTTGATATTGCCCGGAATACCCCGTGAGATACTGGTCAATCGTGTTGATCGGCTCAGGGAAGTTATCGGGAATACCGAGCTTAATTGTCGTGGGGTAATATTACCCAATGTAACGGTTTCTATCGGTGTCAGTAGTTATCCCTTCAATGGAAGTTCCGGTGAAGAATTAATCCGTTTGGCTGACGAGGCTTTATACAGAGCCAAGGAAATGGGACGTAATCAGGTTATTATTGTAGAGGATTCTGCTGATGGTATTGATGATAATGAGGAAGATAAAAACGTTTGATATTAGATTAGACTAATTCCCGTAATATACGGATGTGCAAACAACAACACCGCATAAAGCACACAACCACCAACAACTGTAATCACATCACTTTTTATCGGAACCAATTCCGGTTTTTGCCATGCACCTTCACGACGATTGATCATGATCATTTCAAGGATTGCCCAGAGTCCTAATGTGATGAACAGGATCAATGATCGGTTATCACCATTGGCAAACAGGTGGCCGATACTCCATAACACTAAACCAGTAAGTTGCGGGTGGCGTAGTACACGTTTGATATTGGTTTTACGTTTAGCGGCAACGAACAGGATGAAGGTCAACAACACTAATAAAAATGTAACGTGTCTGCCCCATGCAGGTGGAAAATAAATATCTTGCGCTATGATACTTCGCCAACCAAATACGATAAGCACGACCGATGTCAGGATCAATAATGCAAACAGACCTTTGTACGGCATTAAGCCCGTCTTTTCGATGATGATAGTTCGTGTATTTTTACAAACACTCGGAAACAGATGAATAACAACCCACATTAATAAACCGATAATTAAAAGTGACATCGTAAAATAATCAGGAGAGTTCGCTTAACATTTCACTCTTCACGTTAAACATTTATGTGCCGCTGCTTCTTGGAATGCTTATCGTCTGTCCCACCCGAACCAGATCACCCTTCAGGCCATTATGTTGGCGTAGTGTATGTGTGCTGACACGATATTGTTGCGCAATAGTAGAAAGCGTTTCACCACTTTCAATAATATGTTTGCGTGAAGCGAGTATGGTTCCTTCCGGTGCGAAATCCCTGAAATAACCTCTTAGTCCGACCATAATCGCATTTGCCATATTCTTACGATGACCCGCACTCAATAATTTTTTCTCTTCTACAGGATTTGATATATAGGCGGTTTCGATCAGGATGGAAGGAATGTCCGGTGATTTTAATACAGCAAAGCCTGCTGACTGCACGGTACGTTTATGTACTTTACCAATACCTTTTAATCCACTTAATACCCGATCAGCAATATCGATACTGGCTTCCAGACTTGCTGTTTGTGATAAATCCAGCAACACCGATGCAAGCACATCGTCTTTACCTCCAAGACTCACACCACCAATTAAATCAGATGCGTTTTCCGATTCCGCCAGCCATTTTGCTGCCTCACTACTGGCACCATTCTTTGATAAGACATAGACAGAAGAACCATGTACTTTTGGATCACGAAACGCATCGGCATGGATAGACATAAAAAGGTCGGCTTTATATTCACGCGCCGTATCAATACGTTTTCGTAATGACATATAGTAATCGCCTTTACGAACCATAACCGCTTTCATGCCTCGTTCTTTATTAATTGCAGTGAAAAGATCCTGTGCAATTTTCAGAACAACATTTTTTTCATAAACACCACTTGGTCCTTTGGCGCCCGGATCTTCACCACCATGACCGGCATCAATCGCGATAATGACATCACGTGGCAAGTTTGCATTGGTAACTTCTTCTTCAACATTAACCGGTTTTGTTTCTTTTGTTTCCTTGCTGTACAGATCAACAACAAGTCGATGGCCGTATTCTTTGTTTGGTTCTAATTGAAAACTGTTGTAATTAACGAACTTTTTTAAATCGAGAACAACGCGCAAATCGTTATTGTTTCTGGTACCAGTACGAATACCCTGTAGATACTTGTCGTCGCTTCCAGGTTGCGCCGGCTTGTTGCTAATTGAAGAATTCTTCAGGTCGATAACGGTACGATATGGTTCGGTTAGTAAAGACAATTCATGATCAACCGGACCACTAATATCGAATACAACACGGGTGCTGTCAGGCGCTGCCCAGACACGGACATTCTCAACCGTCACTGATCCAGCAAAGACCAATGAAGAGAAAAAGAATAAGCAGTTAAACAAAACTAAACGCATTTTTATTATCCGACAATCCTGACCTTGTTATTATTAATTTAGCTCGATAATGAATAGTTTCAAGTTTTTTTGAAGAAATCAAGCTATATCCATGTTTTTTATGAAGAATAGCTAGTTTGAAAAGAGCGGTATTGCCCCTGAAAAAGGGAAACTGTAAGCTTAAAACTTACTTAGAATACGTTCGCCTTTGGCTGATTTTGACTCGATTTTTACCTCTCGTCCCGAATCTTTATGACTGAGTGATAAGATGATATCCGCAGCAGGAAGTACGTCTCCACCCTGTTCCGGCCATTCATACAGGCAAATAGATTCGCCGTCGCAATAGTCTCGAATACCCATAGCTTCGAGTTCCTCAGGGTCATTTATTCTATATAAATCAAAATGATAGATACTTTGTTCATCAATCGAATAGGGTTCGACAAGTGTGTATGTTGGACTTTTAACATTGCCTGTATGTCCTAAGGCATTTAAAAAGCCTCGAACAAAGGTAGTCTTGCCCGCACCCAGTTCACCACTCAAATAAATGATTTCGCCACCTTGAATAGCAGCGGCAATTTTTGCACCCAGGGCAATAGTTTCGGACTCATCCGCGAGCGAAAACAACATGGATATTATTGATTAACCAAATTTCGTAAATGCGGCATTAAATCCATTGCCAACATGCCTCTTTCTCCAGAACTGGCAGCGCGATCTCCCGCATTCGCATGTAAGCAAACACCTAATTTTGTCGCGTGATTGATCTCGATTCCTTGTGCTATCAGACCGGCAATAACACCTGTCAAAACATCACCCATACCACCGGAAGACATACCCGAATTTCCTTTATCGCAGACAAATAAATTGCCTTGCGTATCTGATATCAAGCTGCCGCTGCCTTTTAATACAACAGGACCGGCATATTTTTCATGCAAACTAGTTATGGATTTAAATCGATCTGCCTGGATCGTTTTTGAATCTGTGTTTAATAAACGTGCCGCTTCACCCGGATGCGGTGTCATCACCCAATTGGCTGAAGTTTGTTCTTCTTCTGCTAATAAATTTAATGCATCAGCATCGATAACAAGAGGAAGGTTTGACTCAAATACACGCGCTAATAATAATTTTGCCCATTCCGACTGACCTAAACCAGGACCAACCGCTATAACATTGGCTTTTTTTATTAGCGGCATTAATTCATCTAGTGTTTCAACACCGTGCGACATAATTTCCGGTCTTACGGTACTCAACAAACTTGCATGAGATGAACGCGTTGCCACACTAACTAAACCGGCGCCGACACGCGCTGCTGCTTCTGCGGCCATGCGTGCCGCGCCGAAATAACCTTCATCACCGCCAACAACAAGCACATGCCCAAAGTGACCTTTGTGAGAATTTTTTCGTCTTGGTTTAAGAACCTGATTTAAATCTTCAAGTTCGAGTCTGCTGATAGATTGATCTTTTATAGTTAGTCGTTCATAGACTTCTTTCGGCACATCAAGATCATTGAATTTAATTTCACCTGAATGCTCAACACCGTCTGCGGTAAACATGCCTTTCTTCAAACCTATAAATGTTGTAGTTAGATCAGCTTTCACGGCGATATTCATCACGTTTCCGGTATCTGCGTTTAAACCTGAGGGTATATCAATTGCTAATACAGGAACAGATGCTGAGTTGATTGCTTTAATCACATCATAAAATTCGCCTTCAACATCACGGTCAAGACCTGTTCCAAAAATAGCATCAACAATCACATCAGACTTGCTTAAACTTTTCGGAGAAAAACTCGACGACTCAAGATTAGATGCATGCAAATATTTATAGGCGGTGACTGCATCGCCTTTTAAATTAGCCGGATCAAGCAAATGATAAACCGTGACATCTTTACCATCTTCCTTAGCCAATCCGGCAAGCACATAACCATCACCCGCGTTATTACCGCCGCCACAAATAACCGTAATCGATCTTGCCTTGGGCCATTTTTCTTTTAATTTAATATAACTAAACAAGGCCGCTCGATGCATCAAGGTATAACCCAGAATCTTAAATTCCTCGATGGCAATACGATCAAGCTCTCTTACCTGCCCGGCTGAGTAGAGGTTTACCGGCAAGCGTAAAAATTTACTTGGCATAATTAGAGAGCTTTGCACGGATAGAGGTTTTGTCCTCAGACGAGGCGAAAATGCGCGCACGACTGCATGGAGGCAGGAGGTAGAGCGACGCAGGAAGCCAAAGCCGAGAAGCGGAGTTTATATTTAATAAATGAGCAGATCCTACTCTGTGAGTATTCGAGCACATTTTCACCAACAGTAGGCGCTTTAGGCGACGAAGTATTAAATAAGGACAAAAGATCATTCGTGCTAAGCTCTCGATTAGATTTTAAAAACCTGTTCACGGTAGTACTTTAATTCGGCAATAGAATCACGAATGTCGTCCATCGCAAGATGTGTTCCCTGCTTGTTATAAGCTTCTTTTTCCGGTGCCCAACGTTTCATGATTTCCTTAATGGTACTGACATCCAGATTTCGATAGTGAAAATATTCTTCCAGTTTCGGCATCAAACGGTGCATAAAACGCCGATCCTGGCATATACTATTACCGCACATTGGCGATTTCCCCGGTGGGACGAACTTCTCCAGGAACTCCAGTGTCATAGTTTCAGCTTCAGCAACGTCATATGGACTTTTCTGTATCCTTTCGACCAAACCCGATTGATTATGTTGTCGCGTGTTCCAGTCATCCATCTGATCAAGAATTGCATCAGGCTGATGAATAGCCACAACCGGACCTTCGGCAAGTATATTGAGTTGAGGATCAGTAACAATCGTGGCAATTTCAATAATATAATCATTATTGGTGTCGAGGCCGGTCATTTCAAGATCGACCCATATGAGGTTATTTTCGGATTGTGACATGATGTATCCAGTTTTTTTATTGAATAATTTATTTTAACCACTATTTACATAAGATACCCATGATATTTGGAAATACAAATGCATAGCACACCTGTCTTTATCCATAGCAGCGTTGCTCCTCTTTGCAGGGAACGACCATGCGCATCGTCGCCTCTCGCTCTGAATAAAGACAAATGCACTCTGAATACGTATTTCCAAGTATCATGGGTATATATGAACAGAATTAAAGACTTATTTTCAATTACCTTAATTATTGCCAGGGAGCGAAAAACCGCGTGAACCTATTTACTATCCTATTCTTATGCAGCTTGAGTGCCAGTATCATCGTTCAATGGTTTCTTGTGCAACGGCATATCAAACACATTCGAGCAAATCGTCAAAATGTACCTGAAGCTTTTAGCGACAAGATCCCGCTAGAAGCACACCACAAGGCAGCAGACTATACACAAGCTAAAGTTAAAACCGGTTTGGCTGAATTGATTATTGGCTCCGTCTTTTTATTAATCTGGACACTGGGCGGTGGATTGCAACTTTTAGATAGTTGCTGGCGTTCATTTGAATTATCTCCGATCTGGACAGGTACCGGTTTCATACTTAGCGTTTTTGCCATTATGACGATACTCGATTTACCCATGTCGATTTATCGTACCTTTAAATTAGAAGAATCGTTTGGCTTTAATAAAATGACACCAAAAATATTTATCATGGATATGATAAAGAATGGCGTCGTTGGACTGTTAATTGGTACGCCGTTATTAGTACTCGTTTTATGGATCATGGAAAACAGCGGTAGTTACTGGTGGCTTTATGTCTGGGCAACCTGGTTAAGTTTTAGTGTGTTTATGATGTGGGCTTATCCGGCATTCATTGCGCCACTGTTTAATAAATTTCGTCCGTTAGAAGATGGCGAATTAAAAACTCGCATAGAAAATCTTCTAACGCGTAATGGTTTTAAAAGTCAGGGCATCCATGTCATGGATGGTTCAACCCGTTCTGCACATGGCAATGCTTACTTCACCGGTCTTGGTGCAAATAAACGGATTGTTTTCTTTGATACTTTAGTTGATGAACTCAGTCACGATGAGATCGAAGCCGTGCTCGCGCATGAACTGGGTCATTTCAAATGTAATCACATTAAAAAACGTATCTCTGTATTAGGGTCGGTTTTTCTAATTGGTCTGGCTATACTCGGATGGTTGATTATTAAACCGTGGTTTTATAATGGCCTTGGTGTAGAACAAGCTTCAAGCTATATGGCATTGTTGCTGTTTGTAATGGCATCGCCTGCTTTCACATTCTTTTTACAACCAATATTTTCATTCATCTCGCGTCAACATGAGTTTGAAGCAGATGATTTTGCCGCAAGCCAGGCGCAAACAGAAAACCTGATTACGGCTCTGGTTAATCTTTATCGTGAAAATGCAAATACATTAACACCGGATCCGCTTTACTCTGCGTTTCATGATTCACATCCGCCAGCGCCGATACGAATCGCGCATTTGAAAGGTCAAACGGCTTGAAGAACATAAATAAAATTATACCGGTAAGTTTCATAACTTCGTTGTTATTGTCTCTTCCGGTGCAAGCGATCGATATTGAAAACGGCAAAATACTTCATGATGAAAATTGTTTACGTTGTCACAACGAAACTCAATACACGCGTGAAAACAGGATAGTAAACAGTTTCGATGAACTTCGTGAACGTATTAGCTTATGCGAACTGTCAGCAGAAATGGCCTGGTTTGATGAAGAGATCGACGATGTTACAGCTTACTTAAACAATGCGTTTTATCGTTTCGATTTAGAAAAATAATTTTTTTATTCTTTCTGATACCTGGTTAAAAACTTATCCAGCTCATTTGCAAAAGCCTGTCGATCACTTTTGTTTAATGCCGGTGGGCCGCCAGTATGAATTCCACTCGACCGCATGGTATCCATAAAATCCCGCATTGTTAATCTCGCTTTAATATCATTCGTTGAATACATTTCACCACGAGGATTTAAAGCATGACCACCCTTTTCAATCACTTCTGCTGCTAATGGAATATCAGCGGTAATAACAAGATCACCTACATTACATCTTTTAACAATCTCATTATCAGCAACATCAAAACCGGATGAGACACGAAGAAAATTAATATAACGTGAGGAAGGAATATTAATAGTTTGATTGGCAACTAATGTTACTTCAACTTTGGTACGTTCTGCCGCTTTAAATAAAATGTCTTTGATCACGACAGGACAGGCATCTGCATCAACCCATATTTTCATTTCATGAACACTTTTAGCTGTCTATCATGAAAACCAGATAACAAAATAAGTGAAACTATCGCACCTAAAAGTGCCAGCGCCATATCAGATTGTGTATCCCAGACATAACCCTGAGTACCCAGAAAAGCTTCTGCATTTTCGCCGGATGCTTCAGCTACCCACCATTCGATCAGTTCGTAAAAAGCGCTGAACGCTAAACAAATAGAAACGATAATGACATTAAGCCACGCTTTGCCATTAACAACCTGTTTTCGTATTAATATTTCTCTGGCTAATAAGGCTGGGACAAAACCCTGAAAGAAGTGCCCGACCTTGTCATAGTTGTTTCGTTCAAACCCGTCAAAAAAAGGAACTTCCGCATAAGTGTAATGGCCACCGATCATCAAGACGATACAGTGCAATAAAATAAAAAAATAAAGTAAGGGTGTTAATCGAAAGGAATGATAAGTTGATAAGAGTATCACTGCACCAATCATTGCCGGCGCCACTTCAAGAAACCAGGTAAATTGATCTTTCGGATTAATTCCCGACCAGACCAGAATCGTTATAAAAATAACTATCCAGATAAATTTAATAACTCATTACTCCTGAAATGTAACTGTTAAATCAAAATAATGATTCTTGTCTAAATCGCTTTTCTTCCATCTAAAGCATGTGCAATGGTCATGCTGTTTGCGTACTCAAGTTCGCCGCCCATGGGAATACCATGTGCTATACGGGTGACCTGTTTGCCACGCGCTTTTACCATTTCGCTTATGAAGTGTGCTGTGGCTTCGCCTTCAACAGTGGTACTGGTTGCGAGAATAACTTCTTTTAAATCTTCATTGTCGAGTAAACTTTGAAAATCATTTAAACCAATATCATCAGGGCCAATGCCATCAAGTGGCGATAAATGACCAAGCAAAACAAAATAACGTCCTCGATAATTTGCTTCTTCGATTGAATCAACATCAGATGGATTTTCGACTACACAGATCATGCTGTCATCGCGTCGGGTATTTTCGCAAAGGTAACACAGTTTCTTTTCTGTATAAGTTCGACAACGTTGGCAATGACCAATGCGTTCCATGGCTTCCGCCATGATTTTAGAAAGATGTCTTGCACCATCACGATTGCGTTGCAAAAGTTGATGCGCAATGCGTTGTGCAGACTTTCGGCCTATGCCCGGCATCACGCGCAAGGCTTCGACTAATTGTTCCAGCAAAGTCTGTTCAATCATATTGATAGCATTCGTTCAGTGCTATCAAAAAGGAAGTTTCATTCCCGGTGGCAATCCCATCCCTACTGTAACACTCGACATCTTTTCTTGTGACATTTTTTCAATCCGACGATTAGCATCGTTGACTGCTGCGGCAACGAGATCTTCGACCATTTCTTTATCGTCTTTCATTAGCTCAGGGTCAATCACGACACGTTTGACGTCATGCTTACCATTCATGGTTACTTTAACCATACCGGCACCTGATTCACCAACGACTTCGGCTTCTGCTAATTCTTTTTGGACTTTTTCCATGTTGGCTTGCATCTGCTGAGCCTGTTTCATGATGTTACCCATTTTCATTGGTTCTTATCCTCAATTAATAATTAACTGTTATTGCGGTTGAATGGAATCCTGGTCGATCGTTGCATTAAATGTATCGAGCAATGTCTGCACCGCAGGATCATTTTTCACTGAACTTTCAGCTGCTTTTTGACGTTCGCGTTCCATTCGCGCGTTTGCTTCCGCCGGAGTTTCATTTTCAGAATCTTCCAGAAGAATGTCTAACGTTACATTTTCACCTAATTGTTTTTTAATCGCTTGTTCAATTCGATCTTTCTGACTCTTATTTAATAAATGTTCTTGCGACGGTGCTAATGCTAATTCAATTCTGGTTTCAGTCTGTGACTTAATAACACAGTTGCCAGCCAATTCCCGGGTCAAACCTTTCAAACCCATTTCTTCAATCATGTTATGCCATGCATCATCACTTTTCCTTGTTGGCATATCATTTGATGGAGACACCTCTGTCGCTTGTGCTGCTACAGTATTAACTGAAACACGTTCAACCGGCTTTGGCTTTTTCTGTGATGTTGTAGCGGGCGTTGCTGGTTTAAGCGTTTGCGTTTTACTGGTAATTTCTCCTGACGACATTGGTCTGAATGCCAACATACGAATCATCACCATTTCAAAACCGGATTTCGCATCGGGAGCCAGATAAAGATCTTTGCGTCCGACCATGCCGATTTGATAATAAAGTTGCGTATCTTCTTTATTCATCGCATTGGCAAAGTTTACTAATTCTTTATTTGTCATTAATGCATTATTTGAATTTTCCGGTAACACCTGAATGATCGCAATCTTTTGTAACAAACTTAATAATTCAGATAATAAAGAATCAAAGTCCGGGCTTTGTAATGCAATACTTTCAATTGTATTTAACAATGCATCAGCATCAGCATCGATCAATGCCTGAATAAGGCCATTTAAATCAGCGCTATCTATGGTTCCCATCATGGCACGAACCTGAGTCTCTTCAAGTGCACCACCGCCATAGGCAATCGCTTGATCGAGTAAACTTAATGCATCACGCATACTGCCATCGGCACCGCGTGCGATGAGTTCAACTGATGCTTGATCAAACTTGACTGACTCTTCAGCCAGAATCATTTCAACTTGTTTGCCGATTTGATCATTGGTTAAATGACTTAAATTAAATTGCAGACAACGCGACAAAATTGTAACCGGTAATTTTTTCGGTTCGGTTGTTGCGAGTAAAAATTTAACGTGTGGTGGTGGTTCTTCCAGCGTTTTTAATAAGGCATTAAAACTGTGATTGGAAAACATGTGTATTTCGTCAATCAGATACACTTTATAGCGGCCACTGGTTGGTGCGTATTGGACGTTGTCCATCAAGTCGCGTGTTTCTTCAACTTTAGCGCGTGATGCCGCATCAACTTCGATCAAATCAATAAAGCGGCCTTCATCAATTGCCACACAAGAATTACATTCACCACAGGGATTTGAGCTAACACCCTTATCGCAATTCAGACATTTAGCCAGAATTCTCGCCAGTGTCGTTTTACCCACACCGCGTGTTCCCGTGAACAAATAGGCATGATGCAGACGATCCTGATCCAGTGCATTCGCTAATGCTTTTAATACATGTGATTGGCCGACCATGTCCTGAAACGTTCTCGGTCGCCATTTGCGGGCAAGTACTTGATAACTCATGTGTTATGTTGTTCTTATCTTAAGGTAACGTTGGAATAAGTTTGAATTCAGGCCATTGATCATACATGAGGATGTCGTCGCGGCAAGTACTCAGTATGTTTCGTATCTCGTGGTTCGTGGTTCGTGGTTCGTATCTCGTATCTCGTATCTCGTATCTCGTATCTCGTATCTCGTATCTCGTGGTTCGGAGTCACTTTGTAGTGGTCAAGTAATATTGGCCACAGTATTGTATTCAATCCAGTATTTTTTCTCTGCCACATTGGGTGCCAAACCCTCATTATGTTGATGTGGTCTGACTTGAC
>Ga0214472_10006751_pt1 | contig 12031 bp, 15 predicted proteins | sample RVTome_6_FD_207662 | JGI IMG/M metagenome (GOLD analysis project Ga0214472, IMG submission 207662) | Soil microbial communities from uranium-contaminated site in the Upper Colorado River Basin, Wyoming, United States - RVT140D175 | ecosystem: Environmental > Terrestrial > Soil > Contaminated >...
TTCGCCATCGCGGCTCACCACATCAGGCCGGCGTCGCGCGGATCCCAGCGCTCCGCGAGCAGCGTGACCTTGACCGGGTGATCGACGACAGATTCCGCCTGTTCCTTGACCTGCTGGATCATCGAGCCGGCGTACGGGCAGAACGGCGTGGTCAGGATCATCTTGATCTCCGTCTCGTTCTCGCCGAGCAGGATCTGCTTGATGAGGGCGAGCTCGACCACGTTCATCCCGATCTCGGGGTCGACCACGGCACGCAGGGCGTCGAGGATGGCCAGTTCGGCCGCGCGACGGGTCGGGTCGAAGGCCGGTGCGGCGTCGGCCGGGGCGGGGTCGGTGCGAACGGCCTGATCGGCAGTTGGGTTCGTCGTGGTGTCGGTCATCGAGGCGCGAAACTCCGGTGCGTGGACCGTCAGCCTATCACCGGTTGACGACGACCCCCGGAATCCGGTACTGGCCGGGCAGCCCGGCCGCCTCCTCCGCCGTGTAGCCGGGGCCGGCGAGCGAGCCGTCCGGCGTGAAGAACTCCGCGTAGCGGTCGCGGTGCTCCGCCGCGTACGTGTAGGCGGCAGCGATGCCGACGACGCGCAGCTCCGGGTGGTCCTTGAGGATCGCGGTCAGGGTGTACCCGTTGCGGCGCAGCTCGAGCAGCTGGCGGACCGTGAGGCGCGAGCCGTAGCAGAACGGCTCGCCGTTCATCACGAGCGGATCCGCCTTGACCCACTTGATCGTCACGCTCAGGCGCCCTTGTAGATCGCGTCGAGCAAGCGGTTGCGCCGGCGAGCGTCGCCGGCGATGCGGCGGTGCCAGCGAAACGAGGCGATCGCAGCATCGACGGCGGCGTCGACGTCCGCAGCATCGTCCGGGGGGAGGCTCGCTCGGACCGCGCGGCGGCCGCCCTCCGCCAGCGCGATGAGGTCGTCCATCGGCACCCGCCGCCGACGAAGGAGCGGGGCAACCTGCTCCGCCCAGCCTCCGGCAACGGACGGATCGCCGGCGGCGACCGCGGTGGCGACCTGGTCGAGCAGGACGGTCGTGTCGTGGAGCAGCCGGCGCAGGCCCAGCTCGTCGTAGCGGGCCCCGAGCGTGGGGTCCGCGTCGAGCGCGGTCTCGAGCGCGCGCGCCGCCAGGCGGTCGCGGCCGGCCCGGATCGCGGCGGCGGCCGCGGAACGGCCGGCGGCCAGGTCGCGCGGCGGAAGGCCCAGGCTGGGGTGGCTCACGAGTCGCAGTCTAGCGTGATGAGGCACGCCGGCGCCATCGGGCCTGGTGGGTCGTACGATGGCTCGATGAAGGCCCGGGCGCTCCTGTACGGCGTGGCCGCGATGGTCGGTGGCGCGGTCGTGCTCGCTGCCCTGGCCGGACCGCTGTCGCTCGGGCCGGGACTGCTCGTCGTGGCGGCGGCCGTCGGGCGGGTCGTCGCACTCGCGATCACGGCCGGGTCGGGCAGCCCGGGAGGGCGGACCGGTCCGTCCGTGGCGGCGGTCATCCTCGCCCTCGCCGCCGTGGCGCTCGGCGAGGTCGGCACCTGGCTGTTCGCCCGGGCCGAGGGCGGCGTGCTCGACCTCGCCGACTACCTCGGGCAGGTCCACGGGATTATCGCCCCGGCCATGGCGGTGCTCGCGGCGGGGACGGCCTGGTGGTCCGCGCGCTGACCGGCGTCGAGTTCGTCCGGCCGACCGAGGCCGACTACGACACGCTCATCACGGTCGTCGACGAGTGGTGGGCGGGCCGACCGGTGCGCCGGCTCCTGCCGCGCCTGTGGCTGCGCCACTTCGCGGTCTGGTCGTGGCTGGCGCGAGCGGACGGCGACCGTCTCGTGGGATTCGCGGTCGGCTTCCCGAGCCCGGGGCTGCCCGGAACGGTCGCGCTCCACCTGCTCGGGGTCGATCCGAACCGTCGACGACGCGGAATCGGGCGCGGCCTCGCCCTTCGACTCGCCGACGGCGCCGCGGCTGCCGGCGCGGACCGGATCGAGACGGTGATCTCGACCGGCGACCCCGTGGCCCTCGCGTTCCTGCGCGCGGTCGGCTACGCGGTCGTGGCGGACCCGGGCCTGCGGCCGATCCACGGCGTGCCCGCCCACGCCGACTACGACGGCCCGGGCGAGGACCGGATCCTGCTCGTCCGCGATCTCGCGCGCTGAGTCGGCCGCCACCGGCCACGGCCCGGAGGTCCCATGTCCGGCTCACCCGATCGGGTCAGGGCGAAACGTCGGTCAAGTCGGCACGATGCCGATGCCGCGACCAATTGGCCCGGCACGCACGCAGGGGAGACCGCCCGTGCCTCGCTTCCTGTCCGGCATCGGCGTCCGGATCGCGATCGTCGCGCTCATCGCCGTCGTCGGGTTCCTGTTCCGCGATCGCCTGACCGGCAACGCCGGCGAACTCCAGGTCGGCGACTGCTTCGACGACCCGGCCGAAACGCAGGACATCGGGGACGTCCAGCGCCATCCGTGCACCGACGCGCACACGGCTGAGGCGTTCTACGTCGGTCAGCTGCCCGGCGGCGATGCTGCCCCGTTCCGGACCGAGGCGGACCTGTTCGCGTTCGCCTCGGGCAGCTGCGTGCCGGCGTTCGCGTCGTACACCGGGACGTCGATCGACGCGAGCCCGGCGCTCGACTTCTCGATGTTCTACCCGACAGAGGCGGGTTGGGCCGACGGCGACCGCGAGGCGACGTGCTACATCGTCCGCGTCGACGGAACGGCGATGACCCAGTCGGTCAGGGCGACGTCGCCGTAGCGTCCGGAGCGGCGATCTCCGCGGCGACGCCGGACGGCGTGAGCTGCTCGCGGAGCAGACGCCCGAACCGCCCTGCGCGCCGATCCGGCGGCCCATCCGCGAGCCACCGATCGAGGAGCTCGCGCCCGGCGTCGTAGACGAACCCGTACGTGCGCCACAGGGGGTGGTCGAGGAACGCGACTGCCTTGGCCGCCCGCTCCTCGGCGAACCGCCCGACCCGCCGGAGGTAGGCGAGCACCTCGTCCGGCGACGCACCGTCGGCGTGGCGGAGCAGCGCGGCATTCGTCCGGGCGGCGCCGAGGATCCGGCGGGGAGCGCCCAGCGCCGCGTCGATCTGCGCCGACTCACGAGCCGCCCCGTCCAGCGCGATCGCGAGGCCGGCCCGTTCGTAGAGCTCGGCAAGCAGGCTCGCTTCCTGGTCCGGCGGGGAAGCGAACGCGTGCCCGACCTCCGCGAGCCCCTCGCTGATCAGGCACTCCGGGGTGTTGATGAGGAGAATCGACGACTCGAGCCGGCCCGCCTCCTCGACGAGCGCGGCCTCCTTCCAGGCGTGCTCGAGATGGTGGCCCGGGTACGTCTCGTGGACGATCGTGTGGACGAGGTCCGCGGCCCGGATCGGCAGGTCGAGGTTGAGGTCGACCCGCGATCGGCCGCCGCCGCCGTACCAGTTGTAGCCGGACCACGGGCGATCGCGAACGAGCGACACGTCGACGGCCTCGCCGTCCGGCAGGCCGAACAGGGCGCGGGACCGGGCGCGGAACCGGGCCACGAGCCAGTCGACGATCGCCGGCAACCGGTCCGGATCGATCGTGAACTGCGCATCCCACGCAGCGAGACGGTCGGCGAGCGGGCCGCTGCCCGGCACGAGTGCGTCGACCGAAGCCGCGGCAGCGTCGAAGATGGCCTCGTCGCGGCGGGCAGGCGCCCGATCGAAGCACTGCGCGACGTAGTCGACGTACCCGGGCGAGCTTGACGATCGGTCGCCACCGGCCCCGTCGCCGGCTTCGTCCCCTGCGTCGTTGGCGAGGGCCGCCGCCTGGGCCTCGAGCGCCGTCAGCTGGGCCGCGAGCCACCCCCGACGGTCCGGCTCTGCGACCGACTCGAGGACCGTGCGGTGCAGCGCCGCTGCGTCGTCGCGCAGGCGGGCAGGCGACCGAAGCTGCTCGAGATCGACCTGGGCCTTGAGCATCGCCGGCCCGAAGTAGCCGTCGACGAGCCCGGGAACGTGCTGGTCGAGGCGCAGCGCGAGGACGATGTAGTCCCGCGCGATCGTGTCCGGCGCCGGCACGCTCCGCGTCCCGCCGACAGCCGATACGCGGTCCGCGCTCATCGGCTCATCCGTGGCGGTCGCGGTGCCCGTGGGCGGTCGTGGTCGCGGTGTTCGGCCGCGCTCCGCCGAGCTTCGGTGAGGCGCTCCGCGAGACCGGCCTCCGCGGGCAGACCGGCGCGGTCCGGTGGGCGGTCCAGTGGCACCGCCGGCGAGCGCTCCTTGGTCGGGCCCGTCGCGTCGGCCTCGCCCGAGTCGCCCGACTCGCCGACGAACGGCATGCCCTGGCGCTCGACCGCGTCGAGGCTCATCCGGAGGGCGGCCGTCTTCTGGGCCGCGACGTCACGCACATAGGCGGCCTCCTCGTCGGCGCTCATCGGCCGGCCGCGCACGATGCGCTTCGGCTTGCCGACGAGGAGCCAGGCGAGGTGGTAGCGATCCATCTCGCCCCACGCGGCCTTGAGCAGGTCGTCCGAGCGCTGCAGCCAGACCCGGAGCCCGCCGAGCGACGGGCTCGCAGCGAGTCGATCGCCCTCGTCGACGAGCTGGCGGGTCCGGACGATGAGCTCGCGGCGGTTCATGCCCGCTCTGCCGTCGGAGCCGCGCCCGGCGAGGCACCGCGCACGTAGGCCTCCCGGTCGGCCCGTGCCCGCCGCGTCCACGGACCCGGCCGCCCGTCGCCGATCGGACCGCGCTCGAACCGGGTCACCGGCAGGATCCCGGCGACACTGCTCGACAGGAACGCCTCGTCCGCCCCGTGCAGGACCGCAGCCGTCAGCCGCTCCTCGGAGGGCTGCAACCCCACCCGGGCAGCCCAGGCGAGGATCCACGAGCGGGTCGTGCCCGGCAGGATCGCGCAGTCGAGCGACGGGGTGGCCAGCCGGCCGTCCCGGATCACGAACAGGTTCGCCGACGTCGCTTCGGACAGGTGGCCGGCCAGCGTGAGGAACACGGCGTCATCCGCCCCGGCGACGCGCGCCTCGAGCCGGGCGTGGACGAAGTCGGCCCGGCTCGTCGTCTTGAGCGCCGCGAGCGGGTTGTCCGGATCGCGCCGGATGGCGCTCGCGACGAGATGGAGGCCCGTCTCGAGGTGCCCGGCCGGCGGCGGCGCGACCGGCCAGGCCTGGATGGCGATCGTCGGCGCCACGACCTCGTCGGTCGGGAGGAGGCCGCGTCCGCGGAACGCGCCGCGGGTGACCGTGATGCGGATCGAGGCGTCGCCGTTCGGGCCGTCGTGGCCCTCCGCCGCGAGCAGGTCCGCGATGCCGGCCGCGATGCGCTCGCCGGCGTCGTCGTCGAGGGGGATGCCGAGGCCGGCGGCCGAGTGCCGAAGCCGGGCGAGGTGCGCGTCGAGCTCGACCGCGCGGCCGGCGCGGGCACGGAGCGTCTCGAACACCCCGTCCCCGAGCTGGAACCCGCGATCGAACACGGACACGTGCGGCTCGTCGGCCGGGAGGATCCGACCGTCGACCCAGGCGTGGGCCGGCGCGGACCCCGGGGATCCTGGGGATCCCGCCGCTGGGCTCACGGCCGCTCGACCCCGCCGATCGCGGACAGCGGGCCGTGCGCCTTGGCGACCGTCTCGTCCCACTCGGCGGCCGGATCGCTCCGCCACGTGATCCCGCCCCCGACGTGGAGCGTGAGCCGGCGACCGTCGGCCACGAGCGTCCGGATCGCGATGCTCGTCGCCATCGCGCCGTCCGGGCCGATCCAGCCGATTGCGCCGGTGTACGGCCCGCGCCGAACGGGCTCGAGGCCCTCGATGAGCTCCATCGCCCGGATCTTCGGTGCGCCGGTCACGGATCCGCCCGGGAACGCCGCTTGCAGGAGGTCGAAGGGATCCCGGTCGCGGGCCAGGCGGGCGGTGATCGTCGAGACGAGATGCTGAACGGCTGCCGTCCGCTCAAGCCGGCACAGGCGCGGGACGCGCACGCTCCCCGGCCGTGCCACGCGCCCGAGGTCGTTGCGCAGGACGTCGACGATCATGACGTTTTCGGCCCGGTCCTTCGCGCTCGCGAGCAGTTCCCGCGCCAGGGCGCGGTCCTCGTCCCGGGTCCGGCCGCGCGGGCGCGTTCCCTTGATCGGATCCGTCGCGACGGCGCCATCCGACGTGACCGACAGGAACGGCTCCGGCGAGGCCGACAGGATCGCTCGCGGCGCCCCGCCGGCGGGGCCCGGCGACGGGCCGAGGTCGAGGAAGGCGGCGAAGAGCGCCGGATCGCCGGTGCGGAGGCGTCGGTAGAGCGACCACGGCGATCCCCGGAACGTGGTTTCGAGCCGGCGCGCGAGATTGGCCTGGTAGAGCTCGCCGGCCGCGATGGCGTCCCGGATCGCCTCCACCCGATCGACGAACGCAGCCCGGTCGAGGCCGCTCCGGAAGACGAGCGCGTCGACCTCGGATCCCGGCGAGGTCGCGACGAGCGAACCGGTGAGGCGTGCACGGACGGCGTCGAGCCGCGCGTCGAGCCGATCGACGTCCCCGTCGAGCGCTCGACCGCACAGCCACGCCGCACCCGTTCGACGATCCCAGGCGACGACCCAGTCGTGCAACGCGAGCCGGAGGAGCGGCAGGTCCTGGTCGGCGGTCGCGATCGATGGCAGGCGCTCGAGGCGGCGCCCCAGGTCGTAGGCGAGATACCCCACGAGCCCCCCGCTGAACGGCGGTCCGCCGGCGGCCGGAGCGGTGGACAGGCGCCGAAGCAGCGCACGCGCCGACACGAACGGATCCACTCCCGGGGACGGCTCGTCGAGCACGGCGACCGGGTCGGCCGACAGGTACGTCCAGCGCCCGGTCCGTCCGGGCCGTGCGCTCTCGAGCAGCGCGAGCCCCGGAAGGTCCGCGAAGCGCTCCGCGACGTCGATCGGGCGCTCGCCGGCGGGCAGCGGCGCGGGCAGCACCCGAACGCCATCGCCGGCGCGGCCGGCGGCGGTGCGCAGCGCGGACTCGGGGCGCGACATGCCGATCACCACGCGATCATAGGGAAAACGCCGCGGCCCACCGGCCGCGGCCCACGTCGACCCCATGGAGGAGCCGTGCGCGCCCGAGATCTCGGCATCCGCATCGGCCGGGGAACGCCCGGACCGAACAACGCGATCACCGATGTTCCCGGCGTTCGGGTCGGCCACGTCACGCTCATCGAGGGCGACGGGCCGCTCGTGGTGGGGCAGGGACCGGTGCGCACCGGCGTGACGGTCGTCGTGCCGCACGACGGCGACCCGTGGACGGAGCCGCTGTTCGGCGGCTGCCACACGCTCAACGGGAACGGCGACATGACCGGTCTCGAGTGGGTGCGCGACAGCGGGCTCGTCGTCGGCGTCATCGGCATCACGAACACGCACGCGGTCGGCGTGGTGCGCGACGCGCTCATCGCGCAGGCGGTCGGCCATCGGCCGCACGCGGGTGAGGTCTGGACGCTGCCGATCGTCGGCGAGACGTTCGACGGGATGCTCAACGACCAGAACGGCTTCCACGTCCGGCGCGAGCACGTCGACGCGGCCGTGGCGGCGGCCTCGAGTGGACCGGTCGCCGAGGGCGGAGTCGGCGGGGGGACCGGCTCGATCTGTCACGAGTTCAAGGGCGGGATCGGGACGGCGTCGCGTGTTGTCGCCGCGGCCGGTGGGCCGTGGACGCTCGGTGTCCTCGTGCAGGCCAACTTCGGCAGCCGCCCGCTCTTCCGCGTCGACGGGGTACCGGTCGGCGAGGCGATCCCGATCGACGCTGTCTCGTCCCCGTACGGCGCGGGCCGGGCGGCGCGCCTCGCCGGAGGTGGGTCGATCATCGCGATCGTCGCCACCGATGCGCCCCTCCTGCCGAACCAGTGTGCTCGCCTCGCGCAGCGGGTCGGGCTCGGCGTCGCCCGGGCCGGCGGGATCGCGTCGACGACGTCGGGTGACCTGTTCCTGGCCTTCTCGACCGGGAATCGCGGCCTGCCGCCGCCCGAGGCGGATCCGAGCTCGCGCTCGATCGTCGACCTCCGCGCGCTCGTCGATGCCGCCCTCGATCCCCTCTTCCTGGCCACGATCGAGGCGACCGAGGAGGCGATCGTCAACGCCATGGTCGCGGCCTCGACGATGGTCGGTCGGGACGGGATCACGGCGCACGCGCTGCCGCACGACCGCCTGCGCGACACGCTCGCCCGGCACGGACGACTCCACGCATGACCATGGCCGCGCTGCCGGTCTCCCTTCGGACGGCCACCGACGGCGACGTGCGGGCGCTCGAGGGGGTGATGCTCGCGACCGAGACGCCGGCTCCCGGGGAGCCGGCGACACCGCCCGGAGCCCAGGAGCCGTACCTCGCCCACCTCGTCGCCCGCGGGCACGTGGTGCTGGCCGAACTCGGCGGTGCGGTCGTCGGTTTCGGGGCGACCGTCGACACGGGCCGGGCGATCCACCTCGCCGACCTGTTCGTCCTGCCCGAGCATCACGGACGCGGCATCGGCGGCCGGCTCCTCGCCGCCGTCTTCGGCGACGCGCGGCGGCGGACCACGTTCGCGTCCGACGATCCGCGCGCCCTGCCGCTCTACGTCCGTGCCGGGATGCGCGCGCTGTGGCCCTGCCTGTACGTGGCGGGCGACCCGGGGCGCGTCGCGACCGCTTCCGCGGAGTACGCGGTCGAGGAGGTCGACCTGTCAGAGATGGCCCGGCTCGAGCGGGGCTGGAGCGGGGTCGAGCGCGAGCCGGATCTCCCCTACTGGGCGTCGATCCCGGAGGCGACCGCGTTCGCGATCGGGCGGGCCGGGGTGCGTGTGGCGACCGGCCTGTGGCGCCGGCGGATCCGCGGGATCGGTCACTGGCTCGACCACCTGCAGGTGGCGCCGGCGGCGGATCCGCTCCCGGCGCTGCTCGCCGCCTTCCGCTACGGAGCGCGCTTCGGCAATCGCGGCGGCGCATGCGTGCCGGGCCCATCCCCGGTCGTCCGGCCTCTGCTCGAAGCGGGTTTCCGGGTCGTCGATCGGGACACGTTCATGGCGAGCGATCCCGGCGTCGTCGATCCCGAGCGTGAGATCGTCAACACCGGGATCCTCTAGACGAGGGCGGGGCTCAACGAGGGCGGGGCGCCGGACCGGGGGGAAGTCCGACGCCCCATGCGCCCGATTCCGGCCGCCCGCTCCGGCCGGGTGGGATCTCGCGTGGTCAGCCGCCCGCCGCGACGGCGACCGGCTTCTCGATCGGCACGCCGACCATGCTCCCCCACTCGGTCCAGCTGCCGTCGTAGTTGCGGACGCGCCCGAAGCCGAGCAGCTCGTGCAGGACGAACCAGGAGTGGCTGCTCCGCTCGCCGATCCGGCAGTAGGCGATGACGTCCTTGTCGGCGGTCACGCCCTTGGCCGCGTAGAGCGCCTCGAGCTCGTCGCGGCTTTTGAACGTGCCATCCTCGCGGACGGTCTGCGCCCATGGGATCGACGCCGCGCCCGGGATGCGCCCCGGTCGCTGGGCCGTCTCGGGCAGGCCCGGGGGCGCGATGATCTCGCCGTTGTACTCGGCCGGCGAGCGGACGTCGACGAGGGCGAGCTCCGGGTCGCCGAGGCGGGGCAGGATGTCGTCGCGGAAGGCGCGCAGCGCGTAGTCCGGCTCCGGCAGCTCGTAGCCGGTCGGGGCATGCGACGGGAGGTCGGTGGTCAGCGGCAGCCCGTTGTCGAGCCAGTATTTGCGGCCGCCGTCGAGGATGCGCACGTCGCGCTGGCCGTACAGGCGGAGCTGCCAGTAGGCCCACGCTGCGAACCAGTTGTTGTTGTCGCCGTACAGGACGATCGTCGTGTCCGGGCCGATGCCGGACGCGGACAGGAGCTCGCTGAACTCCTCGCGGCCGGCGATGTCGCGGCGGATCCCGTCGGCGAGCTGGCTCGTCCAGTTCCAGCCGACGGCGCCGGGGAGGTGGCTCTGCTCGTATGCAGTCGTATCGACGTCGACCTCGACGAACCGGACGGCGGGATCGTCGAGGTGCTGCTGGGCCCAGGTGGCAGAGACAAGAACGTCCTTGGCATATCCGGTGACGGTCATGTGAGGTGACTCCTTGTGAAACGACGGGGTGAGAACGACACGAGGGGACGCGGCGGGTCGCCGATCAGGGGCGATCGGACCCGCCCGGGACACGCGCAGCGGCCCGACGCCGGAATGCGCGAAGCGTGTACTCGGTCAGCCATCGCCGCTGATCCGGTCACGAAGGCTGAAGTCGGCCAGCCGGGCGGCGCACTCGGCCGCCTCACGCTGCGCCTGGCGGACGATCCACGGGTCGACGCGGCTCGAGTCCTCGATCTCGACCGTCGCTCCGTACGGCCCGTCCTCGACGCGGATCCCCGAGGCATTCCGGTAGTCGGCCATCCAGTTCGCCTGGAGCTGAAGGGCGACGGCCGTGACGACTTCGGTCGGGAACAGCCAGTCGAGCCACGTTGCGTTGAGCCGGTCGGCGACGTCGACCAGCCGGATTGGCCGGCCGCGTTCGATCCGGGCGAGGAGCGCGACGACGCGGAGGGACGAGAACGGATCACCGGCCTCCGCGACCGTCGGCGGGCGGAGATCCGGATCCGGCAGGCCGAGCGGGGGCGGCCGCAGGCCGGTCAGGCCGGGACGTGTCCGGAGGTCGGTCACCGAAGCGTACATCTCTGAGTCGGTTACTAGGGATTAAGGGAGCGAAGCGTATCACCGGGTCGTTCCGTCGTCATCTGATTCCCTGGATCGCGGGCTCCGGACGAGGCTAGAATCGCGGCGATGACGTCCGAAGCGGAAGCCGAGCGCGTCGCGAACCGTTCACGGTTCGCGCGACTCGTCGCCCGGCCGGAGGGGGATCTCGACCTCGCCGCCGGAGCGCTCATCATCGCCGCCGACGGGAGGACGGGACTCGACCCGGCCGCATCCCTCGCGAAGCTCGATGACCTGGCCGGGCTCGTTCGGTTGCGGACCGATCGCGGCGACTCCATGCGCACGGTCGTCGCCCGGCTCCACGACGTGCTCTTCCGCGAGGGGGGCTTCCGCCCGCCGACGTCGGCCGAGTTTCACGACGCCGCGAACAGCCGACTCGACCGCGTGATCGAACGACGGATCGGCCTGCCGATCAGCCTCGGGATCGTCGAGCTCGAGGTCGCCTGGCGACTCGGGTTGCCGCTCCACGGTGTCGGCCTGCCCGGCCATTTCATCGTCGGCGGCCCCGACGGCCTGCTGCTCGATCCCGCCGGGGCCGGCCGCTCGCTGACCCTCGACGACTGTCAGGCGCTCATCCGTCGATCGATCGGCGACGGGATCCTGTTCCACGCGGGCATGCTCCGCCCGGTCGGCAAGCGCCAGATCCTCGCCCGCGTCCTGCGCAACCTGCGGTCGGTCCATCTCGCCGCGCGGAACTGGCCGGCCGCCCTCGGCGTCGTCGAGCTGCTCGTCGTCGTGGAACCGACCGACCCGGACCACGGGCGCGACCGTGGCCTGCTGCTCGGGCGGATGGGGCGCTTCAGCGAGGCGATCGCGCTGCTCGGCCGCTACCTCGACGAACGGCCGGATGGCCACGACGCCGGCGACGTTCGCCAAGTCGTGGCCATCTTCGCGGGGAGGCGCAACTAGCGCGGCGGCGGGCCGGTCAGTTGTCGGGGAATCGGATACTCACGGGACCGCATTCGTCCACGGATGACGCGGCCGCCAGCCCGCGCGGGTCCGTCGTTTCGGCAGATTCTCACCGGATGCGCGGTCGTCCGCTGACGACAACGCCGACGGCCGCCGGCTCCGCGTCGCTGAGCACGATCGCGGGGCGTCCCGACCCAGAGACTCGTCAGATTCTCGGGTGGTGAGCGGGCGCCACCCGGACTCCGTCCGCGCGCTCATGGGGTGCGCATCTGACGACCGACGGAGCGCTGGCGATCACCCCGTGGCGCAAACGCCGATTCGCGGGCCGATTGCCGTGACGAACGCTCGCCGGGTGAGCGGACGACGAAACGGGAGGCCTGGGACGCGCCGAAGCGGGATCGGCGTGCGGGGCCGAAGCGGGGGGCCGGAGCGGACTCACGTGGGGCCAGGCGGGGCCCGGAGCTGGGTCGGCGCG
>Ga0214472_10006752_pt1 | contig 12031 bp, 11 predicted proteins | sample RVTome_6_FD_207662 | JGI IMG/M metagenome (GOLD analysis project Ga0214472, IMG submission 207662) | Soil microbial communities from uranium-contaminated site in the Upper Colorado River Basin, Wyoming, United States - RVT140D175 | ecosystem: Environmental > Terrestrial > Soil > Contaminated >...
CCGTCCGGCGCGGCATTCCGCGTCGAGCAGCTCGAGCGCCTGCTCGAGCGACACCGCCTTCTTGTAGGGCCGGTCGCCGGCGGTCAGCGCGTCGTAGATGTCGCAGATCGTCAGGATCCGCGTCTGGATGCCGATCTGCGCGCCGCGCAGTCCCATCGGGTAGCCGGAACCGTCGAGCTTTTCGTGATGCGCATGCGCGATCGCGGGCACGTTCGCGAGGTCGCGCGTCCACGGAATCAGGATCAGGAACGAATACGAATCCGCGACGTGCGACTCGATCTGCTTGCGCTCGTCGGGGGTCAGGCAGCCTTTCGCGACGCTCAACGCCATGAACTCGTTGGCGTCGAGCAGCGGGACGCGGATGCCGTCCGCTTCGTCGTAGGTGTAGCCGACGATGCGGTCGAACTCGGCCGGCCGCTCGGTGTGCGAGATCGCCGGCTCGTTCGCGCGCCGGATCGTGGCGAGAAACTCGTCGAGGCGCGCGAACTCCTCGTGCAGCCCGTCGTCGATCCGCCGCTTCTCGTCGCGGAACGCCGCGATGTCGAGTTCGCGCTCGCAATGGCGCTCCGCGAGTTTCCGATACGCCTGCCGCTCGAGGCTCGCGCAGGCGTATTTGAAGCGCTGCTCGAGCAGCCGCATCTCCGCGTGGTGGAGCTTCTTCTCCTTGCGCAACACGTGCTCGCGCACGCCGACCTTGCCGAAGTCGTGCAGCAGCGCCGCATAGCGGATCTCGCGCAACTGGTCGCGGCCGAACGCGATCCCGCGCAGCTCGGGTTCGTCGGCGCGGTCGACCGCCTTGGCGAGGTTCTCCGCGTAATGCGCGACCCGGAACGAGTGCCCGGCGGTCACCGGGTCGCGCTCCTCGATCGCCTGCACCGACGCGCGGACGAAGCCGTCGAGCAGGCGCTCGATATCCGAATAGAGCTGGAAGTTCTTCAGCGCGACCGCCATTTCGGCGCAGACGCCGGTGAGCATCTCGAGGTCCGGCCCCTTGAATGCATAGGGATCGGAAGACGTGTCGACCTGGATCAATCCCAACACCTCGTCTTCGAGCAGAAGCGGGACACACATCACGCTGCGGATCGCCTGCGCGATGATCGATTCCTGACGGCCGAAATGGCGATCCGCCAGGGTGTCGACGGAAAGAATCGAGAGCTTTTTCTTTAGCACCTCGTCGACGATAGTGCGAGAAATCCGCAGCTGTGCGGGGTCCTCGATCGCGCCGTCGCGCCGCCGCGCGGCGACCGGCACGGGGGCCTCGCCGTCGTTCTTCGCGAGCAGGATGAACGCACGCTCGGCGAGCGGAAACAGTTCGAAGATCAGGTTCATGATCTTCTCGATCAGCGTCGCGGAGTTGGTCACCGCGCCGAGCGCGATGCCGACCTGCGCCATCGCGCGGAGCTTGCGGATCGTGACCGGCGCGTCGCCGGGCTGCGCCTCCGCTGGCGTCTCGAGCCTCGCGTACTGCGTCGCGTCGACGCTCTGCTTGATCACCGCCGGCATGCTTTCGCGGGCCGGCACAAGCAGCGAATGGAACACGAGCAGCGCCGACGAGATCGACACCTCGTCGCCGTCATGGAGCGGATGCCATGAACCCGGGCTCAGTCGTTTGCCGAGCACGAACGTGCCGTTGAACGAATGCAGATCCTCGATGAAATACCCGCCGCCGCTGACGCAGATGCGTGCGTGGCGGCGGCTGACGGTGTGGTCGGGGATGCAGACGAATCGATCCGATGCGAGGGAGTCCTGCGGATCGCGGCCGATGACGATTTCGTCGTGAAGCGGGAACAGCTTGCCGCTGCCGCCGATCACTTCGAGATAGGCCGTCACCGGGCCTTCGGATTCGGGAACGATTGCCGTGTTTCGCATTCCCGCTCCTCCCGCGTCCGCCGGACCTGCAAGTCGACCAATTTTGGACCGGGAACCGAACCCCCGGTTCCGGCGGTCGGCGCGAATGGGCAGGGTTTTCATCGGTTCGCGGTGGCGTCGCAAAAGCGGGGTCGGGGTTCCGGCGCCGGGGCGGACGCGCTCGGCCTCCGCCCCGGCGGCCGAGCGTCAGAACGTCACGCGATTCGCGATGTCGGCGTTCTGGGTCGCGGTGACCGGCACCGACGGCGAGGCGATGCCGCCGAGGACGGCGACGTTGTTGCCGACGTTGGTCGCGACGCTCTGGCCCTGATTGATCTGCTGGAAGGCGTCGAACGAGAAGTTCTTCTCCGAGAAATCGGCGCTGCCGAGCCACGGGTAGTGGTAGGCGTGCCCGCCGCGGACATCGGCCATCGCCTTGCGGTCGAGTTCTTCGGTGACGGAAATATCGTTGATCGTGAGGGTTTTCATGGTGATTCTCCTGGGATGCAATGGGCGGATCATTTGTCGGATCGCGTGTTCGTGGCGGAGGCCGGGGCCTCCGCGCAGCGGCGAATCAGAAAGACACGTTGTTGTGGATGTCGGCGTTCTGGGTCGCGGTGACCGGCACCGACGGCGAGGCCATGCCGCCGAGGACGGCGACGTTGTTGCCGACATTGGTCGCGACGCTCTGGCCCTGGTTGATCTGCTGCACGGCGTCGAACGAGAAGTTCTTGGTCGAGCCGTCGGCGTAGCCGTACCACGGGAAATAGCTGTGGTAGGCGTGCATCCCGCCGCGCACCTCGCTCATCGCCTTGCGGCCCAGTTCTTCGGTCACGGACAGGTCGTCGATCTTCAGCGTCTTCATGGTGGTTCTCCTGGTAAGTCTTGGGGTTGGGTGATTTGCGTCGAGCACTTTCGCGGCTCGGGAGACCTATCGCAGGGACCGTGCCAGCAGCCGAAGCACGCGCTCGATTATTATTCAAGCCATTGATAATGCTATATGTTAAAGAGCGCGACGCCGATTTTCCCGAGCAAACCGGCTCGCACGGGCCGGCGTAGTGGTGGCCGTGGGCGAACAGATCGCGGGGCCCGCTGTACGCCGGCACCGAACACCTTGCCGGCAAGGCGCTGTGCGCGCCGTCTTCGGGGGCGACCGACATTTCGGACAGCCGGCCAAGGCGTTCAAGATGGACTATATTTTTTGGAGGAAACCCCGATTCAGGAATTGCAGCCCGGTGACGCCGCGGTCGCTCCATTTGTCCGGAACCACGCCTCGATGCGCACCCGTCGTTCAACCCGCACGATCGCCCGGCTCATCCTGGTAATCCCGAGCGGGCGAGCACTTGAGCCCGGGGGACTCCTGGCCGACTGAGGGGGGAAGCGGATGGCCAGTCTTTCGCACGCGCTGCACGCGTTTCAGTCCGGCGGCCTCTCTCCGAACGAATTCTTCGCGCAGGTCGATCATGCGCTCGCGACGGACCGGACCGACTACGCCCGGCTCCTCGAGATCCTGAGCGAAGAACATACGAAGGTACCGCTGCCGCCCGACGTCTATGCGGAAGTGCATCGGCGCATCGAGCACCTCGCGGTCGCCGAACACGACGCGGTCGACGACCGGACCCGCATGAAGAGCAATGCACGCGCGAGTGTGCCCCCGAGCCCCGCCGCCGCGCCGCCCCCGGCGTCCGCGGAGCCGGAACGGATCAAGGGCGTCGGCGACACCGTCAACGGTCGCTTCCTGCTCGAGGAATGCCTCGGCTTCGGCGGCATGGGCACGGTGTACAAGGCGCTCGACCTGCGCAAGCTCGAAGCCTCGGACCGCAACCCGTACATCGCGATCAAGGTCCTGAACGTGCAGTTCCGCGGCCATCCGAAGTCGCTGATCGCGCTGCAGCGCGAGGCGCGCAAGGCCCAGACCCTCGCGCATCCGAACATCATCACGGTCTACGACTTCGACCGCGACGGGTCGATGGTGTACCTGACGATGGAATACCTGGCCGGGCAACCGCTGAGCCGGCGGCTGCGCGCGCCCGATTTCCACGGCCTGCCCTACCCCGAGGCGCTGCCGATCATCACCGGCATGGCGAACGCGCTGGCGTACGCGCACGAGCGCGGGTTCGTCCATTGCGACTTCAAGCCGGCCAACGTCTTCGTGACCGACAAAGGGCAGGTCAAGATCATCGACTTCGGCATCGCGCGCGTCTTCCGCCGCTCCGAAGAGGAGGTGGAAGCGACGGTGTTCGACGCCGGCAGCCTCGGCGGCATGACGCCGGCGTATGCGAGCCCGGAGATCCTGGAGCACCGCGAACCGGACCCGCGCGACGACATCTACGCGCTCGCGTGCATCACCTACCAGTTGCTGACCGGCGCGCATCCGTTCGGCCAGCTGCCGGCGACGCAGGCGCGTGCGGCCGGACTGCGGCCGCAGCGTCCGAAGAAGCTGCCGTCGCGGCAGTGGCGCGCGCTACGCAACGCGCTGGCGTTCAATCGCGAGACGCGAACGCCGAGCGTCGCCCAGTTCCTCGCCGGGATGAAGCCCGAACGGCGCATCATGACGCCGGCCGCCGCCGGAATCGCCGGGGTCGCGGCGGTTGCGCTCGTCGCCGTTGCGATCGTCTATTTCCGGCCACCGGCCGGCATCCTCGGGCCCGACACCGCGCCGCCGCTCGTCGTCGCCGAGGAGGCCCCGGTCGCCGAGCCGCCGGTGCCGGTGCCTGCGGAGCCGGTGCCGGTGCCTGCGGAGCCGGTGCCTGCGGAGCCGGTGCCTGCGGAGCCGGCGCCCTCCGCGCCAGCGCCCGAAGTCCCCCCGCCCTCGCTCGCGGCGGTCACACCGGTGCTCGCGCAGGTGCCCTGCTCCGCCTTCACCGCGTCGCTCAACGAGCGCACGCTGCACGTGCGGGGTTATCTGCCGAGCCGCTTCGGCGTCGCGCGCCTGCGCGACGCGTTGAGCGCAATTCCCGGCATGGCGACGCTCAACACCGACGTGCAGCAGGTGAGCGACGAGAAATGCGGCGTGATCGAGGCGTTCGGCCCGTACTGGACGAACAACTGGCAAGCCGGCGGCGAAAGCTCGATCCGCATGCGCGACGGCCGCACGGAATTGACCGAAGGCAATTCACTCGTCATGGACGTCACCACACCCGACCGCGAGTCCTACGTGCACGTGGACTATTACGTCCTCGACGGCAACGTCGTCCATCTCGTACCGAGCCGGCGGGCGAAGGCGAACCGGGCGCCTCCGCGCTACACGGCGACGATCGGCACGCTCACCGGATGGACGATTGCGAAGCCCTTCGGTGCCGAGTTGATCGTCCTGCTCACGACGCCCGTCCCGCTGTTCGATGAATTGCGGCCCGAGTACGAGTCCCGTTCGGATTATCTGCGCGCGGTCGGGCAAAGGCTGCGCCAGATTGCGGCGAAGCATGGCGCCGACAAGATCGGTGCGGATTTCGTCCAGATCACCACGCGCGCACGCGAGGGTTGAACGGGCGGCAGAGGCGCCCGGGTGGAGGCTGCGAAACCGCTACTCGAGGTCGCGCGCGACGCGGAACCCGTTCTGCGACTGGCGCACGCTGGCACCGTACTTGAAGCGGGTCGAGGACAGCATGTAGTCGGCGCCTTCGCGCCACGAACCGCCGCGGATCACGCGGATCCGACAGTTCGGCGCGTCCCACGCGCTGCCGTCGGACGGTGCGCCGCGGTAGGAGCTGTGCCAGCAGTCGCCGACCCATTCCCAGACGCTGCCGTTCACGTCGTGCACCCCGTAGGGGTTCGCCGCGAACGAACCGACCGCGGCCGGCGCATCCTGCTGCCACGGCTCGCCGCATCCCATGCAGTTCGCGTTGCCCGTGCGCATCTGGTCGCCCCACCAGTAGCGCGTCGCGGTGCCGCCGCGCGCGGCGTACTCCCACTCCACCTCGGTCGGCAGACGGTAGGTCTTGCCGCTCGTCTTGCTCAGCCACGCGAGGTACCGTAGGGCGTCGTCCCAGCTCAGGTCGCGCGCCGGCGCGTCCTTCGGCGCGCTCTCGGCGCCGGCCAGAGGCGGGCAGCCCGCGCCCGCGACACATGCATTCCACTGTTCGTTGGTGACCTCGTACTTGCCGATGGCGAACGGACGCGGGATCGATACGCGGTGCGCGGGCCGCTCGGACGGATCGGCGGTGTTGCTGCCCATGACGAAGTCGCCGCGCGGCAGCGCAATCACCGTCGGACATGCCGGACAATCCTTGATTTCGCGCAGCCCGGCGGATTCGCCTGCAGCTTTCCCGGCTTCCGGCGCGGCGGCCGGCGACGGCGCGCGCGGCGCCGGCGTTTCGACCTTGCGCGGCGGCGGCTCCACCCTGGCCGGAGGCGTCGCGACTTTCGGTGCCGGGGTTTCGGCCTTGGGCGGCGCCTTGCCGGCCTTCGCTGCCGCGGCCCTCAATCGCTCGGCGCGCGCCCGCGCGAGCGGAGCGAAACGACCGTTCGGATAGGCCTTCAGGTAGGCCTCGTAGTCGCTTGCGTGCTCGCTGTCCTTGATCGAGTCCCAGAACGTCAGCTCGTACTGTTCGGCGGTGTCCTTCGGCAGGACCCCGGCCTGTACGCCTTCGCCAACGATCGCCCCCAACACTCCCACGATGAGCAGTTCTCGCCACACGTCCAGACCTCGTTTGTCTTGTCGTTGAGGATGTCGCTTGCCGCCGAAAAACGCCGATTTCGGCCGCCGAAGCTCGATTCGGTACGCCTCCGGCAAGGAAGACCGCGCGGAGAAGACATGCCCGCGACCGACGTGATTCGCATACTGCCGGCCGTCGAAGTCTGGCCCGGATTCAGGCCAATATCTCAGTTCATTATATGTATCTTTCCGCCGACTTCCGTCCTAATCTTGGATGGCGCTCGGCCTCGGCAGGGAACATGCCGGAGCCTTCGCGCGGCCGGAGCCGCGCCGGACATTTCTCGGGGAGGATGCCCAGCATGTTCAGGGAAATCAGTCTTGCCGCGCTGGCGACAGCCAGCCTCACCCTCGCGCCTGCGGCCGCCGCCGGCACCCCCTCTCCACCGAACGCCGAGGCGTACATCATCTGGCCGCCGGACGGGGCCGTGATCGCCGGGGGCAAGCTGTGGGTGCGCATGGGATTGCGCAACATGGGCGTGTGCCCGAAAGGCGTCGAACTGCCCAACGTCGGTCACCATCACCTGCTGATCGACACCGAATTGTCGACGGACGGGCAGATTCCATCGGACCGGAATCACCTCCATTTCGGTGCGGGCGAGACCGAAGCGCGCATCGAGCTTCCGCCCGGCAAACACACGCTGCAAATGCTCCTGGGCGATCACAACCACATCCCCCACGACCCGCCCGTGCATTCCAGGAAGATCACGATCACCGTGCCCTGACGGGCGGCTGCCCGGCCTGCCCGCCCTTTTGCGCGGCTTCCGTCTCACCTTCACGAGCGCATGAACTGGGAGCGAATCGATGGACAAGCGCATGTACCAGCTAGTCGCCGCCGCCGCGGTCCTGCTGTTCGCGGATCCCGCGCTCGCCGGCCCGACCAAGGCCCCGCGCGATGCCTACCTGTACATCGGCTGGCCGAACGACGGGCAGGTCCTGCCCGCCGGGAAACCATTCCGGGTATGGTTCGGGCTGCGCAACATGGGCGTCGCGCCGAAGGACGTCAAGTTCCCGAACACGGGCCATCATCACCTGCTGATCGACACCGAGCTGCCGCCCGCGGAGGAGGGCATTCCGTCGGACCGGAATCATCTCCATTTCGGCTCGGGCGAAACGGAGACGATGGTCGAACTGCCGCCCGGGCGGCACACGCTGCAGTTGCTGATGGGCGATGACAAGCACATCCCTCACGATCCGCCCGTGTCATCGAGGAAGATCACGATCACGATCAGGTGACGCGACCGCGGAAGCCCCAGTGCGACCCCGAACGCTCGCCCCGAACGCGACGCACCAGGTCCGCACCGACCGCACGCACGTGCTGTCGATCTTCCATCTGTGCGAGACCGGCACATCGCCTCCCACGAAGAAGGCGCGCGTCGACAGCAAGCTCGGCGCCGAAATGATGAAGCGCCGGCTCGAACTGTCCGCGCCGCATGCGGGCGAGCGAGCGTCTTTGCGGCCGGAACGGCGCGGCGGCGTCCCGCCCGACCGTATGAAGCACCCGAATCCGAGCGCCCGCGGGTGGTATGGGAAGGCCTGGGCAACCGAGGTGCCGGCAGGCTGCGCCAGGAATTCGCGGCGCGACATGATGCGGGATTGACCTGCGTCGATCCGGGCGTCATTGCCCGCGGGCAACTCGCGCGCTGCGGCCCGCGCGCGCGGACAGCGGCTCAGCCGTCCGCCCGACGACGACCGTCCCGTCTCACGCGCGGCGCCACACGGTGCCCTGCGGCGTGTCCTCGAGCACGATGCCCTCGGCCAGCAGTTGGGCGCGAATGCGATCGGCTTCCGCGTAGCTCTTCGCCTTCTTGGCCTGCGCGCGCTGCGCGATCAGCGCCTCGATGGCGCGCGCACCGGCCTCATCCCCGTCCGCCGTCGCCCCCTGCAGGAAGGCGGCCGGATCGCGAGTGAGCAGGCCCAGCACGCCGGCGAGCCCCTTGAGCTGGGCCGCCGCCTCGGGCGAGGCGGAACGATTGGTCTCGTTGGCCAGATCGAACAGCACGGCAACCGCCTCGGCGGTGTTGAAATCGTCATCCATCGCGGCGCGGAATTTCACCGCATGCGCCTCGTCCCAGTCGATCGCGCGCTCGGGCGCGGCCACGTTGCGCAGCGCCGTGTACAAACGGCTGAGGGCGTGGCGGGCGTCTTCCAGATGGCCGTCGGAATAGTTGAGCGCGCTGCGGTAGTGGGCACGCAGAATGAAGAAGCGCACCACCTCCGGATCGAAGCGCGCCAGCACGTCGCGGATGGTGAAGAAGTTGCCCAAGGACTTCGACATCTTTTCGTCGTCGACGCGCACGAAGCCGTTGTGCATCCAGTAATTGACGAAGGCATGGCCGTGGGCGCCCTCGGATTGGGCGATCTCGTTCTCGTGATGCGGAAACTGCAGATCCTGCCCACCGCCGTGGATGTCAAAATGCTCGCCGAGCAGTTCGGAACTCATCGCGGAGCATTCGATGTGCCAACCCGGCCGCCCCTCGCCCCACGGGGATGCCCACTTGACCTCGGCCGGCTCCTCGACGCGGGCGTGCTTCCACAACACGAAATCGAGTGGATCACGCTTGTCGCCGGCCACCTCCACCCGTTCGCCGGCGCGCAGTTCGTCGAGCGACTTGCCGGAGAGCTTGCCGTAGCCGGGAAACTTGCGCACTGCGTAGCACACGTCGCGGTTGTCGGCGACGTACGCGAGCCCCTTGTCGGTCAGGCGGTCGATGAGCGACTGCATCTGCGCGACGTAGTCGGTGGCGCGCGGTTCAAAGTCCGGGCGCTGCACCCCCAACGCATCGGCGTCCTCGTGCATGGCGGCGATAAAGCGGTCGGTCAGCGCGCGGATCGATTCGCCGTTCTCGCCCGCGCGGCGGATGATCTTGTCGTCGATGTCGGTGATGTTGCGCACATAGGTGAGCACATGGCCGCTCGCGCGCAGCCAGCGCGCCACCATGTCGAACACCACCATCACGCGCGCGTGGCCGAGGTGGCAATAGTCGTAAACGGTCATGCCGCACACGTACATGCGGACCTTGCCCGGTTCGATGGGAACGAAGACTTCCTTCTTGCGCGTAAGGGTGTTGTGGATGGTGAGCATGCCGATAATCCAGTTGCCGAATGGGGTGCCGTCGCGTGCCGCTGCCGGCCCGGCGCGTGCACGCCGCAAAAAAATAGGCGGGCCCGGGGAGGAACCGCCCTGCCGGCCAATGTGCCCACGGCGGGCAAACGGGCCTCGATTGTGAGAAATCCGGGGTTATTGGTAGAATCCCGCGCTGTCCTGCCGGAATTCCGAAAGCGGTTTCGGATCATAGCACAACCGCAAATCGCACCATTTGGCGCGGCGGGCGGGCGGTCGATGCCGATGCGGCAGGCCACCCTCCCACACACTGCTGCACAAGGCCGAGGCGGCATTGCGCAGCCGCCCCGAACCATGCCACCAGGAATCGTTCCCATGAAGCAACTGATCGCAGGTCTGTTGTTGTCCGGCTTTCTCGGCACGCTGTTCGCCGCCAACCCGATGGTCGAGCTACGAACCAGCGAGGGTCCGGTAACCATCGAGCTGTACCAGGACAAGGCGCCCAAGTCGGTCGCGAACTTTCTCGCTTACGTGCGTAGCGGTCACTACCAAGGCACCATCTTCCATCGCGTCATCGACGGCTTCATGGTCCAGGGGGGCGGCTTCGATGCCGCGATGCAACAGAAGCCGACCGGCGCGCCGATCGAGAACGAAGCGAAGAACGGCCTCAAGAACGCCGTCGGCACCCTCGCCATGGCGCGCACGTCCAACCCGCATTCGGCCACCGCGCAATTCTTCATCAACGTGGCCGACAACCGTTTCCTCGATTATCCGGGCTCGGATGGTTGGGGCTACGCGGTATTCGGCAAGGTCACGCAGGGCTACGACGTCGTCGAGAAGATCACGCGCGTGCCGACCACCAACGTCGGTGGCCATCAGAACGTTCCGGCGCAGCCGGTCATCATCGAGTCAGTGCGCGTCATCGAAGCCACGGCCGACGGCAAGAGCAAGCAGTGACCCACACAGGAGTCCCACCCATGGCAGTCAAGCTTCACACCAATCACGGCACCATCACCCTGGAACTGGACGCCGACAAGGCGCCCGAAACGGTGCAGAACTTCCTCGCCTACGTCGAAGCGGGCCACTACGACAACACGCTCTTTCATCGCGTGATCAAGGGCTTCATGATCCAGGGCGGCGGCTTCGAGCCAGGCATGAAGCAGAAGCCGACGCGCGATCCGATCAAGAACGAAGCGGACAACGGGCTCAAGAACGTCACCGGCACCGTCGCCATGGCGCGCACCCAGGCCCCGCACTCGGCCACCGCCCAGTTCTTCATCAACGTCACCGACAATGACTTCCTCGACTTCCGCTCCGCCGATTCGCAGGGCTGGGGCTACTGCGTATTCGGCCGCGTCAGCGACGGGTTGGACGTGGTCGAGGCGATCCGCTCGGTGCCGACCGGTTCGAAAGGCTTTCACCAGGACGTGCCGGTCGACGACGTGGTGATCGAACGCGCCGAAGTGGTGTGAGGTACGGGCGGGCGCGCGCCACGCCGCCCGCCGGCGACGCCATGTCGGTCCTGTTCATTTCCGATCTGCACCTGTGCGAGGAAAGGCCCGCCACCACGCGGGCCTTTCGCGCCTTCCTGGCAGGCCCTGCACGGGCGGCGCGTACGCTCTACATCCTGGGCGACCTGTTCGAGTACTGGGTCGGCGACGACGATGGCGAAGCGCCCTTCAACCGGCAGGTGAGCGAGGCACTGGCGGCGCTGGCCGCAAGCGGCGTGGACGTCTTCCTGCTCGCCGGCAACCGCGATTTCCTGGTGGGTGAGCGCTTTGCGCGCCAGGCGGGACTGCGCCTGCTCGCGGACCCGACCCTTATCGAACTGACCGGTCGGCGGGTCCTGCTCACCCACGGCGACACCCTGTGCACCGACGATCGCGCCTATCAGGCCTACCGCGTGCAAGTGCGCGACGCCGCCTGGCAGCGCAGCTTTCTCGCACGCCCCCTGTCGGAACGGCGCCACATCGTGGAAGACCTGCGCCGCCGCAGCGAGGCCGCCAAGCGGGACAAGGCCAGCGAGATCATGGACGTGAATGGCGACGCGGTCGACGCGCTACTGCGCGAATGGGGCTACCCGACCCTCATCCACGGCCACACCCACCGCCCCGCTCGCCATCTGCATGAAGTGGATGGCCGCCCCTGCGAGCGCTGGGTCCTGGCGGACTGGGACGACGACGCGCCCTACCTCGCGTGGGGCGCCAGTGGCCCCGAGGCGCAGCGCTACCGTCCGCCGTCCGATTGAGCCACGCCGCACGACCCGCCCTTCGCTGCCACGCGCCTGTCGCGCAATAACGCGCGGCCGCCTTGTGCCGGATCAATGGGCGTCGTCCGGCCGGTGGCGGTTCGGCGGCACAGCCCCGCGAAAACAGCCGGCGCAGGTTGCTGCGTTTGCTGCGCCCGTCCGCCAGCTGGCCGGCGGCTAGGTGCCCAGCCCGCGCGCGAGATCGGCCTGGATGTCGGTC
>Ga0214472_10006753_pt1 | contig 12029 bp, 6 predicted proteins | sample RVTome_6_FD_207662 | JGI IMG/M metagenome (GOLD analysis project Ga0214472, IMG submission 207662) | Soil microbial communities from uranium-contaminated site in the Upper Colorado River Basin, Wyoming, United States - RVT140D175 | ecosystem: Environmental > Terrestrial > Soil > Contaminated >...
CGGAAGCCCTGCGACGGCTCGCTGATCGGTTTCAGCCTGCCGTCTCCTGATCCTGGTTCTTGAAGGGATCTTCATGAAACTTCGGTGAGCGTGGAACAGCCGGCGCACCCTCCCGTACCCCCGCTTCTACCCCTCTCATCCGCCCTTCGCCCAGGCTCTTCTCTTTACTGGAGACTCGACCGTGGATCGTAACGTCGTCATCGCGACCGTCCTTATCGCGCTTATTATGGTGGTGTGGCTGACCTGGCTCACCCCCCCTATACCGCCTCCAGGTGGAGTGACGGGCACGGATACGCTCGCCGTCGTCGTGCCTGAGCCTTCGGAAGAAGACGCGGCACCTCGGTCCCCCGCTGTGCCCGTCCTCACCGACTCGACACTCGCGCTTGCGCAGGTAGGCGAAGAACGCCTCATCACGGTCGAAAACGACCTTTACCGGGCTCAGTTCTCTACCCGAGGGGCTTCGCTGGTCTCTTTTCAACTCAAGGACTACACCCGGGCGGACAGCTCTTCCCTGGTGCAAATGGTCGATACGACCCGTGGCGGGACGCTTTCTCTGGCTTTTACGACCCCGGCTAACCATAACGTCGATACCCGTGCTTTCTTCTTCGAGCCTAGCCTCAGTGGAGAGGCCCTCCAGGTCGGCGAGGCACCGGTCGAGCTTGCTTTCACCGCCCGGTTAGGAGACGGCATGATCCGGCAGACGTATACCTTCTCGCCCGGGACTTATGAGGTCGGGCTTCGCATCGATCAGGAGTCGGTCTCTTCGTTTTCGACAGGGGAGGGCTATGACCTGGTCTGGAGTGGCGGCGTGCCCTTTACCGAGGGCAACATCGAGAATGAGGCGACAAGATCCGGCACCTTCGCCCGTAGTGGCGGTGAGGTCGAGGGCGTGGAGCTGTCCTCTGATGCCTACCAGGAACGGGCGCTTCGGGGAGACGTCTCCTGGGTCGCCGTCAAGAACAAGTACTTCACGGCTGTTATGATCCCGGACGGCGAAACACGGGGCGCGGAGTTGATCGGCGAGCGCTTCGGTACGGCGGAGGCCGGCACGCTCCAGGAAAGCTATACCTCCTCTCTGATGATGCCCGCCTCGACCGGCACGGATGTCTTCCGCCTCTACATCGGCCCAATGGAGTACTACCGTATCGCTGCCTACGACCTCGACCTCTACGATATGGTTGATTTCGGTTGGGATTGGTTCGAGTGGATAACCCGACCACTGGCCCGCTTTGTGTTTATTCCAACCTTTACCTTTCTCCATACGTTCATCCCGAATTACGGGCTGCTCATCATTGTCCTCTCCCTCCTCATCAAGCTGGTCCTCTACCCGCTGACGAAGTCTTCGTTCACGAGTATGGCTCGGATGCGCGAGTTACAGCCGAAGATGGAGGCCATCAAGGAGAAGTATGCGGATAACCCGCAGAAGCAGCAGGAGGCGACGATGAAGATGTACAAGGAGACGGGGGTGAACCCCCTCGGGGGCTGTCTCCCGATGCTCCTGCAATATCCGATCATCATCGCGCTGTGGCAGTTTCTCCCGCAAGCGATCGAGATCCGCCAGCAAGGCTTTCTCTGGGCCACCGATCTTTCCGCGCCGGATATCATTCTGAATCTACCCTTTGAAATTCCGCTCTATGGGAACTATGTGGCAGGATTTACCCTGCTGATGGGCCTCTCGATGGTGATCCAGATGCGCCTCCAGTCAGGCCCCGCATCTAATGCGCAGACCAAGATCTTCACCTATGTCTTCCCAATCATGATCCCGATGATCTTTAACAAGCTCGCGTCGGGGTTGAACCTGTACTACCTGTGCTACAACGTCCTTACGGCGGCACAACAGAAGCTCATCAATAACACCCTGCACAAGCAAGGGATCGGTTCTAACGGGAAGGGCGGGAAGCAGGATGTCAAGGTTTCCGGGAAGCCAATCAAAGGGAAAGGGGGCGGTGGATCTAAAAAGAAAACCCGATCTTAACCACTGCGTACAGCGGTTATGACTGATGCCGGCCGTACCATAGTCGCCCGTGCGACTGCCCCCGGCCGCTCCGCGCTGGCCATTCTGCGGGTATCAGGCCCGGAAGCCGTCCCGGTTGTCGCTGCCTGCTTTCGAGGGGCCGACCTCAATGCCGCCGCCTCTCACACGGCCCATGTTGGTTTTCTACTCGCCCCGGACGGCTCCGATATCGACCAGGTGGTTGTAACGATCTTTCGGGCGCCGCGCTCGGCTACAGGCGAGGATGTCGTCGAGGTCTCCTGTCATGGCGGTGATTTTGCCCCGTTGCTGATTTTGCAGAGCCTGCTCGCCCACGGGTCGCACATGGCCGCCCCCGGTGAGTTTACGCAGCGGGCCTTCCTCAACGGTAAGTTAGACCTTGCCCAGGCAGAGGCTGTCGCCGACCTCATCCATGCGTCGTCCACGCTGGCCCACCGGGTCTCGCTTTCGCATCTGCAAGGGCGCTATTCCGAGGTCCTGGCGCGGCTGCGCGAGGAACTGCTCGAACTGTGTGCGTTCGTCGAACTCGAACTCGATTTTTCGGAAGAAGATGTAGCTTTTGCCGATCGGGGCCGGCTCGTACGGCTGCTGGATCACAGCGAGCATTTGCTTGATGAACTGCTCGGCTCCTACCAGATCGGCGCCTTGCTCCGCGACGGTGTACGGGTTGTGATCGGTGGCCGGCCGAATGCGGGCAAGTCGACCCTGCTCAATGCACTCGTTGGGCGCGACCGGGCGATTGTCAGCCCTATCCCGGGTACGACCCGTGATGAAATCGAGGCGGAGGTCGAGATGGAGGGGCTGCGCTTCCGGTTTGTCGATACGGCGGGGTTACGGGAGGCGGCGGATGCCATCGAGCTAGAGGGCGTTCGCCGGGCGCGGCGCTCCATGGAGACGTGTGATGTCCTGCTGTACATATATGATCTGCAGTCCGGGCTTGACGCCGAGGAGCGGGCTTTTCTTGCGGGGGTCCAGGTCTTGCAGCCCTTGCTGCCTGTACTGCTAGTGGGCAACAAAGAGGACCTGGTTCCGGCGGTGCTGTCGCCGGAGGTCGAAGGCGTTGTGTTCATCGGGCTGGCGGCTCGTTCGGCGCTTCCGGAGGCGTCGTTGCTGGATCCGTTGGTCAGCTTGCTGGTTGAAACCGTCGCGGCCGGCCTAAACCGTGCAGAGGGTTCGCCGGTGGTGATGAACCAGCGGCACCGGGAGCACCTGGGGCGTGCCCTTGCGGCCGTCCGTGCAGCCCGGCACGCGCTGGATGCTGAAGCTTCGGGCGACACCCTGGCGCTCGATCTACGCGTCGCCCTCCATGAGCTCGGGTCCATCACCGGCGCCATCACCAACGAGGACGTGCTGGACCAGATCTTCTCCCGTTTCTGTATCGGTAAATAGCACACCCCGCGAGGCCGGTTGTTCGAAAGGGCATCCGCTATGCGGTTGCTGGAAAGGGCACATCCGGCGGGGCCGGCTGTTGAAAGACGGGGATCAGGGATTGCTCATACTATACCGTCTTTCGCAAAATCGCGCAGCGAGATTGTCCCTTTCTTAAGCCCGCTCTGGCGGGATTGCAAATGACCGATAAGCATTACGAAGTAATTGTTGTGGGGGGCGGGCATGCGGGCGCTGAAGCGGCGGCAGCGGCGGCACTCATGGGTGCGCGTACGTTATTGATTACTATGAATTTGCAGGCAATCGGTCAGATGTCTTGTAACCCGGCAATCGGGGGTATAGGCAAGGGGCAGATTGCCCGCGAGATCGATGCCCTCGGGGGCCTGATGGGGCACGTTACCGACCGATCGGGATTGCAGTTTCGGATGCTCAACCAGCGCAAGGGTCCGGCCGTCTGGAGCCCGCGCGCTCAGTGCGACCGCATGCAGTATGCCGCCGCGGTTCGCGAGGCCCTGGAGGCCATTCCCAACCTTTTCATGCGGGCCGATATGGTTACCGATGTCCTGGTAGAGGAGGGGCACATCGCGGGGGTGGTGACGCAGCTCGGACAGACCTTCAGCGCCGGTGCTGTGATTCTGACCAGCGGCACCTTTATGAATGGCGTCATCCACATCGGCGCACGCCATTACGGCGGCGGTCGGATGGGTGAGCGGGCCTCTACGGGTCTGACCGGATCGTTGCACCGGCTCGGGTTCGAGAGCGGTCGCCTCAAGACAGGCACGCCGCCTCGTGTAGACGGCCGAACGATCGACTATGCCGCCTTGCAGGAGCAGCCCGGCGACCCGGAGGCCAGTCCTTTTTCATTTCTGACCGATACCCTGCCTGCCAGGCAGCGGAGTTGCTGGCTCACGTATACGAACCCTGAGGTTCATGCAGCGCTGCGTACCGGTTTTGATGAGAGCCCGATGTTTCAGGGGCGCATTCAGGGGCGTGGACCCCGGTATTGCCCCTCCATCGAGGATAAGATCGACCGTTTTGCGCAGAAGGACCGCCACCAGATCTTTCTGGAGCCCGAGGGCTGGGATACCCAGGAGGTGTATGTCAACGGCTTCTCCACGAGTCTGCCCGAAGATGTACAGTTTGCGGCGTTGCGGCAGGTGGAAGGGCTTGAGCAGGTGCACATGCTCCGACCGGGCTATGCCATTGAGTATGACTACTTCCCCCCGTATCAGGTCCGCTACAGCCTGGAGACCAAGCGGGTACCGGGCCTGTTTTTCGCCGGCCAGATCAATGGGACGACGGGCTACGAAGAGGCGGCGGCGCAGGGGCTCCTGGCAGGCATCAACGCCGTCCTGCGCCTGCGCGACGAAGCGCCGCTTGTGCTGAAGCGTTCCGAAGCCTACCTCGGGGTGCTCATTGACGATCTGGTGGCGAAGGGCACGGATGAGCCGTATCGCATGTTTACCTCCCGCGCCGAGCACCGTATCCTGCTCCGGCAGGACAACGCGGATCAGCGGCTTACCGAGATCGGCTATCGTCTCGGGCTGGCCTCGCGTGCCCGCTATGAGCGCATGCTCGCCAAACGCGAAGCACTCGCCGCGACCCATGCGGCGTTGGAGGCGACGAACGTGACCCCGGAGGCGGTGAACGGCTACCTTGAGGCCGTCGGCACCGCGCCGATTCGCTATCCCGAGCGGCTTGCCCGGCTCGCGGTTCGCCCGGAGGTTACCCTCCGTGATCTGCTGGCTCACACCGGGCAAGGAGGGCTTGCACAGCCTACCCCCGGGCCTGAAAAGGTCGAGGCCCTCGTCGAAATCGACCTTAAGTATGCTGGGTACCTCGACCGAGAACGCGAGATGGTCGAGCAGCTTGGGCGCCTGGAGGCACAGCCTATTCCGCCCACTTTCGACTTCCAGGGCGTCCGAAATATTACCATCGAAGCACGCGAGAAGCTCAGCAAGATCCAGCCCGAAAACCTGGGGCAGGCCTCGCGGATCAGCGGCGTTAGCCCGGCCGACATCTCGGTGTTGATGGTGCTCCTCAAGAAGTACGGCGGCACCTCCCCTGCCGATGTTTCACGTGAAACAATCCCGCAGTAAACATCGATATGTTGGTACCTCAACGCATGGATAATACGCCCTGGGATCCATTTTTGACGTTTTCGGACACACAGCGGGCGCAGGTCGAGGCCTTTGAAAGGGAGGCGCGGGCCTTCAATCTGAAGATCAACCTGATCTCTCGGGACACAGAGGCGCTCTTTTTTGAGCGCCATCTGCTGCATGCACTGGCGCTCTCTTATCGCACGTTTCCGGCGGAGGGTATCGTGGTGGACTGGGGGACAGGCGGGGGGCTGCCGGTCATCCCGCTGGCCATCCGTTTCCCGGACGTGACGTTCCATGCCGTCGATGCTGTGGGTAAGAAGATCCGGGTTGTTCAGGCGATCGCCCGCCGGCTTGGGCTCGACAACCTGCAGGCCTGGCATGGCCGCGCCGAAGTCTGGCCTGGCCGAGCGCACTATTCGGTCTCTCGCGCCACGGCCCCGCTCCTCGATCTCTGGCAGTGGCACGTAGCCTGCGCGGATCCGGTCGTCCCTGCGCGAGAAACAACAGACTGGCCGCCGGGCCTGTATTGTCTGAAGGGGGGAGATCTGGAAGCGGAAGTGGCTGCCCTTGAAGCGGCCTTCCCCGATGTCGTCGTTAATCAGTGGCCGCTGACCCCTTTGCTGGGGCGGCCGTATTTCAATGATAAGGTCATCGTGGGGGTGACGGGGGGCAAGCCCGCTAATGCGGGCTTGCGAGGATGGAGGGATGGCAATCCCGCGAGGGCGGGCTTGCTCCCCCCTCTCTTTTTACAACCGGTTGGTGCACATATACGCCGTCGCGTATTTTGATGGCACTGCCGAACCCTGAAACCTATTCTATATGAGCAACGACGAACGCCGGGTCAACCGTACCGAACGCCTCTTTGCAACCATCCTGTTGCTGCAGAACCGGCCGAACCTGACCTCGCGCGACCTGGCCGAGCACTTCGGGGTCAGCCGCCGGACGATCTTTCGGGACCTGCGCGCACTCAGCGAGTCGGGCGTGCCGCTGACGTACGCCGAAGGCGGAGGGTATGAAATCCTGGAAGGCTACCAGCTGCCGCCGCTCATGCTCTCCGCCCGTGAGGCTGCGACGCTGCTCGTCGGGACGGAGTTCATGAAGCTCCAGTCGGAAGTCTCACTCCGCCAAGATGCCGACCAGGTGGCCCTCAAGATTCGCTCGGTGCTCCCCCGGGAGGTGCGGGAATATGTGGACCGGCTGCGCGATAGCACCGTGCTGGACCCCTACTGGCTACATGTGGTTGAGACCGATGAGGTGGAGGAGGGGCGGTGGTATAAGCTTAGTGAGGCCGTCGCCCGGCAGCGGACGGTTATTATGGCCTATTACGTCGAGAGCCGGGATGAACTCACGCGCCGGCAGGTTGACCCGCTCGGGCTCGTCTATTATACCGACCACTGGAACCTGATTGCGTTCGATCGGCTACGCGAAGATATTCGCAACTTTCGGCTGGACCGTATCCAGACCATGCATGTTCTCAGCGAGCAGTTCGAACGCCCGCCTGGCTTTGACCTCACCACACACCTGGAGGAGCGAGGGATGGCGCCGGCGAACCAGCGGGTCGTTATCCGTTTTGCCCATCGCATCTTCCCCTGGGCGCGGCGCTCCATCCCGGCCAAGATCGAGGAGCAGCGCGAGCGTCCGGAAGGGGTGGACGTAACGTTCTATTTCGAAAACCTGGACTATGTCGCCGGGTGGCTGCTCCGCTACGGACCCGAGGCCGAGGTGCTGGAGCCGGAGGCCCTGCAACAAAAACTCTTCGACCTCGCCCAGGCGCTGGTCGCACGCTATGGGAAGAATCGGAAGGGCTGAGCCTCTATATCCGCTCCGGCTTCCATATTTCGCCGCTACAGCGCGAGCGCGGCTAGTGGGCTCCAGGGTTGGCCCGCAAGGAGATCGTGCGAATAAGGGCTGATTCTGGCGTTCGATTATTGAACACTTTCTCATCTCTATCCTCCATCTTCTATCCTCGCAAGCCCCACGGGCTTGCCCCCTGGTTGCAGGGCTTGCAGCACCGTGTGTGCTTCGTCGAGCGTCTTTACGTTTTGAACGATGGCCTGTAGCTTCTTGCCCTTGGTCTCGCGTAGGACGTAGCGCTGCTTCAGCGCGGTAAGCCGTTCGAGCAGCGGGTGGAAGAGGTGTTCATAGAAATGGGGGTCCTGTTCCTGGGGTGGGACCGTCAGAAACAGGCGCTCGTTTTTGAGGGACACGCGGGTGAGCCGCAGGGTCTCGGCAAGCATCTTGAGTGCGACGCCCTGCATCAGGTTGTGGACCTCTTCGGGCGGAGGGCCGAAGCGGTCCTGCATTTCTTCAGCGAGTGCATCTAGGGTTTCGGCATCCTTGGCCTCACTGATGCGGCGGTACAGGTTGAGGCGCTCAACATTGTTGGCCAGGTAGGTCTCCGGGATGTAAGTGTCGGCATCCACATCGAGCGTGGTCTCGCCCGGCTGGGGGGTGGGAGCGTCAGCGAAGAGGGTGCTGAATTCTTCAGCGCGTAGTTCTTGCACGGCCTCTTCTAGAATCTTGTGGTAGGTTTCGTAGCCGATCTCTTCGATAAAGCCGCTTTGCTCCGCGCCCAGCATATTGCCTGCACCCCGGATATCGAGGTCGCGCATGGCGATGTTGAAGCCGCTGCCGAGGTCGCTGAACTCCTCGACGGCCTGCAGCCGCTGCCGGGCTTCCCGTGTCAATCCATGGATGGAAGGGACAAGCAGGTAACAGAAGGCCTTCCGGTCGGAGCGCCCGACGCGCCCGCGCAGTTGGTGCAACTCAGCCAGCCCGAAATGGTTGGCGCGGTTGATGATGATGGTGTTTGCATTGGAGATGTCGAGGCCGTTCTCGATAATGTTGGTGCTGACCAGCACCTCGCATTTCTGCTCGATGAAGTCCAGCATCACCTTTTCCAGTTCGCTCGCTTTCATCTGCCCGTGGCCTACACGGACCCGGATGTCGGGGACGAGGGCGCGGATCTGGCTGGCCATTTCTTCGATAGACTGGACGCGGTTATGGATGAAGAAGACCTGCCCGCCCCGGCTGGTCTCATAGAGGAGGGCGTCCCGGATCAGATCTTTGTCGAAGGTATGGATTTCGGTGATGATAGGCTGCCGGTTGGGGGGGGGGGTCGCCATGATCGACAGGTCGCGGGCGCCGAGCAGGGAGAACTGGAGGGTGCGGGGGATGGGGGTGGCGGTGAGCGTCAGGGTATCGACGTTGACGCGCAGTTTCCGGAGCCGCTCTTTGACCGCGACGCCGAAGCGCTGCTCCTCGTCGATGATCAGCAGGCCGAGGTCCTTGAAGACGACATCTTTCGAGATCAGCCGGTGGGTGCCGATCAGGATATCCACCTCCCCTCGTTTCAGGCGTGCCAGGGCGTCTTTCTGCTCGGTGGTGGACCGGAAGCGGGAGACGACCTCGACGTTGACCGGGAAAGAAGCCAGGCGCGCTTTGAAGGTCTTGTAGTGCTGGGCTGCCAGGATGGTGGTTGGTACGAGGAGGGCTACCTGTTTGCCGTCTTGCACGGCTTTGAAGGCGGCGCGGACGGCGATTTCTGTTTTTCCGAAGCCCACATCTCCGCACACAAGCCGGTCCATCGGGACCGGTTGCTCCATGTCCTGTTTGACGGCCTCCGTGGTGGTCGCCTGATCGGGTGTGTCCTCGAACTGGAAAGAGGCTTCCAGTTCCCATTGCCAGACGGCATCGGCCGTGAAGGCAAAGCCGGGCGAGGCCTTTCGTTTCGCATACAACTGGATGAGGTCGCGCGCGATGTCTTTGACCCGCTTCTTGGTCCGGGCTTTGGTGCGTTCCCACTGCCCGGAGCCGAGCTTGGTGAGCTGAGGCTGGTGGCCTTCTTTCCCCGAATAGCGGTGCAGTTTATAGAGCGCGTTGATGTTCACATAGAGCACGTCCTGGTCCCGGTAGAGCAGTCGGACGGCTTCCTGTTGTTTGCCGCGCACCGTGATCTTCTCCAACCCGGCGAACTTGCCGATCCCGTAGTCGATATGCACGACAAAGTCACCGGGGGACAGGTTGCGCAGTTCACGCAGGCTCAGCCCGCCCATTTTCTTTTTCTGCTTACGGGCTGTCGGGCGGTGGTAGCGGTTGAAGATCTGGTGGTCGGTATAGACGGCCAGGCCCACGCTGGGGACTTCAAAGCCCTGATGGAGGGAGTCGACTTGCAGTTTCAGGAGCGGGTTTTCGTGTTCATCTTCAAGCAGTTCGTGCAGGCGTGATTGCTGCCCGCGGCTGTCGCACAGGATGAGCGTGCGTACCTGGCGGGCCCCGTTCTCTTGGAGGCGTTGGCGTAGGAGGCCCAGGTTGCTGTGGAAGGCCGGTTGCGGTTGGCCGTCGAAGGTCAGGGTTTCTTCGGCCGGGTGTTCCCCGAAGCTACCGAAGAGGAGGCAGCCGTGGCGGTAGAGGGCCTCATTGAAGGAGGACGCCTGCAGGTAACGCTGTGTAGGGGTGGGGTGCCGGTCGCGGGTATCTGCCTTCAGGAGGGCATAGTGTTTCCGGGCTTGCTCGAAGCGGGTCTCCAGCCGGGCGATGAGGCGGTCTTCGTCGAACAGCGCGAGGAGGGTTGTTTCGGGAAGCGCCTCGATGAGCGGGATGTAAGAGGAGGCCGAGGCGGTCGGTTGTTCCAGGTTGGGGACGAGCCGCGCCGTCGTCAGGCGGCTCACGGAGCGTTGGGTATGAACGTCGAATTCGCGGATGGATTCGACCTCGTCGCCGAAAAACTCGAACCGGATCGGGTAGGCACCGGTGAACGGGAAGACATCCAGGATGCCGCCGCGTAGGGCAAGTTCGCCGGGCTGGGCTACGAATTCGACCCGTTCAAACCCCTGGGTGACGAGTCGTTCGATGAGCGTGTCGAGCTGGACGGTGTCGCCCGGGTTGAGGGTGAAGGTTTCTTGCTGAAGCTGTTGCGGCGGGGGTACCTTCTCAAAGAGCGCATCCGCGCTGGTCACGAGAAGGCCCTGGAAGCCGCCGTTCAATTGCTGCAGGACATCCGCGCGCTGAATCAACGGGGCCGGATCGTCCACCTGTTCCTGGTCGTAGGGTTTGTGCCCGGTAGGAGGGAAGAGGAGCAGGTGGGCGTCGGCGCCCCCGATCTGTTCGAGATCGCTGTGGAAATAGGCTGCCGCCTCCGCATCCTCCAGCAGACAGAGCACCGGCGCGGTGGCGGTCTGTTCGAGGGTATACAGCAGGAAGGCCGGCAGTGAACCCGGCAGGCCTTTGAGCCGGAGCGCAGAGCGGCCTGCGCGCTTGTGCCAGGTCGCAACCTGCCGGAAGAAAGCGGATTGGTCGAGTTCGTGGGCGAGTGTGGTGAGAGACACGGCCGTCGATGGAAGGTGGGGACAACGCGAGAAAGGCCGCAAGCCCCGGAGGGGGCCTGCGACCGGGCGTCCCTAGAACGACCCCCTATGCCTGAAGGTTCTGCCTGATACCTGGCCGGTCGGCCGCAGTGTTTCACGTGAAACACTCGCTTCAAAGAAGGTTGTCTGAAGAGCCCCAATGTTTCACGTGAAACACTTTGCATTGGAAGTGCGCAAAACCTGAACAAAGAAAACGAGACTCAGGCGGCGGTGCTCGGGTCGTATGGGCGGTCGAGAATTGCGGGTCGAACAAAGCCGTGGGCCAGGGAGAGGCGGCGATGGGCTTCGGCGGCGGGGACGTCTGCAAGGAGCATAACGAGGGCCGTTTTGACATGGCCGTCCGCCAGATCGAGCACGCGGGTGGCCTCGGCGTAGTCGACGCCGGTAACCGTCATGACGGTTCGCTTTGAGCGCTCAACGAGCTTCAGGTTCGTCATCTGAAGATCGACCATCATGTTCTCGTATACTTTCCCGAGGCGGACCATGGAGGCGGTCGTGAGCATGTTCAAGACCAGCTTCTGGGCCGTGCCGCTCTTCATGCGGGTAGACCCCATAATGACCTCGGGACCGACAACAACGCACATCGCGACGTCTACCAGGAGGTTGAACGCAGAGCGGGGCGTGCAGGTGAGGAATAGGGTTTTACAGCCAAGCCGCCGGGCTTCGGCTACGGCGCCGACCACATACGGGGTGCGCCGGCTGGCGGCGATGCCACAGACGATATCCGGGGGACGAATGCCGGCTTCCTGGACGGCCGCCGCCCCGTTGCTCTCCAGGTCTTCGGCTCCTTCCTGTGCCTTGAAAACAGCGGGAAGCCCGCCGGCAATCAGGCCTTGCACCATGTCGAACGGGACGCCGAACGTCGGGGGGCACTCGGAGGCATCAAGGATGCCGAGCCGGCCGCTGGTGCCGGCGCCGGCGTAAAACAACCGGCCGCCCTGACGAAAGGCCTCCACGATCAGATGGACGGCCTGTTCGATGTAGGGCAGCTCTTCGCGGACCGCGATGGGTACCTTGTGGTCCTCCGTGTTGATGATGGTCAGGATGTCCCGAACAGTGGCGGTATCAATCTGCATGGATTGTGGGTTGCGCTGCTCGGTAGCCAGCGTCTGCAACTGCTTGAAAAGGTCGGGTTCTAGCATAAAGCCGGTCGGATAGGTCATCAGGGAGGGCCGCGAAGTC
>Ga0214472_10006754_pt1 | contig 12028 bp, 7 predicted proteins | sample RVTome_6_FD_207662 | JGI IMG/M metagenome (GOLD analysis project Ga0214472, IMG submission 207662) | Soil microbial communities from uranium-contaminated site in the Upper Colorado River Basin, Wyoming, United States - RVT140D175 | ecosystem: Environmental > Terrestrial > Soil > Contaminated >...
CTCCCCTTCGGAGGGATTTTCCCGGGACGGACGAAGGCGGGTGGTCATCGAGGCCATCAGCCCCCAGGTGGACGGGGGGCGCTTTCCCATCAAGCGGGTGCCGGGCCAGCAGGTGCGGGTGCAGGCCGACGTCTTCAGCGACGGCCACGACCGGGTGGCGGCCACCCTGCTCTACCGAAGCGAGAAGGAACACCGGTGGCACAAGGCCCCCATGCGGCATCTGGGCAACGACCGCTTCGAGGCCGACTTCACCCCGGAGACCCTGGGAACCTGGCTCTACAGCGTCGAGGGGCGCATCGATCATTTCGGCACCTGGGTTCATGACCTGCACCGCAAATTCGAGGCGGGACAGAGCCTCAAGGTGGACCGCCTCATGGGGGCGGAACTCATCGAGGCGGCCGCGGCCAGAGCCGGTCAGATGGACGCAAAACTGCTTCGGGAGCAGGCGCAGCGGCTGCGCATCTCCGTCGACGACTCGCAGGGGCTGGCCCTGGCCGACGACGAGGAACTGGCCGGGCTCATGGCCATCCACAGCGATCCCGCCCTGTCCACCCACGCGGACCGGGAGCTGCGGGTCACCGTGGAGCCGGCTCTAGCCCTGTTCAGCGCCTGGTACGAGCTTTTCCCCCGCTCCTGCTGCACCGAAGCGGGAGAGCACGGCAGCTTCCGAAGGTGCGAGGCGCTGCTGCCCGAGATCGCCCGCATGGGCTTCGACGTGCTCTACTTCCCCCCCATCCACCCCATCGGACGCACCCACCGCAAGGGAAGGAACAACGCCACCGTCGCCGCGCAGGAGGATCCGGGCAGCCCCTGGGCCATCGGCGCCCAGGAGGGGGGCCACAAGGCCATCCACCCCGAGCTCGGCACCCTGGAGGATTTCGAGCACTTCATCGCAAAAGCGCAGAGTTACGGCATCCATCCGGCCATGGACATCGCCTTTCAGTGCTCCCCCGATCATCCCTATGTGCAGGCCCATCCCGAGTGGTTCCGCTGGCGCCCCGACGGCACGGTGCAGTTCGCGGAAAACCCGCCCAAGCGCTACGAGGACATCATCCCCTTCGACTTCGAGTCCGACGCCTGGCGGGAGCTCTGGCAGGAGCTCAAAAGCATCTTCAGCTTCTGGATCGAGCGGGGGGTGACCATCTTCCGGGTGGACAACCCACACACCAAGCCCTTCGGCTGCTGGGAGTGGATCATCGCCGAGGTCAAGCGGGAGCACCCGGAGGTGATCTTCCTCTCCGAAGCCTTCACCCGGCCCAAGGTCATGTACCGACTGGCCAAGGCGGGCTTCAGCCAGTCCTACACCTACTTTTCCTGGCGCAACACCAAGCGGGAGCTGGAGCAGTACCTGACGGAGCTGGGCCGAGAGCCGGTGCGGGACTTCTACCGCCCCAACTTCTGGCCCAACACCCCGGACATCCTGCCCGAGTTCCTCCAGTACGGGGGCAACCCCGCCTTCGTCATCCGCTTCATCCTGGCAGCCACCCTCTCGGCCAGCTACGGCATCTACGGCCCGCCCTTCGAGCTGGCCGTCGGCGAGGCGCTGCCCGACAAGGAGGAATACCTGGATTCGGAGAAGTACCAGATCCGCTGCTGGGACTGGGACGACCCGCGCCACCTGCGGGACCTCATCGCGAAGGTCAACGCCATCCGCCGGCAGAACCCGGCCCTGCAGGAGTGCTGGAACCTGGACTTCTGCGAGACGGACAACGACAACCTGCTGTGCTTCCTCAAGCGCAGCGAGGACCGCTCCAACCTGCTGCTCATCCTGGTGAGCCTGGATCCCTTCAACCCGCAGGCAGGCAACATCCGGGTGCCCCTGGAGAAGCTGGGCGTCGACCCCGGGCACCCCTTCCTGGTGGAGGATCTGCTGGGGGGGACCAAAAACATCTGGCACAGCGACTGGAACGCGGTGAGCCTCGATCCCCTCGGTCTTCCGGCGCGCATCTGCCGCCTGCGCCCTCGGCTGCGCCGGGAGCACGACTTCGACTATTTCATGTGAGGAGGCTGGAATCATGGCGACGACGCAGCAACCCGGCGGCGGCCCCCAGTGGTACCGGGACGCCATCATCTACCAGCTGCACATCAAGGCCTTCTTCGATTCGGACGGCAACGGCATCGGCGATCTGCGCGGCCTGATTGCAAAGCTCGACTACCTGCAGCACCTGGGGATCACCGCCGTCTGGCTGCTGCCCTTCTACCCCTCGCCCCTGCGGGACGACGGCTACGATATCGCCGACTACTACAACGTCAACGAGCAGTACAACAGCCTCGCCGATTTCCGCCGCTTCCTGCGGGAGGCCCACCGCCGGGACCTGCGGGTCATCACCGAGCTGGTGCTCAACCACACCTCGGATCAGCACCCCTGGTTCCAGCGGGCCAGACGCGCCAAGCCGGGCTCGAGCCACCGCAACTTCTACGTCTGGAGCGAGAGCCCCGAGCGCTACCGCGACGCCCGCATCATCTTCCAGGACTTCGAGTCCTCCAACTGGAGCTGGGATCCCGTGGCCAAGGCCTATTTCTGGCACCGCTTCTACGCCCACCAGCCCGACCTCAACTTCGAGCACCCCCGGGTGCAGAAGGAGATGCTGAGGGTCATCGATTTCTGGTTCGGCATGGGGGTGGACGGGGTGCGCCTGGACGCGGTGCCCTACCTCTTCGAGCGCGAGGGCACCAACTGCGAGAACCTGCCCGAGACCCACGCCTTTCTGAAAAAACTGCGGGCCCACCTGGACGAGAGGTTCGAGGATCGCATGCTGCTGGCCGAGGCCAACCAGTGGCCGGAGGACGCCGCAGCCTATTTCGGCGAAGGCGACGAGTGCCAGATGGCCTTTCACTTCCCCATCATGCCGCGCATGTACATGGCCCTGCAGATGGAGGACCGCTTCCCCCTGGTGGACATCCTGGAGCAGACCCCGGCCATCCCGGAGAACTGCCAGTGGGCCATTTTCCTGCGCAACCACGACGAGCTCACCCTGGAGATGGTCACCGACGAGGAGCGCGACTACATGTACCGGGTCTACGCCAGCGACCCGCGTGCCCGCATCAACCTGGGCATAAGGCGGCGCCTGGCTCCGCTGCTGGCCAACAACCGCCGCCGCATCGAGCTCATGAACATCCTGCTCTTCTCCCTGCCGGGAACCCCCGTCATCTACTACGGCGACGAGATCGGCATGGGCGACAACTACTACCTGGGAGACCGCGACGGAGTGCGCACCCCCATGCAGTGGAGCCCGGATCGCAACGCCGGATTCTCCCGCGCCAGCCCCCAGAGGCTCTACCTGCCCGCCATCATCGAGCCCGAGTACCACTTCGAGTCCCTCAACGTGGAGAACCAGGAGCGCAACCCCTCCTCGCTGCTGTGGTGGATGCGCCGGGTCATCGCCATGCGCAAGCGGGTGAAGGCCTTCGGCCGGGGAACGATTGAGATGCTCTATCCGGACAACCCCAAGGTGCTGGCCTTCGTGCGGCGGCACGAGGAGGATACCCTGCTGGTGGTGGTCAACCTCTCGCGCTTCTCCCAGGTAGTCCAGCTCAACCTCGCAGGCTACGCCGGGCAGGTGCCGGTGGAGGTCTTCAGCCGGAACCGCTTCCCCGTCATCCGGGAGACGCCCTATGTGCTGACCCTGGGCATTCACGACTATTACTGGTTCAGCCTCCGGCAGGAGCGCGAGGAGACGGGAATGGCGAAGGAGCTGCCCGCCCTGCAGCTGGCAAGCGGGCAGCTCTGGCCCGAGGTGCTGGAGGGCAAGGCGGCCGAGCGCCTGTGCGAGCTGCTGGCAGGCTGGCTTCCGCGCTGCCGCTGGTTCCGCAGCAAGGCGCGCACCATCAGCCGGATCGGCCGGCTGGAGCGCATCCCCCTGGGGAAGGAGCCCGACGCCTCGCGCATGCTGCTCGTCGAGGTCAGCTTCACCGAAGGGGCCTCGGAGACCTACGCGCTGCCCCTGGCCTGGCTCCCCATGGAGCGCAGCAGCAGGAGCCTCCTGGAGGATGAAGGCCGCGCAGGCATCCTGAGGCTTCGCATCGGCGAACAGGAGGGCCTGCTCTATGACGCCACCTTCGAACAGGGCTTCCGCGACGCCCTGTTCTCCCTCCTGCGGCGGCGCGGGAAGCTCAGGACGGACCAGGGCGAGCTGGCGGGGATCGGCGGCGCGAGGTTTCGGGAGCTCCTGGCGGGCAGGACGGGGCCGCTTGCTTCCCGGGTGCTCAAGGCCGAGCAGAGCAACAGCTCCATCCTCTACGAGGACCGCTTCTTCCTCAAACTCTACCGGCGGCCCGAGCAGGGGCTCAATCCCGATCCGGAACTCTGCCGATTCCTCACCGAGAAGACCCGCTTCGAGCACCTGCCCCCCTTTGCCGCGACCCTCGAATACCGCCGCCCGGCGGGCGAACCCATGGTACTGGCCCTGCTCCAGGGCTTCGTTCCCAACCAGGGGGACGCCTGGGAGTTCAGCCTGGACGCCCTGGAGCGCTTCATCGAACGGGTGCTGACCCGGCGCGACGAGCCGCTGCCCGACGCCCTATGCTGCCGGGGGCTGCTTGACTGCGACATCAACGCCCTGCCGAACCCGGCCCGGGAACTCTTCGGCAGCTTCTATCTGGAGATGGCGGCGCTGCTGGGCAGGCGCACCGCCGAGATGCACCTGGCCCTGGCCGGAAACAGCCTGGAGCCCGCCCTGCGTCCCGAGGCGTTCTCCACCCTCTATCAGCGCTCGGCCTACCAGTCCATGCGGAGCCTGGCAACCCGCAATCTTGCGCTGCTGAGCCAGGCCCTGACGCGCCTGCCCGAGGAGGATCGGGAGCTTGCCCGATACATCCTGGCCGCCAAGCAGGAGCTGTTGGAGCGCTTCGGCCGGATTCTGGAGAAAAAAATCCCGGCCATGAAGATCCGCATTCACGGGGATTACCACCTGGGGCAGGTGCTCTTTACGGGCAAGGACTTCATGATCATCGACTTCGAGGGGGAACCGGCGCGCACCCTGGGCGAGAGGCGGCTGAAGCGCTCCGCCCTGCGGGATGTGGCGGGAATGCTGCGCTCCTTCCACTACGCCGCCTACTGCGCCCTGAAACGCCATGCCCGCAACCAGCCCCAGGACTCGGCCCTGCTGGAGCCCTGGCTGCAATCCTGGAACGGATTCGCGGGGGGCACCTTCCTGGGCGCGTACCGAAGAAGGCTGGGGAATTCGCCCCTGCTGCCGCAGGACGAAGGGGATTTTTCCGTGCTGCTGGAGGCCTTCGTGCTGGACAAGGCCCTCTACGAACTGGGCTACGAGCTCAACAACCGCCCCGGCTGGGCGTCCATCCCCCTCAAGGGCATCGAGATGATTCTGAAAGAGACGGGCGTGTAGGTCCGTGAGGAGTGAGGGGTGAGGGGTTCAGTCTTGGGGGATCAGCAGCTCGGGGTAGTTGGTGAAGACCCCGTCCACCCCGAGAAGCCGCACCCGTTCCAGATCCTCCCGGCGATTCACCGTGAACACAAGCACCTTCAGGCCCCGGCGGTGGGCGTCGGCCACCAGCGCTTCATCGATGAATTCCATGTCGAAATGCACCGAGGACGCCCCCAGGCCTTCGGCGAAACGGGCGTAATCCAGGGGCAGGCCGCAGAGGTTGGCGCCCAGGGGGCAGGCGGGCTCCGCCTCCTTGATCTGCCGCAGCCAGTGGTGGTTGAAGGATGAGACGAGAACGTCCGGCCAGTCCAGGGTGCCGTTTTCCACCCGCCGTCGCAGCAGCTCCAGGGTGGGAAGCGCCGTGCCCGGTCCCTTGAGCTCGATGTTGAGACTGCATCTTCCCGAGGTGCAGGCCAGCGCCTCCTCCAGCAGGGGGACCCTCTCCCCCCTCCCCGCATCCAGTCTCCGAAGCTCCTCGAAGCTGCAGCTTGAGACCAAGCCCCGGCCGTCGGTGGTGCGATCCAGGCTGTGATCGTGGATCACCACCAGGCGCCCCTCCACCAGCTGCACGTCGATCTCGATCCAGGGGGCGCCCATGTCCATGGCTTTCTCCATGGCCATGAGGGTGTTTTCCGGGGCATGGCCGCTGGCCCCGCGATGGGCGAAACAGGTCAGTTCCTTCATGATGGGTCGCTCCAGAGTTCTCGTTGGTCGGGTTCATTTCTCGTTTCAGGTTCGAGCAGCCAGGGGTTTTTCGGGTCGTGCCTGCGGCCGCGCCGCAGGGCGTTGTCGCAGGAGCCGTAACAGTAGAGGCAGCCGTGGGGGCAGCTGCCGTAACTGCCCAGATCCACCGTGGGCAGGCAGCGGCAGGCGGGGCGCTGGTAACGATCGCGACTGCGGCCCAGCTTGAGGGAGAAGAGGCGCTCCATGAGCTCGCCATCGATGCAGGGGGCGCTTCTCACGCCGAAGGGTGTCAGATCCAGCTTGGGGGCGCAGGCCGCCAGCTCCATGCCCCGGCCCGCCGCCATCTCCTTGAGCGCGGCAAGAAGCGGGCCCAGCCTCGATGCCGTCTGCTGTGGCGCGAGCAGGGCGGGATCGACAAGATGGCCCTGCCCCGCCTTGAGCAGCCGCTTCTTCACCTGAGCCTGCAAGTCCAGAAAACTCACCGTCACCCGCCTCGTGACGCCCTCGAGCCTGCGGCTGAGGCGGTCGAAGGTCGCGATCAGCTGTGCATCCTGCGCCTCTTCGGCAAGACAGATGGGATCGAAGCGCCAGAGCACCCGGCCGGGGCCGACTTTGGCGCTCAGGCGCTCCATGACCGCGAGGGTTTCGGATACTGACGGGACATGGGGCTCCAGGGCGCCTCCCAGGCCGGTGAGGGTCAGCTGGAAATAATAGCGGTGGCCCAGAGCGTCGAGCTCATCCAGATGGGGAAGCAGGGGCGCGGGATTCTTGCTCCAGAACACCAGGCAGGCGACCTCGGAGGAAGACAGGCCGATGCGGCGAACCTGCTTCGGGTTGTAGGGGTTGACGCTGTAGGCGAAACCGGCGCGGACACGATTCATGAACCAGGGCGCGTAAAAGGCCGGGATGTCGGTGCGGCGGCTGACGGAAACGATGTTCATGATTTATAAGTGCGGCAAATCCGCGGCGGCGGGCAAGGAGAAAATGCCTTCGCAGGTCGGCGGTCAATCCGACATCCGCTAGACTTATGAAAATGAAATGAAGGTCAACGGGAGGTTTTCCATGCGATTTCTGATGATTGTCTGCTGCGTCCTGTGGCTTGCGACGACCGCCCCCGCCCAGGAAACCCCGCCTGCGGAACCCGCCAAGAAAGAGTATCCCGGGCTCTCCGAATTCGTGCCCATGGCCACCGAGCTCGCCAATGAGGCGTCGCTGCTGCCCGAGCGCATCAAAAGCTTTCAGCAGACGACCGAGCTGGAGAAGGAATTCGGACAGATTCGGCAGCGCTCGGAGCGCCTCAAGGAGCGCATCGCCTCCCTGGGCGAGAAGCAGGAGTGGAGCTTCGAGCGCCTCCTGGACTACAAGCAGCGCCTGGACGCCCAGGCCAGGGATCTGCAGAAACTCATCGCGGCCATCTCCGAGCGCCTCTCGAGCATCGAGTCCATCCAGCAGAAATGGCGCGAAAAGGAAATCTTCTGGAACGAATGGATCGGCCGACTGCAGGACTCCCCGCCTCCGGTTCAGATCCGCAAGGAGGTCTTCGACACCATCCAGAAAACTCATGAGCAGCTCTCGGGCGCCACCAAGCCGCTGCTCAGGCTGCAGGACGACATCGCCGGCCTCCAGAGGGAGAAGAACCAGGAGATGGGCCGGGTGGATACCCTGCTTCAGGGCCTGCGCAGCGACTTCTTCGAGAAGAACGATCACAGCCTGAGCAGTCCCAGGTTCTACGAACAGCTTAAGTTGGCGTTCACCACCGATCTGCCCCGGGGCGTCCGGGACGCCTTTCGGTGGGAGGAGAACTTCCTTCACAATCACCGCCTGCTCATCCTGGCCCAGTTGGGGCTGGCCGTCGGCCTCGGGCTGATCATCCGTTTGACGAGACGCAAATCCCCCGAGGAACTGGAGTGGCAGTTCGTGCTCGACCGCCCCTTCTCCACCGGTGTTTTCATCTCCGTCCTGAGCCTGAGCGGCTTCTACGCCAACGCCCCGCCCCTCTGGTACCCCCTGCTCTGGGTCCTGGGGGCTGTGGCGGGCTTGCGGCTCATCGGGCCGCTGCTGCGCAAGACTCGGAGGATCTGGCTGATTCACGGCCTGACCCTGGTCTTTCTCGTCACCCAGACCGTTCACGCCGTCTCCCTGCCCTCCCCCATCTACCGCCTCTTCCAGGTGCTGCTGGTGATGGCGCTCATCCCCGTGCTCATCCTGGCCCTGCGCTCGGGAAGACGCACCCGCAGGCCCCTCTACCCCTTGAGCCTGCACATCGGCCTGCTGCTGCTGGTGCTCAGCCTTGGGGCCCAGTGGCTGGGATACAGCGCCCTGGCGACCCTGATGTTCGAGGCCTCCATCAGCACCGTGCTGCTCTACCTCTTCGTCTACATGGGCATCCGGCTGGGCCGGGGCATCATCGAGTTCGTCCTCAGCCATCCCCGGCTCACCCATTACAGCATCTTCCGGGAGTTCGGCCAGGAGCTGAGCAACCGCCTCAAGGGTCTCTTCAACGTCCTGATCCTGGGCTACGCCGTTCTGTACCTGTTCAAGATCTGGAGCCTGTTCGAATCCCCCCGGGCGGCCTGGGGGTTTCTGACCGACTGGAGCTTCAAGATCGGCGAGCTCTCCTTCAACATCCAGACCCTGATGCTGGCGGCGCTGACCATCTACGGCGCCTTCATGCTTTCCTGGTTTCTGGATGCGCTGCTGGAGACGGAAGTCTTCCCCCGCAAGAAAATCCAGCGCGGGGTGCGCGACTCCATCAAGCGCCTGATGCATTACTGCATCCTGCTCATCGGCCTCATCATGGCCGCGACCATGGCGGGATTCGACATGCGGGCCTTCGCGGTGGTGGCCGGCGCCCTGGGCATCGGGATCGGGTTCGGCCTGCAGAACGTGGTGAACAACTTCGTCAGCGGCCTCATCCTGCTCTTCGAGAGGCCGGTGAAGCTGGGGGACATGGTGGTGATGGAGGAGACCTGGGGGACGGTGCGCAAGATCGGCCTGCGCTCCACGGTGATGGAGACCCTGGACCAGTCGGAGATCATCGTGCCCAACTCCAAGCTCATCTCCGAGACGGTGACCAACTGGAGCCTGACCTCCCGCCAGTGCCGGGTGGTGCTGCCGGTGGGGGTCTCCTACGGCAGCGATGTGGAGAAGGTGATGCGCATCCTTCTGGAGGTGGCCCAAAGCCACCCGGAGGTGCTCAAGGAGCCCGCCCCGAGCCCCATCTTCGTGGGCTTCGGCGACAGCTCGCTGGATTTCCAGTTCCGCGCCTGGATAAGGGACGTGAAGCGCAGGCTGATCACCGTCTCGGAGATCGGCATGGAGATCATCAAGCGCTTCCGGGAGGAAGGGGTGGAAATCCCCTTCCCGCAGCGGGATCTGCATCTGCGCAGCCTGCCTCCCCAGTGGGAGAAGCAGCCGCCTGCAGCGAAGCCGCCTTCAGTCGGGGAAGACTGAGCGCTCCACCAGATCGCAGAGGATGTGGATGATGAGGGAGTGGACCTCCTGGATGCGGGGCGTCTCGGAGGAAGGCACCACCAGAGGCAGATCGACCATGTCCCGGATGGCTCCGCCACTGCCGCCCAGCAGCCCCAGGGTGCTGCAGCCCTTGGCCCTGGCCGTCTTGAAAGCCTCCACCACGTTGGGGGAGTTGCCGCTGGTGGAGATGCCGATCACCAGATCCCCGGGGGCGCCCAGGGCTTCCACCTGACGGGCGAAGATCTGATCGAAGCCGAAGTCGTTGCCCACGGCGGTGAGGATGGAGCTGTCGGTGGTCAGGGCCACCGAGGGCAGCGCGGCGCGGTTCTTCAGGAAACGCCCCACCAGCTCCGCCGCCAGGTGCTGGGCGTCGGCGGCCGAGCCCCCGTTGCCCATGACCAGCACCTTGCCGCCCTTTTTCAGAACCTCGGTCATCAGCCCGGCAGCCTGCGCGATGGCCCCCGAGAGCTGCTGCTGCACCTGTGCAACGACGCTTTGGTGCCTCTCCATGCCGGCGCGAATCAGTTCATCCTTCATTTCCGAACCTCCCTCGAAATCCGTGGCGGCATTCAGCCGTCGAAGCGGTATCCGAACATCTCGATGTCCTGCCTGAAATGCTCCGCCACCAGCGCCGCCGTGGCGTCGCTGTAGTACTTGCGATAGCCTGCACGGTCCTCGGCCTTGCGCTTGTGGGCCAGAGGCGGTGCCTCGATGCCGATGGTCTTGCAGATGTGGGCATAATCCTCGCCCAGCTGCTCGTAGCGTCCGATGTAATCCGCCAGCACCTTGCCGTGGAGATCCACCAGATAGTCGGACTGCAGCTCGATGGAGGTGTCGATGTGGTACTGGTAGGGACGGCTCGGGTCCAGCTTGTAGCGCAGGAAGGTCTCGAAGTCCTCGATGCCGTTCATGAGATGGGCCCGCTCGCGCTTGATGTGGTGGAAGGAGCTGACCTGAAGGTCCCAGGGGTTGCGCACGAAGGCGAATTTGAACAGGGAGTCGAAGAACTCCCTGGGCAGCATCTCGTAGGCGGCGATGATCTTGGCGTGACGGGGGATCTTGCACCCGATGCGATGCCCGCTTAAGTGGCTGATGCGGCTGCAGATTCGCGAGGCCCAGTAGAGGGGATCGCGCCTGCGGTAGCGCGAGAGGGTGGCCCGCATGCTGGTGCCGCCGGTCTTGGCGATATGGACGAAAAGAAACTTGTATTTGTTGGAGATGATCATCGCGATTTCCTCTGCTGAATTTTTTCTTCGAGCAGCGCCAGGTATCGGCGGCTGCTGTTCTCGACGGTATAGGCCTTGGCCGCGGCCCTGAGGGTTTCGGGATCGACGGGCGCAGCCAGCACCTGTTCCATGGCGGCGGCCAGGGCCGCCGCATCACCCACCGGAACCAGGGGGGCGATGCGTCCCCCGTCCAGGATCTCCCGGGGGCCGCTGGGGCAGTCCGTGGCCACCACCTGGGTGCCCATGGCCAGGGCCTCGGTCAGGGCATTGGGCGAGCCCTCCCAGGCGGAGGAGAGCACGAAGAGCCGCACCTTCCTGAGCCAGGCGTAGGGGTTGGAGCTGAAGCCGGGCAAGTCCAGATCCTCCTCGATGCCCAGCTCCCGGGCAAGTCCGATTAGCGAGGCGCGGTCGCCGCCCTCCCCCAGAATCACCAGCCGCAGCTCCCGGCGCTTGCGCACCTCGGCAAAGGCCCGAAGCAGGGTGGGAAAATCCTTCTGCCGCGTCAGACGACCGATGCCCAGCACCAGGGGGACATCCTGCCGCATCCAGCGGTGAGTGATGGGCTGCTCGGCCTTCTCCAGCACCGTCCTGGTGATGACGGGATTGGGAATGACGTGGAAGCGCTCGGAGGGCAGATTCGTTATCTGCCGCACGTCCTCGGCGACCCCCTTGGAGACCCCCACGATGGCATCCATGTGGGGATAGAAACGCCGCATGAGGAAATACCAGAGACGCCGCCTCCAGGCGGGTTTGCCCGAAAGCGCCGCCGACAGGGTCGTCCCCAGGCGCACCACCAGGGGGATGTTGTGCCCGCTCAGCCGCCGGGAGAGCACCGCCGTCCTGGCAGCCCGGTCCTTGGCGGCGAGAAGGACCCTGGGTTTCTCCCGCCTCAGGTAGCGGGCCAGGGCCAGGACGCTGGTGAGAGTGTGGCGGGTTCCCAGCCGCACGATACGCACAGCCTCCGGCAGATCGGCCAATGCCGGGCTCCTGTCCTTGACCAGCACCAGATCCAGCGGCTGCCCCAGCTCCACCAGGCCGCAGCAGAGGTTGACGAGCTGACGCTCCACCCCCCCCTGACCGGAGAAGGAAGCGAAAATGGCGATGCGCCTGGACTCTCGCTCTAATGACAAATGAACGACCCCTTTGAAAAAACTCAGTCTTCTATTTCAGGCTTTGCCCGCAAGGAACTCAATCCTCCAGCGAGCAAAAGAAGTACGATGCTCAACATCAAGGTAAAGAGAAATCCCCGCAGGTACA
>Ga0214472_10006757_pt1 | contig 12021 bp, 11 predicted proteins | sample RVTome_6_FD_207662 | JGI IMG/M metagenome (GOLD analysis project Ga0214472, IMG submission 207662) | Soil microbial communities from uranium-contaminated site in the Upper Colorado River Basin, Wyoming, United States - RVT140D175 | ecosystem: Environmental > Terrestrial > Soil > Contaminated >...
GCGTCATGGAGCGCCTGGGGCTCGGGCCCGACGCCTGCCTCAAGCGCAATCCGAAGCTCGTCTACGGCCGCATGACCGGCTGGGGCCAGGACGGGCCGCTCGCGCCGCGCGCCGGCCACGACATCAACTACATCGCGCTCGCCGGCGTGCTGCACGCCTTCGGCAGGAAAAGCGAGGCGCCGGTGCCGCCGCTCAACCTGGTGGGTGATTTCGGCGGCGGGGGGATGCTCCTCGGCTTCGGCATCGCCTGCGCGCTGCTGCACGCGCAGAAGACCGGCCAAGGGCAGGTGGTGGACGCCGCGATGGTCGAAGGCGCATCGCTCCTCGCCGCCATGTTCTCGGGCTTCCTCGCCGCCGGGCGCTGGAGCGAGGAGCGCGGCGTCAACATCCTCGACACCGGCGCGCCCTGGTACGACTGCTACGAGGCGCGCGACGGCAAGTACGTCGCCATCGGCGCGATCGAGGCGAAATTCTACGAGGCGCTGGTGGCGCGCCTGGGGCTCGAGGGCCTGCCGCCGCAGAACGAGCGCGCGCGCTGGCCCGAGATGCGCGCGGCGTTCGCGCGCGCGTTCAAGCAGAAGACGCGTGACGAATGGTGCGCGGTGTTCGAGGGCTCGGATGCGTGCTTCGCGCCGGTGTTGAGCTTCTCTGAAGCGCGCCGCCACCCGCACAACGTCGCGCGGCGGAGCTACGTCACGCAGGCCTCGGTCGAGCAGCCCGCGCCCGCGCCGCGCTTTTCGGCGACGCCACCATCGGTGCGCCGCGACCCGCCGGAGCGCGGCGCCGGGGGGCGCGAGGCGCTGGCCGACTGGGGTTTTTCCGAAGCGCAGATCAAGCACCTCGCGAGCGCAGGGCTCGGCTTCTCCGGCTAGTGCCCGGGGCTGCGCGCGCCCAATTCGGCGACGCGCAGCTCGACCTGCAGGGCTCCGCCCTTTTCCAGCTCCAGCGTCAGCGGCACACGCTCGCCTTTGGCGAGCGGCCGCCTGAGATCGACGAGCATCAGGTGCGCGCCGCCAGGCTTGAGCTCGAACGTCCCGCCCGCCGGGATCTCGAGCGATTCCACCTGCCGCATCCTCATCACGTCGCCTTCGCGTGTCGTGACGTGCATCTCGACACGCCGCGCCACGGGCGACGAGGCCCCCACGACGCGCACGGGCGACGCGCCTGCGTTCCTGAGCTGCAGGAAGCCGACGCCGATCTTCGCCCCCGGGGGCGTGGCGCGGCTCCAGGGCCGCTCCACGCTGACCTGCGCCCACGCCGGCAGCGCGGCCATGAACAGAAGGATCAACCCGTAGCGCATCGCATGTTGCCGGAACATTACAGCTGGTATTTCCTCACCGCCTTTTCATCCCAGCGCATGCCGAGGCCCGGGCGCTCGGGAACGAGCGCATGGCCGTTCTTCAGCCGCAGCGGCTCCTCGAGGATCGCGTCTGCCCAGTCCACGTACTCAAGCCAGTGGCAGGTCGGGGTAACGGCGAGCAAATGGCAGCTCACTTCGGGAAACAGGTGGCTCGACATCTCCATGCCGGCGGCCTGCGCGAGCGCCGCGGCGCGCATCCAGCCGGTGACGCCGCCGATCCTCTGCGCATCGGGCATCGCGTAGTCGCAGGCCTGCGCGGCGAGCGCCTGCGCCATCTGCTCGGGACCCATGAAGTTCTCGCCGATCTGGATCGGGGTGGCCACCTCGCGCGCGATGCGCGCGTTGCCCGCGAAGTCGTCCGCGCGCACCGGCTCCTCGATCCAGGTCACGCCGCCCTCGTCGTCGATCATGCGCCCGCGCTTGATTGCCTCGGCCACCGTGAGGCCTTGATTGAAGTCCACCATGAGGAAAACGTTCGGCCCGATCGCCTTGTTCACCGTGCGCAGTGCCGCGAGGTCGTCCGCCGCGCGCGGGCGTCCGAGACGCAGCTTCACCGCCGAGAAGCCCTCCTTCACCAGCTCGGTCGCCTCCTTCGCCAGGGGCTTGAGGGACATGATGCCCAGGCCCTTCGAGTTATAGGCGGGAATCGGGCGTGGCGTGCCGCCCAGCATGCGCACGAGCGGCAGGCCCTGCGCCTGGCCGAGCGCGTCCCAGGCCGCCATATCGATGCCCGACATGGCGAAGAGCACGATGTTGTGCGCGCCGAGCAGCGTGTAGCGCTGGCGCAGCTTCTTCTCGATGTCGAACGGCGCCACCGCGTCGCCTTGCACCATCTCCGCCATCGCCTCGACGAGCGCGGCGATGGGTCTCAGGTTATGCGCGCCCAGGCCGAACAGGTACGCGCGTCCGGCGATGCCGGCGTCGGTCTGCAGGTCGAGAAGCAGCAGCGATGAGGCGGTGAGCGCGCCGGTGCTGGTGGCGAGCGGCCGCTTCATCGGCGCCGCCACCGCGCGCGCTCGGATCGACTTGATTCGCATCGTCAGCTGCCCTTGAACGCGGGCTTGCGCTTCTCCATGAACGCGCGCCGCCCCTCTTCGTAGTCCTCGCTGTGCGCGCAGCGCTCGATCGCGGCGTGCATGCGCTCCTGGTCGGCGAGGCCGGCGGACTTCGCATACTCCTCGAGGATCGTCTTGGAATTGGCGATCGAGAGCGGCGCGTTCTCGATGAGCGTGGCGATCACGCCGTCGACGTAGGCCTCGAGCTCCGCGTCGGGCAGCACGCGGTGCACCAGCCCCATCGCCAGCGCCTCGGCCGCGGGATAGCGTCGGCCGAGGAACATGATCTCGCGCGCGCGCGCGTGGCCGACCGTCTCCAGCAATCGCTTGTGGCCTTCGACGTTGTAGGCGAGGCCGAGCTTGGCTGCCGGAATGCCGAACTGCGCCGAATTCCCGCAATAGCGCAGGTCGCAGGCGAGCGCCACTTCGAGCCCGCCGCCCATGCAGAAGCCGTGGATCAACGCCACCGAGGGCTTGGGCGATCCCTGGATCGAGAGCAGCACGCGGTCGAGCAGCCCGTCGTATTCGCCCACGGCGGCGCGGTGCGCGCGGATCTTCTCGAATTCCGAGATGTCCGCGCCCGCGGCGAAGGCCTCGGCGCCCGCGCCGCGAAACGCCACGCAGCGCACTTCCGCGTCGGCGTCGAAGCGCGCCATCGCCTCGGGGATCGCGCGCCACATGGCGTCGCTGATGGCGTTCTTCTTCGCCGGCTGGTCGAACTCGATCCAGCCCACGGCGCCGCGCTTTTCGACCCGCAGCCGTCCCGCGCTCATGCCCAGCGCCCGCTTTCCACCTGGTGGAAAAAGTCCTCGACGACGCGGTTGAAGAGCGCCGGGTCCTCGAGGTTGAGCGCGTGACCGCTGCGCGGCAGCACCACGAGCCCCATCCTCGGGATGGTGCGCTTCATGAGCAGACCCGGCTCGAGCGTGGGGTCGTCCTCGTCGCCGGCGACGACGAGGGTGGGCGCCGTGATGCCGGCCATCTCCTTCTTCAGGTCGTACAGCGACGGCCGGCGCGCCTGGTAGCCGAGCATGGTGTTCGCCGAGCCCTTGGGCGAATGCTCGCTCAGGTACTTTATGTAGAGCGCGAAGCCGCGCGGGTCCTTGTCGCGCAGCTGCAGCCGCGTCGGGCCGTGACCGTAGGTCGCCGCGAACTTGGCCATGCCTTCCTCGAGCATCAGCTTGGCGTTGGCGCGCGAGGAGCTCTGGAACACCTCGCGCTGGTCGGGGTGCGCGCCGTAGCCGCAGCCGGCGACCACCAGGGCCAGCGCCCGCGCGCTGTACTTGATGCCGAAATGCAATGCGGCGAAGCCGCCCATCGAAAGCCCCACGACGAAGGCCCGCTGCAGCTTGAGCCCGTCCAGGACGGCGAGGATATCGTCGCGCGCGAGCTCCTGCGAGTAGCGCTCCATGCCCTCGGGAACGTCGGAAGGCGGATAGCCGCGCGCGTTGTAGGCGATGCAGCGATAGCGGCGCGAGAAGTGCGCGAGCTGCGGCTCCCAGCTGCGCAGGTCGCCGGCGAACTCGTGCACGAAGACGATCGGCTTGCCGGCGCCCGCCTCCTCGTAGTGCAGTTTCACGCCGTCCTGGGTGGTGATGTGGGCCATGTTGGTAGACTTGCAGGGCGATGGAACTCAATCTTAAGGGTAAACGCGCGCTGGTGACCGGCGGTTCGAAGGGCATCGGCTGGGCCTGCGCCTGCGCGCTCGCCGACGAGGGCTGCGAGGTGATGATCGCCGCGCGCAATCCGCCCGCCGCGAGCCGCCACAAGTTCCGCGCCATCGATCTGTCGCAGCGCGGCGCCGCCGAGCAGCTGGCCGAGTGGGCGGGCGAGCTCGACATCCTGGTGAACAACGCCGGCGCCATCCCGGGTGGCGACCTGCTCAAGGTCGACGAGGAGACCTGGCGCCGCGCCTGGGACCTGAAGGTGTTCGGCTACATCAATCTGACGCGTCAGGTGTATTCGCGCATGAAGGCGCGCAAATCCGGCGTCATCGTCAACATTCTGGGCAACGCGGGCGAGAAGCTCGATGCCAGCTACATCGCCGGCAGCGCCGCCAACGCGGGCCTCATGGCCTTCACGCGCACCCTCGGCGGCGCTTCGCATGCGGACGGCATCCGCGTCGTCGGCATCAATCCGGGGCCGGTGGCCACCGACCGGCTGAAGAGCCTGTTCCGCCAGCGCGCCGAGGCGAAGTTCGGCGACCCGGAGCGCTACCCGGAGCTCTTCGCCGGCATGTCCTTCGGCCGGCCGGCGAGCCCCGAGGAAATTGCCTGGGCGGTCGCGTTTCTCGCCTCCGAGCGCTCGGCCTACACGAGCGGCTGCATCTTCACCATCGACGGCGGGCTCGCGGCGCGCTCGACGTAGCCGCCGACGGAGGCCCGCTTGAAAGCCCTGCTCTGCAAGCAGTTCGGACCGCCGGAGTCGCTGGTGCTCGAGGACGTGCCCTCGCCGAAACCCGGTCCGGGCGAGGTGGTGGTCGCCATCAAGGCGGCGAGCGTGAATTTCCCCGACGTCCTCATCATCCAGAACAAGTACCAGGTCAAGCCGCCGCTGCCTTTTTCGCCGGGGAGCGAGCTCGCCGGCGTGGTGAAGGAAATCGGCGCCGACGTGAAGAACGTAAAGCCCGGCGACAAGGTGATCGCCTTCACCACCTTCGGCGCCTTCGCGGAGGAAGTGAAAACCGAGGCCGCGCGCCTGCTGCCCATGCCCGAGGGCATGGGCTTCGATGCGGCCGCGTCCTTCATCCTCACCTACGGCACCACCGACCATGCGCTGCGCGATCGCGCGCAGCTCAAGTCCGGTGAAACCCTGCTGGTGCTCGGCGCGGCGGGCGGCGTCGGCGTCGCCGCCATCGAGATCGGCAAGGCGCTCGGCGCGCGCGTCATCGCCTGCGCTTCGAGCGACGACAAGCTCGCGGTGTGCCGCGAGCACGGCGCCGACGAGACGATCAACTACGTGGACGAGGACCTGCGCGAGCGCATCAAGGCGCTCAGCGCCGGCAAGGGCGTGGACGTGATCTACGACGCAGTGGGCGGTCCGTACACCGAGCCCGCGTTCCGCTCCATCGCCTGGCGCGGCCGGCACCTGGTGATCGGTTTCGCCGCCGGCGACATCCCGAAGCTGCCGCTCAACCTCGCGCTGCTCAAGGGCGCGGCGGTGGTGGGCGTGTTCTGGGGCGACTTCACGCGGCGCGAGCCGCAGGCGTTCGCCGAGAGCGCGCGCCAGCTCGCGCGCTGGTACCAAGAGGGCCGGCTGAAGCCACACGTCTCGGCCACGTTCCCGCTGGCAAAGGCCGCCGACGCCATGAACCTGCTCGCCTCGCGCAAGGCGAAGGGCAAGGTCGTCGTCATCATCGGTGCTTAGCGGCTTCGTCGAGGGGCTTTCCGCGCTGGCGAGTCCGCAGGCGCTCGCCTTTTGCGCGGTGGTGGTGTTCGCCGCCTACACGCTGCGCGGCGCCACCGGCTTCGGCGCCGGCGTGGTGGCGATCCCGCTGCTTGCGCTGGTCATGCCGCTCACGGTGGTCATCCCGGTGATCACGACGCTCGGCATCGTCGCCTCGCTCGGGCAGTCCGTGCAGGAGTTCCGCTACGTCGACTGGCGCGCGCTGCGCGGGCTGGCACTGCCCTCGGCGGTCGGCCTGGGGCTGGGGCTGTGGCTGTTCACCGCGCTCGACCAGGCGCTGCTCGTCAAGGCGTTCGCCGTGTTCATCATCCTTTACGGATCCTGGGGCTTGCTGCCGCGCCGCCCTGTCTGGCGCCTGCCGGCGCCGGTGCTCGCCGCCGCTGCCGGCGGCTCGGGCGGCCTGGTGGCGACCCTCTTCGGCGGCATGGCAGGACCGTTCTACGTCATCTACCTGCGCGCGCTCGCGCTCGACAAGCGGCGCTTCCGCGCCAGCATGTCCTCGGTGCTGCTGTGCCTGGGGCTGGTGCGCGCCGGCGGCTACGGCAGCCTGGGTTTCTTCGATCGGCGTGCGATCGCGGCGCTCGCGCTCCTCGCGCCGGTCATGGTGCTCGCCATGTTCCTCGGCGACCGCTGGCACGCGCGCCTCGACCAGGCCAGGTTCGAGCGCGTCGTGGCGCTGCTCCTCGCCGGCAGCGGCATCGCGCTGCTGCTCAAGTAGCGGGCGGGGTGCCGTCTCCGGAGCCGAGCGGTCTTTGCATCAGCACGCTGTCGACCCAGCGGCCGAATTTGTAGCCCGTGGAGCGCAGCGTGCCGACGCGCAGGAAGCCGAAGCGCGCGTGCAGGGCGATGGAGGCGGCGTTGGCGCTGTCGCCGATCACGGCGATCACTTGGCGGTAGCCGAGCCGCTCGCAACGCGCGAGGAGCTCGGCCAGGATCCGCGAGCCGAGCCCCTGCCCCGCGCTGCCGTCCTTGATGTAGACGGAGTCCTCCAGCGCGTAGCGGTAGGCCGAGCGCGCCCGGTACGGCGCGCAATAGCCGAAGCCCAGCACTTCGCCCTGGCGCGCCGCGACCAGATAGGGCAGACCTCGGCCGGTGACGTCGGCGTGGCGGCGGCGCATCTCCTCCAGGTCGGCCGGCACTTCCTCGAAGGAGGCGAACCCGCGCAGCACGTGATGCGCGTAGATCGCCTGGATCGCCGGCAGGTCGCCCGGAACGGCGTCGCGCACTTGCGCGTCAGCGCGCGTAGTCGGGCTCGTCGCGCGCGCCTGCCGGTCGGTGGCGGTGGCGGAGTGCAGATTTTCCGGCTTGCCCATGGTGGCGATTATATGCGCAGCCGTCCACGGAACGGCGTACCGCACGCCTGTATCATGCCCTGCCGCCCGCGAACGACCGTGCCTTGAGGGAAACCCGCCAACAAGCTATCGCTTTTGCCGATCTCGCCGACAGCACGCGCCTGTTCCGCGAGCTCGGCGACGCGGCGGCGCGCGACCTGATGCAGGTGTTCTACGGCCGAGTGGCAGTGGCGCTGCCACCGCACGGCGGACGCCTGGTGAAAACACTGGGCGACGGGGTGATGTGCGCCTTTGCCGAGACCGATCGCGCCGTACTCGCTATGGGCGCGCTGCACGCGAACATGGCGGCGGTGCGCGCACCGGAGCAGCCGCTGCGCGTGCACTCGGGCATCAGCTGGGGAACCGTGATCGTCGAGGGCGCCGATATTTTCGGCACCGCCGTCAACGTCGCCGCCTATCTCGCGGCCATCGCGCGCACCAACCAGATCCTCGCCACCCAGGGCGTGGTGGACCGCCTGTCGCCGCCGCTGCGCGCCTGTGCGCGCGCGGCGTACATGGCGCGGCTGAAGGGCGACGACCGCGACTCGCTGGTGCACGAAATCCAGTGGCAGACCGACCGCAGCGGCGACACCAATGTGAGCTCCTCCGGGGTCGGCGTGCTGCCCGCCGACGAGGGCGCGCTGCAGTTCAACTTCGGCGGCAGCCTGTTCCGGCTCAACGCCTTCAATCCGCGCCTGTGCCTTGGCCGCGACGCGGGCAACGACATCGTGGTCGTGGATGACTACGCCAGCCGCAGTCACGCCGTGGTGGAGGTGGACACGATGCGCTTCAAGCTCATCGATCGCAGCGCCAACGGCACCTACGTGGCGCTCGATGGCACGGCCGGCGAGGCGCGCGTGCTGCGCGGCGAGACCATCCTGCACGGCAACGGCCGCATCAGCCTCGGCCGCTCGCTCGCCGACCCGCAGGCGCGGCCAATCGAGTTTCGCCGCGATCAGCGTGCGCTGTACCGCGTGTAGCTCCGGGGGCCGGACACCCCGTTTGTTCGGTAGCGCACAGACTGGACCACTGCGGTCACCAAAGCTGCGCGTATGGGGGCGATCCTGTGCATTGCGACCCGGGCGCTCGCGCGGATCTACCGTTTGGCGCGCGGCGGGCTGGCGCTATTCGGCCTTGCGGCGGTCCTCCCCATGGTGTTGCCCCTGCAGCAGGACATGCCGGTGGAGCGGGTGATCGCCGCCACCCTGTCCAGGGTCGCCATCGAAAGGTCGGCCGCCGACGAGCCGTTGTCGTCATTCGAGACCGAGCCGATCGCCAAAGCCGCGCCGGACTTCGAGCCCCAGCCGGACTTTGACGCCGTGCCGCTCGCCGAGGTCGAGCCCTCTCTGGAGCCCCGGCAGCGCGCCCTCGCCGGATTCATTGCCCGGCGCTACCGGGTGGCCGAGACGGCAAGCGCCGCCTACGTATCGAGGGCCTATCGATCGGGCCTCGAGTTGTCGATCGACCCGTTGCTCGTCCTCGCCGTGATTGCGGTCGAGTCGCGCTACAACCCGGTGGCCGAAAGCTCGATGGGCGCAAAGGGATTGATGCAGGTGATTCCCAGGTACCACGAGGAGAAGCTGCTGGCGCACGGCGGCGAGCGCGCGCTGCTCGAGCCCGAAGCAAACATTCAGGTCGGCACGCAGATCCTGCAGGAGTACATGGCGCGCGCCGGTGCCATGAAAATCGCCCTGCAGATGTACAACGGCGCCCTGGACGAGCCGACCGCGCGATACGCGGGCAAGGTGCTCGCGGAGCGGGAGCGCCTGCGGCAGTTTCTTTCCGGGGCGGTCGGCGGCGTCTGAACTATCCGTGCATGTTGAGCATGTTGAGCGCAACCGGTGCGCCAACCATCAGTCGATAGGAAAGTAGACGTGCGGGATCGGCTGGTCCGGGCGGGGCGCGCCTAGGCGGCGAGGCGCGGCTCCAGCAGCCGGTCGTATTCCTTTTTCACCACGGCATAACACTCGCAGACACGCGCTTCGAGCCGGCGCCGGTCCGGCACGCTGATGTGGCCGCGGCTGTACTGGATGAGGCCCTGTGCCTGCAGGATGCCGGCCGCCGCGGTCACACCCTCGCGGCGCACCCCGAGCATGTTGGCGATCAATTCCTGGGTCATCACCAGGTCCTTGCCGGGCAGCCGGTCCAGGGAGAGGAGCAGCCAGCGGCACAACTGCTGGTCCACCGCGTGGTGGCGGTTGCACACCGCGGTCTGCGTCATCTGCGTGATGAGCGCCTGCGTAAAGCGCAGCAGCAGGTCTTGGAACTCGCCGCGCGCCTCGAACTCCTTCTTCAGCACCGAAGCCCGGAGCCGGTAGCCCGTGCCGGCGCTCTGCACCACCGCACGGCTCGGCGTGGTCTCCCCGCCCATGAACAACGAGATGCCCACCAGGCCCTCGTTGCCGGTGACGGCGAGCTCGGCGGAATGGCCGTCCGCCAGCACGTACAGCAGAGACACGATGGCGGTAGTCGGAAAGTACACGTAGCCCTGCGAGCCGCCGGATTCGTACAGGGAGCCCCCGAGCGGCATCTCCAGCCGTTCGAGGGAAGGAAGCAGCGCGTCGTATCTGTCTTCGGACAGATTGGCGAGCAGCTGGTTGGCCCGCGGAGACGCCAGTGCGGGGGAAGCGCTCTGCGCCATGAACCGTAAGTAAACTGCCATTTGTACGCTACCGGACCCATGGATGGTATCGACCAGCGCGCCGCGCTGCTGTCGCCCCGGACGTGATTCGCTTGTCACTGTTTGCTCGACGCACGATGGTGCCGGGCGACGCCAGCCGCCGTGGTCCGGAGGACTCCGCGGTCGAAGGCAAGCCGGTGCATCGCGTTGCCGCACTCCTCCGGCGGCCATGCGACCACAGGCCGTTGCGCGTGGATCGGAACAAAAAAAGGCCGCCTCGCGGCGGCCTTTCCCGTCGTTCCGGAATCCCGGCGTCAGCCTCCGCCGGCGGCCGTAGCCTCCGTGGCGGCCGGCGCCTCTTCGAGCGCAACCGGCGCTTCCATGAGCGGCGGCTCTGCGGCCTGGTCCTTGCGGATCTTGTGGTAGGCCATGCCCGTGCCCGCCGGGATGAGGCGGCCGACGATCACGTTCTCCTTCAGGCCCCGCAGGCCGTCGCGCTTGCCCATGATGGCGGCTTCCGTCAGCACGCGCGTCGTCTCCTGGAACGAGGCCGCGGAGATGAACGAGTCGGTCGACAGCGACGCCTTGGTGATGCCGAGCAGCATGTAGGAGAACGTGGCCGGCTTCTTGCCCTCTTTTTCCGCCTTCTCGTTTTCCTCGAGCAGCTCGGCGCGCTCGACCTGCTCGCCCTGGATGAAACCGGTCTCGCCCGGATCCTCGACCTGCACGCGGCGCAGCATCTGGCGCACGATCACCTCGATGTGCTTGTCGTTGATCTTCACGCCCTGCAGGCGGTAGACGTCCTGCACCTCGTCGATGATGTAGCGCGCGAGCGCCTCCACGCCGAGCAGGCGCAGCAGGTCGTGCGGATCCACCGGTCCGTCGACGATCATCTCGCCCTTGTTCACCACCTGGCCGTCGTGCACCAGCACGTGCTTGTCCTTCGGGATCAGCTCCTCGTGCTGCGTGCCGTCGAGGTCGGTAATCACCAGGCGCTGCTTGCCCTTGGTGTCCTTGCCGAACGAAACCGTGCCCGTGTACTCGGCGAGGATCGCCTTGTCCTTGGGCGCGCGCGCCTCGAACAGCTCGGCCACCCGCGGCAGGCCGCCCGTGATATCGCGGGTTTTCGAGGTCTCCTGCGGGATGCGCGCCAGCACTTCGCCCACCAGCACCTGCTGGCCGTCGCGCACCGCGATGACGGCGCCCACGGGGAAGCTGATGTTCACGCTGTGATCGGTGCCGGCGATGCGCACGTCCTCGCCTGCCTCGTCCATCAGGCGCACCGACGGACGCTGGCCCTTCGCCGTGGCGCTGCCGCGGCGCTTGTGGTCGATGACCACCAGCGTGGAAAGACCGGTTACATCGTCGATCTGCTTGGCTACCGTCACACCTTCCTCGACGTGCTCGAACTTCACGGTGCCGGCGTACTCGGTGACGATCGGCCGGTGGTGCGGATCCCAGGCCGCGACGATCCTGCCGGCGCGCAGGGTATCGCCGTCCACGACCTGCAGCGTCGCCCCGTAAGGCACCTTGTGGCGCTCGCGCTCGCGGTTGTTGTCGTCGACGATCGTGACTTCGCCGGAGCGCGAGATCACCACCTTGTCGCCCTTGGCGTTGGAGACGTAGCGCATGGTGGCGGTGAAGCGCACCGTGCCGGCGGACTTCGCCTCCACCTGGCTCTGCACGGCGGTACGGCTCGCCGCGCCGCCGATGTGGAACGTGCGCATGGTGAGCTGCGTACCCGGCTCGCCGATCGACTGCGCGGCGATGACGCCGATCGCCTCGCCCACGTTGACGAGCGAGCCGCGGCCGAGGTCGCGGCCGTAGCAGCGGGCGCACACGCCCCAGCGCGTGTCGCAGGTAAGGGGCGTCCTCACCTTGACCTCGTCGATGCCGACGTTGTCGATGGTGTCGATTGCTTCCTCGTCCACCAGCGACCCGGCCGTGTAGAGCGTGTCCTGCGTCTCCGGGTTGATCAGGTCGACGGCCAGCACGCGGCCGAGGATGCGCTCGCGCAGCGCCTCGACCACCTCGCCGCCTTCGACCAGCGCGCGCATGGCGATGCCGTTCTGCGTGCCGCAGTCGTCCTCCGTCACCACCAGGTCCTGCGTCACGTCCACCAGGCGCCGCGTGAGATAGCCGGAATTGGCCGTCTTCAGCGCCGTGTCGGCGAGACCCTTGCGCGCGCCGTGCGTGGAGATGAAGTACTGCAGCACGTTCAGGCCTTCGCGGAAATTGGCCGTGATCGGC
>Ga0214472_10006758_pt1 | contig 12020 bp, 14 predicted proteins | sample RVTome_6_FD_207662 | JGI IMG/M metagenome (GOLD analysis project Ga0214472, IMG submission 207662) | Soil microbial communities from uranium-contaminated site in the Upper Colorado River Basin, Wyoming, United States - RVT140D175 | ecosystem: Environmental > Terrestrial > Soil > Contaminated >...
GTCCTGCGCCAGGCCGAAAACCAGCGCGCCCGAGCCGGCGACGCACATGAGCGTCGTTACCACGCGCCGCGGCCCGTAGCGATCAAGCAGGACGCCCAAGGGGAGCTGGAACGCGGCGAACGCGAGCAGGTAGGTGCCGGTGAGGAAGCCGAGGTCCGAGGACGAAAGCGCGAACTCGTGCGCCAGGTCCTTGGCAATGACGGCGTTGACGTTGCGGAAGAAAAAGGAGAGGAAGAAGCCCGCGGCGAACGGGCAGAACACGACCAGCAGCAGCTTTGGATTCACCGCGGAATTGTAATCGGCTAAGCTTGCGCGCATGGCGAAACGGCGCCTCATCGTCGGCATCACCGGGGCCACCGGCACGGCCTATGGCGTGCGCCTGCTCGAGGAGCTGCGCGCGGCGCAGGGCTGGGAGACCCACCTCGTGCTCACCGACGCGGGCGTGCTGAACGCGCACCAAGAGCTCGGCTTGAAGCGCAAGGACATCGAGCGCCTCGCGCACCGCTGCTACCACCCGAAGGACATCGGCGCGGCGATCGCCAGCGGCTCCTTTCTCACGGAAGGCATGGTCATTGCGCCGTGCTCCATGAAGACGCTGGCGGCCGTCGCGCACGCGCACGCCGACGATCTCGTTTCGCGCGCCGCCGACGTGGTGCTGAAGGAACGGCGGCGGCTCGTCCTCCTGCCGCGCGAGGCGCCGCTCAACCTCGCGCACCTGAGGAACATGGTGCAGGTCACCGAGATGGGCGGCATCGTTTTTCCGCCCGTGCCCGCGTTCTACGCCAGGCCGAAGACCATCGACGACCTCGTCCTGCACACCGTGCGCCGCGTGCTCGATCTCTTCGGCCTGCACTCGACGAAGCTCGCGCGCTGGAAGGGCATCGATGCCTGAGCTGTCGGCGTTCTCCGCGAGCTACGTGGAAGCGCGCGGCCGCTTCGTCGACGCCGCGCGCGCGAACGGTGCGCGCGTCTACGAGTTTCGCGACCCGAAGGAAAAAGGCCCCGCGGGCGAGCCGCTGTGCCTCGACGTCGCCGTCGCCGGCCCGGAGGACGCGGAGCGCGTTCTCGTCGCCGGCAGCGGCACGCACGGCATCGAGGGTTTTTCCGGCTCCGCGGCGCAGACGGCTTGGCTGCGTTCAGGCGGCGCGAAGCGCCTGCCGAAGAAGACCGCCATGGTGTTCTTCCACGCGCACAACCCGTGGGGCTTCGCGCACAAGGCGCGCGGCACCGAGGAAAACGTCGACCTCAACCGCAACTTCCTCGACCACGCGCAGCCCTATCCAGAGAATCCGGGCTACGCCGAGGTGCACCCGATCGTGACGCCCGAGGCTTGGGACGACGCGGCGCAGGCCGAGGTGTTCCGCAAGCTCGATGCGCTGCGCGGGCGGATCGGCGAGAAGGCTTTCTCCACCGCCTTCAACGGCGGGCAGTTCTCGCATGCGGACGGCATCTACTTCGGCGGGCAGCGCGAGCAGTGGGCGAACTACGCCTTCCGCGAGGCGGTGCTGAAGCACGTGGCGCACGCCAAGCACGCGGCGATCATCGACCTGCACACCGGCATCGGGCCGTGGATGGAGCACATCTACCTGTGCTTTCACCCGGAGGGCTCGGCGGCGAGAAAGCGCGCGCGCGACTGGTGGGGCGAGCGCGCGGTGAATCTGGCGGGCGTCACGCACAAGGCTTTGGCGGATTACCAGGGCGTGCTGATCGACGCCTTCGCGGCCATGCTGCCGAAGGCGGAGGTCACCTGCGTGGTGGTGGAATTCGGTACGCTGCCGCGCATCGAGATCCAGCGCGCCAACATGGCGGGGCGGTGGCTTCGCTATCACGGGGCGAAGAACCCTGCGCTCGCGCGGAAGGTGCACGCCGAGTTCTGCGAGGCGTTCTATCCTTCGGATCCGAAGTGGCGCGCCGCGGTGCTCGAGCAGTCGAAGGAGATCTTCGACCGGGGGATCGCCGGCATCGGGCGCGTCTAGGCGACTACTTCAGCTCGATCTCGACAAAGCGGAATTCGAACGCGTTGGCGTTGATGACGTTGTGCGCAACGCCCTTGGGGCGTGCGTAGGAGACGCCGACCTGCAATTGCACCTCGCGCACGCCGCCGGGTTCTTCGAGCCGCAGTGTCCCGGTCGTCAGCGGCACCACCACGTAGTCGTGGGCGTGCACGTGGTGCCCGGTCTCGGCGCCGGGCGCGAAGCGCCATTCGGTGACGATGATGCGCTCGGTTTCGACCTGGGGGTGCGAGGTGGCTTTCACGGCGCAAGAAATTCCCGCTTTATGTCTTGAGCCATGAGGCGCTTGATGATCCAGCCGAATAGAACTGCAAACGCGAGCCCAATTATCACGGCGACCGCGGTCATAATTGTCCACATGAGCTCGAATTCGCCGCGCATGGCAGCTTGCGCGTGAGCGGGGGACTCCGACATCCACGATTGCATGACAAAAGACATCGCGATTCCAGCCAGGTTCCACAGCACTCCGATCAACATGATCAAGATGAACAGGAGCCTGGCCCAATTTTGGCGTTTCAAAAGTCCAATCGCCGATATGAGGGTCGCCGCACTTAGAACGAAAGCGGAAGCAAAGAACAACTGAAAGTTGTTTACTATGAAGCGGAAGAAGGCTGGCAGCTGCTGGAAGTCGTCAGAGCTGGGCACGCGAAAGTCATCAGCGGAGAACATCACACTCAGCATGACGTTTTGAAGCAGCGTGACGAGAGTGGCAACACCCCCCAGAGCGACAAATGTCCAGGCGAGGCCAGTAACAAAGGCTGATCGAGTGGCGGTCGTTCCACCTGGGACCGTCATGGGCGGTATCCTCGTTCGCTCTTGCGCTAATAGATAGTGCCAGACTCCTGAAACACCGGCAGCCCATCCCCGAACTTCACCCATGGAACGTCGTGGCTCAACCACGAATGGTGCGTCGGCGCAAAGCGCTCCGGCTGATCGAGGCTGCAGGTGGTGATGTCGATGGCGTCGTCGTAGCTCTCGTGCCGGTAGGTGAGCGGCGTGCCGCAAATGCCGCAGAATGTGCGGTGCACCGGCGGCGAGGAGCGGAACTCCAGGGGCGAGCCCCTGGTGAAGCGGAATCCATTCAAGGGGAAGGTGGCCCAGGCGACCACGGGCGAGGCCGCCACCCGGCGGCACGTCTGGCAATGGCAGATCATGGAGTTCGAGCACCCGCCGTGTGCTTCGTAGCGGATCGCTCCGCAATAACAGCCGCCCTCGATCATCGTCACCTCCCCGGCAATTCGCGCCGGAAAAACGCCTTATCCTTCGCCAAGAACACGCCTTCCTCGAGAACGTGGAGCCATTATGATCGCCGTGATCTTCGAAGCCCAGCCCCTACCGGGAAAGCCGGCAGGAAATCCATCTTCGCGGACTACCGCCTGCGCGTGGCCGAGGTGCTGCGCGACTACGGCCTGAACGACCGCGCGCAGGCCCCGCAGGACTCGCGCGCCGCGCACGGCGGCTAGCCGTGAGCGCCCAGGAACTCCCGCATCGCCTTGGTGAACGCCGCGGGGTTCTCCAGATTCGAGAGGTGCGCCGCCCGCGGAATCATGACCAGCTTCGAGCCGGGCGCGTTGTCGTGGATCTCCTCCGACATCGCCGGCGGCGTGCCGGGATCCTGGTCGCCGCAGATCACCAGCAGCGGCGTCTTGATCGCCTTCAGCCGCGAGGTCAGGTTGATTTTCGGGATGGCGTGGCAGCACCCGGCATAGCCCGCGACCGGCGTGGCGGCGATGAGCTTGGCGATGGCCGCGACGGGCCCGGGATTGGACTTGCGGAAGGCTTCCGTGAACCAGCGCTCGAGCGTCGGCGGCACGAGCGGCGCCATGCCCTTTTCCTCGGCGAGCTTGATGCGGTCCTGCCACAACGGCCAGGCCTCGGCCGGATATCGGCTCGTGGTGTCGGCGAGGGTCAGCGTCTTGAACACGCCCGGGTACTTCAAGGCGAAGGTCTGCCCGATCATGCCGCCCATGGACAAGCCGCAAAAGTGCGGATTCTTCACGCCAAGCGCATCGAGCAGCCCCTTCAGGTCGTCCGCGAGCATCTCCAGCGAGTACGCGCCCTTTGGCGCCTCGCTCGCGCCGTGCCCCCGCGTGTCGTAGGCGAGGATGCGGTAGCTGCCCTTCAGCGCCGCGATCTGCGGATCCCACATGCGCACGCTGCAGGCGAGCGAGTGGCTGAGGACGAGCCAGGGCGCGCCTTCCTTGCCGTGCAGCTCGTAGCTGGTTTCGATGCCGTTGGTCTTTGCTTTCATGCGCTCCCCACGATGAGTGGAATCAACATTTCGTCTTCGCTCGCGCCGCCATGGTGGCCTACGTGGCGGTGGCGCGGCTCGCCGGGCGTCCAGTCTTTGACCGTAGCGCGGCCGTGCATCAAGAGCGCCACCTCGCCGATGCGCTCGGCGAAGCGCGGATGCGCGTCGCCGCCGCCGAACCAGCCCTCGTCAGCGAGCTCGGCGCTCGCGCACACCCGTGCGCGCTCGCCGAGCCAGTCGCGCGCGCGCACCATGAATTCGGGCACGCAGCCCTCCTGCACGTGGCAAAAGGCGATACGGCTCTCGCCGCACAGAGGATAGCGCAGCAGCGCCGAAAGGCCGGGTGCGTCCGTGAAATCGAGCGCATCGGCGCCGACGCTGTCGACGAAGCCGTGATCGGCGGTGGCCACCACGAGCGTATCCGTGCCCGCGAGCCGCGCCATCAGCTCGCCGAAGGCGGCATCGATTGCGCCGAATTGCGCGCGGGCCTCGCTGCTGGCGTTGCCGAAGCGGTGCGAGAGGGTATCGAACTCCGGCCAGTAGGCGTAGACGAACTTCGGCTCGGGCGACGATTTCACGGCCGCCACGGTCTCCTCGACCAGCCCTTCGAGCTTGTCGTAGGCGCGCCGCTCGGCGCGGCCGCAGTGGTGCCGGTTGTAGGTCGAGTCGACGATCGGGCGGTAGGAGACCACGATCGAGCGGCGTTCGAGCGCATCGAAAAGCGGGCCAGCGCGATACACGCGCGCGGGCGCCACGCCCAGCGGCGCCTTTTCACCGCGCCGCTGGAAAGGCAGCGGCGAGCCCACGCAGCCCGCCTCGCCGAAGAGCGTGAACCAGCCCGTGAGACCGTGCTCGAGCGGCGTCCAGCCGGTGTAGGAGGTGGTGATGGCGCTCGCCGTGGTCGAGGGAAAGACCGAGGTGAGAGCGCCGCGCCGCCGCGCGTGGAGCGCGCCGCCCGCGCCTTGGCGGCAGAGATAGCGCTCGCCCAGGCCGTCGATGATCAGCAGGACGATGTTGCGCGCCGCGGCGAGCTCGCGCGCCGGCAGCGCCGCGAGCGGCGCGTGGCGCGGCGCACCGCCGCAGGCCTCGACGATCGAGGCGATGAGATTGACGAAACCGCCGCCTACGTAATCCGGCCGCACCATCGGTGCGGATTCTAGCGGCTCAATGCAGGCGCAAGTTGTTGGTGAGCAGCGCCTCGTAAGTGCAGAGAAAGTCGTCCACCGCCTCCTCGCCGGGGTCGGCGGAGCACAGTTGCGCCATGCTGGTGCGGAAGCGGGCGGCGACCGGGCCCTCGAGGAAGCCGCTGCGCCGCGCCTGCTTGTCCACCAACTCGATGCCGGTACTGCCGCCGAACTCGGCCACGCAATAGTTGTCGCTGTCGTAGAGGATGTTGAGCGCGCCCATGCCTTCGTTTGACGCCTTAAGCGGCCGAAAGTTGACCCCGCCGCGTGATAAACTGCACGCCCATTCTGTGAGGTTTCGTCCCATGCGGCTCGAAGTCCACGTCCACGCCGACATCCCCATCCTCGAAGGGGTCTCCCGCAAGCAGATCGAGCAGGCGCTCGCGCCCTGGCTCGAGTACCTGGATGCCGAGGCGCTCGCCGACGTGAAGAGCCTGGAGGCCGACGAGCCCGGCCTGCGCTTCGACGACAAGGAGCTGATGTTGCTGGTGTGCTGGACGGGCGAGATCGGCCGCAGCTTCTATGCCGCGCTCGACGCGTCGCTCGAGAACCTCGGCCCGTACTGCTACGAGGCGGTCGAAGTCGACCTCACCCTCTATCACGAGAACGGCGACCAGGAGTCGAAGCTCCTCTTCGTCGGCCCGACCGCGCAGTCCATCCACGAGGCGCAGCGCCGCTGCATGATCGAGGACGTGACCGCGATCCTCGAGCGCCAGTTCGACAAGGAGAAGAGCGCCGAGGTGGCCACGCTCGTCAACCAGCTCTTCGACCGCGACTGGAAGGAGAAATCCTCCGGCGTGAAGCAGCCCGAGCGCGCTTTCGAGTACGTGACGCGCCCGTCGCGCAAGAATCTGCACTAGCTAGGTGGCGGCACCGAAGTACCCGGGATTCGACACGCTCGCGCTGCACGCCGGCCAGTCGCCCGACCCGGCGCACGGCGCCCGCGCGGTGCCGATCTACGCCACCACGTCCTACGTCTTTCGCGACAGCGAGCATGCGGCCTCCCTCTTCAACATGGAGCGCGCGGGCCATGTGTACTCGCGCATCTCCAACCCGACGGTGGCGGTGCTGGAGGAGCGGATGGCGGCGCTCGAGGGCGGCGTCGGCGCCATCGCCACGGCCTCCGGACAGGCGGCGCTGCACCTCGCGGTGGCGACGCTCATGGATGCGGGAAGCCACATCGTCGCCTCGAACTCGCTCTACGGCGGCTCGCACAATCTGCTCGGCTATACGCTGAAGCGCTTCGGCATCGACACCACCTTCGTTTCCCCGGGCACGCCGCAGAACTTCCGCAAGGCGATCCGGCCGCAGACGCGGCTTCTTTTCGGCGAGACGCTCGGCAATCCGGGGCTCGAGGTGCTCGACGTCCCTGCGGTATCGGAGGTTGCGCACGAGGCGGGGCTGCCGCTGTTGGTCGACGCGACCTTCACCACGCCGTACCTCATGCAGCCCTTCGCGCACGGCGCGGACCTGCTGTACCACTCGGCCACCAAGTTCCTCGGGGGCCACGGCGTGGCGATCGGCGGCGTGCTCGTCGACTCGGGCCGCTTCGACTGGGAGAAGAGCGGCAAGTTTCCGCAGCTCACCGCGCCCTACGCGGGCTTTCACGACATGGACTTCGAAGAGGAGTCCGGCACGCGCGCGTTCCTGCTGCGCGCGCGGCGCGAGGGACTGCGCGACTTCGGCGCCTGCATGGCGCCGATGACGGCGTTCCACATCCTGCAGGGCATCGAGACGCTGCACCTGAGGATGCCGCGGCACGTGGCGAGCACGCGCAAGATCGTGAATTTCCTCGAATCGAATTCCGCCGTCGAGAAGGTCCTGTATCCGGAGCTGCCCGGGCACCCGGACCACGCGCTCGCGAAAAGGCTCCTGCCGAAAGGCTGCGGCGCCGTCTTCTCCTTCGACCTGCGAGGCGGGCGCGAGGCGGGCAAGCGCTTCATCGAGTCGCTGCGCGTCTTTTCCCACCTCGCCAACGTCGGCGACGCGAAATCGCTCGTCATCCACCCGGCGAGCACCACGCACTACCGCATGTCGGATGAGGACTTGAAGAAGGCCGGCATCGGGCCCGGCACGGTGCGCCTGTCGGTCGGGCTCGAGGACACCGAGGACCTGATCGAGGACCTTTCGAGAAGCCTGCGGGCGGCGCAGAAGTGAATTTCACCGTCGATGGCCGCGAGGCCTTCGCCTACACGGCGGCGCACGCACTCGATCCGGCGAAGCCCAGCGTGGTGTTCGCGCACGGCGCCGGGCTCGACCACTCCACGTTCGGGCTGCAGAGCCGTTACTTCGGCTACCACGGCCGCAACGCCCTGGCGCTGGATTTCCCCGGGCACGGGCGCTCGGAGGGACCGCCGCTCGGCTCCGTGACCGAGATGGCCGACTGGGTGCTGCGGCTCCTCGATGCCGCGAAGGTGGATAAGGCGAGCGTGGTCGGCCATTCCATGGGCTCGCTCGTCGCCCTGGAATGCGCGGCGCGCCATCCCGAACGTATCGAGAAGATCGCGCTTCTCGGCACCGCCTACCCGATGAAGGTGACGGAAGTCTTCCTGAACGCGGCGCAGGAGAACCGTCAGGACGCGTACGACATGCTCAACATCTGGGGCCACGCGGCACAGGTGGCGCTCGGCGGCAACCCCAATCCCGGCATGTGGATGTACGGCGATACGCTCGCGCGTCTCGCGCGCCTGGCGCCCGGCGTGCTCTACAGCGACCTGCGGGCCTGCCACGAATACGCGGGTGGCGAAGCCGCGGCGGCGAAATTGAAATGCCCGGTGCTCTTCATCCTCGGGCGGCGCGATCAGATGACCGCGGCGAAGGCCGGGCTTGCTTTCGCGCACCAGGTGCCGGACGCGCAGGTCGTGCAGATCGCGCCCTCCGGGCATTCGCTGATGGCCGAGTCGCCCGACGCCACGCTCGACGCGCTGATCGGGTTGCTCGGCTGATCCTGCAGGGCTAGGGCTTGACGACGTGCCAGACGTTGTTGACGTTGTCGCCGGTCTTGTCGCCGGGCTTCTGGTCCTTGATCCAGTAGTACAGCGGCTTGCCCTTGTAGGCCCATTGCTTGGAGCCGTCGTTGCGCGTGACGACGCTCCAGTCGCCCCTGGCGGTCGCGCCGGCGTCCGCCGCCAGCGGCGGCCAGAGAACGGCGCACTTGTCGTTGCACACGCTCTTGCTGCTGCCAGCCGCGTCGCGGTCGAAGGTATACAGCGTCATGTCCTTCGCACCGACCAGCACGCCATTGGAAAACTTCGCCGGGTCGGAAGACATCATCGAAGACATCATGCCGCAGGCGCCCAGCGCAACGGCAAGCGCCAGGGCCAGCAGGCCACGCAGGATCGGTTTCATTCTCATCCCCCTCGTATGGTTGGCGGATTGCAACCAACGGGCGAACACGACCCGGCGTCGAAAATTCCGCGCCGCTAGCCTGCACCCCAGCGCGCGCGGTACACGGCGGTGACGATCAGCGCGCAGAACAGCGCGATGCCGCAGGCGATGACCGCGAAGATCGCGGCGAGCGGGCCGGCGAGCGTCACCACCATCGCGCCGCCCGCCACTACCAGCACGAGCCGCGCCGAGCCGGCGAGCACCGGCAGCACCATGCGCCCCGCGCCCTGCGAGGCGAAGTACAGCGCCATGCCGGCGCCGAAGAGCGCATAGAACGGCGCCACGATGCGCAGGTACTGGCTGCCGGTGGCGAGCACCGCGGGATCGTCGCTGAAGATGCGGATCCAGGCGTCCGGAAACACGGCGACGGTAAAGCCGATGGCGAGCGAGATGCCGGCGGCGAGCGCCGTCCCCGTCCAGGCGATGCGCTTGGCGTGCGCGCCGCGCCCGGCGCCGATGTTGGTGCCGACCATGACGACGAGCGCCTGGCCGATGGCGAAGACGAGCGGTATCTGCAGCAGCTCGAGGCGCACGCCCACGCCGTAGCCGGCGAGCGCCGCGGTGCCGAAGCTGCCGACGAAGCCCGTGAGGACTACCGCCGTGAGCACCGTCTGCAGGGCGCCGAGCGAGGACACCGCGCCCACGCGCAGGATCTCGCGGAACACGCGCCATTCGAGGCGCCAATGCGCGCGCCCCGGGCGCAGGCCCCCGTGCCACACCATCGCGCCCATGAGCAGGCTCGCGACGAGGAAAGCGGCGACGTAGGCGAGCGCCGCGCCGGCGATGCCGAGGCGCGGAAACGGCCCCCAGCCGAGCGTAAGCGCGCCCGAGAGCGGAATCTGCACTACGGCTGCGGCCGCGAGCGCGACCGCGGGCGCGAGCGTGTTGCCGCTGCCGCGCAGCACGCTCGCCAGCGTATTGGCGAGCCACACGCCGACCGCGCCGGCGAAGAGCACGTGCGAGTAGTCGAGCGCCTGCGCGAGCGCCGCGCCCTCGCCGCCGAGCAGCCCGTAGAGCGCGTCGCCGAAGCCGAGGAGCAGCGCCGTGAAGACGAGCCCGCCGCCCAGCGCGATGACGAGCGCGTGCGCGACGATGCCCTTCGCCGCGTGCTCGCGGCCCGCGCCGAGCGTGCGCGCGAGGGCGGAAGACACGCCGCCGCCCATGGCGCCGGCGGAGAGCATCTGCAGCAGCATCACCAGCGGAAAGACGAGCGCCAGGCCGGCGAGCGCGGCGGTGCCCAGCTGCCCGACGTAGTAGGTGTCGGCGATCGACACCGCAGTCTGGAAGAGCGCGAGCAGCGCCCCCGGCGCAGCCAGGCGCGCGAGCGTGGGAACGATCGGGCCCTGGAGAAGGCGCTGCGCGCGCGCGGTGCTCACGCGCCGAGCCTATCGTAAGATTCCTCTGGGGAGGCTGAGCGCGGCAGCCGCGCCGGCGAGCACGCCCAGGGCGTTCGCCGCCATGTCGTCGAGCTCGAGGCTGCGATAGCCGGTCGCGGCCTGCGCGAATTCGAGCGCGATGCCCAGGGCGATCCAGAGGAAGGCGTAAGCAATTCGCGCCTGCGATTCTCTGTGAAGATAGCCGAACCAGAACATGAGCACGCCGTAGGCGAGGAAATGGCCCAGCTTGTCGCCGTACTCGAAGCCGGGCTCGGGCGGGGAAGGGGTCAGTGAGAGCCAGACGATCGCCGCGGCGTAAAGCCAGCCGCCGGCAAGAGCCGCGGCGCGCATCAGAAAAGCTTCATCTGCCCGCCAGGCGAGGGCGGCACGAACAGACTGCAATCCAGTTCAGGGACGCTCCGTCCGCCGCCGTGGCCGTTCAGGCCGAAGCGCTTGCAGGCGATTTCGAAGCGCTTCTCGATGAGCTCGGCGTAGTTGCCCATGCCGCGCATTCTCTCGTGGAACCGCGGATCGTTGTCCTTGCCCCCGCGCATCTGCCGGATGATGCTGATCACGTGCGCGGCGCGCTCGGGATAGTGCGCGGCGAGCCATTCCTTGAAGATGTCCTTCAGTTCGTTCGGTAGGCGCAGGATCACATAGGCCGCTTCCAGGGCACCTGCTTTCGACGCTTCTTCCAGCACGTGCTCCAGCGTCTTGTCGTTCAGCGCCGGGATGAGCGCCGCGACCATCACGCCGCAGGAGATGCCGGCTCCCGACAGGGCCTTCAGCACGTCCAGCCGGCGCTGCGGGCTCGCAGCGCGCGGCTCGAGCTTGCGCGCGAGCACCCGGTCTAGCGTGCCGATGGACACGAACACCTTGACGAGGTTCTTCCTGGCCATCGGTCCGAGCAAGTCCAGATCGCGCTCCACTAGCGCCGACTTGGTGACGATGGTGAGGGGGTGATCGCATTCCGAAAGCACTTCGAGGATTTGCCGGGTAATCCCGTACTTGCGCTCCGCGGGCTGGTAGCAGTCCGTGTTCGCGCCAAGGGAAATGGGGGACACGGCGTAGCCTGGCTTGGCCAGCTCCTCGCGCAAAAGCTCGGCCGCATTGGTTTTGGCGAAGAGCTTCGTCTCGAAATCCAGGCCGGGGGAAAGCTCGAGGTAGGCGTGGCTCGGGCGGGCGTAGCAGTTGTGGCTCACCACGCCGTTGGCGATGAAGTCTTCGGTCTCGGTCGTGATGTCGTAGAGCCGCATCGCCCCGCTCAGCGGCTCGATGCCGACCACGTTGAGGGGCGCGTCGCTCTTCACCGCGATTCCCGAGATCTCGCGCTTGCGCGTGATCGCGGGGTCCACGGTATGGAAGAACCGCAAATGCTCACGCAGGCCTCCCACGAGACGTACCACGTCGACGGGCTTCGCCTGCTCCAACTTTGTGTGCTCGATCGCCTGGCGAAGGCCGAGTTCCTGCAGGCACCGCACGATCCAGCCGACGATGTCCCTGTCCGTATTGCTGATGCGAAGCGCGCCGTCGCTGTAGCTGCCTTCCGCATCGAAGATACCGGCGAGAAAGCCTCCGGCCCATTCCCGGGTGGGCGCATGGGGCCAGTCCACGACCTCGCGGATGTCCGCCACGTCCACGCGGGCGCTTGCGCGGATCGCGTGCATTGCCCTGCGCCCCGCGCGGGCTTCCTGGAACACAAACTCCTGGGTGGCGATGCCCCAGTTGGCAAGGTAGGTCTGCGCCCTGCCGAGCGCCTCGTCGTCGCAGAGCGCCAGCCGGAATCGATGCTGGTCGCCATTCATTCGGC
>Ga0214472_10006759_pt1 | contig 12020 bp, 11 predicted proteins | sample RVTome_6_FD_207662 | JGI IMG/M metagenome (GOLD analysis project Ga0214472, IMG submission 207662) | Soil microbial communities from uranium-contaminated site in the Upper Colorado River Basin, Wyoming, United States - RVT140D175 | ecosystem: Environmental > Terrestrial > Soil > Contaminated >...
GAATTCATGGATCTTCTCCGCCGTCAACATGCGCAGGAGAAACCTCCGGTTACACAAAAACGCTAATAGTGTAACCCACGGTTACCAAATCGGCCCCTACGACACAATTCTGTTGAATCCAATTTTTTCATCGCGTTTAGATTTCCCCCGCTAACGGAAAACAATTTTTTACCGGCGTCATAGCGGTGCCGGATGGAAGGGGAAAACCATGCAACTGCATAACGATAATTTTCTGAAGAGCAGGATTGTCCTGCTGGCCGTAATTGGCCTGATATTGCTGCACCCGGACAGCGCCTATGCCCAGAGCGCGCTGTTTGATTCAGGCACCAACTTTTTAGACGCCCTGCAGAATCTGCTGACCTCCACCTGGGCGCGGATCATCGCCATTATCGCGGTTGTGTTCCTGGGTTTTGCCTGGATGTTCGGCCGGATTTCAATGCAGCTGGCGATTTCCGTGACTGGCGGGGTAATCCTTGTCTTCGGCGCGCCGGCAATTGTCGACAGCATCGCCGGGACGTTGTGAGCCACCATGGAAGAAGAAACCGTAGAGATAGACCCGCTTTTTATCGGCATGACAAGACCGCCACTGACCATGGGCGTGCCGATGGAATTTTTCGGGATCAATTTCATCCTCTTCGGGATCGGCATGATCATGTTTGTTTCGCTTGGCGCCAAGATTTTGTTTTTTACGCTTATCAGCCTGCCCCTTCATGCCGCCGCAGTGATGGCCACCGAAAAAGACCCGCACTGGATGCGCGTGTGGCTCACCAAACTTGGTAAATGCCCGCCGGTCCGCAACAAGCGCTTTTGGAAAAGCAACAGCTACAAGCCCTGAGAATGAATATGTTTACCGCCTTAAAAAAAGAACAGCCGCACTATGGCCGGATCGCCAAAAGTGAAGAAGCGATCAAGAGCTTTATTCCCTATACGCGCCATTTCGATACCACCACGCTGAAAACCCGGGAAGGCTACCTGCTCAAGATCATCAAGGTCTCCGGCCTGCCCTTTGAAACCGCTGACCAGCTTGATATCAACCAACGCAAGAGTATCCGGGCCACCATGCTGCGCGGCCTGTCAAACAGCCGCTTTGCCCTTTACCACCACATCATCCGCCGCAGAGTCGATGAGCGTCATGACGGCGTCTTTGAAAATGAATGGTGCCGGGCGCTCGATCGCGCCTACCAGGGCCGGCTTTCCAAAAAGCGCATGTTCGTAAACGAGCAATATATCACCCTTATCCGCCGCCCGGCGCGCGGGGCGATAGGCTTTATGGCAGAGCTTACCCGCACGGCCTCTAAAAAGATCGACCGCGCCTTAGAGCAGGAACAGGAAGCCGAAAATCTGAGAGCATTAGAAGAAGCGGTTTCGCATTTAATGGCAACGCTTGCCCCCTACCGGCCGCAAATTCTGGGCATAAAGGAAACCGGGCACGGCACGTTCTCCGAGCCGCTCTCTTTTCTGTCCTGCCTGCTTAATTTTGAAAAAACCGATATCCGCCTGCCGCATGGCAGTATAGCTGAGTACCTGCCGCGCAAAAGACTCTCATTCGGCAAGGAGAGCTTTGAAGTGCGCGGCCCCTGCCCCGGCGATGTCAAACGCGGCGCCATCCTTTCACTCAAAGAATATGCCGACGGCTCGGGGCCGGGGATGTTAGACGCGCTGCTGCGCCTGCCCCATGAATTTATCCTCACCCAGTCATTCGGCTTTGTTGACCGGCAGGCGGCGCTGAACGCGATGCGCGATACCAAAAGAAAGATGATCGCCGGCGAGCAAGGCGCGGCTTCCCTGGAAGAAGATCTCGATCAGGCGGTAGACGATCTGGCTTCAGGGCGCTCTACCTTTGGCGAACATCATTTAAGCATTGCCGTCACCGGCGATCATGATGCCGCGCTCGACAGAGCGCTCAGCGATATTAACGGCGCTTTTGTTAATCTTGGCATTGTCAGTGTGCGCGAGGACATTAACCTGGAGCCTGCCTTCTGGGCCCAGCTGCCGGGGAATTTCAGCTATATTGCAAGGCGGGCGCTGATCTCGAACGAGAACTTTGCCGGCTTTGCCAGCCTGCATGCCTTCCCTTCCGGGCGCAAGAGCGGTAATCACTGGGGCGAAGCCATCACAAGGCTGGAAACCACTTCGGGCACGCCCTACTGGTTTAATTTTCATGAGCGCGATGTCGGTAATTTTACGCTGATCGGCCCGACCGGCACCGGCAAGACCGTGCTGCTGACGTTCTTGAATGCGCAGGCGCAGCGCCTTTATCCCAAGACCATTTATTTTGACAAGGATCGCGGCGCTGAGATTTACCTGCGGACCATCGGCGCTGATTATACGGTTGTAAAAGCCGGCGTGCCGACCGGCCTTAATCCCCTGCAGCTCCCGGACACGCAAGAAAACCGCTCCTTCCTGCGCGAGTGGATCAGGCTTCTCGTCAGTATAGAACATGATGAGGCGCTTACGGCGCAGGATGCCGAGATTATTGCCGATGCCGTTACTGCCAATTTTGAAGAACCGCCTGAACATAGGCGCCTTGGAACCTTTGCCGAACTGCTCGCCGGTCATGAGACAAGCCACGGCGCGTCCCTTGCCGCCCGCATGGCGATGTGGCACGGCCAGGGCGAGCGGGCCTGGCTGTTTGATAATGAGCGTGACCTGCTTTCGATGGACAACAGCAATATTGGCTTTGATCTGACCTCCATTCTTGATGACCGGATCAGCCGCACCCCCTGGCTCATGTATATCTTTCACCGGGTAAACCGGATACTGGATGGGCAGAAGACCGTCATCATGCTCGATGAGGGCTGGAAGATGCTGGATGACCCGGCCTTTGCCGCCCGGATCAAGGACTGGATGAAGACAATCCGCAAGCAAAACGGCATTCTCGGTTTTGCCACCCAGTCCGCATCCGATGCGCTTGATAGCAGCGTCGGCAACAGCATTATCGAGCAGTCCCCGACCCAGATATTCCTGCCCAATGCCCGCGCCGGCGAACGCGATTACTGCGAGGGGTTCGGGCTATCAAGGCACGAGCTTAAAATCATCCGCGATTTAAACCCCGCCTCGCGCTGCTTTTTAATCCGGCACGGTAATGAATCCGTTATTGCCCGGCTCGATCTTGCCGGCCTTGAGGATTTTATCAGCGTTCTTTCAGGGCGCACGGAGAGCGTTGCCCTGATGCACAGGCTGATGGAGCGGCATGGCAACAAACCCGAAGACTGGTTGCCGCATTTTTTAAAAGAAAGGAACAAGCCGTGAGAGTTTCTACCCCATATATCTGCATCTGCGCCCTGCTTCTTCTTATCAGCATGCCCGGCGCGGCCCGCGCCCAGTACCCGGTCTATGATGTCAGGAATTATTACCAGCTGAGCGCCCAGCTCAGCCAGATGACCAAGGAATACCAGAAGCAGATCGAGCAGCTCGACCAGGCAATCCAGCAGACAAGCGCGCTGACCGGCACGCGCGGCATGGGATCGCTGGCCAACGGCGCGCTCGAAGAAGAGCTGCGGCGTTATTTGCCCAATAGCTGGCAGGAAACCATGGATATGATCGGCACTTCGGGCGCGCAAGGGATCTATAGCGATCTTTACCAGGCTTACGAGCCGGTAAAAGGCGCTGTCTATATCCCCGCCGACCCTGACGGCCCGATGGCAAGAGCGCTTGACCGTCGCACCGATACGACTTTTGCGGCGATGGCGGCAAGCGAGCAGGCTTACGATAATATCAGCAGGCGCATTGCCATCTATGAATCCCTGCTCGGTGAGCTGAACAGCACAGCTGATCTAAAGGCTTCCATTGACCTGCAGGCAAGGATCGCCGCTGAAAACGGCATGATCCTGACCGAGCTGATGCGGCTTAAAACCATCCAGCTCCAGCAAAAAGCCGCTGAAGATAATGAAACCCTGACCACCTACCGCCACGCCGGCAGCGCCAATAAATATGACGCCGCCAAAGCGGCGCAGGCCTTTAAACCAAAGGAGTAGAAAACCATGCGTATATTAACCCTCACCATCATGACCCTGATTTTAAGCGGCTGCGGCCACACCGCGCTCAAAGCCCCTTGCGGGCCTTCTGCCAGCCTTGGCGCGCACCCCTGCACCCCTATCCCGCTCAATGTTGCGGCCGGGTTGCTTCCAGCAAAGCAAACCTCATAAGGAAAGCAGACCATCATGGAAGCGCTGATCAATCATGTCGATACCATCATCCTGGGCTTTGTCCAGGGCGCGTTCGGTAATTTAACGCCTGCCGTGCAGGCGCTCTGGCAGATGATGTTCGTCGTCTTTATCGCCGTCTACGGCTATAAGATCATGATTAGCGGGCGTTTTGCCGCATCGGACCTTGTGACCCACTGCGTGAAAATCATCATGATATTCTGCCTTGCGACACAGTGGGATACGTTTTTTCTTTTTGTCTTTGATATGGTCACGGGCCTTCCTTCCGATATGGCGGGGGAGCTTATGCAGGCCGCCTCTTCTTCCGGCGCGGGCACCGATAGCACGGCAAGCGCGAACAGCGCGCTTTCTTCGTTTTTTGACCGCGGCATGGCGGTTTCGGCAAACGTCCTGCAAGGGGCAAAATGGAACAGTTTCGGGCAGTATTTATATGCTTTTGCCGTCTGGCTCGGCACGATCAGCGTTGCCGGCTATGCCGCGATGCTGATCATCCTTGCCAAACTCGCGGTCGCCGTTCTGCTCGGCGTCGGCCCCATTTTTATCCTGCTGCTGATCTTTACCAATACCAGGTCGCTGTTTGAAGGCTGGCTCAGGACGCTGTTAAATTACGCCCTGATACCTGTTTTTGTTTACGCCCTGCTCGCCATATTGCTCACCCTTGCCGAAGGGCCGCTCTCCTACCTTGAAACCCATAGCGGCATTTACGATGAGATGGTCACTGCGATCGGGCCTTTTCTTCTGATCAGCACGATCTCGGTCCTGCTGCTTGCCCAGATCCTCAATATCGCCGCTTCTGTCACCGGCGGGGTCTCGCTATCCACCATGGGGCTCGCGCGCCTGCTCGGCAGGAACACCGTTACCGCGCCCGCCCGCAATATGGCAGGAGGGGCCGGTAAATGGGGCTGGCAAAAGACAGAGCCGGCAAGAGCCTATGCCGCCAAAAAGGCCAAAGAGGGCGCAAGCCATACAATCAAGGCAGGCCGCGCCGTTCTCGGCCGCGCGCTGCAAAGAACAAGGGAGGTGCGATAATGCAAAAACCGGTCCTCAATACAAACCATGATGATTATTTTAAGATCGCCCAAAGCTGGGATGAGCAAATCAACGGCGCGCTGCGCAGCTCTAAAAACCGGGCCTGGCTGATCGCGTTATTCTGCATGGGAATCACGTCCCTCTCGCTGATCGCCCTGCTCCTGCTGCTGCCGCTGAAAAGCTTTGAGCCATATGTCTTAAGCGTAGACCGCCAGACCGGTTATGTCGAAATGACAAAAGGCCTTTATGCCGGAAATTTAAGCGAGGATGAGGCCGTGACCCAGTCCAACCTTGTGCGTTATGTCAGCGCGCGGGAATCCTATAATCATTCCATCCTGCGCGAGAATTACGATTTTGTCGTCCTGCTCTCGGAAGGAACGGCGCTCACAGCATTCCAGAAGCTCTGGAACGCGCAGAACCCGGATAACCCGTCTGTAAAGCTTGGCAAAAAAGCCGCTGTCGATATCAGGATCAAGTCCGTGTCCCTGCTGAACAACAAAACAGCTTCGGTACGGTTTTTGCGCGAGCAGCACGACAATGAGCTGGTCACGATCACCCACTGGAACGCGATCATCAATTTTCACTATGCCCAAAAGCCGATGAAAATGGCCGACCGTTTTTCAAACCCGCTCGGCTTTAAAGTTACCAATTACCGTATCAACCCTGAAGGACTGGAGATGATAAGATGAAGTTTAAGGCACTGGCCCTTACCGGGCTGCTAACCGGCACAATGCTGCTCACAGCGCCCTGTTACGCCGAACGCGCCCCACGCCCGGGCAGCGCGGACGGGCGGGTCAAAACCCTCACCTACCACGAAAACGATGTTTACCGCCTGAAAGGCCATTACGGCTATAGCACGGCGATCGAGTTTTCAGCGCGCGAGAATATTGAAACCATCTCAATCGGGGATTCTGAAAGCTGGCAGGTAATAAAGCCTTCGCGCCCCAATATCCTGTTCGTCAAACCTTTGGAGCCGAACGCGCAGACCAATATGACGATCTTTACCACAGAGCATGTCTATACATTTGAAATGGCGGCGGGCAACGCAGACTCGCCTGATGCCACTGCGCTGACCTTCCGGCTCAAATTTTTATATCCCGAGCAAAATGTATTTGAGCCGGCCGGTGCTGAGAACGCGGCCCACGGCCTAAAAGCGAAACGTCCCGTATCGGACTGGAATTTTAACTATGCCTATGCCGGCGATAACAGCCTGCGGCCCGAACGGGTTTTTGATGACGGCACTTTTACCTACTTCCAGTTCCGGGAACAAAGCGTTCTGCCGGCGGTCTTCGCCGTCGATCGTGACGGTAATGAAAGCCTTGTTAATTTTACGATGCAGGGCGCTTACCTGGTCGTAAACAGCACAGGGCGGCAATTTACCCTGCGCGATGGCGATACTGCCACCTGCATTTTTAATGAGAGCTACCCGGAAGTGACCGGCACGCAGGACAAGATCAGCGCCCTGCAGGAAATTAAAGAGGCAAAATCCGGCACAAACCATGTGCCGGTCCCGGGCCGCAAACCAGGCAAGCAACCATCCCTGCTGGCCTGGCTCACCGCACATGGCGCGCAGCCGGCCCCGATGGCCTCACTCAACGATTAAGGAGCAAAATTATGAGCGAAGAAGAGCAGCACGATCAGTTCGCCCCAAATGAGCTTGAAGCAGAAAATCCGGAAGAAGAAAACGCAGCAGATGAAAGCCCTGCCGACAGGGGCATCCCTTCGGTTGCCGCCCGGCCCAAAGGCCAGGTTGTCGGCATCACCTTGCTGCTGGGTTTTGCCCTGCTGGCGATAGCCTTTGTGATTGTCGACGGCATGAATAAAAGCAGGCCCGTTTCGGTGGTCACGCCGGAAGAAATTACCTTCCGCACGCCTTCCGGCATGGATGCCCCTTATATCGAACCGGCCGCCGGTGATGAACAGGCCCGAATTGTGAGTTTGTCCCCTGCCCCGGCAGACAAGGTGCAGGACCGCGCGGCGCTGCAAAGGGAGCGCGCCCTGCAGGAAGAAGCCCTGCGCATGGCGCGGGCGCAGCAGCAAAAAATGGCGCAGCGCCTTCATTCCCCGCAGCTCGTCTATGACCGGCCCGCCGCCCGTTCATATGGCGCAAATTCTGCTGCGCAGGATATGGCGGCTTACAATGATCACGGCGATCCCAACCTTGCTTTTGCAGGACGCTATCAAAATCAGGACTTTGAAACCGTGCAGGCAAGGCCGCTGCAGAATCTTTCCACCCTGATCCCGCAGGGCACGATGATTGCCGGTATATTGGAAACCGCCATTCAAAGCGACCTGCCGGGCATGGTCAGGGCGGTGGTGAGTGAAAATGTCTATGCTTTTGACGGCACGCAGCTGCTCATTCCCAAAGGCGCGCGGCTGATCGGGCGCTACCGCTCAGGCCTGATAAGAGGGCAAAGCCGGGTTTTTATCATCTGGAGCCGCCTCATTCGCAATGACGGGGTCAGCATTAATATCGGCTCTTACGGCGCTGATGATCTCGGGCGCTCAGGGCTTGGCGGGGATGTCGATACGCATTTTATGGAGCGCTTTGGATCGTCTGTCCTGCTCTCACTCATTGATACGGGACTGAAAATAGGCGCGCAATCCCTTGATAACAATAATACCGCAACGCTCGCCCTTGAAACCGGTAGCGATTTTTCAAATTCAGCAGAAATCGCCCTGAATAACTCTATCGCCATCCCGCCGACCGTACATATCGACCAGGGCACGCGCATCAATGTCTTTGTCGGCAAGGATCTCGATTTTTCCAGAGCCGGGACAACCAACTAAAGGAAGAGATAACAATGCAGACCGCTTTATCACTGGAAGACCCTCAGCAAAATATCTATGTCACCCGCTATTTAGAGGATTTCCGGGAATATCTGGACGATCAGCAAGTCTGCGAAATCTGCGTCAACCGCCCCGGTGAGATCTGGATCGAGCGCGCCGGCAATCCTGTTATGGAGCGCCATGAATGCAAGGCCGTTACCAATGAGCGGCTACTGCGGCTTGCCCGCCAGATCGCCCGGATCAGCGATCAGGCCGTTAATCAGCAAAGCCCGCTGCTCGCCGCCTCCCTGCCCACCGGCGAGCGGGTGCAGATCGTCCTGCCGCCGGTCTCTGCTGCCGGCGTTGCGCTTTCAATCAGAAAGCAGGTGGTGCGCGATATGAGCCTTGAGGATTTTGCGAAAAGCGGCGCTTTTAAAAGAGTCAATTTGACAAAAGAAAAGCGCTCCAATGATAACAGGGCCGAGCAACGGGCGATGGCCGTTAACGGTGATTTTGGCAGGCTGATCGCAAATGCGGCAAGAAAGCGCAAAAACATTATTATCTCCGGGGGAACGTCAAGCGGCAAGACCACGCTACTCGGCGCTATCCTCAAGGAAATTGACCAGTGCGAGCGCATTATCACGATCGAGGATGTTCCCGAGCTTTCCCCGCCCCATCAAAACCGCCTTGCTCTGCTGGCCTCCAAAGGAGACCAGGGTATTGCCAAAGTTACAATACAGGATCTGTTGGAAGCCGCACTACGCCTGCGGCCCGAGCGCATCCTGCTTGGCGAGCTGCGCGGCAAGGAAGCCTATAGTTTCCTGCGCGCTGTGAATACCGGCCATCCCGGCTCGCTGACCACCGTTCATGCCGATACGCCCCTTGGCGCGCTTGAACAAATCAGCCTGATGGTCATGCAGGCCGGGCTCGGCCTGCAGCATGAGCAGATCATGCACTATATCCGCTCGATCGTCGATATCGTCATCCAGATGAAAAAGACCGGCGGGCGGCGCGTTATTTCTGAAATCTGGTATCCGTAGGAGGAGCAAAAACATGAGCAAATACACAATTATGATCTTCGTAACACTGGGCATTGCCGGCCTGATCCTGCTGTCCTATCTCTCATCGGTGGTTTTTTTCTTCCTGTCCGATCTAGACCCTGCAAGCGCCGCCCCCTGGTCGATCTGGACCTTCCTGCCCGATGCCGATATCCCGGAAGTCCAGTCCCGGCTGTTTGTTGCTTTTGGCTTGCCGGTTTTAGGCACTATGGCGGCCATAGCGCACTTCTGGGATCAGGATAATCCGACAAAAGGCGATAGCAGATGGGCCAATTTTTCTGATATCCGCAAGGCCGGTCTTTTTAAAAAGAGCGGCGTCCTGCTCGGCAAATGTCGCGGGCAATATCTGATCAATGATGATCCCACCCATGTCCTCTGCGTTGCCCCGACCCGTTCGGGCAAAGGCGTGGGCCTTGTCATCCCGAACCTTTTGAACTGGCCGGACTCGCTGATCTGTCTTGATGTAAAACATGAAAACTACAAAAAGACCGCCGGCTTTCGTAAAAAGCACGGCCAGGACGTTTTCATGTGGGCGCCGCAGGATATGAACTCTCATTGCTACAATCCGCTTGATGCGCTCAGTAAAGACCCGCACCGCAAAATCGGCGATCTTGAAATCATGGGCTGGATCTTGATCCCGGCCCCTTCCTACGGCGATGATTTCTGGGCCTCGGAAGCCCGTTCGCTCTTTGTCGGCCTTGCACTCTATGTTCTGGGTAATGATGAGATGCCCTCAACCATCGGCGCGATTTACAGGCTTTTGGGCACGGAAGCAGAGCTTGGCGATATCTGCCGCCATATCGTCAAAAACCACCGCGAACTTCCGCTCGCCGGTAAAGAGACATTAATGAACTTTGCCAACAAGGCCGCCAAGGAGCGCAGCGGGGTGAAGTCCAGCCTGCACAAGGCGCTGAGCCTTTGGAAAACACCGGCCATTGATGCCGCCACTTCGCGCAGCGATTTCTCGATATCCGATCTGAGAAAAAAGAAAATCTCGATCTATGTCGGCGTCCGCCCCGGCGAAATTGAAAACCTTTCCCCCCTGCTCCGTATCTTCTTTGAGCAGGTCATAACGCTCTTATCAATGAAAGAGCCGGATGATGGCGAGCCCTACAAGGTTCTCATGGTCATGGATGAGTTTCATATGCTCGGCAAGATGAAAGCCATGATGACGGTCTTCAGCATGCTGGGCGGCTTTAATTGCCGGGTCATGGCTATTGTCCAGGGCATTGGATTGCTCGATACCGTATATAAACGCGCTGAGCGAAACAGCATCCTGTCCTGCTGTGCTCACCAGATCTTTTTCGCCGCCAATGACCTGGAAACGGCTTCCTATATCAGCGAATCCTGCGGGGAGCGCACGGTAAAGAGCGTTTCGATCTCTCAGAAAAAATCCTTTAAATACGAGCCGCCCAGCCAGAATATCAGCTACCGCTCAGGCCCGCTGATTTCAAAGGATAAGGCGCGCCGCCTGCCAAAAAACGAGGAAATTATTATAACCGAGGCCTCCCAACCCGTAAAAGCACGCAAGATTGTTTATTACAAGGATAAGAATTTTAAAGAGCGCCTGCTGCTGCCGCCAGCCGTGCCGAAGCTTGAAATTATCGAACCTGGCACTCCTGAATTTGATATTGCCGCTTCTAATGGCCCGAAAGCGCCGGAACATGATCCGAACCAGACAGAGATGTTTGATGATAATGAAGATTCAGGAGCCAGCCTGACCGGCAGGCTGGCAGAGGAAGAAAATGAGAAGTCCGGCATGAATTTTGTGAAAGCCATCCTGAAACGCCTGGACGATGAAACTGATTAATTTTAATGCAGAGCTTCCGGAGCCGCCTTCGCGTTTTTATCGATAATCTGTAAAAGAGCCTGAGCCGGGCCTTGCGGAACATGCTGGCCCGCTCCCATTTCCTATCACAAATGATAGGATTTAAATGAAATGATGAGAGGATATTTATTGAACAGCCTAAATATAGCCAATAGGCACGATATCAATATCTTTGTTAAAGGGAACAAAGGATTTCCCAAAACATAGAATGCAGCCATGTGCTATCGGTGTTTTGAGTTTTTTGAGGAAGTCGAACCCTTTAAACCCGCTATTCCTGACGGAAGCGGTTTTCTTGATTTCTATGGGATGCAGCTGTCCGGCCTCTTCAATCAGAAGGTCAACTTCCCGCTTGTCCTTATCAGCATAGTAATAGACGGGCGGCTGCTGGCCGTTATGCAGATAGGATTTCAGGATTTCGGACACAACCCAGGTTTCCAGCATGGCTCCGGCCATTGCGCCGTTCTGCAACACTTCAGGATTGACCCATTTTGTTAAAAAGCAACATAGCCCCGTATCCATGAAATAGAATTTTGGTGTCTTGAGGATGCGCTTGCTTACATTTTTATAATATGGGTAGATGAGCGTAATCATCCCTGTCGCTTCCAAAACACTGAACCAGGATTTTATCGTTGGTTCGCTGACACCGACATCATTGGCAATATTGCGGTAATTGATCATCTGGCCTGTGCGCGCCGCCGCGACCTGCATAAATTTTTTGAAGGCGATCAGATTATCAATCTTAAGGTAATCCCTGGCATCCCGTTCCGCGTAGGTCAAAACGTAAGAGTCGTAAAATTGCTGCCAGTCCATATTTCTTTTGGTGACGATATCAGGATAGGAGCCCCGCCAGATCTTATAATAGATATCCTTTGCTGATATCGGTTTGGCTATTTTATGGCGATGTTTTAAGGCTTCTTGCGTCGGGATGAAGGGCGGCGTGTCCGGTCTTCCCATTTCCTCGGCTAGGGAAATACCGCGCATGCTTAAGATCACGACCCGCCCGGCCAGGGATTCAGACACATCTTTCATCATCGAAAATTGCTGTGATCCCGTCATCCAGAACTGGCCGGTTTTGCTTTTATCCTGATCAACAGCCATTTTGATATAGGAGAAGAGTTCCGGCGCATATTGAACCTCGTCGATTAAAACGGGCAGCGATAGATTATCAAT
>Ga0214472_10006761_pt1 | contig 12019 bp, 8 predicted proteins | sample RVTome_6_FD_207662 | JGI IMG/M metagenome (GOLD analysis project Ga0214472, IMG submission 207662) | Soil microbial communities from uranium-contaminated site in the Upper Colorado River Basin, Wyoming, United States - RVT140D175 | ecosystem: Environmental > Terrestrial > Soil > Contaminated >...
CGCGGCTACGGTCTCGCCGACTCCGAGCCGTCGCCCGCCGCGCCGGGCGACGATCTGCTGCTGGCCGCGGCGTACCCCGCCACGCCGCAGGAGGCGGCTGCGGTCTACCCGGCCAACTACTGGTACGCGCTCATGGAGGTGCCGCCGGCGGACGACTTTCCCGGGACGGGGCCCTCAGGCAACGGGATCGACGCGTCGGTGACCTCACAGGCCGAGTGGGTCGACGTCCTGAAGCAGGGGTGCCAGCTCTGTCACCAGCTCGGCAACGAGATCACCCGCGACTTCGCGCACATCGAGAGCCGCTTCGCGTCGACCCGGCGGGCCTGGGAGCACAGGCTCATGTTCGGCCAGCGAGGCGCGCAGATGACCAGCGTCATCGCCGGGCTCGGAAGCGAGCGCGGCTTCCGCGAGTTCGCTGCGTGGACCGACAGGATTCGCGACGGCGCGGTACCCCCGGCTCCGCCTCGCCCTCAAGGCCGCGAGCGGGACGTGGTGCTCACCATGTGGGACTGGGGGACGGCGACCTCGTACGTGCACGACGAGGTCACGTCGGACAAGCGCGACCCCACGGTGAACGCGAACGGGCTCGTGTACGGCGTGTCGATGTCGGACGACAAGCTGCTCATCGTGGATCCGAACGGGCACGCCACGCGCGATCTCCGCGTTCCGGTGCGCGACCCGGAGACCGAGTCGTACTTCCCGACGACGCCGGGCTTCGAGCCGTGGGCGTTTTGGGGAAGGCAGATCGTGCTCGACGCTCCCGCCAACGTCCACAACCCCATGATGGACCACGAGGGGCGCGTCTGGCTGACGTCTCGCATCCGCAACACGGCGGACAACCCGACGTGGTGCCGCGAGGGCTCGGAGAACCGTTATGCGCGGTACTTCCCGCTCGGCACGAGCGGCCGGCAGGCGTCGGTCTACGACCCCGAGACCGAGGAGTTCACCCTCGTCGACACGTGTTTCGGCACGCACCACCTGCAGTTCGGGGAGGACGCGGATCACACGCTCTACTTCAGCGGTGACACGCGCGTCGTCGGCTGGGTGAAGACACACCCCCTGCTCGACGGCCCCGCCGGACCGCTCGTGCAGCAGATCCGAGACCAGGCGCCGGGGCGGCTCGCGCTCCGCGAGGAGGTCGCCCAGGGCTGGTGCCCCACCGTGATCGATACGAACGGCGACGGCCGCATCACGCGGCCCTGGAACACCGGCAGCGGCCCCATCGACCCGAGCCGCGACACGCAGATGACGGGCTTCGGCTACGGGGTGATCGTGAACCCCGCGGACGGCTCGATCTGGATCGCCCGCACGGGGGGCGTGCCCGGCCGCCTCTTCCGCCTCGAGCTCGGCGACGACCCGCCCAACACGTGCAAGGCCGAAGCGTACGAGCCGCCCTTCGAGAACCCCGCGGTGCCGCGGGATGAATGGGGGTTCTCGCCGCGCGGCATCGACGTGAGCCGCGACGGCATCATCTGGACGGCGCTCTCCGGGAGCGGCCACATGGCGAGCTTCGACAGGAGTAAGTGCAAGGTGCTGAGCGGGCCCACCGCCACGGGGCAGCACTGCCCCGAGGGGTGGACGCTCCACGCCACGCCGGGACCCCAGATGAAGAACGTCGTGACGTCCGGGAGCGCCGACTTCCACTACTACAACTGGGTCGACCAGTTCAACACGCTGGGGCTCGGCGCCGACGTCCCCATCGCGAACGGCACCACGTCCGACGCGCTACTCGCGCTCGACCCCGACGGGGGCGAGTGGGTCGTGTTGCGCGTACCCTACCCGCTCGGGTTTTACTCGCGGGGGCTCGACGGGCGCATCGACGACGCGGCCGCGGGGTGGAAGGGGAGGGCGGTGTGGGCCGACTTCGGCACGAACACGCCCTGGCACCTCGAAGGCGGGCCGGGGACGAAGAGCAAAATGGTGAAGTTCCAGCTCCGGCCCGACCCGCTGGCGCACTAGTGCGGCAGCGCCCCGACGTGCTCCCGGAGCAGGTCGCGCCCGAAGTCGCCGTCGTGGTCGCGCCACCCCGAGTGCACGTGGTTCGGGTCGCGCGCCGTGTTGTCGAACTCGATGAGGAACGTCGGCCCCTGCACGCGGAAGTAGGAGACCTCACCGCGTAGCGTCCCGCCGGCCCAGGCGAAGGTGATCCCGTCCGTGTCGGCCTCCCGGATCCGCTCCCAACGCAGCGCCGCGATCTCGTCGGCCATCACGGACGTGTACGCCTCGACGATGTCCATGAGCAGCGCGCGCTGTACGCCGTTCAGCGCCGATGCGGGGACGCCCTCCGAGGCGAGCGGGCCCACCTCCGGCTCCATCGCCGCGAGGATATTGGTCGGCGCCACCTCGTTGATGATCGCCACCTCGCGCTGCGCCGGATCCAGCGCGCCGAGCAGCGCGCGCCCCGCGTCCTCCTGGCGGGCGAGCGGCCGCATCCCCCTCCGGGGCCCGGACGGAATCTCCGCGGGGCTCGCGGAGAGGAAGGTGGGTGTGCTCACCGTCATATCGCCGTCGACCACCGTAAAGTGGAGCGACAGGTGGTGTCCCTCCCAGCGCCACCCCCACGTTCCGTCGGTCGACGGGGTGCCGAAGACGCTGACGTAGTACGCTTCACCATCGCGCGCGAACTGGCGGTCCGGCCCCTCGAGCGTTGCCAGGATGCCCTCCGCCTCCATGATCTGCATCGCAGTCATGTGACCGCGCTGGCTGAGCCCGGAGGCGAGGAGCGCATGGGCCAGCTGACGCTGCGCTGCGCTCATCTCCTTGATGGTGAGGCCCTGCCGCTCGAAGGTCTCGGGCGGGATGAAGTGGAAGCGCAGGCGATCGGCTGCATCGAACGGGAACGCTGCTCGGACGCGCTGCTCCGCGGTGAGCGAGGAGAGGAAGCTGCGGGCGCTCTCGGCCATCGCCGAGACATTTCGCTCGGCCGCGCGCTCGGCGCCCAGACCGGCGAGGAGTGCGAGACCGAGGACCAGCGAAGACCGCACCACCGTGGACTGCTTCATGACACCCTCCAGCCGAGGACGGCTGTGAGAGTAAGGGGGGACAGCCGACGTCAGCAACCCGCGGGTCGCGGGTCCGCCGGGGCCGTTCGCCTTACTGGGCCCCTGTCAGCGCCTCCGCCGCCGCCCGGTCGACGCCACCCGTCGTCTCCGGTCCCGACACCCCGAAGAGCAGCTCCAGGTAGCTACGGAATTGGCGCAAGTGCGCGCTCATCAGGCCGCGGTCGTTGAGTGCCCGCCGCATGATGAACCCCCCTTGGAGCACGCCAGCCGCCAGGTCCGCCAGCAGGTAGGGGTCCGTGTGCGGCACGCGCGGCTCGTGGCGCTCCATCGCCTCGGCGAGCTTTCCCCCGAGTACCTGTCGCCAGTGCTCGAGCGCGCCCGTGATGAGCGCGTGCGTTCGGTCGTCGAAGAGTCCGGCCTCGTACGAGTACGAAGCGAAGAGGCACCCCTCGGGCCCGATGTCCCCCAGCATCTCCTCGTGGAGCGCGAGGAAAACGAGCGCTTGCTGGAGCGGGTCGCTCGCCAGCTTCTCGGCGCGCGCCATGAGCGACTCGGTCAGCTCGTGGTCCTCTTCCGCGTGTCGCTCGATGAGGGCACGCGCGAGGGCGTCCTTCGACGGGAAGTGGTAGAAGAAGGTGCCCCTGCTGATGCCGGCCGCCTTCTGGATGTCGTCCACGGAGGTGCCCGCATAGCCGCGCTCGAGCACCTGCTCCTTCGCGGCGTCCAGGATCCTCTGTTTGGTCTCCGTCGCGTCTCTCGGCATCCCCGGCCCCCTTTTCTTCCGCACTGGGCTACAGGTAATTGTACTGCATAGTCTATACCTGGGGAAGCTGTATACGGTCCGTATCATGTAGATCCCTGGGGTCTGTGCGGACACTCTTGACCCTACCTCGAGCCATGATTAAACTGACCGATCGGTTCAACTAACAAGGAAGGGATCGGCGATTATGAGAATCGGCGAACGAGTGGTCGGGCTGCTCCTGGTCGCGCTGACGTGGCTCGGCGCTGCGTACGGGCTGGCCGGACAGACGCAGGCGGGGGGCACCGTGCCTCTCTACGGCGACCTGGGCGACCACCACTACGAGATCACGACGTCCGTGCCGCGGGCGCAGCAGTACTTCGATCAGGGGCTCAGGCTCTACTACGCCTTCAACCACGCCGAGGCGATCCGGTCGCTCGGTGAGGCGCAGCGGCTCGACCCGAGTTGCGCGATGTGCTGGTGGGCCGAGGCGCTCGCGTGGGGTCCGAACATCAACCTGGCCATGGACTCGGCCTCTGCGGTCGCCGCCTACGCGGCCGTGCAGAAGGCACGGGCGCTCGGTGGCGGGGCAACCGAGCGGGAACAGGCGCTCATCGACGCGCTCGCCGTGCGCTACGACGCGAGCCCGCCGCCGGACCGGGCGGCGCTCGACCGGGCGTACGCGGAGGCCATGACGCGCCTGGTCGATCGCTACCCGGACGACCACGAGATCGCCGTGCTGTCCGCGGAGTCGGTCATGGACCTCATGCCCTGGGACTACTGGACCGAGGATGGGCGACCGCGGCCTGGGATGGCCGACGCGCTTGGGCGGCTCGAGGGCGTCATGGAGCTCAACCCACGGCATCCCGGTGCATGTCATTTCTTCATCCACGCCGTCGAGAAGCTGTATCCGGAGCGTGCCGTGCCGTGCGCCGAGCGCCTCGCGGCCCTGATGCCGGGGGCCGGGCACCTCGTACACATGCCGGGTCACATCTACATCCGGGTGGGGCGCTACCTGGAGGCCGTCCAGGCCAATCAGCACGCGGTGCACGCGGACGAGACGTACATCCGCGACCAGCAGCCCGGCATGGGCATGTACACGGCCGGGTACTATCCGCACAACTACGACTTCATGGCCTTCGCGGCGATGATGATCGGGCGGAGCGCAGACGCGATCGGTGCGGCGGAGATGGTGGCCGGGCTGATTCCCGCCGAGGCGTTCGGAACGCCGGGCATGGACTTCCTCCAGCACTGGTCCGTGCGACCGCTTCTGGTGCGCGTGCGCTTCGCGCGCTGGGACGAGCTTCTCGCGACCGAGGCGCCGCCTGCCGACCGGCCGCACTCGCGAGCGATCTGGCACTACGCGCGTGGCCGGGCGCTCGTTGCCGGGGGTGACGTCGCCGGAGCGCGCAGGGAGGCAGAGGCGCTTCGGGCGATCGTGAACGGCGGCCGGCTCGACGGCATGGCCCTCGAGTTCAACCCCTCGGCAGACGTGGTGCGCATCGCCGAGGGTGTGCTCACGGGCTGGATCGAGGCCGGTGCGTCGCGCTTCGATGCCGCGGTCGAGGCCCTACGGGGCGCCGTGGCTCGCGAGGACGCGCTCCTTTACGGTGAGCCGCCCGAGTGGACGGTCCCGGCGCGTCACGACCTGGGCGCGGTCCTGCTGGTGGCGGGCCGCGCGGCGGAGGCCGAGCGGGTGTTTCGTGAGGACCTGGAGCGCTTCCCCGACAACGGGTGGTCGCTCCACGGGCTGGCGGCTGCGCTGCGCGCGCAGGGGCGGACGGCGGACGCGGGCGGCGTCGAGGCGGACTTCCGGCGCGCCTGGGGCACGGCCGACACGGACCCGGCGTCGTACGGTCGGTAACCGTACGGGAGAGGGAGCAAGGAGCTTGCGGAGGACGGTCGCCGCAAGCTCCTTGTTTCTCCCATGGCCGAGCGACCCGCAGCTCAGCGTAGGCTGACCGCGCTCCTGAGCGCGGACGTGCACCGGTACACGCCTCATGGGCCGCGACGAGGCCGGGACCGTACGCTCCGTGACCGCGTGCCGCGATCTGATCGCCACGAGGGTCGAGGCCCACGGGGGCCGCGTGTCGACTCAAGCCAAGTGGTTCAACGACCTTTCGAGGAGGGTCGGGGGCTGGCCGCCGGTCAGGTCGTTCCTCGCCTACATCAGGGTCGTCTCCTTGCTACCGCACCCGCACGTACTTCTGGAGCTTCCTGGGCCGCGGCTCGCCCCCGTAGAGGTTGCCCGCCGGGTCGACCGCCACGAACTCGGCTCCGTTGCCGGCGACCTCGCGTGGGTCGCCCCACTGGTAGACGATGAACTCCTCGACCCATCCCTTCTCCGCGTCGCCGATGCGGATGCCCATCTCCCAGCCGGGGTTCTGCACGTCGTCGGACTCCGAGTCGGCCACGTAGATCCGGCCATCGTCGTCGAAGGCGATGCCACTCGGGCGCCCGAACTGCGTCCACATCGCGAGGTGGTTGCCGTCCTGGTCGAAGATCTGGACGCGGTTGTTGCTCCGGTCGCCGACGAAGACACGGTCTTGCGTGTCGATGTCGATCGCGTGCAACGCCCGGAACTCTCCGGGCCCGTATCCGGTTTGCCCCCAGGACATCACGAAGCGGCCGTCCTTGGTGAACTTCATCACGCGGTTGTTGCCGTCGTTGTTGTGACCATCGGCGATGAAGACGTTGCCGTTGTCGGCGACGATCACGTCCGCGGGTGAGTTGAACGCGTTGTTTCCGCTCCCGGCGACGCCCGGCGTCCCCAGCGTGAGGAGGACGCGGCCCGTCGGGCTGAACTTGACCACCTGGTGGCCGCGCCGGTCGCCGGTGGGAATGCGCGCCGAGCTCACGGCGTCGGTCACCCACACGTTTCCGTCCGGATCCACGTCGATGCCGTGGGGCCAGATGAAGATGCCACCGCCGAAGCTCTCCACGACGTTGCCGTCCAGGTCGAACTTGACGACCGGATCCAGATCCGAGTCGACGCACTCGTTGCCGAAGCGGTCGGGCGCGGTGGCGTCGCAGCGGATGACCGCCCACAGGTGACGGCCGTCGGGGTCCATGGTGATCTTGCCCACGGCGCCCATCGTGCGGCCGCCGGAGAGCCTCGCCCAGCCGTCGACGAGCCTGTATGGGCTCGGACCCGACTGCGGCGACGCAGGCGCCGCAGTGGCGACCAGCGCGACGCACGCGAGCCCGCAGGCGAGCGTCGTCAAATGCTGGGTTAGGGGCGGGAGGACGGGACGGATCGACATGACGCACCTCGCTGGCAGGGGTCCGGCGCCGCACGTGGCCGCGGCGTGACCGTAGGCTCCGCCACGCCGCGTGGCAAGCGGGCCCCGGACCGGCTCAGCCGGCGGCTCGCAGCCTCAGCGCTTCCACAGGAGGGATGTACCGAGGCGCCCGAAGCCGAGCGGTGGCTTCCGCCCCCGGTACACCCCTCGACGGATGGAGCGGACCTCCTCGATGGAGGAGAAAGCGTCCGGATGGTGCTTCTCCACGAGCGCCATGTACGCGCCCACGTCGGCGCGCTTGAGGACGCTGAAGATGAGGTTCACCTCGCCCGAGTGGCCGGCCGCTCGCACGCTCGTCACCCCCCACCCCGCGTCGCGCAGCGCGTCGCTGAGCTCGGTCGCGTCGTTCTGGGTGATCGTGCGGATCATGCGGGAGCCAAGCGCGATGCGGTCCTCGATCCTGAGCCCCGTGAACACACCGGTGGCGAAGCCCCCCGCGTACGCGATGTAGTAGGCGAAGTTGGTCAGGTTCTGGACGAGCGCGCCGATGGCGAAGAGCCAGATCATCATCTCGAAGAACGCGATAATGGGCGCGAGCGACTTCTCCCCCCGCGAGATGAACGCGATGCGGAGCGTGCCGAGGGTGACGTCAGTCACCCTCGCGGAGAAGATGAGGAGGGCGCCGGCCCAGACGGGCCAGTCGCCGAACTCCGCTGTCACTTCGAGGCTCCCCGGAGGGGCCTCCTCAGGCCCGCTGCTCCACCGGCTGGCCGTTGAACCTGAGTCCGAACGACTTGGCTTCGAGGTCGAAGAGTCGGTAGTCGCACGTCAGCTCCTCCCCCGCCGCGATCGGACGGCATGAGACCGTGTAGTCGCCCCCGGTGTCGTCGCAGCTCGGGTCGTCGGAGTGGTTCATGTACTTCGCGTTGTCCCCGCAAAGTACATAAAGCCCCGAGTCCTCCTGGTACAGGTAGTGGCGGAGCTTCGACTGGAAGGGTTCTGGGAAGAGCGCGAGCTCGGTCGGGGAGATTCGCCAGTCGATCCCCTCGGAGAACTCCCAGATCACGTGGCTCGCCGGAAGGTCGGTGGCCGCAAAAAGCCCCACGCCCGCGATGGGGCTTGGGGCGACGTACGTGGGCACGCGAAGCATGCTCGTCGGCTCTTCGGACCCCTGCATCCCTCGCTCGGGCAAGGTCCCTGGAGGTCTCGCGACCCCCGGTCTCTCACGTCGCTGGAGGCACCCGGCGAGGCGGGTGACGCCCGGTCGCGCATGGTGTAGCGCGACCGGAGAATATCGCATTTCCCCAGCCGTCTACAATGCTCCTGTCTTGGCCCAAGTTGGCGACCGGGTGCGCCCCGAACGGGCATGTCGCATTATGCTATCCGGTGGCCTTCGGACCGAGGAGGAAGATCATGACGGCACTGCGGATGGCACCCGTCCTCTTGCTGGCGTGCACTGCTGCGGCCACGGCGCTCGCGCGTCGTGCCGAGGCTCAGACTGGCGGCGCGGCCGCAAGCGGCTGGCAGGTGCCTCGTACCGCGCACGGCCACCCGGACCTGCAGGGGGATTGGACCAACGCGACGATCACGCCCATGCAGCGCCCGTCGGGCCAGGACCGCGTGCTCTCGCGCGACCAGGTACGCGCGATCGAGGGGGACCGCGAGGAGTTCATCGAGGAGCTGGCCGCGCCGAGCGATCCCGATCGGGGCGCCCCCGATGCCGGTGGCGTCTACTACGGCGACCTGCTCTTCGACGCGGCCTCGGGCGGCACGGGAGGCTACAACTATTTCTGGATCGACGCCGGGGACCAGGTGGCGATCTACGATGGCGAGCCTCGCAGCTCGCTCGTGACCAACCCCGACAACGGACGCATTCCGGCGCTGACCGCGGAGGCGCGCCGGCGCCAGGCCGAGCGCATGGCGCAGGCGAGCCGCTTCGGCGAGTACGACAACCCCGAGAGCCGTCCGATCTCGGACCGCTGCATCATGTCGTTCGGCTCGAACGCCGGGCCGCCGATGCTGCCGAACTACTTCTACAACAACAATTACACGATCGTGCAGACGGCCGATCACATCATGATCATGGCCGAGATGGTGCACGACGTGCGCGTGATCCGTCTGGGTGAGCGGAGGCCGCTCCCGGAGCACATCCGTCCGTGGATGGGGGAGTCGTGGGGGTGGTGGGAGGGCAACACGCTCGTCATCGAGACCACGCACCTGCGTCCCGAGCAGCTCAACGCCCACGGCTACGTCTATCCGGGGGGCTCGGAGGACATGCGGGTCATCGAGCGACTCACGCGGGTCGACGAGAACACGATCAACTACGAGTTCACCGTCGACGACCCGACCACGTACACCGCGCCGTGGGGCGGGCAGGTACCGTTCAAGCGCCAGCCGGGGCTGGTGTACGAGTACGCGTGCCACGAGGGAAATCACGCCATGAGCAACATTTTGAGCGGCGCGCGGGCGGAGGAGCGCCGCGCGGCCAGCGCGAACTGACCGACGCCGTTATTGTCGCTACTCAATCATCGAGGAGCTCGGATATGGATCAGGAGTCGAGAAAGCCCCTACGCATCGTGCTCTGGACCGCCGCGTTCTCCGTGGCCGTCTCGGCGATGTTCCTCTTCTTCTCGGCCAGCACCGAGGCGACCGCCGCGCAGCAGAGCCCCATCTTCATGGGCGGCAACCCGGAGGGCCTCGGCACCTTGGAGGATATCGACGTGAGGACGAGCCGCCTTCGGTTCCCGGCGGGCGTGCGCTCCAACTGGCACACGCACGTGGGCGGGGGCCAGCTCCTCATGATCGAGTCGGGCCGGGGCCTCCATCAGGTGCGAGGCGGGCCGCTCCACGAGATGCGCCCGAACGAGCCGTGGTACACGGCCGAGGGCGTCGAGCACTGGCACGGCGCGCACCCGGACGAGGCGGCGGTGCAGTGGACGATCTACGGCGGTGACGTGAACTGGCTCGAGCCGGTCCAGGACGAGCAGTACCGGATGCGCGCGCAGCGGCCCTAGTCGGCGGGCAGGCGCGCCGCCGGGTAGCCTCGAGTCGAGCTCCCCGACGGCACGACGGCGCAGGGCAACACGGAGATCGTGGCGGAGGCGGTGCGGCGGATCGCGGGAGTGCGGGCGGGCGCGTAGGGTTTGCACGTCACGCGCCGCTCTGCCCATGTTGAGACCTGCCTGATCCGCCTCGAGAGGCTCCGAACGTGAGGGAAGGCCACACCGAGCGTCTGGACGCAGCCCTAGCCGGCCGCTACCGCATCGAGCGCAAGCTCGGCGAGGGCGGGATGGCCGCGGTCTTCCTGGCAGAGGACCTCAAGCACGAGCGCAAGGTCGCGCTCAAGATCCTGAGGCCCGAGCTCGCCGCCGTCATCGGGGCCGATCGCTTCCTCTCCGAGATCAAGACGACGGCGAACCTGCAGCACCCGCACATCCTGCCGCTCTTCGACTCGGGGAACGCCGAGGGCTACCTCTACTACGTCATGCCGTACATCGACGGCGAGACGCTCCGCGAGAAGCTCGACCGGGAGAAGCAGCTCGGCGTCGAGGAGTCGGTCAGGATCGCGCGCGACGTCGCGGACGCGCTCGACTACGCGCACCGCCACGGGGTCATTCACAGGGACATCAAGCCGGGCGACATCCTGCTCCACGACGGAAGGCCCGTCGTGGCGGACTTCGGCATCGCCCTCGCGGTCAGCGCCGCCGGCGGAGGCCGGATGACGGAGACGGGGCTCAGCCTCGGAACGCCGCACTACATGAGCCCGGAACAGGCGAGCGCGGACCGGGACATCTCCGCGCGAAGCGACGTGTACAGCCTTGGGTGCGTGCTGTACGAGATGATCGCGGGCCAGCCGCCGCACACGGGTCCGAGCGCGCAGTCGATCCTGGTCAGGATTCTCACGGACAGCCCGCGGCCGCTCACGGACCTGCGGCACACCGTGCCGGGGCACGTGGCGGCGGCCGTGGCGAAGGCCATCGAGAAACTACCGGCGGACCGCTTCGAGAGTGCCAGGGCGTTCCGCGACGCGCTCGGGGACCCTGCGTTCACGTATCGGGCAGCGCCCCGGACGGCCGCGACGGGCGCGTGGCCGACGCAGACGGTCGGCGGCGGGCCCTCCCGCGGCCCGACGCCTCTCACGCGTGCACGCGGCCGCGACGGCGCTCTCCTGGGCCTCACGGCGCTCCTGCTCGCGTGGACGGCGCTGCGGGGCGGGCAGGCCGGAAGTGCGGAGCGCGGCGTCGTCGTCTCGTTCGTGCTGACCGAAGATCTCCATCCGTTCAACCCACCGATCGTGGGCTCGGATGGCTCGATCGCCTTCTACGCGCCGAGCAACGAGGGTCTGAACCTCCTCGCACCGGGCTCCGTGAGGCCCGTCTTCCTCGAGGGGACGGAGGACGCTCCGTTCGGCGCGTTCTCCCCGGACGGCGCGTGGCTGGCCTTCGTCACGGAGGTCGGACAGGGCGACTACGCGCTCCGGCGGATGCCGGCCCGAGGCGGGCCGGTGTCGACGCTCTGGGAGTCCAGAGCGGCCAGAACGTTCGAGCCGTTTGTTGCGTGGGGCGACGACGGTTGGATCTACGTCTCTGAGGAGCGACTCGTGGGGCGGGTCCCCGAGGAGGGTGGGCCTCTCGACACGTTGCTCACCGTCAGTGAGTCCCCGCCGTTCATGACCCGCGTGGCCACGCTTCCGGAGGGCGCAGGACTCCTCTTCACCATGAGCGTCACCAACACGAGCACGGACAATCGGGTCGTGCTCCTGGACCTGGCCACCGGCGACACGTCGACGATCGTGCGGGACGGCTTCGACGCGCAGTGGGTGTCGTCCGGCCATTTGGTCTACGCCCACTCCGGGGGCGCGCTCTACGCGCTTCCCTTCGAGCCCGTCGCCTTCGGGCGACGGGCCCGCCGGTCCCGGTCGTGGGGGGGGGGGGGGGCGGGCCCAGCCGGCGGGGGGGGGGGGCGGGGGGGCCGCCGCGGGCCCGCGGGCGGCCGCGCGGGCGGGGGGGGGGGGCGCGCGCCGCGGCGGGGCGGTA
>Ga0214472_10006763_pt1 | contig 12016 bp, 11 predicted proteins | sample RVTome_6_FD_207662 | JGI IMG/M metagenome (GOLD analysis project Ga0214472, IMG submission 207662) | Soil microbial communities from uranium-contaminated site in the Upper Colorado River Basin, Wyoming, United States - RVT140D175 | ecosystem: Environmental > Terrestrial > Soil > Contaminated >...
GCCGAAAGAGTTCAAAGATTATCAAATTATCCACAAACTTACGGATGTTGAAATAACGTACTATTTTTATAAATGGCTATCGCTTAATAAGAACTGGAACGCTCTTAAACGGGAATATCCAACCACACCGGAAGAAGCGTTTGAAGCATCTCTTGAATGGGCATATTATGCAGTAGAGATGGCATTGGCTGAACAAGAGAACAGGATAAAGTTTGTTGCCTACGATCCCGCGCTTAAGGTTCATACATCATGGGACTTAGGAGTGGGGCCCAACTTGGTAGTGGGATTTTGGCAACGCATACCGACAGAGTTGCGCTTGATAGATGTGTGGTACGGCATGAAAAGCGAGGGTATTATGGATGCATGCCAAGTTATGCAAAGAAAGAGGTACATCTATGGCAAGCATTTTTTCCCGCCTGATGGGTGGGCGCACGAAGAAGGTTCGGGTAAAATGCGTGTGGATTACGCGAAAGAAATGGGATTTGAACCGACACCGGTGCCGAATTTAAGCCCTGATGACCGCATAGACGCCCTACACCGCGTGTTTCCTCTGATGTTTATCAATAACTCAACTCCCGAAATGCGACGCTGTATAATCGCTTTTAAGCAGTATCAGTGCGAATGGGATGAGAAGAGGGGGAAACCAAAAGACACGCCTTTTAAGAATTGGGCAAGTCATTTTGCAGACATGGCGCAACATGCCGCAGTAATGGAAGACCAAATGACAAACGAAGAACGAAAGACGAAACAATATCGTCCTCAATGGAAATCCTATGGCTCCTTATCGTAAAATAAGATGCAAGCGTTGCGGAACGGCGTATATAAAAAACGTTCCTATTGAGAACTGTAATAATTGCAAGACAGACGAAGAATGGGAACAAGAAGAAGTTTTATCTGAACCTATTGCAATTAGCGGATGGAATAGAAAGATGTTATAATATAATGACCGTGTAGTGGCGGGTTTTATATGATTGGAAATCTGCCCGTAAAAAATGGAAAAGTTGACTTGGCTCTCTCTCTTTTTCAACCATCAAAAGAGATAAAAGATTTCACGCGGAAAGTAAAGCAAGACGTGGAAACCGGAGATGAGATACAGCACCGCGTATTTAATGAATTTAATGACGTGAATATTCTAACCCGCATGGATACAGACCAGCGGCTTTTTAATACGTTTGTTCCTCCACCTTCTAAAGACCCGGATGAAGCATGGCAATACCGAGGACGCAGGGCAACCAGCAGAAATAAGCTTATAAGCATAGCCGCTCATGTTACGACAGCATTGTTATACCCCAATGTGTTCGCGCAGAATGAACGGGATGAAGAAGACAATGATGCCGCAGAAGTAGCAAAAGAGCTTATAATGTGGAACATTGAAAATTCAACATACGAGCAGACGTTCTTGTTTACCATTATTCAAGGACTGGTGAATCCTTGTATGTACTTGGGCGCGGAATACAACGAAGTAACGCAAAAAATACGGACAAAACTGGATAATGGCGAGATTTCAACCATTGATGTAATTGATGAGATATTATCGGGATTCCAAACATCAAATATAGCAGTTGAAGAAATGCTTATTGCCAATCCCTATCAGCACTATCATCAAAGACAGAGGTTTACCATACGCAGGAGGCATGTTGATTACGACGAACTGGAAGCGTTGTGGGAACATCATGATAATTGGAATTACGTAAAACCGGGCATACGACAGCTTTACGATCCTGGAAGTGAAATGTTTTATGACCAAAAAGATGAAGAATTATCCACGTTGGGAGAAGAAGTATCGTATCGTAACAGGAGGGATGATACCGAGGTTGTGTATGTAAACGGCGTATATCTAGGAAATGAAAATGTGGAAAATAATCCATTCAAACACCGGGATAACCGCAACACGCCAAAATATCCGGAAGTAAAACGCGGATATAAACCGATAGACGAGGGAAGATTTTATTATTACAAATCAGCGGCATTTGAGCTGGCTCCTGATGATGACATCTTAAACGAAATGTGGCGCATGTCGCTCAACGCGGTGAAACTTGCAACCTTTATGCCGGTGTCGGTATCGGGAGATGAGATTATAGACGGGGCGGTAGTATTCCCCGGCGCGGTAACGCATTTTAATCGAGATACGAAAGTGGAAGCCGTATTGCCAAGACAGGATATTGCTTCGGCATTTAACGCGGTGCAGAACATAGAACAGCAAATGAGTGAAACATCACGCACGGACGCAACCCGTCAAGGCGTTTCCTCGGGCGGTTCCAATACCGCGTTTGAGAAAGCAAAAGAAGAACAGAACGCGCGTATTGAATTGGGCGTATTCGGAAAGATGATAGGCGGATTGGTTGTTGAGGTCGGCGATCTTATGATAGATATTATCTTGCATCACGAAACAGTGGCGCAAGCCGAGGAGATATTGGGAGGAATGCAAAGATTAAACTTTCGTAATTTCTTGCGGGAAGATACGGTTGACGGCAAGCAAGTTACAAAGAAAATAATGCTTACGGATGAATTTATGGGACGAAACTTGACGAATGAGGAGAAACTGCAGAGGTCATTTCAGCTTATGGAAGAAGAAGAAGTCAAGCTCAAAGGAGGGGCGCGTATTTATAAAGTGAATCCAAACCTGTTTCGGAAGCTGAAATTCAAACTGCGCGTGGAAGCAGACCAATTACTCCCTAAGAATGAAGCGTTTGAGAAAGCATTGGGACTGGAAGCGTATGACCGCATGATTCAAAATCCATTCGTAGACCAGCAAATGGTAACGCGGGATTTCTTGGTGAAAAACTTTGCAAAAGGAGATGTGGATAAATACATGGCAAAACAAAACGCGGTACAACAAGAGGTATCGCGCGAAAAAGAAGGTCGAACAAGCGCATTGGTTGAACAAGTCGCAGGAAACGGTTCCGCGAATCGCATGGTCAATCAAAGCGTGGTATGATATAATATAGGAATAAAACAATACTATGCCAAAAGGAAAAAGCTACGGAAAAAAAGATAAAAACGATAAAAAAGACATGAAGAAAAAGGTCGTTAAAAAACCTAAGAAGAAATAATCTATGATTTTCAAAAACCAAGACAAATACGAACGCGCTCAAGTCGCGGCAAAGAAAGAGCATGGCGATAAGATGACTGATGAACATGTGAAAGAATGGTATTTGAAGATGGGAGGACGTATCGAAGGCGACAAAAGCACCTATATAGGCGCGTATGACCCTGTAAAAGCCGCGCAAGAAGCGGAATTGGTGCATGAGAAGTCCGGTAAGGAAGTGGAATCATTACCAAAGCCGAGGCGCAAATGAAACTCTGGTTGAGGAAACGATTTATAAACTTTCTTACCGCGCACCTTTTCAATACCATTTCCGAGGAGGATATTCTTTATCTCAAAGGCACCAAGTATTATTACAAAGGAAAGCTATTGGATGAAGAACGTTTGGAACGGCTTAGGCAATCCGCAGATGTATTCGCTGACTCTCTTTTGTGGGACATCATGTCAAGCGAAGTGAAATACCAGCTTACCAAGCAGATGTACTACAAAGAGCAGAGCAACAACGATTTACTGATGGGAAAAGCTGGACTACATGTCCTCAACATTATTGAGAGAACATTGCAAAGATTAAAAAAAGAGCATGCCGACCAGTAGTGGGGTTGGCGTTGGGCGTCCATTAGGAGGTTCAACCAATCCACTACTGGTTGAACGTCCCGAAAGGCCGCCCAAGCGCGGCTCTTTTTTATGCCTTACGCTTGGGATAAAAGCGATTACAAATAAAACGGCCACGCGTGCCTAACGCGATAACACTATGGACGAAGATACAAAAAAAGAGAAGGAAAACTCTGACTCTACTTCGGAGAAAAAACCAAAAGAGGAAACGCCTGAAGAAAAGTCGGAAGGCGATTCAAAACAGGACATTGACTATTATAAAACGGAGCTCGAAAAGAAACAGCGCGAACTGGAACAAGCGAAACACGTTCTTGCAAGCAAGCGATACGAGAAAACACAGGAAGAAAAGAAAGATGATGAAACGAAAGAAGATACCGAAGAAGCTGACGAACGCACGCGCCGGATAATCCGTGAGGAGAACCAGCGCTTTGCTCTCGTACAAGAAAAAGAACGCATTGATGAGCTTGTAAGCGGTATGTCCCGCAATGAGGACGAGAAGAAACTCATTCTGCACCATTTGGAACATTCTGTAGCTCTCGCGGGTTCAGCAAAAGAACGGGTTGAAAACGCCTACTTCATAGCAAATAAGGGACTTATCTCTAAACAGCTTGAAGAACTCGGCAAAGCGGCGTTTTCAAAACAAACCCGCTCATCAAACGGAGGAGAATCAGGGCAGAGGAAAGAAAACAAGAAAAACAAGTGGGATGAGCTTTCGGAAGCTGATAGGAGATTCCTACAGCGTTCCGGACTTACGCAATGGGACGAAGTGAAACAACGCTGGAGCAAACCAAAATAGTCAATGTCTGCATTATTGGCCTAGAAAAATAAATTATGGCTCGTGCAGACATAAAAATTGTGAAGAATCTCGGCCCGGTTGTAAAATATCGGACGGACGACCGTACAACGTCTTCGGCTACCGCGACAATAAAGCCGGGTGATGTGGTAAAGAAAGGCGGCGCAGAAGGCAACTTTGCAACCATTGTACTTACCGGCGACCCGGAAGTTGGGACTGATATGGTTCTTGGTGTTGTGGCTTCAGAATCAACGGAAACATCGACGGCAGACGGCACGGTGGATGTATATTTCCCCTTATCAGGACAGGTTATTCGCGGAAAAGCGGCAACAGCCGCAAACATTGACACGGACGCAGAACTTCTGCTTTTACTCAATGACTCCGTTGCGTTTGATCGCTCGGCGGCAACTGAAGATGGAACATTGACGATTGATGAAGATGAGGGCGACGATCCGAACGTACACGGTCTTACAATCATTGACGGCGACACATCCGCAGGCACATTAGATTGCTTGTGGCACATTTTGGCGACCGTAAATGGAACGACTATTTAATAGCTAATTTAAACGATTATGGCAGGTCCAAACACAGGATTGTCGCCGAATACCGTAAAAAGCGGGTTAATAATCTAGCCCCTAGTAAGAAATAACTGTATTTGGTATCATGGAAGTATGATACCTACAAAAGAAGAACTAATACATTTGCACGTTAAAAATAGAATATCTCTTGCGAAATTAGCGAAACAATATGGTTTGTCCCGTTGGAAAATGCATAATCTTTCCCATGATATATATAAAATATCATCACCTTACAGGGTAAAAAACTGGATTGATAAGGATGAAGTAAAGCGATTGTATATATCAGGTGTTAGCGCGTTAGAAATAGCAAAAAAGTTTAACGTGAGTCTGCATCCAATCTATTGGATTATAAAAAAAGCGGGTATTACCAGAACTATAAGTATAGCGTTGAAAGATAAGACAATATGGAAAGGAAGAAAACATAAATGGGAAACACGGCAGAAAATAAGCAAAGCTCGTATGGGTAAATATACAGGCATGCACAATCCAAACTGGAAAGGCGGCATAAAACACACAAGCCAATATAAGCGGTTAGGATTTGAATATAGTACCTGGCGAAGGGAAATAAAACACCGTGATAGAAAATGTTTAGAATGTAATACTGTAGAAAAACTTGTAGCTCATCACATAGTTCCTGTACGAAATATAAAAGATTTATTTTTGCTCACGGATATGAACAATGGGATAACGCTTTGTAAGAAATGTCATAAAAAAACCATATATCGCGAAGAAAAATATGAGATATTCTATCGCGCCTTACTAGCAAAGGCGGTGAAAACGGGGAAACCTTAACGTAAAGACGAAGGCAATCCCGTGCCAAGCCGAGAAAGTAATTTTTCGGAAGGTGTAACGACTAGAAGCCGAGTCCAGACAGGACAGTAATGCTTCCACGAGCGCCGCCCCCGATAAAAAGGGATGATATAGTCTGACCTTATAGGAAACTATAAGATACAACAGATAAAAAGCTGTTGTAATAACATAAACGTAGATGAAGTGTTTTACACCGAATTTGACTACGCGGAAGCCCCCGGTATAGCAACGGCGACAGACCCCATTTTCTTCCGCCAGAAGTCAACCCAACTCGGCGCGGTACAGACGGAGGAGTTCCTCCCGCCCGGCGCATGGGAAGAACATCAGGAGGAGGAGGAAGTGCATATCGCGACTGTACGCACGGGGAACAAAGCAACGCACACAGTCGCGAACTACAAGAAAGCTCTCAAAATTCCGGTGGAATACTGGGAAGATGAGTATTTGGATGTTGTGGACAACGCGATAGAGCGCATGGGTATGCGCGCACGCACCACACGGGATAAGACAGCATTACAGAGCTACCCGAATGGATTTAGCACGTTTACCACGAACGCGGGAACGGCACTATGGTCAAACTCGCATACGAATCTTAACGGCGATACGATTGATAACTTGGAAACCGGCACACTTACTCCCGGAAATGTTGAAGTACTATTCCGTTCTCTTATGGAACAGAAAGCGCAAGACGGTGAAGGTGCAGGTCATCAACCGGCAGGTATTATCGTTCCGCCTATCTTGTTCCCAGACTTGAATGAAATTCTTGATACCGAATTAAAGCCCGGTACGGCACAGAACGAGCTTAACTATTTCTCTCATGTATATCCCGGTTTACAGCCACGTCAATCTCTTTGGATAGGCGCGGCATACTCCAGCGCGACAAATGCGAATACCTCGTACTACGTCGTGTCCCGCAACCACTCTATTACGCGGTGGGAACGCATTGGAATGTCAACCAGTTTGACGGATTATACGTTCGACGACCAAGACCGCTACACTTACAAAGGACGCTATCGCGAAGTGTATGCGGCTATTGGATACGAAGGCGCGGTGGCGGCCAACGGAACCGTGTAGATTCTTTATCAGCTAATTAAACAATTATGGAAAAGATAAAGAACTACAAGGCATTCGCTCTCTTTGCAGCAGGGTTATTTGTTGCGGCAGGATTTACCGTGCAAGCACAAGCAGGAGGACTGGAAACCATTAAGGACGCGGTTATTGCATTGACGGCTAAAATCTTGAACATTGAAACTCGCGTGATAGCTTTGGAAGAAAACGCCAAACTGGATACTGATGCAGTGGGAGGCGTAACCGCTTTTGATCAGCTTGATGTGGCATGGATTGAAACCGGAGACGTGGCGAGTACTACGGATGGAACATGGAACGCGCAAGTGCGTCTTGAACTTATATCGGCGGACGGCGTTGATGAACAATTTTGGCGGAATGATACAGGCGGTAACGCATGGGTATCAGCAGATTTACTGGATGTGGATATGTTGGGAGGCGTAGCGACTTCTCCTATGGACGTGTATGTTGCGACATCAACCGACCAACATCTTACCGACTACACGCATAAACAGAGTGCGCCTTCCGCACTGCTTAACCAGTCCGATAATCTTCTTCGCATAAATATCGCAACATCAACCGCCGACTTTACTCTGCGGGCGACCTCGACACACGCGACACTCATACGCCCTGGTGATTATGTGGTTTTGAAAATACTAACGGAAAATCATATATGCGTAGGTGGTGAGTTTGTCCAAACGGGTGCGGGACACTGCGAGGGTGCTACCTCAACGACGAGAGGAATTGATATTAACGCTGTCTTGAACGTATTTGCTACGTCAACACCAAAACAACAGTCATTCTAACCGTTCTTCACTCTGTCCGGCTTGTGAACGGACAGGGATGAGGAACGGTATTACAAACTCTTATAATTTAATGGATAACAACATGATAAAAGGATTTCTTCTCGGCATTCTTGGCGTATTCGTTGGAGTGGCGGCGGTAGGATTTTTCAAAATATATCCTCCAACAGAAGGTATCGGCGGCTCATTTACCGGACAACGGGAATGTACGATCTCCACAAGCACTCTTGCAATTATGGGAGATCATTCACGCCTTATATTGGGTGAATCGTCACGGCGCGCGTGGGCGGAAATAACCATGTCAACGTCAACAGACGCATATCTTGGCTTTGGACAAGCCGCAGTACGGCAGGGCCTCTTGGTTGCTTCCGGCACTATGTACTCTATTAACCAAGACAATCTATTTACAGGTGATATATTCGCAATATCGCGCAACACTAGCGCAAGTACAACCGTGGGGGTTGTTGAATGTTCCTATTAACTAACTTGATTTAGAATGTCTTTCACGGTAGCAAACTTAAAAAGCCATCTTACCGGCACTATTCATGGCGCGTCTTTGAATAAAGTCAAAAACCTAACTGATTTGATAGATAGGGCGGCATGGAGTTTGCTTGGGGCTATTGATCCAGCCGAAACAAAGCGGATACAACAACTCACGAACGCGCTTCATGACAGCGTATATGATTATCAAGCACCGTCTGATTTGAAAGGCAGAAAGGTAATTGACATACGACCCCAAGTTAATCGGGAATTGGGGGATAACTTCTCTCAAGGTTTCGCGGAAGCGTTTGACATAAGGAAAGCTCTCTCAAGCGGAAAGGACGTATTTACGGTACAGCATAATTCCGGAACGAAATCACTTCGCATAGCGAAAATCCTTTCATCTCCCATAGTAATTAACGCGGTGAATGATGTGGACGATAACGGAACGTGGGAAGCGGGAGGCGGAGCAGAAAACCTTACAAAAGATACGGTGGATTATGTATCGGGAAAAGCATCACTTAACTTTGATGCTGATACTTCAACCACCCCGCACGTTGAAAATGATGATATGGCGCAGGTTGACCTTACTGACCATGATGAACGTTCGATAATCTTTATATGGGTTTATCTGCCTTCTGCAAGCGCAATTACAAACGTAATTCTGCGGTGGGGTAATGACACGTCAAATTACTGGTCACTGACGGTTACGGAACGGCATGACGCTACTGCGTTTCAGGACGGCTGGAATCTCTTGGCGTTTGACTGGAACACAAGCACGGAAACGGGTACGGTTGACCCGGCGGCAATAGATTATGTCCGCGTAACCATAACGAAAGACGCGACTGCCGACACCGATTTTCGTATTGATAACATCATATCTTCTCTTGGAAAGAAATTTGAAATTGAATACTATTCAAAGTTTTTATTTAGAACATCTGGCGGAACATGGAAAGAGAAAACAACGGATGACGAGGACATAATAAACCTTGATACCGAAAGTTATAACCTGTATATAGCTGAATGCATGATGGCGATTTCTCAACAACTGCAAGGAGAGGATTCGTCTTTTGACATGAATTATTATAAGACCATGCTGTACGGCGAGCCGACATCTCCGGACGAAACACGCAGACGAGGAGGATATAAGCAATATATGATGACAAATCCGTCCGAGGTTATTAAACAGCAATCTAAATACTACAGATTGAGATGAAAAGATTTCAAACAATAACCGAAGTCTTGGGGTACTCCACAAAGCCGGATGTTACAAATAACGACCCGCGTTTTCTCGTGAAAGGAAGCCAGAACGTAATAATAAACGATGGGGAGAAAGTACAGACAAGAAAAGGATATGTACGGGATGGGAGTGCGAACACCGCAACTGACCCCATAGAATCATCTTATGACTGGTTTACTTCTACCGGTGTTGAAAGAAATCTACGCTCGTATGATGACGAGCTTGAAGTACGTTTTGCGTTGGATGGAGCGGACGCCGACTGGTATCGTGTTGCGGATGGTTGGGCGACGGTGGACTTCAGTTTCGCGGAATGGTGGGACAGTTCAGAAGTTCTTGACTTGCTTTTATTTGTAAACGGCGAGGACAAGATACAAGAATGGAGCGGCGGGATAGCAGAGGTTGCGTCCGCAACCGCGAACACCATTACAAAGAAAGGGACGACCACATGGGCGCAAAACAGGTTTTATTCAGCTAGAAACAGAACAGTAGTCATAAACGGAACGGAATACGCATACACGGGAGGGCATACCACGACTACGCTTACAGGCGTAACGCCCGACCCGTCGGGAGAGGCGGCAGGGTCAATAGTTATACAGAAAGTGGTGGAACGCGACAACGAACCGGCGGACGGGGATATTAACGACGTTCTTATAACATTTGAAAACCATCTTGTGGTCGGTTCCCATAAAACCAATACGGTAAAGGTGTCTCTAAACAGTGGAAATCCCGGTTCCGGTAGCGGATATTTGGCGTATACGGAATCATCTCCCAGGATTCCCGGCGAAGGAGCGACACTCATACTAAATCAGCCGACCGTAGGCTTCGGTATCTTAAACAAAGACCTTATTATATTCAGCGGTAAAGACAGGATTTATAAAACGGAGTTTCAACAGCTTGAAGTGAGCACAACGCTTACGGAAACATTGAACGTGCGCGAGCTTAAATCCGGTTCAAACAGAAGTGCTTTAGAACGCGACCTTATTGTATCGGTTGGAGATGCGATAGCATTTATTGACCACAATAAACAGCTTCGTTTGCTCACAAGCGTGGAACAGCTTGAAAGTCCCGTGTTCAAAAACCTGTCCGACCCCATAAAACCAGATTTTGACGCCGAGGACTTTACGAATGGACACTTAAAGTTTCAAGATAATAGATTTTATGTAACCAGCCCTGTAAACGGAAAGCTCTATATGTACGAAGTGCGGGAGAACGCGCAAGGAGAAGCAAAAGTATTCTGGCAACCACCGCAGTTGCTTCCCGCTCGAAGAATTGCCCGCATAGACAACAGCACCTATTTTCATTCAAACGGCAATCCGGAAACGTATAAACTGTTTGAGGGTACAAATGACAACGACCTCCCATTCAAATCAGTTGCCGCGTTTTCGTATCGGTCGTATGGAGATAGATACGCCCTGAAATCTTTTGACGAGTGGCTTACCGAAGGATATATATCGGCAAATACAAAGATACTGTTTCGTCTGAAGTATGATTATGACGGTGCCACGCAACAGGTTGAAAAGTTTATTGACGGCACGGATGACGATATTTTGTATCAACCTATCGTGGAGGGGTCGCTTGGAGATTCACCGCTTGGAGATGTGCCGCTTGGCGGAGGCGGAGATGAACCAAGCAGTGAGAATCCGAAGTTTAGAGTTATACATGAATTGGAATTGACTGACTGCTTTGAAGTACAGGCACTATATGAAACGGACGGCACGGATAAGCAATGGGAGATTTTATCTCAAGGGGCAAACATTAAAAAGTCTTCGCAAATACCGGCATATATAAAAAAATAGAAGTTTAATATAAACCAATGACAGAACAAATTTTACTAAAAATCGTTGAAGTACTGCTCATAATAGCAACGTTTCTTATAGGAGCAACGTCTGAACATATTTCCACGGAAGAAATGGAAGATTTATCAGCTCTTATGGAGGACGGTGTGGGCACCGCGTCTTTCAATCAAGTGGCGGGAGGAATTTATCGGTTGAAATCAGGGATCACAAGCTCGCAGACCACATTGCCTCTTTCCGGATTTACCATGCCGGTTACCGATAATGAGTTTTCTATGACTGACTTCGGAGATATTGGATATGGGACGATTGAACCGACCAGCCCCAATAATAAAGAGTTTGTATCATTCACGGGAATTACACAGAACTCGGATGGGTCTGCCACGCTTACGGGAGTTGAGCGAGGACTGAACTTTATATCCGATTTCACCGCGTCCACCACATTACAACTTCCTCATTCGGGCGGGTCCCGATTTATTCTTTCCAATTCTCCGGTATTTTACACTCAATTTCATAATCTAAATAACAATGCAACTTCAACCGCCAACCTTTCTTTCGGTTCCACCACACCGCCCCGCTTTGATTGGAATCCTAATTTTGGCAGTCATGCAAGCACTACATTGATCTCGAAAGGGTACGCGGATGATTTGGCTATTGCGGGCGCGTCTGACTCGAACGAAACCACCAAAGGCATTGTAGAACAAGCCACAGGTACAGAAATGGCTTCCAGCACTACGGCGGGAGACACCACCGCGCCTTTAGCTTTGACGACAAAATATTCAACATCAACGCCGGATGT
>Ga0214472_10006764_pt1 | contig 12016 bp, 6 predicted proteins | sample RVTome_6_FD_207662 | JGI IMG/M metagenome (GOLD analysis project Ga0214472, IMG submission 207662) | Soil microbial communities from uranium-contaminated site in the Upper Colorado River Basin, Wyoming, United States - RVT140D175 | ecosystem: Environmental > Terrestrial > Soil > Contaminated >...
TACCGACGATTGTCCAAAGACTACGAGACGCTCACACAGAGCAGTGAAGCCATGATCCTGATCGCCATGATCAACCTGATGGTTCATCGCCTCAGTCCCGGATGAAATGGCTTTTCACACACGTTCTCAGTCCTCGAAGTCCTTACTGGCAGATGTACTGGGAGACCGGCCAGAGTCGCAAAAAGGCGTCAAGCGGGGGAGTCGTTAGGAGCACTCGCGAGACGGAGCTATCGTTCGCCCGGCTCATTGCCGGCCGGAAGAGCGAGGACCTCTTTAAGCGACGACATTATCCCGATCAGGAAATCGAGCGTGAGAAGATGCCAGTGGGTCCGGTTATCGACGGCTTCATCGAATACGTCGAGACCTTGGGCCGAAGCCAGGAGTACATTGGGAAGCTCAAGGGCAGGCTTGGATGCCTGCGCGAGTGGATGGAGAAGCAACGGTTGGTCTTTGTGCAAGATGTAAACCCGGAGTTGCTGCGGAAGTTTCAAACGCACCTGCGAAGCGATCGCGATGCGAGTGCGTCAACGGCCAATCACTACATGGACGCCGTGCATAACTTCTTCGGGTACGTCATCTTCAAACGCAAGCTGATGCCCGGTTCAAACCCTGCCGCGACAGGCAGGCAGGCCGAGCTTGACCGCTTGCGGCACCCAACCATTCCGCCGCCGACCATCTATCCGGATCAGGTCAACGCCGTCATCGAAGCCGCCATGAAGGAGTTCGACACGCAGATCGTGAATCTCATCACGTTCGTCTGCGAAGGCGGCTTCCGTTTCCAGGAGCTTCAGTTTCTGCAGGTTGGCGACATCAACATGCAGGAACGAGAGATCGTTCTGGACATCAAGCGGCCTGACCCGAACCGGGTTCGCCTTGAGTTGCGAAAACGCTGCTTAACGGCCGATGGGCTTTGGATTCCCAAGAGCCGTGCAGCCCGCAGGCCCGTGCATATCTCGGATCGACTGGCTCGTGTCATCGGCAACTTGGGACTCGGCGAGGCTTCCGACTGGGTGTTCGTTAACTCGGTCGGCAACCAAATCGCCGGGAACAAAACGCTCGATCGACTCAAGGGATATGCGCTCAAGGCAGGCGTCCTGGTAGACAAGCATCCGCGAACGGGCAAGCCTTGGTCATTGCTTCGGTGGCATTGGCTCCGGCACTTCCATCGGACGCGGGCGCACGTCAGCAAGATTCGTCGCGAGGTTTCCAAGATCGCGATGGGTCATGCCGCCGATCCGATCCACGACCATTACCGTGGCCTGGACCGGTTCGCGTTTCACGCCGAGTACGAGAAGTTCGAAAGCGGGATCGACGACGCGTTGCTGCCCCAGAAAGGCCCCCGAACGTAGCCGGTTTACTGGGGACCCATTGGGGACACCGATTTTCAGAGTCGTAAGTTGTTGTGGATAAACAACTTACGTACTGGAGGCGGGGGGAATCGAACCCCCGTCCCGCGACGGCTTTCGAGAGGCTTCTACGTGCGTAGTCGGTCCTTTGAATCTCGGGTCGGCAGGCCCCGGCCGACAGGGTTCCGCCTTCCCCAGCCCGACTGCTGTCTCGCCTGCGATCGGTCAGGCGTCGATCACCGGCCAGCCCGCTGTCGTCGCCTCCCGGGATAGCGGGCGTCTCCCGATCGGCGGGCCGCGTGTTTACGCAGCCATGGCAAACTGTGAGTTGCCAATTAGTTTTTCGCCAGGTTTTTTACGAGGCCACCTGACACCCTCGGCACGCCACCTTCCCGTCTACTCGCCCGGTCGAATCCAATCGCCCCCGCTACGACGACCCGGTCGCGATCGTCCGGTACGGTCCGGCGATACGTCCGCCGAATCGAAGAATCATACGTCGGGTACGCCTGCTGTCCAGGCGCCGCATGTCGCCGCCGCGATTGCCGCCTCCCAGGGTCGCAGGTCAAGGTCTCAATTCCGCAGCCAAAGCAGCGCGGCCTCGAGCGTCGCGTCGACCTTGTTCCGGTCATTATCCGCATGCCCGATCCGCGCGTCGGGCTCGATCCCCACGCCCTCAAACGTCTTCCCCTCCAGCGTCATCGCCTTCCAGCTCGGCAGCATAATGGCCACGCCGTTGGCCAGCTCCGTTCGCTTCGGATTCCCGCTCGAGCCGTACGAGCGCTCACCGAACAGCCGACATCTCGGCACCTGCTTCATCATGAGCAAGAAGGCCTCGCAGCTGCTCATGTTGGCCGGCCCCATCAACACGGCCACCTTGCCCGAAAAGCCCACAGGGGAGTCGCTCGGAGCCAGAACGCGGGTGGTCGGCCTCGCGAATCCGCCGGGAAGATACGCGTTGCGCACCGTGTGCATGGCGTAGGGGCGAGGGGAGTCGACCAGCAGGCCCGCGAACCGGCTGGCCAGGCTCTCGTCGCCGCCGGAGTTGAACCGGACATCAATGATGACGCCGCGTCCCGTGGCAAATCTGCGCAAGGCGGCCGACGCAGCATCAAGCTCGTCTTCGAGCTCGCGGCTCCAATTGGCAATCAGGATGTACCCGATCCCGTTTTCGAACTCGCCCGTGCACACCGCCTTGTTTTCCTGCCTCCAGTTCGGGACCGTGCGGCTGAGCGGTCCCACGTCGGCGTTCACCCTGACCTCGCGCTTGTGTGTGCCGAGCACCTCGTTCCCGAGCGCCACGGTTACGTGGAGGTCCTTCGCGTGCCCGAGCAGTTCCACGGCTTTCTCGGCAAACTCCCGCGTCGACCGCCCCGCTTCGAGCTCCGGGCCTTGTTCCGCGAACAAAGCGGCCCAATCCACGCCGCGGAGGTCGCGATACGAGTACTCCTCATCGATCAGCCGCAGCAGCTCAAAGACGGACCGCCGGTTCAATTCCGTCAACAGCTCGGGCGAAACGCTCCGCGCCGAGCCGGTGGAGAACACCAGCGGCTGCGGCGACAGCACCTCGCCGTCAGCGCTGCGAAAGCTCCGGTATCGCGCGGAATTGAGCCCGACGTCATACCGGTGGTTCGGCTTGAGTCTCACCGGCAGCACAGCCATACGCGGGCCGACCCAATACGGGTTCCCCCGGAGTTGCGGGAAGGCCTCGCCACCGCCGACCCACGAGTGGTCGCCGACGGACATGTCCCGGTCGAACTCCACGCGCAGGTCCGTGACCGAGACGGGGTCCACGGCGGTGGCCCGGTGCACGGGCCAGGTCCGTACCACCATCGGCGACGCGGTCGTACCCGCGCCGAGCCCGAACAACGCGACGAGCACGATACCGGCGCCGGGCCGGCCTTGCGCACCACGCGTTCGGCGAGACACCAATCTCACCGAAGCACGATCAGTGCGTGCCCGTCTCCGCACCGTCCTTTTGCGGGCTCGCGCTTTGCAGATCACCGGCTTTGACCTTCACGAAACGCTCGAGCTGAACGAACTTCCGAAGCGCGTCCTTGACCTGCGGCGGCGTGAGGGCCGCGATCTTTTCGTCCAGCTTCCGGTAGTATTCCAGCGTACGATCGACGTAGAGTCCTTCGTTCAATGCCCGAGCAATCGACCCGTCATTGGCGAAACGGGTCTTGGCCTGAAGGGCGTAGCTCTTCTTGGCATCGTCCAGATCGGCCTGTCCGACGCCTTCCTCGACCAGCCGGCGGAATTCGTCGAGCATCGAGTCATACGCCTTATGGGCGTTCTCCGGGGCGCAGATCGCGTAACCCAGCAGGGCCCCGTCGCGGTCCTGATTGTGCGCCTGGAGCATCGACCGCGCGCCGTAGGACAGACCCTCCTTCTGGCGCAGACGATCCAGCAGCCGCGACTTCGCCGAGGCCCCCAGCACGTAGTTGGCCAGCTCCATGGCGGCATACTCGGGGTCGTCGTCGCGAAGCGGGAAGTTCACCGCACAGCCCACCATGGCCATCTTCTTGTCCGGCGTGAGGATCACATCGTCGGATCCGCTGACGTCGCCGCGAAACACCTGTTCGATCCGCTCGAACGGCTTCGGAGACTTCCAGTTTCCCAGGGACTTCTCGATCACCGGCTTGATCTCGTCCGGATCGAAGTCCCCCACGACCGTCATCTGCGCGAAGCTCGCCCCGACCAGCTTCCCATACACAGCCTTGATGTTGTCCAGCTCGACCGCCTCGAGCCGCTCGATCGACTCGGCGATCGTGGGCACGTAACGCACGTTGTCCGACGGCCAGGGATTCAGCCGCCGTGTGACGCTGCGGAACGCGAGCGACATCGGCTGCTGGAGTTGCTCCTCCAATTGCGCCAGCCCTTCCTTCTTGACGATCTCGAACTCCTCTTTCGGGAACGTCGGAGTCTGCAACACCTCGGCCACCAGCTCGAGCACCGGGCGGATGTGCTCGCGGTCCGTCTGGACATTCACCCCGAGCATACCGTCGGAGCCGAACATCCCCACCTGAGCCTTGAGCTCGTCGAACTTGTCCTTGAGCTGCTGATGATCGTACTTCTTGCACCCGCGCATCATCAGGTCGCCCATGAGTCGGGTGGCCGTCTGCCGCCCCTGGATGTCCTTCTCGGTGCCGTATCGGATCGCGATCTGCGCCTGCACTTCGTCGCCACGAGTCTCCTTCGCCAGCAGCGCGAGCTTCATCCCGTTGGGCATCTCGAAGCGCTTGACGCGGCTCTCGATGTTCACCGGCGTGAGCTCGAATTCCTCGCCCTTGGCCAGCGCCGCCTTCCCCCGGTAGTCCTTCAACACCAGCTCGACGTTGGGCGTGTCCGGAACCTCGGTGCGGGTGATGTCCTGAGTCGGATAGAACACACCCGTCGTGCGATTGCTCGACTTGAAGTAACGTGACGCTACGCGCTGCACGTCCTCCAGCTTCAGCGCCTCCAGCCGGTCGCGATGCAGGAAGAACAGCCGCCAGTCGCCCGACCCGGCCCAGTTGCTCAGCCCCACCGCGATCCGCTGGCTGTTCTTGAGCGCCAAGTCGATATTCTTCAGGAGCTTGGTCTGCGCCCGTTTGAACTCCTCCTCCGTGACCGGGATGCCCCCGATCCCCTCAACGATCTCGATCAACTTCTCCATCACCGGATCGATCGGCTGTTCCTTCCGAACCGACGCCAGATTCATCAGCAGCCCCGGCTCCTTCCACCCGAAGGCGAACGTCGACACGCTGGCCGCCATGCCCGACTCGACCAGGGCCTTGTACAGCCGCCCGGACGGCTCTGCCGCCAGAACTTCCTCGATCACCTCGATCGCCGGGAAATCCGCATGCGACGCCGCGCACACGTGGTACGCCGATCCGCACGCCGCCACGTCTCCGGTCCGCCGAAGCTCCACGCGCCGCGCCCCGTCCTGCACCGGCTCCACCGTATATGTCTCGTCCAGCACCCGGTCCGGCCTGGGGATCGACCCGAAGTGCTTGTCGACCAGCGTCAAGGCCTCGTCCGGCTTGAAGTCTCCCGCAACCACCAGCATGGCGTTGTCGGGCTGGTAGTATTTCTTGTAGAACGCCTTGAGGTTCTTGATCGGGACCCGCTCGATGTCGCTGCGGTTGCCGATCGTCGAGTCCCCGTAGTTGTGCCACAGGTACGCGGTGGACATCATGCGTTCCATCAGCACGCTCGTCGGACTGTTCTCGCCCATCTCGAATTCATTGCGGACCACCGTCATCTCCGTGTCCAGGTCCTCCTGGCGCACGAAGCTGTTGATCATCCGGTCCGCCTCCATCTTCAGGGCCCACTCGAGGTTGTCCGGCTCCGTGGTCGGAAGCGTCTCGAAGTAGTTGGTCCGGTCCGTCCACGTGGTTCCGTTGAACCGGGCCCCGTGGTCTTCGAGCGCTTTCCAGATCTCCGGATGATCCGGCGTGCCCTTGAAGACCATGTGCTCCAGCAGGTGGGCCATGCCCTTCTCTCCGCGTCCCTCGTGCCGCGAGCCGACGAAGTACGTGATGTTCACCGTCACCGTCGGCTTCGAGTTGTCCGGGAACAGCACGAGCTTCAGCCCGTTGTCGTACCGATACTCGGTGATCCCTTCGACCTCCGTCACCTTGGTCCGCTCGGCCAGCGCCGCACTTGCGGCCAACGCAAACGTCGCGAGCGCAAGCCCCATCACATGGATCCGCCGGTAGGCCCTCAGAACGTTCATGGCGTGTTCCTTTTCGTGTAGGCGTGAATGCCAAGCCCCGCAGCGGGGCACGCCGTCCCACCATAGATCGGGCCGGGGCGTTGTCAACCCGTGCCCGCTCGTGCGACGGCGAAGCCGGCGGCGGTTGCGACCGCGAGCGCACGCACGTACGCCGATCCGTTATTGGGACCACGCCCGCGATACGCCGCAATGACCACAAGAATCACATTCCCGGGCCGAACCCCGATTGAACGGACACCGCGTTTGTGAGATACTGAACACCAGCCTGGAGGTGGTCCCATGTCAACCTTCGTGTACGTTCTTGTCGCCCTCAGCCACGCGATTCCACCATCGGCGATCCACGCTGCCCGGGCGCCTCGACCACGTGCCGACTTCGTCAGCCGGGTCGGGCTTCCGTGCGCCTCCGATGCTGAGTGCAGCGACGGCGCCTTCTGTAACGGCGATGAACGATGCATCGAGGGCGCCTGCACCGCCGGACCCGCCCCGTGCGATCAGATCCGCGACCTCGAGGCTCGGTGCCGCGACGGCCGGCTTCGCGTCACGGTCGCCATGACCGACCGCAGCCATGCCCGCGAGTCGGTCTCGATCGCCGTCAGCAGCGCGGCCGCAAGCGAGACGGCCGACCTGCCGATCCGCCGCCGCCGGGGCACGTTCCGATCCACCGCCCACAGCGGCCTGACGACCGTCACCCTGACCTGCCCGGACTGCCCGGCCCGCACGCTCAAGGCCGACTGCGGCTCGCCGGACTCCGACGGTGACACCGTGCCCGACGACCGCGACAATTGCCCGCTCGCCCCCAACCGCGCGCAAGCCGATTTCGACCTCGACGGCCTCGGCGACACTTGCGACAACTGCGTCGTCCTTCCCAACCCTGACCAAGCCGATGCCGACGAGGACGGTTTCGGCGACATCTGCGATAATTGTCCGGCACACCCCAACCCGGGCCAGTTGGACGCGGATGGCGACTTTGCCGGCGATTCCTGCGACCTCTGCCCGGGAACGCCGCCCGGCACGACGGTCGACAGCCAGGGTTGCCCCGTGGCCTTCCCCGCCTGCGGAAACGGGATCATCGAGGTCGGGGAAGACTGCGAACCGCCAGCGACGGGCTGTTGCGATGACGACTGCGGGCTCGCCAACGCCGCGGCTTTCTTCGACGATTATTGTGCTGATGCACCGGCGGTCTGCGGCGATGAGGGCCGTTTCTCCTTCGACACCGGCGGCGCGTCGTTGGATGGCCCGCCGCACACCGGCTGCGTCTTTTTCGCCGAGGATCAGGTCGACCACGATGTGTGGGCGTGCTGGACCGCTCCGTGTTCGGCGACCGTCTTCGTTTCCACGTGCGAGGCCACGGTCGTAGACACGAAGATCGCGGTCTACGCCGGATGCGAATGTCCCGTCACGGACACCCGCCTGCTTTCCTGCAACGACGACGTCTGCGACGTGCAATCGGTCACAACGTTCGAGGCGATCGCGGGCCAGAGCTACCTGATCCGGATGGGCACGTTCCCCGGCGAGCCCGGCGGCATCGGCTCGGTCGAGATCACCTGCGGCGTAGCCGGCTGCCCCGGCAAGGAGGATTGCTTCGCCGCTCATGCGACGCCCGGCTGCGACGAGCAGGCATGCTGCGGGTCGATCTGCGCGGCGGATCCGTTCTGCTGCGCGATCGAGTGGGACCAGGTCTGCGCGGACGAGGCCCACGGGTTCTGCGGTGACCGCTTCCTGACCTGCGGCCCGGGCGCCGGAAGCTGCACCGATCCAGGCGGCAACGGAACGCCGGGCTGCGAGGACGTCGAATGCTGCAACGCCGTCTGTCGGGCCGACCCGTACTGCTGCGGCGTCGGCGGCGAGGAAGGCACCTGGGACGAACTCTGCGCAGAGGCCGAAGCCGCGATCTGCCACAGCGCCTGCACGCCGAAGAGCGGAAGCTGCTTCAGCAAGACCTGCCTCGGCGGCACCCCCTGCGAAACCGACGCCGACTGCCCCGGAATCCACGTCTGCCGCGGAAACGGCACCCCCGGGTGCGAGCTCGAAGACTGCTGCGCCGAGGTCTGCCCGCGCGACCCCTTCTGCTGTCAGGTGGAATGGGACACGGCCTGCGTCGACGAGGCGCGTGAACTCTGTTCACCCTGATGTGGCGGCCGAAGAGAGCCTACGAAGCTCGCGCCTTCCCCGCCAGCACGTTTCTTACCTGCTGAATCAGGGCGTTCTTGTCGATCGGCTTGGAGATGTAATCATCCGTGCCGCACTCCGCCGCCCGCTCCTGATCGCTCATCTCGTTCAGCGCTGTCACCATGATGATCGTGATGTCCCGCGTCTTGGGGTCACTCTTGAGCCGCTTGCACACCTCGAAGCCCGACATCTTCGGCATCATGATATCCAGCAGGATCACGTCCGGCGATTCCTCCGCGACCTTGGCGAGCGCCTCGATCCCGTTCCGCGCCGTCACGACCCGGGCCTCCGGCATGTCCTCCATGTACGCGTCGAGCAGCTCGAGGTTCTGCGCATTGTCGTCCACCAGCAGGACCGTGGGTTGGCGTTTTTCCGTCTGCATTTCCGTCACCGTGCCGCCTCCGTTCAGCGATCGCGCCGCACCGTCAACACGCGGCGAGTTTACCCGTTTCCCCGATCCATGCCACCACGCCCCATCCGAGCCCCAAGCGCCAGCGCGGGGTCCGCCCGGAATTTCGTGCGCAGGGCGAATGGCGTTGGCTGTTCGGATGTGCGAACGTAACCGCCACGGCGTGCGCGACCGAGGCGTCGTACGCAATCGCCGGCGGGCCCGTCGCGGGCGCTCAGGGCTCTGAAAGCAGCGCGCGGCGTCATCCGAGCCCCAAGCGCCAGCGCGGGGGCCGCCCGGAACGCGTTCCGCGGCAAACCCGCCTGACCCTCAGAGCCCCAAGCGCCAGCGCGCGGTCCGGCCGAAACGCCTTCCGCCGCACACACGGTCCACGCGGTGCCAGCCACTCGCGCGGTTGGCATGGGTCCCCGCCGTGCTTAGACTCCCCGCTCAGACCACACCAGCAACCGGAGCAGAGAGAATGCCGCCACGAGATCGCTCGCACCCGCCCTTGGCCGCCCTGGCGCCGCTTGTCCTCCTGCTGTGCGTACTCCAGACCGGCGCCGCGGTCGAGCAAGCACAGTCGAGCGACTCCGACGCCAAGCCGCTTCCCACCATCGAAGCAAAGACGGATCGATGCTCGCGACACGAAGGCCCGCTGACCATCCACCTCGACCCCGACCGTGCCAAGGTCTACGTCGAGTTGCCGGCGCCGGCCGGGCCGGACCGCGAAGTGGCCCGCTTCATCTACGTCGAGGGTCTCCGGACCGGGATCGGCTCCAACCACGTCGGCTTGGATCGTGGACAGCTCGGCGACAGCCGCCTCGTCGTCTTCCGCCGCATCGGCCGCCGCCTGCTCGTCGAACAGCCCAACCTCTCCTACCGCGCCCTTTCCGACAGCGCCGCCGAGCGCGCCGCCGTCCGCGAGTCCTTCGCAACCTCGATCCTCTGGGCCGGCGACATCGTCGCCCAGGACTCCGACGGCCGGTCACTTGTCGACTTCACTCCGTTCGTCGTCCGCGATGCCCACCGCGTCGTCAGCACACTCAAACTAGCGGGCCAGGGCGACTTCAAGCTCGACAAGGATCGAAGCGTCCTCGACCCCGACGCGTGCCTCGTCTTTCCCGACAACATCGAGCTCGAAGCCCTCCTGACCTTCGACGGAGGTGAGCCGGGCCCAGAGGTCCGAAGCACCGCCCCCACCGGCGAAGCTGTCACGCTCATCCAACACCATTCCCTCCTGCGCCTCCCCGACGACGGCTACACCCCGCGTCGCTTCGACCCGCGGGCCCCGTCATTTCCGGTTCACTTCGTGGACTACGCTGCGCCGCTTTCAACGAGCTTGGACGTCCGCTGGATCGCCCGCCACCGACTCGAAAAAGTCGATCCCGCCGCCGACAAGTCGAAGGTCAAGGAGTCGATCATCTACTACGTCGAGCGCGGCGCGCCCGAGCCCATACGCTCCGCACTCGTCGAAGGCGCGGGCTGGTGGGCCAAGGCCTTCGAGGCAGCCGGCTTCGTCGACGCCTTTCGTGTCGAACTGCTTCCCGAGAACGCTCACCCGCTTGACGCCCGTTATCACGTCATTCAATGGGTCCACCGGGCCACCCGCGGCTGGTCCTACGGCAACGCCATCACCGACCCGCGAACCGGCGAGATCATCAAGGGCCATGTGTCCCTCGGCTCACTCCGCGTCCGCCAGGACCGCCTCCTCTTCGAGGGCCTCGCCGGAACCGAGCACTCCGGCACGGGCCGCGCCGACGACCCAATCCAGCTCGCCCTGGCCCGCATCCGCCAGCTTTCCGCCCACGAAGTCGGTCACACCCTCGGCTTCACCCACAACTTCGCCGCCAGCACCTACGCGGGCCGGGCCTCGGTCATGGACTACCCCGCGCCGCTGGTACGCGTCGACGACGACGGCAACCTCGACTTCTCCGACGCCTACGGGGTCGGTGTCGGCGCATGGGACCGCTTCGCCGTCCGCTACGCGTACACGCAGTTCCCGCCGGGGACGGATGAAGGCGAAGCCCTGGACACGATGATCACCGACGCGCTCGGCTCGGGCTTGCCGTTCCTCTCCGACGACGACGCCCGCCCCGCCGGAGCCGCGCACCCCCTGGCCAACCTCTGGGACAACGGAAGCGACCCCGTCGCGGAGCTCGGGCGCACGCTAGAAGTCCGCCGCGTGGCGCTGTCCGACTTCGGCGAGCGCAACATCCAACCTGGGATGCCCCTTTCGCTCCTCAACGAAGTTCTGGTCCCGGTCTACCTCTACCATCGCTATCAAGTCGACGCCGCGGTCAAGGGTCTCGGCGGAGTCCACTACCGCTACGCCGTCCGCGGCGACGGCCAGCCTATGGCCACCCCGATCGACACGTTCAAGCAGACCACGGCGCTTGACGCCCTCCTCGACTGCATCGCGCCCGAGGAACTGGACCTCCCCGAATCGGTCCTCGCCCGACTGCTGCCGCGACCCTATGGGTATGGCGGCAACCGCGAACTCTTCGACTCGAACACCGGCCCGACCTTCGACGCCCTCGGCGCCGCCGCGTCCGCCGCCGATCTCGTCCTCGGCGCGATCCTCCAGCCCGAACGCTGCGCCCGCCTCGTCGACCACCACCGCCGCGACCCGAGGCAACCGTCCCTCGCTGCCGTCCTCGACACCGTCGTCTCGGAGGTGTTTGCCGGCAAACCCGAACCGACCGAGCGCCGGGCCGAACTGCGCCGCACCGTCCAACGCGTCCTCGTCGCCCGGTTCATTCAGCTCGCGTCGCAAACTGGCACGCCTCAAGCCGTCGTAGCCGAGTTTGACGATGCGTTGCGAGAGATACGCACACGTCTCGTCTCGCAGGCGCCGCAGCCCTCGGGCGAACAGGCACACATCCGCTACCTTTCCGCCGCCATCGACCGCTATCTGAACCGCCCATTGACCTCCACCCCGCCCCCAACGGGCCCGCAAGCCCCCCCACCCGGCAGCCCCATCGGCGCTGCGCCCCCCGGCCTCGCCCGCTGCTCCCTCGACCCGTCGTGACCGGTTGTGCCGCACGCGGTTGGCCCATCGGGCCAAAGGGCTGTAGCCACGGTCGGAGTCCTTGACGCCCCGCCTCCGCAGCCCTTCAGGGCGACACCTCCTCCCAAGCCGGGCGGCGTAAGCCCCGGGGACGACCCACGCCTCAAGATCCGCGGAGCCCCGTTCACGGGGCGACACACGACGCACCAAGATCGCACCGGTCGTTCCCCTCCGCGCATCATCCGGCCACATGTCGATATACTAACAAGTCCTTGACATAGTCTACACTCGGTGTTACCCTGCCGGGATGAGAATTGACGGCAGGACATGGACGCACGAAACTTCGGAAACGATTCGGTTGTTGGCGGTTCGGCGAGTCAAAGAGG
>Ga0214472_10006765_pt1 | contig 12016 bp, 7 predicted proteins | sample RVTome_6_FD_207662 | JGI IMG/M metagenome (GOLD analysis project Ga0214472, IMG submission 207662) | Soil microbial communities from uranium-contaminated site in the Upper Colorado River Basin, Wyoming, United States - RVT140D175 | ecosystem: Environmental > Terrestrial > Soil > Contaminated >...
TTTATCTGGCAGGTTCCTGGGTGGATTTGGCGTGGTGATGTTCCTTTTTGCGGGTCTACCGCTGGGAGCGTGGTTAGCTGTGCTCTCGGGAATACCTCCGGCAGAAAGCGTTGGCGCAGAAACCTTGGCGAGTTACCTCCGGCCCATGATACTGATGGTGATTCCCAACCTCTTTGCTGCGGGTTCCTTTTTCTTTGCCTTAACAGCACTCACGCGCAAAATGACATCGGTGTATGTTGGGAGTGCCGTGCTCTTGCTGGGTTGGCTCTTTGCAAACCAATTCACAGGTGAATCCGGTTCCTCACTTTTTGCATTGGGTGATCCTACCGGCATGCTTGCTTTGGAGCGCCACACTCAGTTTTGGACCCTCTTCCAAAAAAATAGCCAGATAGCACCCTTTGATGGCGTGTTTTTAGCGAATCGCTTGCTGTGGGTGGGGTTTGGTTGCCTTTGTTTGGCTATGGCTTTTCGCTTCTTTACGCCTCACCTTAACCAAGCATCCAGACGAGCGCCTGATGAATCTGAAATGCGACCGTCTGGCTCAAGCTTGGCGGCGTTACAGACGGTGACGCCTCGGTTTGGTGGGCGTTTTTCAATCTTTGTGTGGCTGCGAAGCGCCTGGTTTGAGGTGCGCGCTATCTTCAACAACCGCTATTTCGGCGCCATTTTAATCTGTGGCGTGCTTTTTATGGCTGTTAGCACAGCAGAACTGGGCGAACTCATGGGAACCTTCACCTTCCCGGTGACCTATCTGGTACTGGAAGAGGTGGGTTCGGGGTTTCGTTTGTTCATTCTCATCATGGTGATTTTCTATAGCGGCGAAGCCGTGCACCGCGAAAAGACATATGGTATGCATCAGATTTACGATGCACTGCCTTTGCCTCGAGCTGTACCGGTTCTTGCAAAACTTTCGGGTTTGTTCCTCATGATTCTGGCCTTGCTGGCGATTCTTTTCCTCTCGGGGATTCTCCTGCAACTGGCGCGTGGGTGGACTCAGCTCAATCTTCCTCTTTATGCGGTCGAGTCGCTGATCATTCGCTTCTCGAGATTCGCCATGATTTGCATCCTGGCAGTGTTCTTCCACGTGCTCCTGAATCACAAACAATGGGCTCATTTGGTGACCCTGTTGGTCTTGGTTGCCAGCTTTGCAGCACCAAGCCTGGGTTTCCAGCATCCCTTGTGGGTTTTTGGCGCTGCGCCTCGCGTCGCCTGGTCGGACATGAACGGTTTCGGATCAGCCCTGACAGCCCATATTGCCTACAAAAGTTATTGGGGAATTTTCTGTATCTTGCCCATTCTTTTGTCGGTTCTGTTATGGGAACGCGGAGCGTCAGTTGGAATAATGAAAAGGATTCGAAACCTAACCAAAAATCCAAAGGTTTTGGCAGTTGGAGCTGGCATCGGCAGTCTTTGGGTTGCGCTGGGACTGGCCCTCTTTCTGGGAGGCAATGGGTTTCAGCATTATGAGAGCCAGCCTGCCCGCTTGGCCAAGCTCGCTGCGTTCGAGAAGCGCTTCGGGAGTTTTCGCAACACGCCCAGCTTTTCAGTACAGGCGGCAGATTTGAAGGTCGATCTTTATCCCACCAAGGGAATGTTTCAAATGGCAGGTACGTATGTGCTGGAAAATCGCCATCCCCAGCCGTTGGAGCAGGTGGTTCTGCATACTGGCCGGTTTCTGGAGTTTACCCATATTGCACCTCAAGTACCCCATCAAGCCATCGCCTTCGACCCCGAGATGGGCTTCTTCGTTTTCCAATTGGAGCAGCCGGTTGCCCAGGGTGGGGTGGTTGGTTTGTCATTCAACTACCGTTTCCAAAAACCGCCTTTGCCCGTTTCAATGGGGCCATACCAACTTCATGGCAATGGGACTTACCTGTCACAAGAGGCCTTTCCCATGCCAGGTTTTCCCAGCGATCGTTTGCTGCAAACCGAGCGGGATCGGGTCAAGAATCAACTGTCACCCTTGCCTCAAGAAAAGATGCCCGAAGATCCCACGGCATGCTTTTCTAGTGGTCTTGGCGGCGATACTACTTGGGCGAGGGTCAAGGCAAAGGTATCCACTTCTGGCGATCAAACGCCAAGAATGGCCGCGCCTTTGGTTTCCACCTGGCTTGAAGGCGATCGTCGCTTCGCCTCTTTTGATAGCGGCGACCAGCGTATCCTTTTTTTTCCTGCCCTGCTCTCAGCTCGCTATGCCCTTGCTGAAGACCTTTGGCACCAGGTGGCGCTGGAGATTTACCATCACCCAGACCATCATCAAAATGTCCCGCGCATGATGAACGGTATAAAAAGCTCGTTGGAGTTTTGTACAACCGAGTTTGGACCTTATCCCTTCGGTTTCGTTCAGATTCTCGAAGTTCCCAGGTACCAACAGTCTGCCCAATCCTTTGCGGGAACTATTCCCTTTTCCGAGTCAGTGGGTTTCATCGCAGATGTGAATGAAGCCGATCTGCGCGGTATCGACTATCCCTTTTTCGTAACCGCCCATGAAATGGCGCACCAATGGTGGCCGCATCAAGTGATTCCCGCCAATGCCATGGGCGCTAATTTCCTCTCAGAATCTCTGGCTCAATACGTCGCCCTGAAAATTCTCGAAAGGGAAATCGGTAAGGACAAAATGGGTCCCGCACTCGCTTTGCAACGGCATGCCTATCTCAAAGGCAGGGCGGAACTGGATCATCCCGAACCACCTTTGATCTATGTGGAAGAGGAGGATGCGGTTTACTACTACAAGGGCGGACTTGCCCTCTACACCCTTGCCGAGCATATAGGCGAAGAACGGGTGCATGAAGCGCTGCGCCGCTACCTGGCTGAATTTGGGGTGCGTGATGATCATTTTCCGGTTTCCACCGATTTGTTGGCGCTTTTTTACCAGGTGACTTCGCCTGAAGACCATTCTCTGATTGCAGACCTGTTTGAAAAAGTCATATTTCACGAATTGAAGGTGGAGAACGCACGTGCAAAGCCCTTGTCAGATGGTTCGCAGGAAGTATCCCTTACCCTTCATGCCCAGAAATTCCGCAGCCACGGATTGGGTGAGGAAAGGGAAGTTCCCATGGAGAATACGCTGCTTTTCGCCTTTTATGACGAAACGGGCCATTTATTGGAAACCCAACGACGGCGGGTTCTCAGTGGCAACCAGACTTTAACCTTTACGCTGGAAAAACCGGCTTCCGAAGTGGAAGTAGAGCCTTACTTTGGCGTGATCGATCGAAATTTGAACAACAATCGTCGCAAAGTGGAGCGCAAATGAGAGCTCATTTCCTTAAATTAGTTCGGATGGATGTAAAACCCAAAGCACGACTCGGTATTGCCACTTGGGCGACATCCAATCGAGAGGTTTTGCCGAACTCAAACTCCGTATGGATCCTATTCGCTAAAAGAAAGCTGGATAACGCTATGCCCATTCACCAAACCCACCACACCATCGACATTGGAGCGTCGGCTGAAGATGTCTGGCGGGAGGTAACGCATGTGGATGTAACGGCCTTCCGCCTTCCTCGGGTGTTGGGTTGGATGGGCATTCCCAAGCCCATGCGGTCTGAAATCCACACTGTGGGTCTCCAGCGCGAGCGGGTGGCCCACTTTTCCAACGGCTGCAAGTTCCATCAAAGAATCACTAGATGGGAACCGCTCAAAGAATACGCCTTCACCTTCCACACCGAGCCTGGTTTTCGCGTGGGGTATGTTCTGGATTTGGCCACCGGCCCCTTTCGCATCAAGGACAGTGCGTACCGGTTAGAACAGCGGACTGAAGGCACTCGGGTAATTCTAACTGGAAGCTACGAGCTGCATGGTTTTGGCGGCTGGTGTCTCACCTTTCCCGTAAAAGTGATCCTTAGCGCCATGCAAAGGTTTTTGTTGAATGGCATTAAAAAAAATGCCGAAAGAAGGGGCAAACCAAATATTGGTCTGGAGCATGAGGACTCTTAAACCCTTAGGGAAAAGCTGGTTCACGTTAAAACAAAATCATAAGTTCAAATTACCGTCAGTATTCTGGGCCAATGGAGAGAATGGAACCGGCAGCGGCAGGAATGGAGTTTCAGGATATAGTGGTGAGGTAGAAACACTATTCTGAGGTTAGGGTCAGGTAAACAGCTCCTAATGCAAAACCAGTTTGGCTTCACCAGAGTAAAATCCCAGAAAGGTGGGAAGCTGCTATCGGGTTTTTCGCCTTCTATCAATTGCTGGGGAAGGATTTTTAGCTTGTAGGGGACTTTTTATTGAGCGCAGAGAATCGAAGAAAGGGTGGGAAATGGGAGTAGCGCTGGTTGTCTTAACTTTTCCCAGCCTTCTGTATCTGGCCAGTCTCTTTTTAATTAGGAAGCTTAGGAAAGGTTTGCGCTGGTTTTATGTCATTTTGGGTGGGCTGTTGGTTTTTGGCGGAGGGGCCTGCGCTGTGTATGCAGCGGCCTATGCCGGCGATCAAGGCGGAATCACGGCTTTTTATCTGCAACTGCTCACCTTACTGGTTTTGATTGCGCTTGCCCTCGGAGTAGTGGTGCTGCAGGCAGTTTGGACTCGAATGGACCGCGTCAGGCAAAACAAAACACCGTTGAAGTGAACCGGCGGTGAATTTGACTTTTTAAATGCGAGCAGAGGGTCATTTAAGATGTTTTGAGGAGCCAGGCTGTTTCCATGGCCTCGCACTGGCCTTTCAATCCCCCAGGGACGCTGGATGATTCCAGCTTTTGCAGAGTGTAGGTTTGACCATAGTGGCGCTCTACTTCCGCCTGCTGGATGGAAAAGGGAGGACCTTCCATCTGTACCTGGTTGTACTCGAGGCAGATTAAGAGTTGGGGCGCATTATCGGTAACCTCGGTCAGATGTGCAGCGTACTGGCTGCGCATCTTCTGAGGCAGGGCAACCAGTGCTGCCCGATCGTAGATGGCATCGACCACCTCTAACTCATGACTGGTAAGGTCGAAGAAATCGCCCACGAAAATGTCCAAGTTGGGTATTTGATAATGCAGGAAGTTTTCTATCTCGTTTATTTGGGGTTTTTGATCCAAATCCGCAAAGAGTTGTTCAATGGCCAGTTGGCTTAATTCCACTCCGGTGACGCGATAGCCTTTGGATAAAAACCAGGAGATATCCAGGGTTTTCCCACACAAGGGGATAAAGACATGACTACCCTCGGGGAGGTTCAGGCGTTCGAAATATCGAAGCAGGAGGGGGTTGGGTTTATCTTCGTGAAAACCAATTTTTTGATCGTTCCAGCGCTGCAACCAAAAATCTGGTTTCATTGGGTGCTCCTTGTGAAAAGGTTCGAAGGGTCTAGCAATAGGGCAAAATCCGGTAAAAGGACCGAAGAAGAAGGTCCTGAATGGGAACTCACATAGCATACAAAGGTAGGCCAGGTTTGGGTCAAGGGAAATCGGAGGGATTTATGAGGGGATTTAGAAGGACGTTGGCGAAGGAGTGATCAATTTCCAGACAATCCCTATCGTTCCCTCCCGTGGAATTGCCCAAAACCAGTGAAAATGGATTCTTTTATTTGGCGAGATCTAAAGGGTTCGAATGTAGCATTTCCACAGAGTTCCTTGGCGAGGATAGTTTTGCAGGTTAACTGGACGCCATTTCCATGGCGTTTCGTTGGATGGGGTTCATGCCAGGGATATCAAAAGAACAAAACAGGGGTCTCCGCGAAAAATGGGGTTCATTCTGGCCAAAAGGGCTAGACTTGACGGACTTTCTGAAGCTCATGACATCTTTTTTACAATCGTTTTACGGCTACCTGACACCTGTTCTCAGGCTGATTTGTAAACTGAACCCCATCAGGATTCCTGAAATAGTTTAGATTCGGAGCTGAAGGGAACTTTGGCCCGGCCGCTACCGGCCCTTTGGAATTTTTCGGAAAGTTCCCGGCCTGTAGGGAAAGAGGAGAAACGACATGAATTGGAATTGGAAATCGATCCTCCTGGTAGTGATGATGACCCTGTTGGGGCCAGGCCTTCAAGGAGCAGATGAAACGTCGCTGAAAGTGTCTCTGGAGTTGGATCGGGGCAAACTTTTGGCCGAAGAATCTCAAAAAGCTGTAGTGCGCGTGAGTATAAAAGCGCCACAGGTGATCACTAGCTCCCAGCGGCCACCAGTGAATATTTGCCTGGTACTGGATACTTCAGGCTCGATGCAAGGTTCCAAGCTAGCCTATGCAAAGGAAGGTGCCTTGGATGCCATTAGGCGTTTGGGGTTAAGCGACTGCTTCTCGGTGGTGGAATACAATGGTACTGCAAGCACCCAAATCCCCTCAGGTTCCCTGGCTGAGAATGCGAATTTCGCCAGCCGCATTGAGATGCTAAATGCCAGGGGCAGTACGGCCTTATTTGCAGGCGTCAGCCTCGGAGCTGCAGAGTTGCGCAAAGCATTGAATACCCATGCCATTCATCGCCTGATCCTGCTGTCCGACGGTCAAGCCAACGTGGGACCCGATCAACCAGAAGACCTGGGTCGATTGGGGATCGCCCTAAGCAAAGAAGGCATTGCAGTCGCCACGGTCGGCGTAGGTGATGACTACAACGAAGACCTGATGACCCGTCTCTCTCAAAGCAGCGAGGGCAACACGTATTTTGTCGAAAACAGCCGGGATCTGCCGTCCATTTTTCAGCGGGAATTGGGCGATGTTCTCAATGTCTACGCTCAAGAGGTGTTGGTTCAGGTGGACTTTCCCGAATGGGCCAAACCCGTAGGCTTGCTGGGTCGCGAAGGACGAATCGAAGCGCAGTCTGCAAAAATTCCGCTAAAACAGATTTATGGCGGTCAGGAAAAGTTTGTATTGATTGAAGTGAACGTTAAGGGCGGCAAAGATGGCGAGACGTTGTGTCTGGCCCAGGCAAAAATCGACTATGCCTTACCGGGGAACAACCAAAGCTTTTCTCTGGCTTCCCAGTTAGACGTACCCTTTACGGTCCAAAAAGCGGAGGTGTTAGCCTCCAGCAATTCGGAAGTGATTCGCGACCGTGAATTAATGTCCAACACCATGGCAGTGGATAAGGCGCTCTACCTGGAAAAAGAGGGCAAAACTGAAGCGGCAGCTATTGAATTGCGTCAATCGGCCGAGCGGCTGAAAAAAGTGGCTAAGGTAAATAAAGATGAAATGCTTGAGAAAAAAGCAGAGGAAATGGATGCCTACGCTGCCGACTTGGAAAGTAACCGCTTGGACACAAAAAAGCGCAAAGTCTTAAAAACGGATAACTATCAAGCTCAAACGCAACAATCGGTCTTTGTGGTATCGGATAAGAAAGACGAAGTTGAATCTTGGGATCCGCTGAAGGTTGAATTTACAAAACCAAAACCTGACAAGGAAAAAGATCCTGAAGCTGACAAGAAAGAAAAAACTAAAAAACCCAAGGTGAAAAAAGAGAAAGATCAGTAACAGTCGATTATTCTATAGCTGCCCAGGCTGATCTGTGCCCTGTGCGCAGGTCGACCTGGGCCAGCATTTTTGAGAACCGAGGTGGTAGCGGGTGACAGGCCCTCACAAGCGCATGATTTATTTTGGGATGCTCTGCATTGCCGCTACAACCATGGCTGGAGTTGCGACCTATTGGCTGGGCAAAGAGCAAGCGCGTCTGGAGAGCCAGCTTGGAAGGGACACGCGCATTAAGGCCCAGGCGCTGGCGGACCGCTGGGTTCAGGCTATTGAGGCGACCCAAACAGCGATCATGACCGATTTGCGGGTGCGATTTGTGAACGGGAGCATGGAAGACCTCTTTGCCTACCGGGATGCGCGACCCGAAATTCGCAATGTGTTTGTCTGGGAGCCGCTGAAAGGTGCAACAGCCACATTGCCCGGGCAACAGATTTCACTGGATGAGACCCGCTTCCTGCAACGTTTTCAGGGGTTGTTTAGTACGGATTCGAGTTTTGGCCGGACTCGCGTAGCAGATCAGGCACAGGTTTCAGCGACCAATGCGGCCTTTGAGGTCGAAACTTTTGGCTGGGTGGTTTGGTATTGGGAAGACCAGTTTTCCTGGTTGGGATGGATTATGCAGCCAGGCTTGGATACTCGAGTGATAGGCGTCGAATTGGAATCGTTTTATGTGCTTTCGGTGGCACTGTCTCGTCAGGAACTGGCATCGAAAGATCAGGTCCTTTATCGGCTCATTGACCAAAAGGGCAGTGTGTTTCATCAAACTGGAATGGCCCAGGCAGGGGAAACGCCATTACTGGAGCTGCCGATGGGAAAGGCTTTGCCCGGTTGGACTCTGCAAGCCAGCATGAGTGGCGCCGTTGGGTTAACCAGCGATCTTTTCGTTTGGTCGGCCAGGATCGTTCTGATCCTGTTAACCCTGGCCGTTATTTTTGGAGCCTGGGTACTGCAAAGCCAGGCCAATCGTGAATTTCGCGATGCAAGGCAAAAAACCAATTTCGTGGCCAATGTTTCCCATGAGCTCAAGACACCGCTAACGTCCATTTGCATGTATGCGGAAATGCTCCAAAGTGGTCGGGTTGAGGATGAAGGAAAAAAGAAGCATTATCTGGATGTCATTGTTCAGCAAACCCAACGTCTGACACGGCTGGTAAACAATGTCCTTTCCTTTGGGCGATTGGAACAGGGTCGGGAGCGCTTTCACTTGAGAGCCCTGAATTTGAAAGATGTGACTGCCGGAATTCTGACTACCCAGCTACCGCGCATAAAGGAAGCGGGCGCAACACTGGAAATGACGTTGGCAAGTGTGGTTGCCATAGTGGATGAGGATGCCTTTTCCCAGGTTCTTTTGAACCTTCTGGATAATGCCTTGAAATACGGTGTGGATGCAGACGGGCGGTGTCGCGTTGAGGTGGAACTGACCGATACAGGCAAAATGGCAGTCTTGCGCCTTTCGGATTTTGGTCCTGGTGTGCCTCCTTCTCTGCAGAAGACGATTTTTGATAAGTTTTTTCGCGGTGATGATTCGCTGACGCGCAAACGCGACGGCTCGGGGATAGGGTTGAGCATTGCCAAGCTCTTGATCGAAGGCATGGGTGGAACCCTTGGCTACCAAGCGCAGCAGGGCTACGGTGCGAGTTTTGTGGTGGCGTTGCCCAAGCATTTTCAGAAAAGCGAGGTGTGAATGCGGGGAGTCATTTTGATTGCTGAAGATGATCGCGACATACGGCTGGGATTGCGGGACTTGCTGGAAGGGGAGGGCTATCAGGTACGGCTGGCCGAAGACGGAATCCAAGCTCTGGATTATGTAAACCACCTGGATCTTGAGCTGGCCATTCTGGACATCATGATGCCTGGCAAGAGCGGCTATGAAGTATGTGGGATTTTGCGTGCGAAACGACCTGAGGTGGCAATTCTCATGCTTACCGCCAAAAGCGAAGAAATCGACAAGGTAGCGGGATTGCGGTCCGGTGCGGATGATTACCTGACCAAACCCTTTGGCATGTATGAGTTGTTGGCGCGGGTTGAGGCTCTGTTGCGCAGAGTTCGCGTTCATCGCGATACCAGGAACCCCGCTGAAGCGACAAGCTTCACTTTTGGCAAGGTGGTGGTGGATCCCGCCGAAATGCGCATTCGCAAAGGCGACCAGGTGCTGCCCATGACTGCTCGTGAACTTTCATTACTTCAACTTTTTAGAGCATCACCTCATCATGTGTTATCGCGTGACTTTTTACTGGATGAGGTTTGGGGTATTCACTACACGGGAACGACCCGCACCCTGGACCAGCATATTGCCCAATTGCGGAAAAAACTCGAAAACGCAGATGGCAGCCAACCCATTTCAACCGTTCACGGCATGGGCTATCGCTACGAACCCACCCCTGGCGAAACCTGAAGCCAGGGTCTGGCCCTTCTTCAGAATCGCCAGTCAGCACGACTCCTGGCCTTTTCCATAGTCCCAGCGAATTCGACCGCCAACGCACGTGTTGACGGTCCCCTCGAGTCATGGTCTGACCCTCATTCAGGGGGCTTAATTTGCGCTTGGTACCATTTACGGGGACGCAGGAGCTTGTAATCCCGCTCGCCCTTTTGAATGTCGATCCCCAGATTTATACCTCTGAAGCGAATGAACATCTGGCCATGGGCGGTATGTTGGCGGAACTGGAGTTGACCTAGGATTTCCACTTTTTCCCCTTGAATTTCAAAGGGCTGAATGGCAATAGTGTCACTTGCAAAACGCAACCGTCCTGTGCCAATCAGGTTTTGAACGGTAAGAAAATCGCTGGCCCAGTCGACAACCCGTTTTTTGCGCGCCATGATAGCTACGAACGGCGCGCTGTTTCGCAGGGCTAGTCGCATCTCGGCATTAACCGAAAGCGGGCGCTGCAATAGGATCTGGCCCGATTCCACCACCATTTCTCCAAACCAAGGCTTTTCTTCAGGATCTGAGCTCGTGTGGATGTTCTTCAAACTTAACTGAGAGCCCGCAATGGAAAAGTTTTTGGCAAGCAAATCTTTGGTTTCCAGTTGGGCGTTAAGGTGAAAATCACCCGTTAGAGGGTTTTGGTCCATGGTGGCGGAAACCTGGTCGCCCCAAATATCAATGAAAGCGGTTCCCTTTTTACTCTGGGTTTCAAAATGAAACTTCCCAGCAAGCCTGCCGCTCCCGCTCGTCACAGCAAAGGTCGCGTTCTTGGGAAAGTAGGCGTTGTACTCCATGATGTCGGGGATTCTGGATTCGGGAATATCTACCACAGCAATCAAATCGTCAAAAGGTTTGCTCAGGTGGAGGTTTTGGGAGGTTGCTTTTAACTGAAAATTATTTCCAAAAAGGTAGGGTTCACCCTCTACCCCAAGAATTTGAAAGGGGGAAATGGTTGCGGTCAGAATCAATTGAGGGTCTTTGCTGTTGGGTGATACTTCCAGGGCAAGGCTGGCATCGCCCAGGGCAACACTTTCTAAATATTGTGCCTGTAAATCGCCACGCAAAAGCTCCAGCTTACTGCCTTGTCCCAGGATGCCCTCTACAACTTTAATATCGCCGAGCAATGTCCCGCCGCCGCTGAGCTTAAGCCAGGGAGAACGAGCAAGAAAAGGATCCAGGAACCTAAGGGAGGTTACGTCTGCATTAAGGTGAACTGCGGCAGTCAACAAATCCATCAGGTGGTTTTTCGAAACGGATCCTAATGCAAAGGGTTTCATTCCACCGCTCGCCTTCACTTCGCGCAGGATTGCAATCGTGTTCGTGTTTTGCGTCAGCAGCGCCTCCTGGAAGGCCGCTTCCAGGTGCTCAAGGTTCACTTCGCCCCGGACCTGGAACTCTAAAGAGCCCCGAACTATACCTTGCCCCCGCAATTGATAATCATCGAAGGTCAGGGCCTGGATCTGTTTTAAGGCCATTCCCTTCAATCGGACCTTCCAGCCGGGTGGTCGCGGTGGTTTAGGTACTGGGTTGGGTTTGCGATCAATTTGCGAACGAACGTGATCGCCTTTAATCCCAAAAGCTTCAAAACTTCGAAAGGGCAAAGCAAAGACATTTATCCACCCGGATACCTGGTGGCTGGAGATGGTCCACTTGGCTATCCGCTGATCGCCGGTCATGGCGAAGTCCTTCAAAATCACGTGACCTGGGAAGAAAGTTCTTCCAGAGGTCCAGCCGTAGTGAAGGGTGGGTTTGCGATTAAGTTGTTGTTGAAGCCAGGGGGTATTAAGGAGCAGATTCCCCACAATCAAATAAAGGCCAACCGTTCCGGCGACCCAATAGCCTAATTTCTTCCATTTCCTTGGGAGGATGGGGCTTTTTCGAGAAGATTTTGGAAGGGACGCCGCCATATAGACCTGCCATTGTTGCCGGGAATAGATGTAATAGGATCATAAGCCAGACGCATGGTTGCAGGCAGAAAAAAACTATCCCCTAGATTCCCCAAAACCGATTGATTTTGGGAATCATAGGGGATACGAGAGCCGCAATCCGGGTTCAATTGAAAGGCGCCGGATTGCGTCTGGAATCGTTTTCAGATTCCATAAGTGAATCTTTGGAAGTTCAAGCTGGTCCCAATCCCCACCAAGCAATTGTTTGAAGGTGAAATTGTAATGAAATGGGACGCACTCTTTCGCTTCTATTCCACCAGGGACACAATAGAG
>Ga0214472_10006766_pt1 | contig 12015 bp, 12 predicted proteins | sample RVTome_6_FD_207662 | JGI IMG/M metagenome (GOLD analysis project Ga0214472, IMG submission 207662) | Soil microbial communities from uranium-contaminated site in the Upper Colorado River Basin, Wyoming, United States - RVT140D175 | ecosystem: Environmental > Terrestrial > Soil > Contaminated >...
GTGTACCGATCGCGCGCGCGCGTGGTCCCCTCGGCGGGGATCGTCACGCTGAGCGTATCGCGGCTAGCCTGGGCGACGTCGACCTCCACACCCTGGCCTCCCCATAGCAGGAGCGCGATCAGTCCGAGCACCACCACGGCGACGGCTCCGAGCAATCCCTTCCTCGTGGGCTTCACGACTTCCTCGTCAGGGTCATTCGCGCGTCTTCAGCACCGCGATGAGGTCCATACGGTCCAGCCGGCGCCGTACGAGGAGCGCGCTCGCCGTCGCCGCGACGACCGTGATCAGTGCGGTCCACCCGTAAGTCCCTCCATTCACCACCAACGGAATCCGGTAGGTCTCCGACGCCATCGCCGTCACCACCAGATAGGCCAATGCGTAACCGATGAGCCAGCCGACGGGGATCGCCGCGACCGTGATCACCGCCTGCTCGCCGAACAGCAAGGTAGCGACTTCCCTACGCGTGAACCCCAACACGCGCAGGCTCGCGAGCTCCCGTCCGCGCTCCGACAGAGCGATCCTGGTGCCGTTGTATATGACCGCGACGGAGATGACGCTCGCGAAGCCGACGATGAAGAAGACGGAGATGAAGAGGCTGCCTTCGAGTTGGCTCTCGAACGACGCGAGCATCGTCGCGGGCGACACGACGCTGGCCACGGCCGACGCGCGCTTGAGCTCCTCGTTCACGGCCGTCGAACGCGTTGCGTCCGTCAGGAGGTACGCGCCCGAGGCGCGTGGACCCCCGCGGGTGAGCCTGCGGAGCGCGTCGGTCGTCATGTAGGCGGACACACCGAGAAAGTCGTCCACCACATCGGCCACGGCGACACGCTCGGTGCGGCGCAGCCCGGTCAGCACCTCCACGCTCAACGTGTCTCCCTGCCGCACGCCCAAGCGGTCGGCGAGCATCCCGCTCAAGACGAGCCCCTCCAGCGGCAGGGGATGGATGCGCCGGCTCTCGCTCACGATCCGGCGCAACCACGAGCCCGGCTCGAGCCCGGTGATCGCCACCTCACGCTCGCGGTGCCCCGAGTGCAGACGCGCCGGCACCGACTGGAATGGCTCGACGCGGGTCACCCCCGGCATGCCCGCCAGAGCGTAGCGGACTTCCTCACCCAGGTCGCGGTTGAACGCGACCATCAGATCTTCACGCTGCGCGACCTCGAACTGCAGCTCCATCATCAGCCCGACACCGTCGAACATGAACATGCCGACGACCAGGATCGCGACGGAGAACGCGACGCCCAACGACGACATCGCGGCCCTCACCGGACGACGCTCGAGGTTGCGCAGGATCAGACGCCCGCCCGTCGAGAGGAGGGTCCCAATCCCGGCGCGCTCGACCCAGCCGGGGGTGAAGCGGTCGGGTGGCTCCGGGCGCATGGCCTCCGCCGGAGGCAGGGACGCGGCCCTTCGCACCGCTCCCGCTCCCCCGAGCACCGCCGCGGCGAGGCTGACCCCACCGCCGATGAGCACCAAGGTCCAGGACAGCTCGTGCTCGAGCGTCGGGAACTTGAAGTACGCGTCGTAAAGGTCGACCATCGCGCCGCCGGCCCAGACGCCCCCGATGATGCCCAGGACGGTGCCCACGGCGACGGCCGCGACGGAGTAGCTGAGGAAGTGGAAGCCGATCTCCCGGTTCGTGTAGCCGACGGCCTTCAGCGCGCCGATCTCCGTGCGCTGCGTGGCGATGAGGCGTCCGAGGACGAGGTTGAGCAGGAAAGCCGCGACACCGAGGAAGACCATCGGGAACACTGTGCCCATCGTCCGCTGCTGGTTCAGCTCGTCGTTCAGGATCTTCCAGGAGAGTTGGTCTACGCGACCGTAGGCGCCGAGGCCGCCATATGGGTCGAGGAGCCTGTCCAGCTCGCGGATCACCGCCATCTCCCTCGCGCCTGGCGCGAGGCGCAACGCGATCTCGTTGAAGGCGTCCTCCGCGTCGAGGTTCGGGCCGAGGACGCGCCGGCTCATCCAGAAGACGCCGTACCGCTCGTCCTCCGGATAGAGGGAGCCGGGCGGCACGGCATACGAGTGCGTCGGTGAGATCGCGGAGCCGACGATGATCATGTCGCGACGCACGCCGTTCAGCACGGCTCGTATCGTGTCGCCGAGCTCCAGATCGTTGGCGACGAAGAAGTTGTCGCTCACGACGACCTCGCTCGCGCGCCCGGGGCGCACGTAGCGACCCTCCCGGATGTGGATATCGTCCACGTCCGCCTGGCGTGTCTCGGGCACGGAGACGAAGAGCCCCTGCCCAGGTGCATCCAGCCAGGGTAGGTCGAGCGTGGCGTACGAGGTCACTCGTGTCTCGACCGCGGCGACGCCCGGCATGCGCGCCACCTGCGCACGTAGCGACTCGGGCGCCCGCTCGAGTGACGACCAGACGTCCCCCAGGCGGTAGTCGCGATAGTAGTCGGAACGCCCCTGGACCAGCGCATCGTAGGTGCCGCGCATGGTGACGAGCGTCATCACCGCGGTCGCCACGACCAGCCCGATGGAGAGGAGCTGACCCCGGAGCCGCCAGAGCTCGCGGAGCATCTTGCGATCGAGCGCGCGTAGCCGGGACGACCCGAGGAGGCTCACCACTCGATCTCGTCCAGGCTCGCGCGTCGCTCGTTGTACGACACCTCCGCGATCTCCCCCGAGCTCATGCGGATCACGCGGTCGCCGAGCTTCGAAATCGCGACGTTGTGCGTGATGATCGCCGTCGTGGTGCCCGTCTCCCGATTGACCTCGTCGAGAACCCGCAGCACGAGCTTTCCCGTCTCGGCGTCGAGCGCCCCCGTCGGTTCGTCGCAGAGGAGCAGCTGCGGCCGCTTGGCTACCGCACGCGCGATCGCGACCCGCTGCTGCTCTCCACCGGAGAGCTGAGCCGGAAAGTGGTCGAGGCGATCGGTGAGGCCGACGAGCTCGAGGGCCTCCTCCGGGCGCATCGGATCACGCGCGATCTCGCTCACCAGCGAGACGTTCTCCCGAGCCGTGAGACTCGGGATCAGGTTGTAGAGCTGGAAGACGAAGCCCACGTACTCGCGTCGATAGCGCGTCAGCTCCTTGTCGTCGGCGTGACTCAGGTCCCAGCCGCCGTAACGCAGCGTGCCCGAGGTGGGTCGATCCAGGCCGCCGATGATGTTGAGCAGCGTCGACTTGCCGCTCCCGGAAGCACCCAGCAGGACGGCGAGCTCGGCAGCATGCAGGTCGAGGTCGACCGAGCGCAGCGCGCGGACCTGCACCTCCCCCATGTCGTAGACCTTGGAGAGGCCGCGGGCCTCGAGGACGGCCACCCGCTTCGCACCGCGAGGCCGACCGGACGCCTGCCCCGTGATCACGTCCATGATTCTCCGCTCGGCGGAAGGGTCCTCGAAACGTGTCATCGATGGCGTCGCGGAGCCAGGGACAACCGAGCGCCACGCCGACAGCCCGGCTTGCCCGCGGGCCCGCATCGGCGGCAGGTTCGCGAGGCCCCCTGACGAGGCCGCGAAACAGGAGGCAGCCGTGAATCGGAGAAGCTGGGCCAGGTCATCGGGCCCGGTAGTGGGACGCGGCAGGCGCGCGCGGACCAGCAAAGTGGTGTCGGCCTTCCTCCTCGCCCTGATCGGCGCGGTGGTGACGCACGCGCACGCGCAGCAGTCCCCGCCCGCCGTGGTCGCTGGCCCCGTGACCGGAGGTGACCGAGGCCAGCCGTTCGGTGGCTGGGCGGCCGGGGCGCGCCCCAACGGGTGGGTCGAGGAGGAGTGGTTCGTCTCGGGCGTGGCAAGCTCCTACCGGAGGCTGGGCGCGTGGGGCACGGACGGCCGCTGGGACGTCGCACCCCACGAGACCGAGCCCTACGCCGTGCGGATCCTCGTGCGCCGCCCCGCCGAGGCGTCGCGCTTCAACGGCGTCGTGGTCGTCGAGTGGCTCAACGTCACCGCCCGCCTCGAAGGCGCCGCCGACTACGCGCAGATGGAAGAGGAGCTCCTCCGCGAAGGTTACGCGTGGGTCGGCGTCGGCGCCCAAGCCGTCGGCATCCACGCGGAGGGAACCGGGCTCAAGGCGTGGGATCCGGCTCGATACGAGCCGCTCCAGCACCCCGGCGACCGCTTCTCCTACGACATCTACTCCCAGGCGGCGCGCACGCTGCGCTCAGGGGACGCGGGCGGCCCTCTCGGGGATCTGGCGCCCCGGCACTTGATCGCCGCAGGGCGGTCGCAGTCGGCGTTCCGACTCGTGACGTACCTGAACGCCTTCCACCCGCGCGAACGCCTCTTCGACGGTTACTTCGTGCACAGTCGGGGCGCCACGGCGGCCGGGCTGAGGTCCGAGGCGCTGGCAGCCGACGAGCCCGACCCCATCCCTGCCGGCGCGCGCATCCGCACCGACGTGGACGTCCCCGTCTTCGACCTGCAGACCGAGGGCGACATGGTGACACTGGGGTCGCATCGTACGCGCCAACCTGCTAGTGACATGTACCGGCGGTGGGAGATCGCCGGCGCCGCACACACGGAGATCCCGACGTGGGTCGTCGAGGTGCCGCCCGAGCTCCCACGCGGACCGGGGTGCGCCGAGGCCGTGAACGCCGCGCCCCACCACGCCTTCGTGAAGGCCGGCCTGCGCGCGCTGGTGGACTGGGTCGTCTCGGGTCGCGTCCCGCCTCAGTCGCCGGAGATCCAGCTGCACGATCCTGCCGCGACCGACCCCATTGCGCGGGACGTCCACGGCAACGCGCTCGGCGGCGTGCGCATTCCGCAGCTCGTGGCGCCCACGGCCACGCTGGACGGGCGGCAGAACTCGGTCGCCGCCGGAGGTCCCGGCGAGCAGAACTTCTGCTTCCTCTTCGGCAACACGCGAGCCTTCGACGACGCCAAGCTCCGCGAGCTACATCCGACGCACGAGGCCTTCGTCAACCGCTTCGTGGCCTCCGTCGACGCGCTCGAGCGCGATGGATACCTGCTCGCGCCGGAGGCCGAGGAGGCGAAGCGGGCTGCGGCCCAGTCGGGGATCGGACGGTAGGCGGGAGGTGAGACCGTCGGCCTGCTCCGGGCGCGCCGTGGTCCGGCGCGGCGCCGCGGCGGTCGTCGTCGCCCTCGTCACCCCGACGGCGTCGGGCGCGCAAGTCTGTGGGCTCACGGACGTCGCGCGCGCGCTCGTGCCAGCCAATCCACCCGCCGCGTTCGGATACGACGCGCCCCCGCCCACACCGTTCGAGGAGGCCGCGCTCGGTGTCGGTCACGCGCATCACGCCCCCGACGAGCCATAGCCCCCCGCTTGCACCCCCCGAACCCGCGCCGTATCTTCAGCACGATCTTCGGTTTTTGTTCGGGATCGGGTCCCCGGTCCGGTCCGGTCAGGGTGGTGAGGGGTGGCTGAGGTGCCTCCGGGCCGGGGATCGTCGTCTCTGCAGGTTTCCCCAGAAGCTTCCCGAGGAAAGACGTCCCACTCCGCCATGTCCAGGTCCCGTTCGCAGCTGCAGAGTGTTCCCACCCACCAAGGCCGAGGGTGGGTCCTCAACAGCAGCGCATCCAACAACGCATGGCTGACCACCTCCGCCCCCGACCCCGGTTGGGCGAGCGGACCGGGCGCCGGAACGGCGTTCCTCCCCGCACCCCCCCGCTCCACCACGGGAAGCCGGCAGGCGCTCTGCCTCTGGCTCCCCACCTTCGAGCTCCGGCTCGAGCTCGTCCGCTCCCCCGGGCTCGACAGCACGTCGGTCGCGCTCCTCTCTCCGGGCGAGAGCACGCGCCGCACCGTCTGGCAGGTCTCGGAGCGCGCATACGATGCGGGCGTGCGTCCAGGGCAGCTCGTCTCCCAGGCGGTCTCGCTCTGCACCTCGCTCACGCTCCTCGAGCCCGACCCGGCACACTACGACGCGGCGATGGACACCATGCTCGAGGTGCTCACCGAGCTCACGCCGGTCCTCGAGCCGGCCGGCCGCGGGCGGGTCTTCCTCGGCATGGACGGTCTCGGCCGCCTCTTCGGCTCTCCCCCCAGACAGGTGGACCGCGCGCTGCACGCGCTCTTCCGGGTCTTCCCCGCCCCGCTCGTCGCGGCGACGCGGGCGGGGATGGCGCCGGGCAAGTTCGGCGCCTGGGTCGCCGCGGCGGCGGCCGGCGCGGGCGAGCCCGTGATCGTCCCGGAGGAGCGGCTCGCTTCGTTCCTCGGACGCTGCCCGGTGAACGTGCTCCCCGTCGACGCGCTCGTCGTCGAGCGCCTCGAGCGGCTCGGCATCCGCACGCTCGGCGAGCTCGCACGCTTCCCCGAGCCCTCGCTCGTCGCGCAGTTCGGCGAGGCCGGCCGGAGCGCGCTCGCCTGGTCGACGGGCCGCCGCATCGACCCCGTGCGGCCGTGGCACCGCCCACGTCCGATCCGCGCTTCCCTCGAGTTCTCGAACCCCGTGGGGCTCGTCGAGACGCTCCACGGCGCGCTCGACCGGCTCGTCGAGCGCGCGCTCTCGCGTCCGGCGCGGCGCGGCCGGAGCGTCACCGGAGCGCGGCTGGGCGCACACCTGGAGGGCGGCGGCTCCTGGTTCGTCGAGACGGTGCTGCGCGACCCCACGTCCTCGCGCGAGCGCATCGCCGCGCCGCTGCGCGCGAAGATGGCGGCCAGCCCTCCGCCGAAGGCCGTGGAGACGCTCCTGCTCGAGCTCACACACTTCGGCGCCCCCAGCGCGCAGACGGGGCTCTTCGACAGAAAAGACGAGAGCGGTCGCGAGGCGGGCGGGCACGATCTCGTCCAGGGCGAAGTGCCGCCCTCGCTCCGCGACGCCGTGAAGGAGCTCAAGCTCCGCCTCGGACACTCGCCCCTCTACCGGGTGGTCGAGGTCGACCCGTGGTCACGGATCCCCGAGCGGCGCCACGCGCTCCTGAGCTTCGATCCGTGAGCGAGCGGTCCGGGCCGCACCGCCCCAAGCTGCGGCCGCTCGGCCAGCCCCGCGCGGTGACCGTGTGCACCGACGAGCACGGAGCGCCCGTGCACGTGCGCCTTCCCGGCAAGACGGCCCGGCGTGTGGAGGCCGTGCGCGAGCGCTGGCGCATCGACGACGAGTGGTGGCGTGAGACGATCTCGCGGGAGTACTGGGCCGTCGTCCTCGACGACGGGCGCATGCTCACGCTCTACCGCGACCTCGCGGACGGCGCGTGGTACGCGCAGCGGGAGTGAGCTGGGGAGTCCGATGCGGCCATCCCCGCGCCCCGCCTTCTTCTCGACGTTCTTTCGAGAATGCGATCGCGCACGATGACATATCGTATTATCATATGAAATATCCATATCTATTCGATATATCTATTGATCCGGGCATGCGTGCGATCTCCCTGAACCTGCCGGAGGAGCTGCTGGGGCCGGCCAGCCGTTATGCGGATGCGCTGGGCATCCCCCGCGCCGAGTACATCCGCCGGGCCATCGCGGACATGAACCGGCGCAGCGAGGCCGAGCTGCGTGCCGCGCGCCTCGCGGAGTCGTCCCTGCGCGTGCGCGACGAGAGCATGCGCGTCCTCGAGGAGTTCAGCGAGGTCGACTCCGATCCCGATGCGTGAGCGCGGAGAGATCTGGGTCGCCCACCTCGGTCCGAAGAGCGGCAAGACACCCGGCAAGACACGACCCGTCCTGTTGGTGCAGGCGCGGGTGCTCCTCGTGGCCGGTCACCCCTCGACGATCGTCATCCCCCTCACGACGAACCTCGTCGAGGACGCCGAGCCTCTCCGCCTCCGGATTCCGGCCCAGGGTAAGCTCCGCGCGGACTCGGACCTGCTCATCGACCAGCTCCGTGCCATCGACAACCGGCTCCTCGTGCGCGGCCCGCTCACGGCGCTGCCGCCCGAGCTGATGGATCGTGTGGCCCGGGCCATTTGCGACGTCCTCGACATCGAGGCGGATTGACCGCGCCCGCCACAGCACCGGCCCGCCATGTTGACGCCACCTGTTTGGGGTGGCACTATGGGGGGCATGAGCCCCAAGCGCCGATCCACCTCCGCCGATCCTCTCGAGAAAACGGGCTACCGCCTCCCCCGCTCCGTCGTGATGCGCGTGCGGGAAGCGGTCGACGCAGGAGAGGCCGCGAGCCAGAACGAGCTCGTCGAGCGCGCCCTCCGGCGCGAGCTCCGAGCGATCCGCCGCCGCCGCCTCGAGGACGAGTACGCGGCCGCGGCTGGGGACCCCGACTACCTGGCCGGAGTGCGCGCGGTCGACCGCGACTGGGACGCCACGGTCGCCGACGGACTCGAAGAGGAGGACGGCTAGGTGCCTCCCCACCCCCGCCGCTGGGATCTCGTCCTAGTCGATCTCGAAGTGGGCGTCGGGAGTGAGCAGCGCGGAGCCCGCCCGGCGCTCGTGGTCTCCAACGACGGCTTCAACCGCCACTTCCCGCTTGCGACCGTGCTCCCGCTCACGAAGCGCGCCGGAAAGCGCCGCCGCGTGTACGCCTTCGAGGTCGTGCTGCCGGCTGGCGCCGCGGCCAACGACGTCGAGAGCATCGTCATGCCGCACCAGCTTCGCACGATATCGCGCGCGCGTATCTTGCGACGAATCGGACGGCTGACCGACTCCGAGCTGCGCGCTGATATCGAGACCCGCATCCTCGACCACCTGGCGATCGAGCCGGAAGTCGAGTGACCGCCCCACCCCGCATCACCCGGCTCGAGCCCTTGGGCCCCCGCGGCCTCGAGGTCCTCGTCCATCTCGAGGGCGCGGAGCCCTTCGAGGTCACGCTCGAGGCCATCGAGCGGTCGAGGCTCGGCGTGGGCGACCGGCTCTCGGACGACGCGCGTAAGGAGCTCGCGGAGCTCGACGCCGACGTCCGCGTCCGCGAGGCGGCGCTCCACCTGCTCTCGTTCCGGGCGCGCACCCGCAAGGAGCTCGAGACGCGGCTCAGGCAGAAAGGCTTTCCCGTGGGGCGCATCCGTCCCTGCCTCGACAGCCTGGAAGGCAAGGGCCTCCTGGACGACGAAGCCGCGGCCGCAGCCTTCGTGCGCGACCGGCTGAGACACCGGCCACGCGGGCGCTCGCGGCTCGTCTCGGAGCTGCGCGCGAAGGGCGTCGATGCCGACCTCGCTAGCGAGGCGACGCGCCAGGTCTTCGAGGACGAGGAGGTGACGGACGCGGGTCTCGCGCGGGAGGGCGCGGAGAGCTGGATGGGGAGGCAGGGCGCGGCGACGCTCGCGGCGCTCGCCGACGACGCTCACTCGCCCGAGCGCGACAAGGCGCGCCGCCGGCTGTACGGCTACCTCGCCCGTCGAGGCTTCCGCAGTGAGGCGCTCACGGCCGCGCTCGAGCACGCGGAGCGGATCGCCAGATCCCGCTCGCCCGGATAGCCGCTCTCTCGCGGTGAACCCTCGACGCCCCGAATTGCGTAGGGTTCTTCAGACGGGAGGTTCAAGGATGCCGAAGAAATCGAAGCCACCGCGGAAGCCGAAGAAGACCGTGAAGCTCGAGGTCCCCAAGGGCCCGTGCGACCCGGATCCGCCGAAGCGGCCGCCTGCGCCGACCCCGCCGCGGCCGTGGGACGAGCGTGGCGGGCCGGATCCCCTGAAGTGGCTGAAGCTCGGGAAGTGAGCGGCTAAGCTCCCGCCGCGATCGCCTCGGCGTCGGACCGCGGCGCGCCCCTCGCCCCGGGCATGACGTTGTAGCGATAGCCGATCCAGATCAGGATGATCCCGACGAACTCCATCACGTAGAGGACCTCGGTGTGCCCGAAGCGCGTGGCCGTTCCGCCGATCCCCGGCAGCAGCGCGCCGACTGCGATGAAGCAGTTGCCAATGAACCGGTGCCGGGCCTCCGGATCCCCTCGGTACCGCCACGCCGACATGACCGCGCCTCCGATGAGGAAGATGGCGGCGTACGTGTTGATGAACGGGCTGAAGAGCCGCGCCCGGCGCCACTCCATGACCCCGCCGGTGAGTCTGTGCGTCTCGACGAGGGAGTAGTCGATCGGCGAAAGGATCACGACCGTGGCGGCGACCAGGATCACGGCCCCAACGGCGTACGCCATGCGCGTTGCCGTCCTGCGTGAGAACATCAGGAAGACCGTGCCCTGGGCGAGCGGCGCGCCACCGAGCAGCGCGCCCGTAATGTACCAGCCCCTGAAGACCCACTCGTTCCAGCCGAAGAGCGTGGTCAGAGACTCGGTGAGCGTGCCGAGCCCGTAGGCCGCGATCCCGAGCGACCACCAGAAGAGGTGCGGCGCCGGCTTGCGATCCCGCCACCGCCGGAAGACGACCGGCGCGAAGAAGACGCACAGGATCGTCGTGGCAATAGGGATGTAATGGACGGCGGTCGGCATCCTCGTCGGCTCAGAACGACACGGTGAGCCCGAGCGTCACGTGGCGCTTCGGCTCGGGACGGAAGAACGACGCGTTGGCCGTCTCCGCGTAGAGTTCGTTCGTCAGGTTGGCCACCGCAAGCGTGAGTCCCGTCGTGAAGCCGTCCTGCTCGCCCAGGCGGACTCCACCACGGAGGCCCTGCGCGGTGAACGCGGGAAGCACGCCGCCGAGCGGATTGCCCGAGCCGAGCGCCGCATCCTTCTGCTCGCCGCTGTGCCGGATCTCCCACTGCCCCCAGAAGCGTCCCTCCGGATCGCGGTAGCCCAGCCGACCCGTGACTTTCTTGGAGTAGCTCTCGCCGATGGGGTTCTCGGGATCGACGGCGTCCTCGGCGCTGAGCGTCGAGAACGATCCACCGAACGTGATGCCATAGTCCATGAGGAAGTCGGCGTTGACCTCGACGCCGTCCACGACGATCTCGTCGATGTTGACGTTTCGGTAGGTGTCGAGGCCCTGCGTCTGGATCGTGTCACTCCCCGCGTCGAGCACCGGCCGCGCGCGGATTCCGTCCGTGATCTCGTTCCTGAAATAGAACGCCTCGACGAAGACGCTGCCGACGTCGGCCAGGCTGCCGGTCGCGTAGCGCGCGCCGATGTCGACGTTGAAGCTCGTCTCGGGCTCGAGCCCCTCGCTCGCGGCTTGGTAAGCCCCCGCCTCCGCCACGGCGCCGTCGAAGAAGAGCTCGACGAGATTCGGCGAACGAAACCCGCGGCCGCTGGACGCGACCAGGTGCAGCCCGTCGGCGACCTCGAGCATCCCGTTGAGCGCGCCAACCCAGGCGCTGTGGGACTGGGAGGCGGGCGTGTTGCCGAGGTTCGGCGTCGTGAGGGTCTCGGCGGATGCGTGCTGGTAGCGTCCGCCCGCCACGAAGGAGAGTCGCTCGCCAACGTCGAGCTCGCCCTGGAGGAACGCGCCCACGCTCGAGAACTCGGCATGCGGGATCGAGGGAGCGTTCGTCGTCGTGACCATCGGCGGACCGAAGCCCGTGATGACGGACGTGTTCAAGTCCGTGCCCTCGGCACGATCGCGGAAGCCGTCCACCCCGTAGGTGAGCAGCACGGCGTTCGCCGCGAGCTTGCGCGCCTCGGCACGGAAGCCGTAGGTGCGGATGTCGGTGAAGTTGCGGTTGTCGAGCGTGAGCCCCGCACCGGGGAAGAAGGGGATGAAGGCGTCGAACACGAGCTGGCGCTCGTTGTCCTGGCCGTACGCCGTCAGGCTCAGCGCGTCGGCGGCCACGAAGTCGAGGTCGCGAGCGCGCAGCCCCGCGGAGAGCTTCGTGAACCTCTGCTCCGGATAGAGGATCTCGATCACGGGGTCCCCGGGCGCGTAGTCGTCCGGGTGCACGAAGCCGAACCCGGCCTCGTCGGCCCGGTAGTGCTCGGCCTTGGCAAAGACGCCAACCGTGGCTCCGAGGTCGTAGCCCAGGCGCAGGTCGAACCCACCGTCCTCGACGCCCGAGTGGAGCACGGTTACATCGTCGCTGAGGGTGATGTCGCCGAAGCTTCCCGACGGCGCATCGTACGACTCGGCGTTCCGGCTCATGGCTCCGCCTTCGAGCGAGAACGGCCCGCTGCGTCCTTCGGCACGGAGCGATATGCGGCCCTGCTCCGCTGCCGAGCCGTACAGATACGAGAGACTCTCCCGGAATCCGTCCTCCACCTGCCCTTCCGTGATGATGTTCACCACGCCGCCGATCGCGTCCGAGCCGTAGAGAACCGACCCCGGCCCG
>Ga0214472_10006768_pt1 | contig 12014 bp, 9 predicted proteins | sample RVTome_6_FD_207662 | JGI IMG/M metagenome (GOLD analysis project Ga0214472, IMG submission 207662) | Soil microbial communities from uranium-contaminated site in the Upper Colorado River Basin, Wyoming, United States - RVT140D175 | ecosystem: Environmental > Terrestrial > Soil > Contaminated >...
CAGATACTTCGCTGAGACTGACGGAGCTCGAAGCCTGGGCCATCGCAGAGGCGCTTCGCCTCAGCCACGGCAACAAGACTCGGGCAGCGCTCCTGCTCGGGATTTCTCGGGACACCCTGTACCGCAAGCTTCACGAACGCGACCTAGATTCGTCCGATACTCGGACGATCGGTCGAACTAATTGATTCCAAATAACTTATCTGGCAGCCGTCTGTTTTTCTGACAAGCATCTTTCTTTTCACTGCAATCCGCTGATTGGATGAAACTCATTGTACAGCAAGGAGTTGTAGTCCGGCCCTCGTGAAGCCCAGTTTGGCATGCTCCTCGCTTGTACCTCGAGGTGGCCGATAGGCGGCTGCGAAGAAACGCGGGCGGTATGCCCGCCTCGAGAGGGAGTCCAAAAGCACTGCCAAGTCGGATCGGGGGAGGCCAAAGGGCCCCCAAGGAGATCTCTATGCGGGCGCGAGGGAGCGTTTTGTTGGGGGTTGCCAGTTTGTGGGTCTTCATCTTCGTGGCTTCGGAAGCATGGGCGATCCCGAGCTGGGCAAGAAAGTACGGTACCAGTTGCTCTACGTGCCACGTCGCCTATCCCAAGCTGAACTACTTCGGTAAGGCGTTTCGAAACAACGGATATCGGTTTCCCGAGGGTGGGGACCAGGCCGCCACCAAGGAGACGCCCTTGAGTCTCGGTGCGGAAGGCTACAAGAAGCTCTTCCCGCGCGCCCTCTGGCCCTCGGACATGCCTGGCATCGTTCCCCTGTCGGTCAGAGTGGTCTCACGGGTGAACCTGTTCGAGGACGAACAGACCGCGTCGTTCGAGTTCCCCCATGAAGTGGAGCTGCTCAGCGGGGGAACGCTGGGGGAAACCTTCTCCTTCTTCACCGAGATCGAGATCGAAGACGAAGACAACGACCTCGAGCTGGCGGTAGACGCCGTGATTCAATATGACCCGCGGCCTTGGCTCCACGTGCGGATGGGGACGGTTCACCCCCATCCGATCAGCGACCACCTGCGCTTGACGGCGGCTCACTACAGTCCTTACGACACGCGCACGACCCCCGGCTCGCTATCACTCAGGGCTGATAACCCTAACGGTTCAACCGCGACCTTATCCATCTCGGCGTCCACGGAAGAAGACCGCTGGCGGTTTCGCGACGGCCAAGCCGGCGTCGAGCTGTGGGGCGCCAGGAACGGTTCTGATGGGAAAGGCGGTCTCACCTGGTCGTTGGGCCTGGTCAACGGACAGGGGCTGGTCGACGCCAACGACCGCAAAGATTTCTTTGCCCGCGCCGGCTACAAGTTCGGCGGCTACGGGGAGCTCGGCGGCGGAGAGCTGTCCCAAGACCTCGAGTTTTGGCGCGACGATTCCTTGAAGGTGGGCGCGTTCTTCTACACTGGGAAGTCGACCAATACCTACGAAGGCAGCACTACGGCCTTGAGTGGAACTCCGGGAACCGGCTTGGTCACGGTTTCTGCCGATGCGCTGATCGAAAACGCTTTCGACGTGGTTGGCTTCGACTTCGACTGGTGGATGAGAGACCTCAACGTGTTTGGCCTCTACCTCCGGCAAAGCGATGACGACCCGCGCGGCAGCGGCGAGAGCATCGACACCGACGCCTGGTTCGTGGAAGGCAACTATGTCTTTTATCCATGGCTGATCGGCATCCTGCGCTACGGCCAGACTTCCCAGGATTTCGAAATCAGGCCGGATCCGGAGAACCAGAAGTTCTTGGTGCCGGCGCTGACGCTGATGGCGCGCGCCAACGTCAAGTTCGTGATCGAAGCCCAGATGCGCCTCGATGATCCAGGCCAGGGGCACGACCGGTACATCCTGGCGGCCGATTTCGGTTTCTGAGCTCGTCTGGGGCGGTGACACTCGAGAACCCAAACACAGGAGCGTGCGCCAATGAAGCTCATTCTGCCGCTGGTTGAGGCCCTGACGATCCTGCTCCAGTTGGCAACCACCGCAAGCAGCCAGACCGGAACCATCGCCGGCACTGCCACCGCCAAGGGGATGCGAACCAGCGCCGGGATCGTGGTCAGCCTGCAGGCAACCGGCCTCACGACGAACCCCCCGGCGCAGGCAGTGACCATGGACCAAAAGGAGATGCAGTTCCTGCCCCATGTGCTGGCGGTGGTGAAGGGCACTACCGTCAAGTTCCTCAACAGCGATCCCGTGCCTCACAATGTCTTTTCACCCGAGGGCAAGTACAACCTGGGCACTTGGCCGACCGGCGAGGCCCGCGAGTACCGCTTCGACAAAGCCGGTGTCTACACCCAGCTTTGCCGGGTTCATCCCGAGATGGAGGCCTTCGTCGTGGTGCTGGAAACCCCTTACTTCGCCACCACCGACGCCGGCGGACACTTCGAGATCCAGGGCGTGGCCCCAGGGAAGTACAAGTTGGTCGCGTGGAGCGAGAAGCTCAAGTCCACCGAACACGAGGTTACGGTCGAGGGCGGGAAGACTTCTAATGTGGACCTGACGTTGACGCGTTGAGCGTGCCGAAGTGCTGGCAAGCTACCGCTTCAGGATACCCGGCGCGCGCTATTTCCTGGATCTGATCTCGTGTCGCAGCGGCTGCCCGGTTCGGACCAACGCGGGCGCCTATGTCCGCGCGGTCGCCCAAGAGGACTATCGCCGCGGGTACGACATCGCCCACGCGCCCAATCCCTGGACCTCGGTGTGTGGCCGAATCTGTGCGCATCCGTGCGAGGCGCGCTGCCGCCGCGGCAGCATCGACCAACCGATCTCGATCCGCTCCCTGAAACGCAGCTTGACGGAGCGGCACGGAGTTGAGAATGCGGTGGCGGCATCATCCCGCGAGGAGCCGCCGCCACTCGAGGTGGCGGTTCGGATCGACGGAGCGCCGGCCCGGATCGCGGTGGTGGGAGCGGGGCCGGCGGGGCTGGCCTGTGCGCACGACCTTGCTTTCCTCGGTTATTCCGTAATCGTCTTCGACTCCGCCCCGCTCGCGGGCGGAATGCTCTATCAAGGGATTCCAGAGTACCGGCTGCCGCGCGACATTATTCGAGCGGAAGTCGAGCGCATCGTGCGGATGGGGGTTGAGATCCGAACCGGCTGGCGACTGGGTCGCGATTTCACCATCACCGACCTGCGCCGCAACGGCTATGCAGCTTGTTTTCTTGCCTTTGGGGCCACCCGCGGGCGCGATCTCGACATCGCCGGCGCCGATCTGGATGGCGTGATCAATGGCGTGGACTTCTTGCTCAATGCCAACCTGGGCTACCACGTCGAGCTCGGCGCGCGGGTCGTGGTGGTCGGCGGCGGCAACGTTGCGGTGGACGTGGCTCGTACCGCCCTGCGCTATGCCACTTCAGGCGCCGAGAGAGAGATTCCAAGCGGCGCTCAGGAGCTGCTGGCGGCCTGGGGCTACGACAACACCCTGATTGACGCGGCCCGCACCGCGCTACGCCTGGGAGCGCGCCAGGTGATGATGGTGTCGCTGGAGCGGCGGCCGGAGATGCCGGCCGCACGCGAGGAGGTGGAAGCCGCCGAGGAGGAAGGAATTCATCTGTTTCCGGGTCGCGGGCCCAAGCGGATTCTGGGAAAAGCCGGAAAGGTGGTAGCGCTCGAAACTCACGACGTGGATTCGGTGTTCGACGCCGCCGGCCGTTTCAACCCCACTTTCCTGCCGGATACGGATCGGCGCATCGACTGCGAAACGATCATCCTAGCGATCGGCCAGACTCCGGACCTCGCAAGCTTGGCCGGGGATCCGGAAATCGAGGTGACTCCGCGTGGCCTGGTCAAGGTCGATCCGGCGACGCTGTCGACCACCATGCCCGGCGTGTTTTGCGGCGGCGATCTGGCATTTGGGCCGCGGATCGTCATCGAAGCCACCGCGGACGGCAAACGCGCCGCCCTCTCCATGCATCGTTTTCTCGGCGGCTCAGCCCTCGACCGTCAGCCGCTGCGTTTCCGCGCCCTCGGCTTGAGCCGATGGGTCGAACGCTACGATCGGCTCCCGCGCCAGCAGGCGCCCTGCCTACCGGTACAACGGCGCGCCGGGTTCCGCGAAATCGAACAGGACTATCCTGAGGCTCAGGCGCGGCTGGAGGGGCAGCGCTGCCTCTGGTGCAATGTCAGCCCGATCTTCGATTCACAGAAATGCATCCTGTGCGGTGGCTGTGTGGATATCTGTCCCGAAAACTGCCTCAAGTTGGTCCGCCTCGACCGGCTGGTCGGGGACGCCGGCGGGCTCCAGAACCTGATTGCGGCGCTGGGCGTGAGTCCCGCAGCAGGGGCGATCCTCAAGGACGAAGAACGTTGTATTCGCTGTGGGCTCTGTGCCGACCGCTGTCCGACCGGCGCGATCACGATGGAGCTGCTCGAGGTGGATGACACTCCCGCCGGCTCGCTGCAGCTGTTCGCCGAGGAGATGGGTGCGAAATGAACCAACCGGCCCGCACGCCTGCCATGGAGGATCCCACGCGACGTCGCTTTCTCTTCACGACTGGCAGCGCCAGCATCGTCGCGGCGTTTTTTGGCTTTCTGGGAGCGACCGCACGATTCCTGTTTCCCAATGTGCTTTACGAGCCCCCCACCCGCTTTCCGGTGGGCTCGCCGCGGGATTTGCCTCCGGGTTCCGTCACTTTTCTGCCCGAGCGCCACCTGTTTCTCTTCAACAGCTCGACCGGCTTCTATGCCATCTCCTCAGTTTGCACCCACCTGGGCTGCACGGTCCGGCATGAGCAGAACGGATTCTCTTGTCCGTGCCACGGCAGCGTGTTCGACCGCCAGGGGCGCGTGGTCCACGGCCCAGCGCCGCGGCCCCTACCTTGGTTCGGCCTGAGCCTCTCGGCCCGCGGCGAGCTCGTGGTTGACGAGCAACAGGTCGTCGATGCGACTTATCGCTTCCGGGTCTGACGGGATGTCGGTCGCGCGTTTGCTTCGACCAGTCCAGCAGGCCTGGCGCTCCCTGTTTCGGGTCGGCTGGCCGCGGACCGACAAGGATCGCGCGGCGGCCATGATTTCGAGCTTCTTCCTGCACCTGCACCCGGCCAAGGTCCGCCGCCACAGCCTGCGCTTCTCTTACTCGCTGGGGCTAGGCCTGATCAGTTTCTACCTGTTCGTAATTCTGATCATTACGGGCTTGGCGCTGATGCTCTACTACACCCCCCATCCGCCCGAAGCCTATCGCAGCATGAAGGATCTGCAGTTCGTGGTGACCTTCGGCCGCGTGCTGCGCAACACCCATCGTTGGGCGGCGCACGCGATGGTGCTGACGGTGTTTCTGCACTTGTGCCGGGTCTTTTTCACCGGGGCGTACAAACCGCCGCGCCAGTTCAACTGGGTGGTGGGCGTGGTGCTGTTCCTGCTCACCCTCGGTCTCTCGTTCACCGGCTATCTGTTGCCCTGGGACCAGCTTGCTTTTTGGGCGATCACGGTGGGCACCAATATCGCCGCCTATGCCCCGGTCATCGGAGAGCGCCTCAAGTACCTGCTGCTGGGCGGCCATGTCATTGGTCCTGGAGCGCTGCTGCGCTTCTACGTGCTCCATTGTGTGATCTTACCGGTCGGCGCTTTGGCTCTCATCGCGGTGCATTTCTGGCGGGTGCGCAAGGACGGCGGCTTGAGCGCGCCCGCCCCGCCCGAACCGGTGGCAGTGGAGGAGGGCGTGGCCGGCCAGTTCCCGGCCTCCACCAAGACCTATGGGCTGGTGGCGCTGGCCGATCGTCCTGCGCTTGCGGTCCAAGAGATCGAACCCGACGACGAGGTCCTGAGCTGGCCCCACCTGCTGTTCAGGGAGTTGCTGCTGCTGATGGTTGTGCTGGTTGCTGTGCACGTGGTTGCCTTGCTGTTCGATGCGCCGCTCGAAGAGATCGCTAACCCGACCCGCACCCCCAATCCCGCCAAGGCCCCCTGGTACTTCCTCGGCCTCCAAGAACTGGTTCATTACAGCGCGCTCTTCGGCGGGGTAGTCGTGCCGGCTCTCGCTGTGCTGGCGCTTTTGCTGTTGCCCTACTTGGATGCGACGCCCCGCGGCGTGGGGGTCTGGTTCGCGCGGGAGCGGCGGGTGGCGAACGCAGTTTTCGCCGCCGCTGCGATCGTCGCGGTGGTGCTGACTTTGATCGGGACGTTGTTTCGGGGCCCCAACTGGCATTGGGTCTGGCCCTGGTGAGGGTTGCGCCCTCCCCCTCAAGGGGGGACTGTAAAGAGGGTCGCGAGGGAGCCGAATAGATGCGCGAACCACAACTCTCCCCGCTCAAGCTGCACGCCGCCTTTGCGGGCTTGGGTCTCGCGTTCCTGGGCGTCTTCGCCTGGGTTTTCCTGGAGGAGTACCTCGCCGAGTGGCGCATGTGGCAGACCCAGTTCCGCACGCTCCAGCAGAGCATCAAAGACCCCCATGCCTTGTCCCTGGCCCCACCGGTGCAGGGAATCCGCCAGATCTGGTTGTCGGATCTAGACCGGGTCGATCGCTGCACCTCCTGCCATTTGGGCGCGGACGATCCGGATTTTTCGCGCGCGCCGCAACCGTTCCGGACTCACAGTGAGAACTGGCTCGAGACCCATCCACCGGACCGGTTCGGTTGCACCTCATGTCACGGCGGTCAAGGTGAGGCGACCACCTACCGCGATGCCGCGCACCAGCCGATTCCGCACTGGCCGGAGCCGATGCGGCCAGCCGAGCTCATGGAAGCGAATTGCGGTGCCTGTCATCGCGAGCGGAGGCCGCGCCAGGCGCATTGGCTGGAGCGGGGCCGTGAGCTGATCGCCACCGCCAACTGCGTCGCCTGTCACGATATCCCCGGCTTCAACCTGGAGGAGGTCCGGGCGCCTCATCTCGAGAGCGAAGGCTACAAGGTTCGGCCCGATTGGATGTCGCGGTGGCTGACCGACCCCAAGGCCCACCTGCCGCGCTCGCGCATGCCGAACTTCCGACTCGAGCCGGCCGAGATCGATGGTTTATCTGCATTCTTGCTGTCCCAGCGTTCCATCCCACCGCTCGATTCCTCGGGAGTCGACTGGGCGCAAGCCGACCCCGACCATGGGCGGGCACTGTTCGGGGAAGCGCGCTGCGTCTCCTGTCACATGATCGACGAGCGCGGCGGCAGCTTGGGGCCCGATCTTTCTTTTGTCGGCAGCAAGGTCCAGCGCGAGTGGCTGTTCAGCTTCCTCAAGGATCCTGCCCGCGACCAACCGGAGACGCTCATGGTCCACTACCGGTTTTCGGATCAGGAGATCCGCGACCTGGTTGGCTTCCTCACTACCGAGCTGATCGACCCGGAGGCCCCCACCGCATCTCCCGAGCCAGGCTACCTGGACCCGAATCTGGTGGAATCTGGCCGCAAGGCATTCGTGCGGCACGGTTGCTACAGCTGTCACCGATTTGCCGGACTGATGGTGCAGGGCAAGATCGGACCGAGCTTGGCCGGCATCGCCGACCGTGCGATCGATGAGAGCTTCTTTCACGGGGAGGCGATCCTGCCGACTCTGCCCAACTGGTTGTACGTGAAGCTGCGCACGCCGGAGAAACTTGCGGTGGCCTCGCGGATGCCAACCTACGATTTCAGCGCAGTGGATGCAGCCGCCGTGACCGTGGCGCTGCTCAGTCTGCGGACCGCGGACCTACCGGCGTCGCGGGTTACCACCGAGCTGGCCGTGGAGCCGTACCAACCCCAAGGCCAATTTGGAGCTTTGGTGCGGCGTTATCGCTGTCTCTCCTGTCACGAAATCCGAGGTTTCGGTGGCACGCTCTCAACCGTTCCGCTCGACCGGATTGCCAGCCAGCTGCAGCGCGACTACCTCGAAGCCTACCTCCTGAACCCAGGCGCCGTTCGTGTCAGCGTCGAGGAGCGGATGCCGCATTTCCACATGACGAGCGCCGAGGCCGAGGCGCTCGCCGAATTCCTCGCGGTGACATTTGTGGACGATTCCCTCGAAGTGCCGGTTGCCATGGACCGCGAAGCAGCCCGCCAAGGTCAACAGCTGTTCGAGAGGCTGGGTTGCCGTGCCTGCCACATCCTCGGCGGGCAGGGGGGATACGTGGGGCCGGATCTGAGCGAGAGCGGACGCAGATTGAAACCGGGTTGGACCCAGGCCTTTCTGCTGGCGCCCGAGAAATGGAAACCCGGAACGCTCCAACCCGACTACGGTTTCAAATCGGAAGAGGCCCGCGTGTTGACCGCCTACTTGATGACCCTCGGGACTTCTGCAGGAGAACGGCGAAAGTGAAGTTGAGATTCCTGCTGCTGTCCGGGCTGTTGTCGTTGCTGTGGGCTTGTCGGGCAGCAGATCAAACCCCTCCGGCTGACCCGTTGCAGGAGGTTTTCCGCAAGCAGGCGCAGGAACAAGGCTTGAGCCTGATGCAAACCGAAGGTAGGCGTCTCTTCACCCATTATTGTGAAACCTGTCATGGTCCGGCGGGCCACGGAGACGGGCAAAACGCTTACAATCTGCAACCCAGTCCGCCGGACTTCACGGTTTCGCTGCGAACCCACCCTTCCCTCTATTGGCGCCGAATTATCGAAGGCGGCGGAGCTGCGGTGGGGCGTTCGCCCCTGTGCCCGCCCTGGGGGCACGCACTGAGACAGCACGAGGTCGATGCGCTCATCGACTATCTAGGGGTGTTGGCGCGCCCGGCGACGCCAGATCCCTCGCCCCGTTAGAGGCATGCGGCGTCAAGCGTCGGGGAGCCTAGGCTTCTGTAACGGACTGCTGGTTGGATTCCGTCGCGGGGTGGAGGTGGGCGTCGGCGGCGCGGGCGGCGCGCTGGCCTTCGGCGACGTCGACCTTGCGCAGCAGGAAGGCGCCGGCGACGAAGAACAGGATGATCGCCAGGATGCCGTTGCGGCTGCTGCCGGTCGCCAGCGACAGAGCGGTCATCACTCCGGTGCCGAGGCTTCCGCCGAAGCGTTCCATCACGCCGAAGAAGCCGAAGAACTCGCCCGACTTGTGGCTCGGGATCATGCTGGCGAACAGCGATCGGCTCAGCGCCTGGGTGCCGCCCTGGACCATCCCGACCAGCACCGCCAGCATCAGAAAGTGGGTGGCGTTGGTCATGAAGTAGCCCAGCACCGTGATCCCCATGTAGGCGAACAGGCCCAATAGGATCGAGCGTTTGGCGCCGAGCGCGCCGGAAAGCAACCCGAACAGGAACGCGAACGGCACCCCGACGAACTGGGTGATCATGACCGCCAGGATCATGGTGTCGCGCTCGACCCCGATCTCGGCGCCGTAGATGGTCGCCATCCGAATGATGGTGTTGATGCCGTCGTTGTAGAGCAGAAACGCGAGCAGCAGCACAAAGGCGTGCCGGTACTGGCGCAGCTCGCCGAAGGTCTCGCGCAGCCGCGCCCGTGCCACCCGCAGCGCGCTCTGGCCGATGCCTTCGTCGGGCTCGAGCCGGCGCGGCGGCTCGGAAACGCGCCGAAACAGCGGAATGGAGAAGCCCAGCCACCAGATCGCCACCGACAGGAACGAAAGACGCACCGGCAAGGTCGCCTGCGCCGGCGTCACGCCGTCGCCCGCCGGCAGGCCGAACCACTGCGGCTGGGTGATCCACATCAGATTGAGCGCCAGCAGGATGCCGCCGCCGATGTAGCCGAGGGCGTAGCCGGCGGTCGAGACCCGATCCAGCTCCTGACCCTTGGCGATGTGGGGCAGGAGCGCGTCGTAGAACACGAAGCTGCCGGTAGCGCCAATGTTGGCGCACGCGAACAAAACCGCCGCCGCCAGCCAATCGCCGTGGCGCAGCAGGAACATGCTCGCGACCGCCGACGCGCCGAACACCATGAAGATCGCCAGCAGCCGCTTTTTGATCCCGGCGAAGTCGGCGATCGCGCCCAGCAGCGGCGCACTGACCGCAACCACCACAATACACAGCGTGGTGGCGATCCCGAATCGCGCGGTCGCCTGCTGCGGGGTCAAATTGGAGGCCGCGACCGCCGAGAAGAACGGCGGAAACACCGCGGTCATGATCACCGTGACCATCGCCGAGTTGGCCCAGTCGTACATCGCCCAGGCGCGCAGCTCGGGCCGATGCAGACCGAGACGATCGAGGATCCGGCTCAGCGCCACACCGCCCCCAGCCGGGCCAGGATCCCGGCGAACACCTCGATGCCGTCCCACAGATTCTGCAAACGCAGGTTCTCGTTGGCGGCGTGCTGATTGTTGTCGTGGTTCGCGATCGGCACCCCGATCACCGGGCTGCCGTGCAGATCCTGAAACAGATGCATCGGCACGCTCCCGCCCAGGGTCGGCATCCGGACGATTGCAGCGCCGAGCGTCTCCTCGATCACCTCCACCACCGCGCGCGCGATCGGCAGATCCAGTGCGGTGCGGGCCGGCGGATAGCCGCCGCCCCACTCGAGCCGGGCGATCTTCTCATGCGCCAGCCGGGTGGCGAGATCGGGCGGCTCGCGCACGATGTGATAGCCCTGGCGGCGCACATGCGCCTCGACCTGCTCGCGCACCCGCGCCGGGGTCTGATCGGGCACCAGCCGGAAATCGATCGAAGCGCTGGCCGCCACCGGAATCGCGTTGGCGGCCGCCGCGCCGACGTGGCCGCCGCTGATCCCGCGCAGGTTGAGCGCCGGCAGCAAGATCCCGGCCGCGATCGGCTCGGTGCCCTCGGCCAGGACCAGGCCGAGCTCTTGCCGCAGCTGCTCTTCGACCGGCGGGACTTGGGCCAGGGCGGCGCGCTCCGCCTCGGTCGTCGGCCGCACGTCATCGTAATAGCCCGCGATCAAAATCCGGCCGTCCGCACCGCGCATGCTTGCGATCAATTCGACCAGCCGGGCCAGCGGATTGGGCGCCCAGTTGCCGTAGTGCCCGCTGTGCAGCGCGCGCAGCGGGCCGTAGACGGTCAGCTCCAGATCGGTGGTGCCGCGGGCGCCGAAAAACACTTGCATCCGCCGGCTCGGGTGCACCGGGCCGTCGCACAGCAGCCAGACGTCCGCCTCCAGCAAGGCGCCGTGCTTTTCGAGCAGCGCCGCGAGATGCGGCGAGCCGGCCTCCTCCTCGCCTTCGAAGAAGAACTTGAGATCGACCGAGAGCGGGATCGAAGCCGCGCGCAGGGCATCGAGCGCGGCGAGCCAGCCGATGATCGGCGCCTTGTCGTCGCCGGTCGAGCGGCCGTAGAGCCGCCACTCGGGATCGAGCGGTGCTTGGAGCTGCTCCCACGGCACCACTTCGGCGCCGGCGCCGACCGGCCCGCGGCGCACCACCGGCTGCCACGGCGCGCCGATCCACTCGGTCGGGTCCACCGGCTGGCCGTCGTAGTGGGCATACACCATCACCGTGCGCTCGGCGCCGGGAGCCGGCAGCTCGCCGTAGACCGCCGGCGGGCCGCCTTCGATCTCGAGCAGGCGCGCGTTCACACCGCGGCGCTCCAGCAAGGCCTGGATGTGCTCCGCGTTGCGGCGGATCGACTCGGTGTCGGCCGCCACGTTGGGCAGCGCCAGCAGCGCGGCGAGCTCGCGCAGGATCTCGAGCTCGTGGGCCGCGCGGTAGGCGCGCACCGAATCGCGCACCGCGGCGCCCGAGACCGGTTGGGCCGCGAGCGGCGCGGTCGCCGCGCCCACCACTCCAGTTAATCCGGCGATCAGCAGCCAGCTTCGCGGCCCGTTCAATCCCATGTCCATGTTCCTTCCATAGTCATCAAGTGACTCAGTCCCTCACCCCGACCCTTCTGTAGCCGTCGAGCGACTCAGTCCCTCACCCCAGCCCTTCTGTAGCCGTCGAGCGACTCAGTCCCTCACCCCAGCCCTCTCCCGGAGGGTCCCGGAGGGAGAGGGAAAAAGAACCTGGACCTCTCCGGATTACAGCACGAGCTCCATGAACTCGGTCCCCGGAACCGGATTGTAACGATAAGGCGCGATCGGCTCGAAGCCCAGCGCCCGATACAGCGCGCGGGCCGACTCCATCGCCGGCACGGTATCGAGCCGCATGCGCTTATAACCCAGCCGCCGCGCCGCCGCGATCACGGCTTGCACCAGGGCGCGGCCGGTCCCGCCACGGCGCTCCTGCGGCCGCACGTAAAGCCGTTTCA
>Ga0214472_10006769_pt1 | contig 12011 bp, 5 predicted proteins | sample RVTome_6_FD_207662 | JGI IMG/M metagenome (GOLD analysis project Ga0214472, IMG submission 207662) | Soil microbial communities from uranium-contaminated site in the Upper Colorado River Basin, Wyoming, United States - RVT140D175 | ecosystem: Environmental > Terrestrial > Soil > Contaminated >...
GGGATCGGGTCATGTTCGCTGACAAGCCTTCGGGAACGGCTGATCAAGACGGGCGCCTGGCTCGTGCGGCACGCCCGCTGCGCCGTCTTCCAGTTCGCCGAGGCGGCACTGCCTCGCGTCGTATTGGCGGGCATCCTCGCGCTGATCAGCGGCCTGCGCGGGCCACCCGCGGTGATGGTGTCCGCATGACCGGTACCACTGTCGGATCGTCGGCGTGCTTTGTGTCCCCGGCATCGACCATGCGACACGCCGTACGGGCGCAAACTTGCTTAATCGGCACCATCGCCGAGGGCACAGTCGTTGAAGGGCCTGCAAATGGGAAATCCTGAATAATGTCAGACAGGGGGTCGGCGTGCTCCGCACATTGATTCTTTCGAGCCTCGCAACTGTCGCGATGACTGCCATGATCGGCGGGCCGGTCGTTGCCGCCGGAAAGGTGATTGACTGCCCCAACCTGCAAGGCGAACTCGAGACCGGGAATTTCACCTTCAAACCTCTGCTCTTCGGCTATGACGGACACGAAACCGACGATGGCGGCGAGTTCGAATTCCGGTTCGTCTACGACGTCACCGTCACCACCTATGACGAAGCCAATCCCGATGTGCCGGGGGTGCAGGTCTGCAAAAACAATTCCGCCTGGAAGCAGAACTCGCCGATATTGAGCATCAAGAACGAATTCAACCCGGTCCGTCTGGACTATCCGATCGTGGTCAACAATGTTCCGCGCCATTCGAAGATCCACGTCATTTTCTACGCTTCGGAAGAAGACGCCTTCAAGGATGACAAGGCGGACTTCGATCCCCATCCACTCGGCAGCGGCGCGGTGGAGTTCGACGTCTTCGTGAACTCGCATACGGGGCACACTATGGTCGGCTGGCGTACCGGCAAGAAAGACCTCGTGCTCGGCTCCGTCAAACGGCTGGTGGGCGACGGCGAGACCGGCTGGAGCTCAAGCGTCGATGAATTCCGCGCGTTCCTGGAGTTCACCGCCCAAATCGTGGCGAACCCGCCGCGTCCACCGGGAGCCGCGACGCTGGCCCCCAACCTGCCGTCGGTCGGAACACCGCTGAACCCCGGCCCAGGCACGCCTACTCCGAACAAGGAGCCTTTGTGCCGTAACTACGCCTTGAAGGCGGTCGAGTTCAACCAGCAGGCCCTTGCCCTCAACTGCGGCTTTTCGCCGCCGGTATGGAGCAACAACCACCAGATGCATTTCGACTGGTGCATGCATGGGAACAACTCGACCAGCGCCGGCGGGGAGAACACCAAGCGTGCGCAACAGGTCGCGGCCTGCAAGGCCAAGCAGGCGGCCACACCGCCACCGCCGCCTGCGCCATCCCCAACCCCACCGTCCAACGCAGCACAGTTCTGTCAGAGCTATGCGCAAGGGGCGATTGACCAGTATCACAACGCTGTGCAGCGCAACTGCGTGCTGTTCGGGCCGGAGTGGTCGCCCAACTACAACCAGCACTACAATTGGTGTGTGCAAATGTACAATTCCGGACAGTCGCAGGTAGTCATGGCTGGCAGCGCCAAGCGGGCTCAGATGCTGGCCGGCTGTCCTTGAGTTTGCGGCCCTTACTGCCGGGCAGGTCTGCTGCCGGTTTTCTGGACCGCGGTAATCTGGAACATTCCAGCCAAGAAAGTCGCTGGACGAGAATGCGTGCAGGTCGCTGATGGGCACTTCTGCGACCTTGGTCCTGACATCCTCTGCGCCAGCCTATCACTACTTTGGCAGTTCAAGGGTTTGTTGGCCCAAATCGATGATCGCGCCCAGACGCTCACGGAAAAGGTCGCCGCCACGGCGTGAAGGCTTCGAAGGGTTCATCGGAAAACACCAGGAATCGCTGCTGCAGGGCTCGATCCCCGGCATTTTCCAATACTCTAAACCGGAAGGGAATCCTTCAAATCCAATGCCTTGGATATTTCTTCAGGGCGGACGATCGAGCAGGCCAGGATCATCAACGGCATCCTCCGAGACGCGTTCACCCTCGGCCGCATCGCCGACCACAAGATCACCAGGATCGACGAGCTGCTCCCCTGGTGTTACGCTCAGACCTGAGCGTAACCGGCTAGGCTCGCCTGCCGCAGAGCGGGTTCACCGGACGCTCTCCACCGTCCGCCGGTCGATGCCGAACCGACGGGCCGTCTCCCGATGGCTCAGGCCATCGTCGACAACCGCCAGCCGAACCTCGCAATATAGCACCACGCCATACATCTCCCGCCCCTCGCCATACACAACAAGGGGCGATCCCTGGCGCATTTTTGCGCCGCCGCAACCGGGCTATCCGGTCACCTCACGTGGAGCATTTTTGCAGCGCCTGCTACAGCAATCCCCTTCCGCGCTGTCGCTCGAAAACCTTGCGTCGACCCGATAACTCTGACATGACACTCGTGATCTAATTTCCTCGTTGGGGGGGACTTCATGAAACAGTTCGACGCGCGCTCGTATAGCATCGCAGATTTTCTGGAATGGGAGGCAAACAACCTTCTGGATCTCTCCCCTAAATTCCAGCGTCGCAGCATTTGGACGAGAGCAGCAAAATCTTTCCTAATCGACACAATCCTTCGCGGCATCGATCTTGGCGTCGATCGTCGCATGATTGAGCTTGGCGTCGAATGCCTGTGCTTCGGTTTCGCGCTGAGGGTCGAAAGCAATCGCAGTCAGGCTAACCTTGCTGCCGACGGCGGCAGCGCGCTCGGCATCGAGGCGTTCTTTGAGCGTCAGGCTTACGGTGTTCAGCCGATGCGGGAGGGCAAGACCGAATGGGAGATAACGGATCTGATTGCCACCATCGACGTAGAGTTGAGCTGATGCGGCATCGAACACAGCCACCTGCATGAGCTCGGGTGCTGCCGTGGTTCCCGGAGACCAGTCAATCGGCACGTCGCCGCTGCCCGTATCGATGATGATCTCGGCGCTTTGCGGTCCGGCACCACTGCCGTAAACATCGGCGAGTACTTTCAGCTTCGCCGGATTCTCGACCCGCGTGCGGCATGCAGTGCGCAGGATGCGTACGAAGCCGCTCTTGCCGCTGCCATTGCGTCCGTAGATAACTGTCAACGCTATTGGGCAAAAGCTGATTGATGCCTTGGATCGCAGGCGATTGACGTTCTCGACATTCGCGATCCCTTTGAGAACGACCGGCTGATGCGAACCGCCGCCGAAATGCGCCTTAGTGAAAGGGATCGCCTCCGGCGGCTCAGTATCCAGCTTGAATCCGGCCGCGTCTTTGATCATTGCTAACAGAGCATCATAGTCGGCCTCGGTTAGATCATTGCTGATCGCAAGGCGACGCAGACAGTCCTGACGCCACGGCGACAGCTTTTTCGACCAAGCCTCGATATCGTCGATTGGCTCTGCAGCCATGCCGCCTCCCTCGAAACTTTGGCACCGGCCAATGGCCACCACCTATTCGTCTCGCGCCGCTTACGGCGATTGGAGGGTCGATCCCCTGCAGTTTAGCATTCAGTCTGGTGCAGGGATTGAAATATTCACCAGCCCAGGAAGAATATGCTTCAAGGGGGATCAATTTTGTCCCTTATTCGGGCACTTTGAGGCTCGACCAGCCGAAACTCAGATCTCAACGATGTCCGCATCCGCACCCAAGACGTCGCGGGCCGCGTCGACAACGCTTCGGTGGTGCGTGAACAACATCGACTGGAAGCATTCGCTCAAGTCAGCGAGGGCCTTCAGGCCAGCGGCCGTCCGTTCATCGTCGAAGGCCAGGAAGATGTCGTCGCCGATGAACGGAGCCGGCTCGTTCCGGCACCCGTAGTCTTCGAGAAACGCAAGCCGCAGGGCGAGGTAGAGCTGGTCGCGGGTCCCGTCGCTCAAGCCGGCGATCCCCACCCGCTCGCCGGTATCGCGGATGCCGACGAGCCGCAGCCGATCACCGTCGTCGTATTCCTGGCCGAGCGAGGCAAAACCGCCTTTGGTCAGGACGGCGAACAGCCGGGCGGCGCTGCGCAGGACCGGATCGTCCTGTTCGTCCCGGTGCCGCTCCATGGCCGCGGAGAGCAGCGTCGACGCCAGTTTTAGGACCACCCATTGCCGCGCGGCGTCGATGATCTCGGCCTCGGCGGCGTTTCGCGCGAAGGCGGCGCGCTCAGCGCCAGCGGCCGTATCCAGATGCTCGCGCTCGCGCCGTTTCACGGCCAGACTGGCGAAAGCCTCGCTCATTTCATCATCGAAGCGTTTCTCTTCCTGCCTGGACGCCTCGATATCCACCTCTGCGCGATCGGAATCGAAGCCTTCGAGGTCTTTGCGGAGCCGGCCTTCGTCGACACCGGTTGCGACCTCCGAGAGGCGGCGACCGCACACCTTGAGCTCATCGCTCAGCCTGTCTCGCTCGTTGAGGCGCGCGAGCAGGGCAGCAGGATCGGTGTCTTCGGGAAAGCCGGCGAGCCGGCGGTTGCGCGTGGCGGATCTCATTTCGAGCTCCTCTTCCAGGCGGGCGACCTTGTGCGTTGCCACATCGAGCGCCGCGGCGGCGTCACGTCTTTGCGCCGCGGCAATGCGGACGGCCTCGGCACGGTCGTTTAGGACATTCACCGCGTGGGATGGCGGGAGCCCGGCGAGATCCGGCGCGACCGCTGCCAGGAGCGTGCTCAGTTTCTCCTCGAACTGGCCTATGTCGCGCTTCATGCCCGCGACGCGCCGCCCCCGATTGTCGCGTTCGCCCCGCAGGCCGGGCAACAGTTCCCAGAGGCGCAGGACGGCGGCGACCTCATCGTGGGTCGCGTCGCCGTCGAGCCCGATCTCGACGACCGCCTCGGCGAACCGGTCGCGGCAGCGGGAGGCGAGCTCGGCCGCCCTTTCGCGCTCGCTCGTAAGTTTCGTCAGCCGTTCCTCGGTCTCCCGCCGAACGGCGGCCCGCTCGCGGCTGGCGCTCCACGACTCCGCGAGCTCGTCCAGCCGTGCATCGAGCGCTCGAGCTAGGGCCGGCACCGGCAGCGTTTCCGGAGTATCGACCTGAAGGGCACCGGCCAGCTCGTCGAGGGTCGGGCGGATCCGTTTGGCCAGATCGTCCAGGGTGGCGACCTCGTCGCCCCGTTCGAGCACCGCGCGCCTGGCCTCCTGAAGCGCGGTGATGCTCCGCATCCACTCGACCATCGCACCCGGATGGGCCGGCTCGATACCACACGCGCGGAACGGACTGCCACAGGTGTCGAGAGACTGGGTTCGCTCCGCGTTAAGGGCCCCGACCTGCCCCTCAAGATCGGCACGGGCATCCCGAAGGCGCGCCTTCTCGGCATGCTTGCTGGCGTGCGCGTGGACCCGGACTGCGTCGTTCAGCGCTTGGTCGGCGAGGGTATCTGCCTCACCAGACAACGCCTGAAAGCGTACGACCTCGCCCACGGAAGTCTCGTGCGGCGGCGCGGGCCGCGTCCCAAGCAGGACCGCGGCCAGCCTCTCGAATTCGTCGTCGCGGGCCTGCCGCGCCTCTGAGATCGCCTCCCGGCTCGGGACCGGGCCGCCGCGTTCGGTCTCGGCGATCTCCGCCTCTAGGCGCGCGATCTCGGCTTCGTTCTCTGCCAGCCGGCGCTTCAGGAAATCCAGCGCGGCATCGAGCTTCGCCAGCCCGTCGCGCTGGCGGGTCAGCGTCTCGGCGGAGGGAAGCCGCGCGGTTGCAAGGCGGTCGAGATCCTCGACCGGCGGTGTCAGACGCCCCGCCGCCTCGGCGATCCTGCGGCGTTCGCTGCGACATTGCGTTTCGAGCTCATCACGCTGGTCGAGAGCCCTGAGGTCCGGGGCGAGCGCGGACATCCGCAGGCGCCACGGCTTTGGGTCGCCGAGATGGCCTGACGGCTGCTCGGGGTCGAGACCGGCCAGCGCCTTGCGCTCTTCCTCAAGGCGGGTGTCGAGCGTCGCGAGGCGATTGGCATGCCCGCGGGCTTCGTCGACGAGAGTGCGGATCCGCGCCAGCACGGCATCGGGCGGCTGCGCACGTTCCAGATCGGCGTTCGCGATGCCGAGCCGGTCCGCGAGCTCCATAAGCTGGTCGGTACAGTCGTCGCGCTCGGCCTCGATGCGTGGAAGATCCCGGACCTTTGCGGCATGATCGCCGGATTGCGCAAATAGCGCGCTGATGCTCTCGACCTCGCCCAGAAGGGCTTCGTCCACATCGATGCGGCCGAGCGTCGCCCTGGCGCTCTCAAGATCGTCCTGCGCGGCCTTCAGCGCTTTCTCGGCTTCTTCGATATCGTCGAGAACAGCCGCAAGTTCGGCTGCGAAGCCGACCGGCGATCCCGCGAGGTCGGCATAAGCGGAGAGCCGTCTTTCACAGGCGTCGATCTCGGCGAAGATCGGCTGAATCTGCCGCAGTCGCTCAAGACGTGAGACCGTCTGGCGCGCCGACGCCCGCTGTTCGGCGAGGATCTTGTATCTCTCCTCCAGCTCGGCGATCGCGGCGTTGAGCGCCTTCCAGTCGCCGGCCCTCAGCTCGGTCTCCCGCTCGTTACGCCGGGCTTCCTCGTGCAGGGCGGTTATCTGGTAGAACAGGCGCTGCTGCGAGGCGCGGGGCGCGAAGATCCTACCAGCCTCGTCTTCGAGCGCGCCTCTAAGACGGGTCAGCCCCATGACGCCAGACGCGGCCGCGAACAGAAGGCCGCCGATCTCGCCGTCGCTGCTCAGCATTTCGTCGGCGCCCGTACGCAGGCGCTCGGCGTTGAGGCCGAAAGCGCGCTCAAACACGTCGCGGGACAGGGAACCGACAAAGGGCGCCAGCGCGTCCTCCCGCAGCGCCGCTTCATCATCCTCGTCGGCCAGGAGCGTCGCCTTGTTGCCGCGCCGGCGCCGGAACGAAAGAACGGCGCCGTCCCTAGTCCTCAGCGTCGCGCCAACCCGCAACACGGAGGCGTCGTGGCGAAAGTCGAACGCCTTGTTGTGCGGAAAGCCGAACAACAGATCGGAGATGGCGGCGAGGGCCGAACTCTTTCCGGCCTCGTTGGGTCCATAGACGACATGAAGCTTTGCGTCAGGGCGGAAGGTGAGCGCCCGGTCGGTCAGCGATCCGTAGCGCAGGAGATGCAGGCGTTCAAAGCGCATGCCCGGCTCAGTCTTTGGGCCGCGCGCGCATCACGATGAGATCGCGGGCATCGGCCATTAGGGTCTCAATGTCGTCGCCGAGCGGCGGGTCCGCAACGCCAAGACCGCCGGGAAGCTTCGCGGCGATTTCGCCGACGATCGCCTCGGCCCTTGCCTTCAGCTCAGGCTCCGCAACCAGACGCTCCAGCGAGGCCGCTAGATCGAAGCCGGGATCGGACAGCGGCACCGAGAAGCCCGACGGCTCGCCGACATCGATCAACAGCTTTTCCAGCCAGATATCGGGATGAACGCGGTGGCAGGCCGCCTGTATTTCGTCCCTAACCGTGCTGCGATTGGCGACTAGCCATCGCCGCAATACGGTTTCGCCAGCGAGGCGCACGCGAAGAGCCACAAGACGCTCCCCGGACTCTGCCGCGATCCCGGCCAGCTCCCGTTCGAGTGCCAGCAGGACATCGCCCAGACGGTCATGACCGGTGCAATCGATCGCGGACGTCGCCCAGCGCGCCTCGTCGACCACCAGCCGGTCAATGGAAGCGACATGGCCGTCTTCGACGGTGACCAGAACGGCGCCCTTCGGCCCGGATTCACGAATGTTGCGCCCCTGAAGGTTGCCGGAGAACACGATCGCGGGCGCCTCCGACACAAGCTCATACTCATGCACATGGCCGAGCGCCCAGTAGTCGTAGTCGCGGCTGCGAAGGTCCTCGACGGTACACGGCGCATAGTTGGCGTGCGGCGGCCGCCCGGTGAGCGACGTGTGCAGAACGCCGATATTGAACCAGCCGGCAACCGGCTGCGGATAAGCCAGCGCAAGGTTTTCATTCGCGGCCCGTTCGGCGAACCCCTGACCGTGGAGCACCACCTTCAGATGCTCGATCCGGAATGTGGCCGGCCGACGGGTGCCGAAGTCCCGCACCGTGTCGGGAAGCGAGATGCTTCGCGTCACCACGCTCTCGGCATCGTGGTTGCCTTTCAGAAGGAAGACCGGAATGTCCGCGCGATGCAGCCTTGCGACCTCGCGATTGAAGAACAGCCCGATCGTGTTGTCCTTCCAGGCGCCGTCATAGATATCGCCAGCCAGGACGACGAAGTCGGCCTTCACGTCGATCGCCCGCAGCACCAGCGACGAGAATGCCGACCTGACGGCGTTGGCGAATCGCTCGGCGATTTCCGGGTCATTCACGGCCAGACCCCGGAACTGGCTTCCGAGGTGGAGGTCCGCAGCATGAACAAATCTGAAGCTGGTCATCGAACTAACTTGCGCCAATCGTCGCCAGTCGGGCAAGGAACCAGTCTTTCCAGCCTCTCTTTCTCCAGGTTCTCTGTTGTGATGTAGTGACTGCGATACCACCCGGGCATACCGGAGCGTGGTGCAGGAGGCGCGATGACCGAGCCGGAAGAAACGCCGCCGACACAGCCAGGGGACGAAGAGAAAGATCCGGTAGTGAGCCGGCCGAGGATCGAAGCGGATCTCGCCGGTAGCTGTACCTATGCCTCATTTCAGAACGCGATTCCCGTTCTGAAGTCGATCTCGGTTGCAAACCCCACCGACACCTCCATTGAGAACGCAAAGCTTTCGCTTTCCGCGTCACCACCGTTCATTCGTGCCAAGAACTGGGCAATAGACAGGCTTGTCCCAGGCGATGAACTGCAATTGTCGGACCGGAAGATCGAGCTCGACGCTGGCTATCTAGCCGGCCTAGACGAAGCCGAGCGCGGCGAGATCACGCTACGGCTTCATCGCGGTGACGAGGTTCTCGCCGAGGAACGGAAGACCGTCCGTCTTCTGGCGCGGGATGAGTGGGGTGGAGTTGCCGATATGGCCCAGCTTCTTCCCGCGTTTGTCATGCCGAACGACGCCGCGGTGGCCAAGGTGCAGCACGCAGCCGCCGATATCCTCGCGCGCCACGGCCACTCCGCGCTGCTCGACGGATATCAGAGTGGCGATCCGCGCCGGGCCTATATGCTGGCAGGGGCGGTCTATTCGGCGATCGCCGGAAATACGTTGCACTATGCCGAGCCGCCGGCCAGCTTCGAGGCGCGCGGGCAGAAGGTGCGCCGTCCATCGAAGATTATCGGCGACCGTCTCGCAACCTGTCTCGACACGACGCTTCTATTCGCGGCCGTCTGCGAGGCTGTCGGGCTGAACCCCGTAATCCTGATGTTTGAGGGGCACGCGGCTGCTGGCGTTTGGCTGACCAAGCGAACATTGCCGAACGCGGTGGATCGCGACGTTATCGAAGTGCGTAAGGCAATTGCCGCGCGTGAGATGGTCGTATTCGAGACCACCGGTGTGACGCACCGACCGCCGATGACCTTCGAGCAGGCGAGCCGGTTGGCACGCCGACGATTGGCCGACGATGCCGAGTCCGGATTCGTTGCCGCGATCGATGTGTCCCGGTCACGCAGCAACGGCATCACGCCGCTTGCTTCCCACTCGCCGGCGCCGGCCGAGGCCGAGGTCGTTGCGGAGTCCTCTGTCGAGCTTCCACTGCCGCCGATGCCCGACATGGAGGCCATGCCGGAAGACGAAGCGGCCGAACACCCGGCGACCCCGCAGGGCCGAATCGACAGATGGCAACGCAAGCTGTTGGACCTGTCACTGCGCAACCGGCTGCTGAATTTCACGAGCTCGAAATCCAATGTGCCGTTTGTTTGCCCCGATCCTGCTCGACTGGAGGATCGCCTCGCGGATGGCGTGCGCACCCGCATCGTCTCTCTGCCAGACCAAAACCCTCTGGGCGACCGCGATCCGGCGATCTACCGGGAAACCAGGGGCGAGGACATACAGGCCCGATTCGCAGCTGATGCGCTCTTGCGTGACGAGTTGACCTCTCCACTCGATGCCAGAAGCCTCGACGCCCGCCTCATCACGCTCCACCGTCAGGCGGCGAGTGATCTCGCCGAGGGCGGCGCCAACACACTCTACCTGGCCACCGGATTTCTGCGCTGGAAGAAGAAGCCGGACGACGAGCGCAGCTATCGCGCCCCGTTGCTATTGCTACCGGTCAGACTCGAGCGCCGGAGCGCAATGTCGCAATTCCGACTGGTCCATCATGAGGACGAGCCGCAGATCAATGCGACCCTCCTGCAGTTCCTTGAGCGCGACTTCAATCTGCCTATTCCACCTCTCCAGGGAGAGTTGCCCCGAGACGATCAGGGCATCGACGTCCGCCAGGTGCTGGAGCGGATGCGGGCGGCTGTGCGCGATGTCCCTGGTTTCGAGGTGGTGGAAGAGACGGCGCTCGCCACCTTCTCGTTCGCCAAGTTCCTGATGTGGAAGGACCTCGTCGAACGCACCGACGACCTGCGCAAGAACAGGGTAGTCAGGCATCTGATCGACACACCCGATCAGCCGTTCGACACCGGAGGCACGGCATTTCACACCGAGCGCGAGATCGATCGCAGTTTCACGCCGGCCGACATCGTGACACCGCTCCCGGCCGACTCCTCGCAGATCGTTGCCAGCATCGCTGCTGCGGAGGGCAAGGACTTTATCGTGGTGGGGCCGCCCGGCACCGGGAAGAGCCAGACGATCGCGAACATGATCGCTCATTGCCTGGCGAGCGGCAAAACAGTGCTGTTCGTTGCGGAAAAGACGGCCGCCCTTGATGTTGTCTATCGCAGGCTGCGCGAACATGGCCTTGGCGACCACTGCCTTGAGCTCCACTCGCGCAGGGCCGACCGGCGCCATTTTCTCGGCCAGCTCAAAGCGGCCTGGGAGAGCGGTTCGGCTGCGACTGCCACTGATTGGGTCGAGATCAACGACCGGCTGAAGATCCGCCGCGACCAGCTCAATGAGTATGTGGAAGCGCTGCACCGGAAGGCCAGTAATGGGCTCACGCCGTACATGGCGCTAGGTATCGCGCTTAAGGGCAAGGGCAGACACGCACCCGAGCTGAGTTGGCCGTCCATGGATGCCCACGACGAGCAGAGCAGGCGCGATCTCGAGGAATTGAGCAGCGAGCTCGGCAGGACTTTCACGGCGATCGAGTACAATCCCGCGCTCAGCTTCGTGAATGTCCAGGACTGGAGTTTGGCCTGGCAGGAGAAACTGCTCGCCGGTGCGGAGGACTATCGCGAAGCAACGGTCGCCATTACGGACGCGCTTGGCGTGTTCGCTCCGCATCTCGGTATCGCGCTGCAATCCGACGCCGATTTCGACACGCTTGCATCGTTCGTAACACTAGCGCAGCAGATTCAGGCCTCTACTGGCGAAGATTGCTCCATCATTCTTGAGGGCGAGTTTCACCGGATCAGGTCATCACTCGATACGTTCGAGCGGGCGCTCGGTGCCTATGCGTCCGATAGGGCCTTGTTGTCAGCCCAGTACGATCCCGATGCCATCGCGCGAATCCCCGTCGACGAGATTGATCGGCAACGGCGGGAGGCGAACGCTGCCGTCTGGCCGGTATCCGCAGTCAAGATCCGGCAATGCCGCAAGCTTCTCCAGTCCTATGCGCGCGCCGGCATAGTTGATCTGCAGATCGATCTACCTTTGATCCGCCGCATGCAGGAGACGGCCGAGGCGGTGGCAGAAAGCCCGCTCTCGGCCACAAGTGCGCCGGTGGCGGGCGTCAGCACCGATCTCGACGCGTTGCGCAAACATCTCGAGCTCGCCGAACGGCTGCGCAATGCGCTCACCGATATTGCGGAAAGGGTCGGTAATCTGGAGGTGATTTTCCGGGCTGTCGAGCCGGCGCTGTTCGGTGGGCAAGCCGGAGACCAAATGAGGAGCGCGGCCAACCGCTTCCTGGCCGCGTGTGGTCAGTTCGCGGAGAGTGAGGAACGCTTCTGGCATATCGCCGGCCAGGAACGCGATCCGTGGACCAACGATACGAAGCTCAACGACATTGCGGCGCGAATGCGGGAGCTAGTCGAAAGCCGAAACCTGCTGCGCGACTGGGCGACTTGGTGCACCGTACGCAATCGGGCCGAGGCGCACGGGCTCGGGCCCCTT